>Ga0065711_1031423_pt1 | contig 29732 bp, 20 predicted proteins | sample Hoacrofraction12_FD_59098 | JGI IMG/M metagenome (GOLD analysis project Ga0065711, IMG submission 59098) | Hoatzin crop microbial communities from Cojedes, Venezuela - Epithelial fraction 12 v2 (version 2) | ecosystem: Host-associated > Birds > Digestive system > Esophagus > Crop | place... | reverse complement strand
GCAGGGCGCTGCCTACGCAGTGCAGGTGACGACAGTAACGCTGCTGAGAACGGATCTGCCATTAAGGAGCTCTGTCACTTGGCTCTCAAAACCCCTTAATTTTACAGAGTGGGGAAGAGATAAAAGCTGATCAGCTAGATAATGGGCCAACACCAACGAGAGTGGTGCACGAGCAGTGACTGGACTTTTTTCCCCCTCTTTTTACTCTACCGTATAGATTTCAGTGAGAATTTCAGCACGTTAGATCGCCCCACTGCCTTCTCTTTGCACACCCATGTACAATAGTGCCAGGCCAAATACAGAATAAAGGAAGGAGTTAGGACCTTCCACCTACAGCATGCATGTACACAGTCATAGCTTTTACTGAACAGTAAGTCCTGAGTTTTAAAATTGTTGCTTCCTCGCTATAAGAGGAGTCAAAGGTGATCATGTCATTTCAGCAGCTGAGATTTAAGGAAAAACACTACAGGGGAACTATTTAAAAAGCCTCCAATTAGCATTACTGCGATGAACACATACATTAGTTCCTGATTCTTGCGCATATTTAACTATTCCGACTCAGTTTACTGAAATTCACCATAAACCCCCCTCTGTGTACAATATATAGGGATATAAACACTACTTCTTACTGTGTGGTGAATAATTAAAGAAATATTTATACACACATATCTCCCATCCCCCCCATTCGTAACATCTTTGTGAATGTAATGGATCACTCATAGCTGTTTTCTTCACAAAAGAAAGCAGACAAAAGAAATACACCGGCAGGATAAGGTGACCATTTCTAAAGCTGAGCTGTAACATGCGGTACCAGAGCTTCTCCAAGTTTCTTCAGCCAGTTCAGCTGCAAATGCTGAACCGCTCATGCCTGCCCACAGCTGAAGACCAGCCGCAGCCTACACTCCGAGGGCCTCTTCTTCCTTCCGTAAAAGAACACAGGAGAAGCTTCCTCAAAATGAAACATCTCCGTTGCTGAGGATTTCAGAGAGGGAGAAAAGGCAGCTGGGTCACCAGATCTGCCTCTGCTGAAACGACTCCGAAGGTGAGGCATTCACCCCGCAACACCCAGGGACGCAGCCTCTCCGGCACGCGGTTCCTCACAAGCAGAAATCTCCTCCTCGGAGAGCGGGGAAGAGAAATATCGGCTCTGTCAGTCAGCCTGACGCACGGCTCTTCCAACCGTGGCATCTGCCGCGGCTGCCGCGCGTCGCAGACGGTGTTTAACAAAGGTCAGGAGCCCGCCGCGCGGATCTGCTGGCCGCACCGCAGAGACCGGCACGCTTCTGCAGCAGGCGGGAGATGCCGTCCGCCTCCCCAAGGAAAGCGCTTTGACATTCAGAGAGGGGCTTGCCAGCCAGCTGGCAGCACTGTAAAAGGAACCTCGGGATCCATTTTGAGATTTGCTGGGACAGGACAGCTTGACTTTCCAATTTCCAAAGAGAACCAAAATGCAGGGAAAAGACTGGCTTGTCGAGGCAACACAGCAAAGTTTGGGACACGTCCTGACTACGTGCCTAGGAATGACAACTGATCAAGCGACCGCTCAGGTGGAACTTCAGAAAACCCCATGTTGGCCAATTTTTTGGCAGTTTCATCACTAACTGGTCCCTGCAGAGAGAGATAACGAGATCATTTTTAGGGACAGAGGATACAGAAATTGTTTGGCTGCTTGATGGGACACTGAAATGCCCTTCACCACCAGGAGAATTCAGGAGTTTGGATCTATTTTCATGGATTGTCCCGGGACCCGCAACTGCATTCTTCCATTTCTGACAAATTATGGGCATATTACGCATCTCTTGACTCAAGTCCAGGACTCTCGCAGGCGGAGGAGGCACTGAGGGCTCCCGTTCTTCCACATATTGTGAGACAGTAAGCGAGCCCCAAAACGTGCACGCTTGGAGTGCACTGCCAGGGAATGCAGTGCGGCAGAAGCAGCCAGCACACATCACAACAGGAGAGCGAGAACGTCCCAAGGATTCCCAAAAGACATTTTGGGGGAATTTGGGCCAAACACATATAAAAATTAGATCAGATATCAGTGAGGCTCTGTTCTGAGCTCAAGCAGAGAGACGGTCAAAGCTGCCTTGCACTTCACGACCTCATTCAGACTCACGTTGTCTCATGCACCAGTGAATATTTTGACTCACAAAGCCACTTTCTTGAAGAACTTCCCATTTGTTTGCTAAAGGGCTTCTGTCTGCCTCTTTCTGTAACTCTTCAGCAGGCAATGAGAGGAGGTGAGCACGTTGCATTCAGCTTTGGCTTTTCCTTAGAGAGACTTTTGGGGTTAGTGAATGATGACACTACAAAATATATGGGAAGGAAGAGTGATCTGCTGGCACCAAAACATGAATTTTCTGGCAAGTTTTGATGAAAATTAATGAGAAATACATGCAGTCATGGTCATATTAGCCAATATTGACTCTCCTGGACTAGTTACCAGATGAAATCATGCCCTGGAATGCAGCCTGCTTTGCCAGAAGCATTATTACTTTCTGGAATTCCATTTTTCAACCCAAGAAACAACCACGTTCTGTCTAAACTGAAAATACCAGACAAGAGTGTCACATTTTAAGCGTGTACTGAAAGTTTGAGTAAAAAGGAAAACAAACAACCCTTCTGCCTCTTTACCTAGCTCTGTCAGTTTATTCAAACGTTGCTTTCAGGCTCCAAAGCAGAAAGGACTAACACTTTCAGAGACCTGGCTGGCTTCCAGCACTGTCAAAAATCAGGCACGGCCTATTCTGCTGCCACATTTCCCTCAGAATAAGGGGTCTTGCACTGCTAAAAAGTGAATTTCTCCAACCCCGATTCGGAGAACCACTCGAGCTGACCCCAGACCCATTCCCAGTCGGGCTGGGAAGCCTTTAAGTGGATGTTCAGCTTCAGGCATGTTCTTCAGCCATTTGCTGACCAAGAATAGACCACCAAACTGGGAGAACGTGCCCGTGCGCGCGGGGCGGTGGGCAGTGCCAGAGCTGGCGTTTCAAAGTCCTGCCCTGAAGCCTGCCACACACCTACAGTGGCAGGTTTGGAAGAGGCAGCTGGGGGGTGTCCTGTATCAAACCCAGAGCACACCCACAGCTGCATCTGGCAGCCGAGACACCAACAGGGTGTCACCTGAAGGGGTAATGCAGCTGTACAGTTATATAAAGACATATGTTTGCACAGGGAACGACTGAATGTGAGCGGGTGAGAAGCAGCATATCATTTTGCTAGCTGTAGAATAGAGAAAGATGAGTGAAAGATGGTGATGCTGGACTTTTTTTGTAAAGAATACTGGTAAACTGCCTGTGAACCACATTGCAAGCAACAGCAAGCTGTTTCTGGTCACCTAGTGAAGAAAATCAGAGCCCTCAGGTTTGCCAGGTTATTCTGCACGCATTTGCATGAATGGGAATAAACTTACAGGTGGGAGAATGGCCGAGCTAAGAAGCAAAGCAGAGAGCAACCAGGCTGCTGAAGGATGTGCCAGTCCACGCACCGTAAGAATGATCCCCGTGCAAAATGGAATGTGCTTCAGTTCCTGCCTTAGCTTTACAATTTTGTTGGCTTGTCCCATACCTGAAAGCAAGCTACCAGAACATTAACAGAGCAGGGAAATCACTTATATGGGCCCTACGTCTGCACTCAGAACAGTACTGGCTTCCTTTAAATGCAGTCGCCTCATGCACATAAAAATAGGACGCTTATCAGTGGGGATGCAGTATTCAGAGACTGCCAGGGGAAGATGGAGAGCACGGAGAACACCTGTCTTATCCTTGTTCAGACTGAGTCCAGGGATGCGAAGAGAAGCAGCGTGGAGGGACACGCACATCCCTGCAGGAGCTGTCTGCTGGAAGGACGTGCTGCGGGAGCCAGGGCAAGAGTTTTTGGGTTTCCACCAGGGTGGCTGGCACTGACTTCAGAACATGAGAAAATTCACAGCTCTTCTTGTGCGACTAGCTCGAAGCGAGTGAAAAATGAGCCTGGGGATGAGAGCCTAATGCGGGATCCAGAGGTGCTCTGCCCTGGCCCAAGTCAGCTGCTGCCGAAGTCTGCAGAGTTTTATCAGTTAATTCAGTGAGAGTGAAGCCAGTACTGAATGTGACTCTTTCTGTGGCTGTGCCTGAGGAGGAACAGGTCATCCTTTACATTTACCTCTCTGTATGGCAATAAAGCACCACACAAAGGCACTTCATCTTTACTCGGGCCTGCAGGAGCTTTTTTACATTGATTGGTATGTCCGAAACGTGCTGCCTTTGATATTGAAAGGGCAGCGATTTCCTTGCAGCAAATATGCATATATGGCATGGAGGTGATGTGTTCAGAATAGGGAGATAGGCAAGAAGGAGAAAAGGAAGCCAGCAGCAATCTTGCTTATCTGTGCCTTGCTGTGTTCACAGTCCAGGAGAACTGATATCTGTATCACTCAGATACGGCCTCGTTCCTCCTGGGACTGCAGTAACCACCTTCACACGGAAAACAGCTAACAACATGCTACATATAAAAGAGCTTGCCACAACTGATCCTCAACCGCTCCACTTGAAGACTATTAATACAATTTCTTCATGATTATCTTTTCAGAAATTGGATCCAGCTGTTCAGCAATCTTCAGCGGGAGGTTAATGAATAATGCTGAGCTTGCAGAACAAAATGTTGAGCTTCAAAAAACCTCTGGGTTCTTTTTTAATGAAATGTTTTAAATTCTTGGCTTTTATCTATTTTGTAAGCTTCAGAAGTAGCCCTGGCACTCTTTTAACTTGCTTACTTGATATTTTTCTTTAGAAGAAACTAAAACCGCATGTATTAAAATGCATCATATTGTTGCCCTTTCAGCCCAAACAGTATGCAAAATTCAAAGCCTTCCTATCTTGTTTCCATGAAAAATTGATATGGCTTCAATAATTCTTTGCAAGTAAGTAAGACTATACAAGAATCTACAAAAAGTCCTTTTTTTTTTCTGAACACACAAAGGAAAAAGAAAAGGAATAAAAACACTCTTGGAGGTATCCTCCATGCTTGACATGCTCCTGGCCATCCCTCAGCACCACTTCTGACTGCTCCTAGGCAAAGGTGGATTTGGCTTGACCCGGTACAGCTGTCCTCAGCCTTCTCCAGAACTCACCCTTCCACTGGTGTTCTGCCTCAGCATCCTTCACAACCAAACTTACCCTGTTTTCACCCCTTCCTTTGTGGTTGCTTTCACGGGAGGAGCTGAAGAGATGTTGGGAACTTGCTGATTCAGTGGCCCTGCCCTGCTAGGCAGCATACACGGAAAATATGTGGGACTTAGCTTTGGCCTTCTTTGCTGGCCTTCTCTTATTAAACTGTTACCAAGAAAGGACCATTAAATGGCTTCATTATTTAGGCTCAAGGTAGAACGCTTACGACGTACATAGATGTCTGCCAGGTCTGTGACTGATGGCTGTTTTTACCATCCACCACCGCAATATATTTTCTCCCCCAGGAAACGGAGAACGCAGCAGCGGAACCACCTCCTTGTGGAACATTTTGCTTCTTGTCAGGTACCACATGCTGCCTTCTGCGCCCCGGCACTCAGCTGAGACACAGCACGACACAAACACACAGCGAAGGCAGTCCCTGGCTCCAAGGACTTCCCACCATAACACACAACGCGGCACAACAAGATCTCTTCTGAAGCTGTCAGAAAGGAACTTCTGCCTGAGGCCCCAGACCAGATGACAGAGGCTCTGCCTCCAAGGAGCCCTCCGTTAGTGGGGGTTATTTTGCTTCTTATTTTATGGCTTCCTTCTGCTTCTCATCTCCTGTGTATGCTCAGACTACACAATTCTAGTGCCCAGAGGTTTAGCAGTGGGGTCTCGTTATTCACCTGTATATTTACTGTTGGTATTTCACCCTGTTCATCTCCTCTAGGAAAAGACTGGTTGGGCGACCTCTTCTACACTCTCGACACAGCTCTGTTTTAATTCTATATTCTCCTCATTTGCATTACTACCTGTGAAGTTTAACATCAACTTCTACAGGACCAGCTCCAGGCACGGCAACACGAACAGCTGAGCTGTGTGTTATCTCGGGTCAACTTCTCACGTAGCTGTCCTGCCAGCTTTCCGAAACCATTTTGCCAAAGAAGTCAGGAACAGATCTAATCTATGCTCATACATATCGTATCTTCCAGCGTTAGGCGTTTACAGATGGACCTTTGCGACAAGTTTATTACTTCCCATGTTTATGTCCTCAGCAAACACCAGCAGGGTAAGTGTGCTGCTTCGGTCCCCACTCGCCTGTTCCTCGCCAAAATAGTTCTGCAGGATCTGAACGCCTTTGGAACAGCTCCACAGCTCTCTATGGCAAGCTGGTTCTCTTCTCTGTTTATTCCCTAACTAAACACTGGCAAGTACAAAAATGACATGCCACCTTCTTGCAGGAAGAAATAAACTGACCTTCGGTCTGGCTTTGCCCTTTGCTATGTAAGATAATGCAAAGAGTAAGAAAAATATGTACTTGGTACGCAGTCTCGGTGGCTTTTAGGTAAATCTTAAGCAAGATCTGCAGCGTGCAAGTAGACACAGTTTATTACAACTCTGGCATTTTTACATCGGTTTACTATCAACAGGAAACAAACTGTTAAGAGAAATGCCAGACAAATGGCTTTGTGAAATCTTGCAGCCTCCTAAAGTAATGCTTTTAAGCAGCTAAACCGGGGAAATCTCTCCAATGAAACTAAGCAATAGCTCGCAGTCAGATGCGCTGACAGAAGGACAGAGCACTTTTTCAACCACAAGCAAATCCACCCTACTATTAAGTTAAAAGCTGCACTAGGCTAATTATGAACCCAGATAATAACTGCGAGAGGAAATGGGAGAGACTGTTCCTTACAAGTTGTAAAATGCATTTATCCTGCACAAAACTCCTCTGGCAGCTCTCTAAGTACACGGGCTGGCACTCAAACAGCCTGATTCCCAGCTCAGGCTCCGGGGCTAGCGCTTCTTTGCTGGCTTGCTCACCCCTAACTCGTACCCTGTCAAACCACCATTTAGGGGTACAGCTTTCATCACCAACTCCGGGACGTGAAACTCAGGCTGCCCCAATATAAGGCCCAGCTTAAGAGCCAGATTCACATAAATACATTTGAAGATATCATACTTCTTACATTCAGACTACAAGTTTCACGCTTTGTCGGGCGTATGTGGCATAACACCCTGATGGATCTCACAGATGGAGAAGTAATACCCTTTTCCCAGTTCGCAAAAGTCAGATCTTCGTAACCTCTTTCCTCTTTGCCTTGGACTGTTGGATAGCAACCGTGGGAAAGGGTCAGCTTTAAAATACTGCAAAGATTTGCAATAGGAAGGTACCATTAGCTTGCATATCCTTCTTGCAAATTGAGAAATCCAGTTAAAAATGCCTCTGTATGTAATATTCTCCCACTTTGTAATCTTCAGGAAATCTGTACTGACTGGTATAACAGTCCTTGGCACTGCAAATTAATTATGGGTAGACTCCAATCTTTCAGTATAATTGCTGGATACTGTGGTATTATAAACATTGGCAAGGACATCACAGGCCTCCTCATATATACGGTTTAAAAAGATCTTACTCTGAATTGACATTTAACTCCTTCATAATGTTAATAAAAAGCTTCACGAGCAGCATCTATTTTAAGACCAGCTCTGACACTCCAGAGTAGGCACACACATTTAGAAAGATATAATTTACACTTTGATTCTGAGTACATGCAACACTTACTGCATAAAAGAGTTGACTTGTCCTCTATAAATATTTTCGAGGTAACTTCAAAGGCCAGCTGGAATCTCTTCTATGGAAAATACGCAAACTCTAGGATTACACACACGGGGAGGGAGACTCGGCTCAGGGGAAAGATAACGAACAGCCAGGCTCTCCTTCCAAGGTCACAGCCTCACGACCAGCCTTGATAGATGTTTCTACCTAGAGACTGGTCAGTGCTCGACCTAAACTAATCCAGTCCCCAGGCAACAGATATCTATACTAAAAAACAAACCCTTACACAACTTGGTGGACGGTAACTGGCAAGGCCAGGAAAGATGCAAAGGAATGAGGACATGTGAATTAAAGACCACTTTGACCTACATGCATCCTCATCACTGTAATAGCTCAGCTAATGTTCCTAAAAGGCTTTCTTCGTGCCAAAGTGGAAACGCTCTGCTTGGGGACTGCAGGGAAAACTCTTCTTCTTCTCTCCATAATGAGTCTAAATGGTGAAGAGGGGAGCCCGTGCACCAGCGTTTTCAAGGCAGCACTGCTCCGCTGTGCTTCTTTCAGGCGGAAGAATGATCTACACTTCTTTCAGCAGCAAGGTCAACTGAAGTAGCTCCCACCATCCCCCCTTGCCTCGCACGGCTCTTGTCCACCCCCAAAGCATTCACCTTAGCAGTGCCAGAACAACTGCTTCATGGGGCTGAATCCTGCGATTGATCCGGCAACCGACCCAAATTAAAAATAACCCAGCAAAGAAACGAGCCCTGACTGCTTTCCTGCTCCAGTGCAGCACGCAGCCCGGAGCCAGCAGCTGAAAGGAGGGGCCAGCAAAGGAACTGCTAGCCAGCAAAGCCACCGATAATCAGATTTCGGAACCACGCTCTAATTTGATCCCCACATTCTCCAACCTCGTGGAATTGCACTAATTTTTGCCTCCTTTTATGTATTAAGAAAAGAATGAGTTAGTGAAATATTGTGGTGCCAGTGCCCTGCCTGTGTAACTGGAGAGTTGGGAGCTGACAAGGTGAACGTCAAGCATCTCTAAACACCCAGAAGTGCCAAGGGTCCTGGAGGAGAGAAGAGACGGCGTATGGGGGAAGAGATGTAACAGCTGATCCTCAGCACCAGGCCCAGACACCAGAGAACAGCTCTGATGGGGCCACACACCAGCAGTGAACTGGGATCAAGGATAGGATGCTGCAGGACTGGGCCCCACTCCACAGGACCTCAGCACGTCCCTGAGTGTCTCTGACGCTTCTTCACGTGGCCTCGTTGGCAAAACCCAGCCGCTGCCAGCTGCCTGCTACCTGAGCGTACTTCAGAGAGAAGATTTCTCCACAGGGGCCTCTCCAGTCTCTGATGTGCTGTATGGGGGCTGCAAACTGCCTGTCCAGCCTCGACAGCACTCCTGCGGTGTGCAGCCCTGCGGTAGCGACAGACAGGCTCCTGCCCCACTGAGGGACCAAGCAGGGAACTACAAAATCAAATTCACCTTGTGTAGCTCCAACTTACTAACCGAAAGACAACTCCAAAACCATCATGTTTTTCCCAGTCAGCAGAGCTGTGTCTCTCTCCTCCTTGCAGTTCAGTTGTACTTCCCCCATACAGAGGTTTCCCATGGGTCCAGCCAAACTCACGGGACAATCATGTCATAAACTTTTACCACCAAGATGCAGAACTTCTGGCAAACTCCATCATCAGCCTGCTATAGTATTACATCCCTTTTCTAGATTAAGAAACCAGGCTCAGCATTGTTAAACAGATACCCAAGCGACTCTGTTAAGAAGAGAAGACTCAGAAATACCACAACACGGAGTATTTCAGCCCATCTCAAGACAGAAAGGGTCTATCAAACCTCCAGGGCTACACAGACATCCATCCAACCCACGCTCCCACTGTGCCCTGTATTTCTGAGGTTTGCTATGAAATCCTGTGCAGGGTGAAGCAACGCCCAGTGACAGGATGGTGGGCAGATACCCAGCTGGCAGCCAAAGCAACCACCCACAGCACCTGAGGAATCTCCACCGTTAGAGCTTTTAATAAGTTAGATAAATATCTGTTGGGGACAGCTTCGTTGGAATTGATCCTGCCTGGGGGCAGCAGATGACCTCTTGTCCTTTCTAGGTTGATCTTCTGCAATTCTGATGAAAGCAGAGACAGCAGAAGCCTGATTCCAGTCCTGTCTCTGAGGAAGACTTTTCATTCACCCTTGCAATCACCATTAGCTTCTCAGACTGCTCTACTTGCTATAAAACAGGGATTAAAGCACTTTCTAATTCATATAAGCATCTAAAGTGGATATACACACAGACAGAAATACATGCATGATGCACGTCTCTAGCTATATTTGTGCCTATACCCATTTATCTACAAAACAGACATATACTGTTTCTATAAACAAGAGTCATTCCAGATCATCATGAACACAGTAAAATAAGAATGAAAATGGAAAAGAAAAGCATTAAGGCTAAGGATACCGCTACAATAATGCCAAGGCTGCTACTCAGGATTTCTATTTTTAAAGGAGGGAGAGTTTACGTGTCAGACTAGACAAACTTTTCTTGTGATACACATGAATGATTACAGCTCCCGAAGCCGGAACAACCAGCCAGCTGCCATGGTATGCAGTAGCCATCACATTCCAAAACTTCCCGTGTACCAGTAACACCTCCCTTTCGTGCCAGTATGTGCCAAACTGAGTAAAACATAAGCTCCAAGATAACGGACTATTCTCCAGCTCACGTCATATGAGAGAAGCCATAAGAAAGGGACAGACTTACAACAAACCTTCTGTGTGAAGGCCCCAGAAGGCAGAAAAAGCTAGCTGCGTTTCAGCGGTTGCTTTTCAGTCAATGCCTGAGCAGACTGGTGGTTTGAACTTCACTAAATCACACCACAGAACAGAAACAGAAACCAGAAAAATCGTTCTTGGCTTATCTGTTGAGCTATTGCTTCAACGTGCTCCATGCCAGCAGCTGAACTATAATATATGGTCTTGCATCTTATACATAAAATGTAGTTTACTGAAATATATTTCACAGGCAAGGGCACACAATATGGGATTCGTATGTAGCAACGAGCCTCCACTTAGGTTTTCACAAACCGCAGGGCAGCCAAACCTAATCGCTGCTTGTTGAATCACGTTCATTATATCTCAAAATATGATTCTGCTCTTTGAAGAGGAGCACACACAGATATTGCAGGTGCATTCATCAGGGCCAGCTGAGATGTCCGGTGTCCTGTGTGCACCTACGTACGTTGTCTATGACCGTGCAATAGCTGAATAGGTATAGTCAAGTTTTCAACACTATAGAACTATTACACACAGACACTTCTGCAGAGAGTAGACGTCTGCTCTCAGGAAATGACAGGAAATGACTGGGGAAAATTTATGAAAACTGAAATAATCACCATGCAAATCACCAAAGTGGGTTTGAGATGCAAAGGGATTTAATTCATCAATTTGCACAGATTAGGCAAAACTGAAATTCACTGCATTAAGAGCTCCTATTTATTTCTTAAAACCTTTCTTGGCTGGGAGCCATTAGGTGCTTGTGAAAGATTAGAATTATTGGTGTTTGATGGGCTCTCCTAAAAGGAATGGAAGGGAGCAAATGGCAGATTTGAGTCATTAGGATCATCTTCTGTTAACTTCTCTATTTTACAAAAATATACTTTTAAAGGCATAAATAGATGACAAATTGCCTACCTACCACCTAGCACAATTCCCGGCCATTCCCACTCTCGGTAAGCACGCTTCCAGGCAAACCGCCTGCACTTTGTGAGTGTTCCTCCTCACTCACGCTGACACGTACCAGCGGCTGAAAGATTCATTTTGCAGACTGTTCTGTTTTGTCCTGCACGTGAACACTCAACAGCTCTGCCATAGTAGCAAAACAGCCATTACAGACCGCCAAGCTAGCTCCCTTTTTCTGTTCAATAATGCAAGCGGGCTGCCTTTATTCAAGCTGAAGGACGAGCCATCCTGAGAGCAAGACGCCATTCATTAGGCTGCCTGCAAATCTTCTTCACGCAGCATCTGTCAATAGACCTCCCAAGCAAGTATCCGATCTTCCCTGCTCTTCTTCTCCCACACCCACTGCCACCCTCCTCCTAGCCATCCCTGGTCTGGATGCGGCTGCTCGTACCAAACCCAGTGGGGTTTTGGGATGCTTCTGGGAAAGAACCACCATCATTCCAGCCAATTTGATTTACAAACTGGGACTTCATCTCAGGTTTTTACTGGGCAAGAGATTAGCACCCTAATGCATTTCATTAATTGTCTATCAGCAGACCCAATTTGTTGATTGACTGCTTATTTGATTTGCAAGGCTTGTGGAAAGAAATGCTTATGTTGACCTTGTAGTCCAATAAAGAAGAAACCCAGCAATCTCCAAGACAATTCCACCACACAGAAACACGCCCGGCGTAGACAAAGCAGTAATTTGTGGTTTTAAAGGTAAAATGGTTTTCAAAATTACATTTATACAGACCTACTTTATCTTCTGCTTTAAAACAGCCTTTAACTTGCCTCCAGTGCTGCTTCTGCACTAAAGTAATGACAAATGGAACTTGAGAAATAACCCGAACTCCAAGGGCCCGATCCTGCCCAAACAGATTTGGGGAGGTGAGACATCTGCTTGACTTCAGCACATATGGGATTGCGTGTGAGACTGGAGTTACTGCTTAGTCCAGAAAAGTTGGCCCCAATCTAGTTTCTTACATTGTTTTTCCTTTCCATTAATCTGTCAGCCTGAAAAATGGTTTACATTGTTGTTACGCCCACTTACAGAATTCCTTTATTTTGTCAGAATTTTGTAAAAGAATCTGAATGTTTGGTATGCCCAGCTTAGGGTGAAAGCCATCACCTCGCAATGGAACAAATGTTAAAATTCTACTGCAAACAGGTTACATGGCATTTTAAGACGTTAACTCCTCTAGGGTTCACCCATCTATCCAGGATGCATTAGAAACGCACTGCTTATCATAGCTCAGACAGGCACTGAAAGAGAACTGGCTAAAAATCCGGCTGAGACAAAATGTATTTGTCAAGAGTAATGCTAGCCATAGACACGTGGCTGCTTAATTCCAGTCTTTTGCAAAAATGAGCTGTATGTTAACCTTTCCTCTTTGTTTTATAATTTATATCAGGTGCTAACAGTGACTGAACTATAATTAAAATTTGTTTGGGTCTTGAAGAATGGGATAAAACGTGGCACTTGAAGAGGAGATGTGGCAGCAGCGCAGGGTGCGTTCAGCAGCAAGCGGATCAGGCCCAGCTCTGTGCAATTTGTTGCGCCGCCGGAGGCTCAAACCTGCAGCTCCTGTAGAGACTGACCAGACTTCTCTTCTCGTCTTGCCATCCCTGCGCATTTTATAAGCTCCTCCAGTAACACTGAGTACGATGGAATCTTGCCTGAATTATAAAGGTGTTCTCTTTCATACCTTGAGAAGCTGCAAAGAAACCACATGGGGCTTGTACTTGGCAGGATAAATAAAGAAAGCTTAAATGACAGGGGTTTCTGAGTTTTTTGTTTTACTACGTTTTCTTCCCTGCTTCTTATGTACCATACAGATTTACACCTTGCCTACTCTGGCAGGCCATGCTAATGCCCAAAATGATGATAGCGCGAGAACCAAGAGAATGAAAACCGCCTAACTGAGAAGACCTTTCAATTTAGACTCCTTAAAAGCTCTAATATTTTCCTTAAAATTCCAACAGTTAACAAGCATTTTCCAGACCCGATGCCCTTGTTAGCAATTGAATAGCTCTACTCTTTCAATTATCGAGTAGGATCACACTTCTGCTTGAATACCTAGGAGCAAAAATGGGTACAAGCCTCGAGCACAAGAGCATCCTTTGAAAAGGTCACTTTTAAAAGACATTCCAGATTTCGACTCAGGGCAGCTGTGTTACCTCCCCCAAGAGCCTAGCATATTTTCACTCCTTTTAAATAAAATTCTGAGGAAACGAACAAGCCTCATTTTTGTCCTCAGCTTCGCAGAGACCTGGATGTAATACTCCGCTCTTGGTACACGGGTACTCCTCTCTTAGGGCATGCACAGCATCCAAATTTGGACATTTATTCTAACTGCTTGTGTTGGGAGCAGCTGGAGAAAGGCTCCCCTGGATGGTGATACAAAGCATGCGAAACAGAAGCCTGTCTCTCCGTTAGCAACATAAAAAGCTTGAAGTTACACGCTGTGCTGTTACTCTAGATGTGGTGGTCTAAATAAAAGTTGCACATTAGCCCTGATTAAGAGTGAATTAGTATGAATATACATCACTGTGCATAAGCACCTTCAAAACCAAGGACATTTTGGAAAATGCTAGATAAAATTCAGTTACGATTTACAAATAGTATGTTCTCCTGCCTTATGTTCATACCTATACATGTATGGCCTCTGTGTGTGTGTGTTTGAAAGTTCTCACCGTTTCATTCACTCCTGGGTGTAACTGGGGTGATGGCTGGGACCTCACGAGGCCTCGCGGGGGAAGGAGCTGGGCAGGCGAGGGACCAGCTCGCTCCTCCAGACCCTGGGCTGCGGGGCTGGGAGCGGCGTGGGGCTCGCAGGCCTCCGGCAGCCGCTCTGCCTGGCAGCCTGCCGGCATCTCTACCCACTTACTGAGCTCCAGAGCGGGATGCCACACGTGTTTTTTTAAATTTGGCTTTGCATTTGTTCTTACCTATTTGGCTTCTTCCTGACAAAATGTCAGTGGTGTTATTAAGATTCGGCAGCCAGCAGAGATGGCTTGTGGGCTCCCCCTCTCCCTCCCATCTAGATCCCAGCCCTAGCAGAAAATACATATTTTTGTTATTGCTTAAATCCCCTTCCCCAAACTCCTCTTTACTCAGTGGGCTAATAACATGAAAACTATTAACAGCAGTAGTTCAAGGCAGAAGTTCGCTGCGCCCTTCAACTCCCCTGCTCTACAGTTATGGCCGGGGAAGAAAAGAAACACATCTTTTGATAGAGGGAGATGACAGTGAGGTTGGGAGGCACAGGGCTGTTTCATTTCAGATATTCTCTGTATTTTGGAGTTTGTTTCTATAAACTGTCACAACAGCTAACATACAAGACACAGAGGAAAAAAATCACAGTATTTTGAAACTACACAGTTTTTGCAAAAGCTATAGTCACAAGGATGACTGGTACCTAACCAGATCACAACTCAGGAGGAAATAAGCATAGGACTTGTGAAACCATGCTTCACGTTAGGACTGGACTTCACACAGCAGGACAATCAACCACCACTGGTTCCAGCAGGGCACTCCTGCGAAACTGCCCTTACTGCTCTGAGTAACGACAGGAAAGAAAAAATCAGGTGATGGGGGGATGTTAGTTTATGCTGCGATAATGTACAGATGCAGCATGTAAGCTGGGTAGGGTTGTTTTCAGTCATCTTGGAATAGCTGAAAAGAAGAATGAAAAGTAAGCAAAGGTTGTCTGGGTTAGAGAACGCTCTCGTCTCTGCAAGCTCACTGCTGCTTCCCACTCTGGAATGTGGAATAAAATGATCTAATTCAAAAAAAATAAACTAATGGAAAACAACTTTCAAAGGAACAAAGCCAAAGGATGCTCATTAGCCAAGTGGGCCCCCCTCCATTTTATTATAGTTATATATTATTATATATGATATCCCACTGCGGGAGCTCGTTTCTGGCGTTGCCTCTGCCCTGCATCGCAGAGCTCCGGCCACGCAGGGCTCTCGCGCGGACCCACAGGGTCTGCTCGGAGTAAAACCCTCGGAAGGAGCTGGCAGATCTTCCCCTCGCTTCTCCTCGGGAAGAAGGAAACAAAGCCCCACATTTATTTGTTGCTCCTCTGCCAAACTGCGACACGCCAACAGGCGCGCCGGGGAGAGGAGGCCTTGCCAGAAAGCGAGCGGCCGCTGCTTTTCTCCGCTGTAAAAGAAAGCATGCGGACTCGAGCATACGTGTGCGCATGGGCTGGGATGGAGAGCGAAGATGAAGTCATGGTTTCCTCCCCCCCCCCAGGCCAATTAACATTCCCTTGGAGGTTTTTAATTAAAGCGAATATCCGCCCAACAAAGAAGGCGAGTCTGGGAGGTTGACATCACACCTCCTCAAAAAACACACACTCAGACACACCTCCCAGATAAAGGCTATTTATTATCCGCTCAAGAGACTTTCTGGGATTCATTCCCCTCTTTTGGTCTCACTGCGGCCAAAGAGTCCCTTTCTTATCTGTCTGACAGGTCCCTACAATGCTTAATTGACTTGCCTGCGGTCTTGGGTTTTCTTTCTTTGGGGGAAGCAGGGCCTTGGGGTGGTGATGGAGAGAGATCCCGTCCTTTTGGCTTTTAATGAAAAGACTCCCCTAATAATGCCATCCATTTGCAACCATGACCCCCTAGAAGATACTGTGTGGACAACTGTTTTCCTCACACAGTTCGTGGGAGCTGGGAAAAACGCAGTGCTGAATTCTCAACTGCTTTGTCTTTTGTTTTCCTAATACTATAAACACGACAGCGTTCAAGAGATAGAACTTTCCTTGGATTTCACAAACACCAAACACTTCAAGTCAGTCAGTCTTGCTCAGATATAAGCATGGCCGACGGCAGGCACACTCTTGAGAAGTCAGAAAGGTTGAGAAGGGTCACCTGTTGTCCACAGAAACCCTAACTAATGGCCCGAAGGTGGCTGAGCACCGGTCGTTCGCAGACCTGCAGGCCTGAACACAGGAGCCCCCAGTCCCAAGTGCCGGTGTCCCTGCTGTCCTTAACGACCAGGAGACACGCAACTTCTGCCCACCGAGCTTGGGATTAACTACGTTTTTCCCCAGCAGCACTGGATGGCAGCATGGACCCTGCGAACGCGGGCCGACGAGAGGAGCCGAGCCGCTCCAACAGCCTGCAGCTGCCCGAGGAGCGATGCTGCTCTCCCCTCACCCATCCGGGACCCCCACCCACCTTGGCCTCTCCCTCAGCCCTGCTCCGGGACTCCTCTGGTGTCTCCCTGAGCCAAGCCAGCACGTCCAGCTCTTACGTGTAAAAGCACACCACGTCAGCGCACAATCTTCACCCCCAGCTTTTTCTCAGTATTGTTTTTTGGCAAGTTTAGCGAGGCGAATCCACTCCCTAAGATGCCAATCACCCCCTAAAGCCAGCGCAAAGGGGAAGGTACGCATGGAGCGGAGAAGGGCAGACAGACGACCGTGCCTGCCCCTTCGGCAGCTGTCAGTTGTCACTTCAGCTCAGACTTTCTTCAAACGCATCCCAAGCAGCGAAGGGTGGCGGGACGGGCCGGGGGCCAGGTTTGAATACTCTTCTTTCACATGAAAGAGCTCTGCAATAGATCTTCCTTAGCGATCAAATATATCAGTAAGTGTTCCCAACCAGTTTACCCACCGCAATAGCCTCATCCAAAACCTTGCCGTCAATGTAGTCTCAGCGGCTGCAGATGAGAATATACATTTATAAACCGATCGAGGCATGCACCAAGTGCCTGCCCAGCAGGTAGCTGCCTGGAGTGGCAGACGGCACGGGCAGCCAGGCAGTCCAGCCGACGCAAACCCAGGCCTGGGGGGTTCCCGGCTGCTGCCGCTCCCCGTCCTTCCAGCACAGCAGGGCAGCAGGCGGGAGATGCACCCTGACGCCGAGCCTGCACCCCTGACCAGGGCCAGAGCGGGGAAGAAGCGAGGAGACGATGGCGTGTGCAACCTTTGCCTTTTTTTGGTGAACTCACTGCACCTGGTGAAATCTGGCTGCTAAATATCTGCTTCTCCTTCCCCGAAGCAGAGGAGGTGGCTAGCCCTGCTGGGCAGGACTGAAGGTGGGGAGCAGCCCACTCCGTTCACACGTTGCCCCAAGAAATGACTGTGTCTTTGGCCCTGTGGTTGTGAAACTCAGTTTTTCCTAAACACCCTTACCAATGGATCTACGAGAGGATGTGGAAACAGCGCAGCAGAGGAATAGTAAATGAGCAAGGAGGGAGTGCTCAAGGGAGCCTTCCCTTCTCGCCCCTCGCAGCTTTAGGGCAGCACTTCAGAGAGGCCGCTGACAGCAGAGGGAACGAGCCATGTGTTGCCACCGGGAAGGTGACGGCAGAGCACTTGCCATCTGCGAACATCTGTGAGATTCCTGGGCCTTCAGTGCACCCTTGGGCTGGGTGAGGTCTGCAGACACTGCCAACTGTATGGAATAAAGCGCAGGAAGTTCTCCACAGAACACCAGAAAAACTGGGGTTCTTCTAGCTACCTGCAGTGCAGAGAACTGGCCCATCATTAGCGGTCGGTACTGCGGAGCAAGAAACTGTCCCTGTGACTCGCGTTCACTAAATAAATGCTTATTTGTTGGATTAAAATCAATTTCCATAATTAGATTAAAAAAAAGAGAAAACTGAGAGACAGGAACTGTCTGAGTGCATGATAGGGAAGCATCCAGATAATGTAATAAAACCGAAAGGAAATCTGCAATTAAGAACTGGAACATTCCATAAACCGTTTCTGTAATTCGACAGCTTAGTATCTTCTCGCACTCTGAAGTCACAAGCTGCTGCTTTCACATCCCACCAGCGCTTTCACCGCTGTTCTCATGCAGCAGTGTAACTCCATACCTAGAGCCCCGTCCCATGCTCACAGCTGTACGCTGCGCGCTCACGCTAAGCAGTACTTTCCCAGGGTATTCAAACACAGCAGAGGCTTTCTGAAGGCCCCCATCCCCACACAGGACTCTGCACATACCTCAAGGCTGACAAAGTATACCGAGATCCCCAGGTGAAAGTATTCAGGTGCAAAGAATAATAATTAGAAACAAAGTTAATGAACAAGTCCATTTCAAGAGATAAATGCATTATATATCCCATGTTTATGTATTAATATATTATAATTAATTCCCTCTAGCACTAATGCCAGCTTGGCCTGGAACCAAAGCAGCTGTCTTGGGGGATTCTCTGCATGGTACTCCCTCTTAAATACACTAGAAGCAGACACTTATCCACTTTTAGGCCTTTTTATAATGTTTGCATGGACAAAAATAGAGAAAGAGGCAAAGACGGGAAGCGTGGGGAGAGAAGAATAAAAACAAAAAAAGAAATGCAGCCTGGAAGTCAGGGAAAGCGAGTTTCCCGCAGCACAGCTCCGGGGGTGCTTTCTAAGTCTCTCAATGGTGATTCAGAGAGCTGCCGCTTACTGGAGGAAACCGGGCTAAAGAGATTATCCGAGTTTGCAATTGTATATCGGTTTGGTTATTTTACATGCGGCTTCTGATGTCCATTTCTATTCCAGAGACAGCTAAAAAGCTCGGCTTTGTTTGCCACAGCTCAGAAAAGGGGATGTGGGGAGGCAGCTTTTATCCATGCTGCAATGCAAAAAAGTCCATAATCTCTCCAATGTCCAGTGTCACTTTTCTTTGTAACTTGGCCTTTGTCTGCTGGTATATCGAATCTACAAATTCCAAAATGGTTTCCAGTGTCCACCTTAATGCAACGTATTGCGGTGACCTACTGGGATGTGACACCCCGTGTTAGCAAAAAGTCCCGTTATTTAACCTCCTCAGCTGCACCTTGACCTGAGCCAGGGGCCAAGAGAGTGCAAGGATCCAGCCACAGCGAAAACAAGTACTTCAAAGAGAGAAAAAAAAGTTCTTTGCAGAAAATACAGCACAAAATACAGCAAATGAATCATGAATAATGTGTTACTAATTTTGCATCAAATAATGTATACAGCACCGTATTCATAAACTTTGCAGAAAGGAAGGAATCTTAACACCAAAAATGTAAGTTCTCAGGCTGTAAGGAACATTAACAGACTGGCTGGCCTGTTCCAAATAATCAGAACCTAAGTTTAAGAAAATGAGTTGCTCAGGTGGAAAGGGTCTCATTACCAGTGGAGCTGAGAACCGCCTCCCGCAGAAAGATTTCGGTGTCAGAGAAGCAGGCTCTCGTACCACCTAAAGACGAAGCTACACCCACACAAAGTACAACGAAGGGACATTCCTAACTTTATCACCGTGCCTCCGATGGGTCAGACCTATCTTCAGTCCGATGTTGTGATTCTGTGGGTAACTTCACCTGCCTGGCTGTGTACCCTGTGGTTAAACTAGTTTCCTTAGAGGTGAAGAGTTCACCGTTTCTAAAGCTTCTCACCTGTGACCGTTTCCAATTCTCCCTGACCTACTTCTCCTAACAGCCACAATTTACAAAGTATAAAACTTACTTCCTTATAAAGCACCCAAAACCCTACTAAAAGGGTCTACAAGCTCTACTGGCATTACTCTAGACCCCCGGCTTTTGTACCAGCTTTCCTTGCTCTGCAGGACGAGTCTAGGTCTGTCCATGCCCGTGCGCCGAAGGCTTGGCCTGTAGCTGAAAATACCACTTATTATTAAACATCAACGTTATTTTTTGTATCATTTGGGGCTGTCAAAGCATTTTCACGTATGTAAAATGGCACTACTGGGGCAAGGGATTTCATGGACTGTCCTGTCACATTGCTTTCTATAAATGGATTAAATTAGTGCAAGCTGACTCTGTCAATGAGACGTTAGTCTGCAAGCTGCACCCATATGTGTAACAGAGCATACAAAGATACAGAGAGATTAAGGTCACATTGAATAAACAAGAATAAGCACAAAGTCCATAAACCTCTGTTTGTCTGTGGACGGCTATTTACAACCCTGCAGACTGAAGCAGCCCTGTAAGAACCACCTGATACTTGGAAAGTTGGGCACAGCCCCAAGCGCAACGCAGAGAGCGCCCAAAGGACGAGGTGGTCATTTCGTCTTGGCTGTCGGGGAAGATCGGGGGCCCCTGCGTATACAGCTAGTTCTAGCGCTGCCTGGGGACTGCTGACCACGACACCCTCACGGTTTCTCTGCAGGTCCACAGCAGGACATGTTGTTTCTATTTCAGTTCATCCCCCAAACCTGGCTTTGAATGGTGCTGCAGGAGAGGTGTGCCGACATGGCTGGTTCTCCCTTACAGCACCGCAGCCAGCCAGGTCTTCGGAGCCATTTGTCCAGCGTTTTAAAGAAAATGGGGCAGCAAGGAGGACGATTTAGTTAAAACAGGATCACGGAGAGCAGCATGGCAGCAGCAAAAGACACAGCAAAAAAAAAAGCTACCAACTTTTCCTCTCAGCGCGTTTACCGTTCACCGGGCAGCAGAGTGGCGATGCAGAGCCGCTGACACCCCCAGAGAGCAGCAGATACCAGACAAGTCTATGGTATCTGCACCAGGGAAGGCCTTTTTCCATCAGACATGAACGTGTCTGCGTGAGAGAGGCTTGTTATGAATGCCAGTTTCAGGCAAAGCTTTCCAAATCTTGCTACACCAAAAAATCAATCCACAGGACACAACTCTTCTAAGAAACCAGGGTTCATCGGTGCTGCCGCTCACAAAGTGACCTCTGTGCAAAAGCAGACAGTCTGCTATGAGACTTTTTACCCACATACCATTCTCTAACCCTATCACTGGCAGCTTCTGTGTGTTTCATTGCATCTTCTTCACCACACAGGAAAAAATATTCACTTCCACTGAAGACACTCTTCCTGGAATCTGAATTTCCTTCGCCTAGCACGCAATGCAGACTGAGCACAGAGGCACAGCATAGTGTGTCAAACTAAACTAAACTAACAGCTCAATTCTTTTTGGATCTTTTACTCTAGCTGCAACTAAAAATAAATGTTGGCCAGTGACATACCAAGCACTAATAAGAGCCTTCCCTTTTTTATTTTAGGAGACCTTACAGTATTCTGTGTGTTTTCGTCAGGAAATTTCCAATCTTACATCTTACATCTGCTAAGGTTAATAAATCTCCCCGTGTCATCCTGTTCTGCTCCTTCTTTCTCCTTTCCTCTCTGTGCTCACGCATGTTCAGAGAGCGGTGTCGTTATCATTTATGACACTGCCAACCCTCCTGCCTGTTCAGACATTTTTATGACTCGTGGCCACATTCCAAAGCACAACGTTAAGGGGCTTAATGGCTGTGGCAGAAAACTTTTCAGCTATCACATATGTGTCAGCCTAATATTTTAATCATTCTCTGCTTCAGGTACAATGCTTTGCCCTCCGGGCTTTGCCAGGTTACAGCACACTGATCTATGTTTCAACAACTCTTTGCCTCAGGAAGGCTTCATCAAAATTTACAGCAGGGCAGTGCATTCTGTGCAGGGGCATGAGCAGGCATGAATCTTGCACCTCGAGCTGCATCATCGGCCCTGGCTTGTAGTCAGCTTTTTTTGCACGGAAACAGTTAATATACCTGACCTAGCAGTTGTTTGTGAGCTCGCTCCCCTTCTCAGCACTCTCCATTAAAGTGTATTTAGTAATGCGCTCGCAGCCGGTGTGACAGGGACGAGCTGGTCCTCGAGCAGCGTGTGAATTCCCGTGGGTCTCCTCGTGCTGGCAGAGGCGGCTGGGGGGTGATCGGGAAGGAGCCAGACTGAGAGCCTTAGCACCTGCTGCCTCAAAGGAACGGGTTTCCAGGGCTTCTTGTTTAGGTCATTCTGCGTGTGTCTCCATTACTTCATCAGACATTAAAATAAAAGTAGACTAGGATTAAAAACCTGTCAGTTCTGACAGGAATGCAGAAGGCAGCCTGAGCGGGATGGCCTGGAGCTGCAGGCGAGGCCCTGACGTGACCCCTTCAGTGCCATCTGGCCATTTCTAAGCGCCGGTGCCAGAGAGTGTTCAAAAAGCGCCTTGTACAAGGCAACTGCAACTGGGGAAAGCCTTGAGGCACAGGCACATACCCCAGCTCCTGCCCCTTCACAGAGCTGAAGGCACGGCTCAAACGATACCAACCGGCTCTCAGGCGACGGGGGTTGTTCCCCAGAAGTAACCGAAATGCCTCACACGCATTTTCACCCTGCCATCTGCCCAGCCTGCCACGCTAAATAATTCTGCTCCCTCCTCAAAGGTTGGCCTCGATTGTGCGGAGGTGAGGCATGAAAAGGAGGATTAAGCCTCCTGACTCGAAAGCTTTGTAGGAAGGACTGATCCAAGGTCAGGCACACACTTCTCTTTCCCACAATGCCCAATGGAAAAAAACTGAACGGCAGCTGAAGAGAAACGGCCAAGAGAACTGTCGTTACCTCACTTTTAAACTTGTAAAAATAAAACCAGCACCAAAATTAAAATAAAATATGCAAGCAGGATAAAAATGTCTCTGGAGCACTGGAATCATTTGAACACATGCTTCAGTATCTCAACTCAGACTAGCCTGAAGGAGAAGCCCGCGTACAAAACACAACCCTGAGAGAGAAGACAAGCATGCTAAGACAGGCTGCATTTGGAGCAGACCTTTCCAGAAAGTAGTTCCTGGGGCTGCATTTAAATCAAATACGATGACAAAAACTTGCACTCACAAAGATATTTTCTGCCCCAGGATGCAAACACACCTGTCTACAAGCTCCTGTGACTATCAAAGCCCAAACCTGCTGCTCTTCCTACCAGAGAGTCCAGTGCAAATTCACATGTCAGAGTATTTGAGAGACAAACTCCTAAGTGAGAACCTAACACACCACTTCAAACACTACTGGCTCCTTGTGCCCTTGCATGCCAGCCTCCATCTGCAGATCTCAGACACCCTGCAGGACCAAAACTACCAGGCGTCTTTCTGCGATGCTCACCCAACAGCAGCACAGTAAGTCTGGTTCTTCTACCTGGAAGCCCGCGCAGCCCAGCAGTCTGAACGCAAAGCGAGGGCTAAAGCCAGCATCAATGCAATGCAGCTCACAGAAGCACCCAATCTCAGCATCTTCCTGGCCCAGAACCTCTCACAGTGCAAAAGAAATATGGCAAAAATAAATACAATGTAATGAATTCTCTGCATTTGTGACATCAGGAACCTACAGTGAAAGCTCCAGACTGAAAGATTGTTCCTCAAGCAGAAGGAGGAGTTGGAGGCAAGGACTAGCAAAGGTGGAGAAAGAAGGAAGCCTCCAAACCAGCACTCCTTTCTGGGTAACTGCTTGCCACTGAGGCGGCATTTAGCATAGCCTGAATGCAGCCAGCGCTCTGACTCCCAATGTGACAGAGAAAGACCTTCCCTCTTCAAGGGGAAAATAGAGAAGCACCTCCAAGCCTTGAAGGGACTGTTCCAGACCTCAAAAAAACATTAGAAATGGGCCATCGACCAGTGCTGCTTTCTGTAACGCCTGTAGCCACAGAATCCGAATCACGTAGGTTGGAAAAGACCTTTAGGATCACTGCATCCAACCATAAACCTAACTCTGCCAAGGCCACCACCAAACCGTGTCCCTGAGCGCCAGGTCTACATGTCTTTTACAAAAAACTCTACAGGAAAAAAGAAAGTAGTTCTTGTAGCAGAAAGACTTCAAGAAATGCAGCATTGCAAAACCAGCCTCCGTCCCCCGCAGAGAGAAGCTGCCGTTCGTAGTCTCATCTCAGATGCGCCCTTTCCCTGTGCTGCCTCTGAGACGAGGCGCTTCTGCCGCCATCGTCTCGATGCAGATAAAACTATCTCTGCCAACAAATTGACAGAGAATTTCAGTCTTAATAATCATCCTGCCCTGCACTTCAGCCTGATCCACATCCCAGAAGGAAGATTAATCCACTAAGCCTCTCAGCTCCTAGAAACGATACTTACAGGCAAACATAGTTGTGCCCCACTCTTCCTCAGATGATCATCAGAAAAATGTCTGTATTTGGCTCGCTATGACAAGCTGATTTTAAGCCTCCTAAGGAGCGCGAGCCTGTTGGCTCTAGGGATAACCCTGCTTGCCCCTCTGCTTCAGCTGAGCAGCCTGAGAAAGAACAAGGCAGGCCATCTACGGAAGGGTTAACGCAAGCCGGTTCCACAGGCAAATCCCGAGCTCGGAGCACATCCCAGCACGCCAGGGCACTGCACAGCACAGTTAGCGTGGAGACGCAGGGCCCAGGGCCAAGTAATCCCTGAGCTCTTTTCTTCTCCCAGACAGTACAATCACAGGTGCTGTTCAACTTGACTTCAGTGTATTCATCACTATTAATGCATTCTTTTGATTTGCAAAACGACAAGTACATACGGAGACATTATGGACACCTTGGCACCTCGGTGAACCCAAATCCATTTACAATTTAAGTCTGAAGCTAGGTGACTTGTTAGGAAGCCAGCTAAAGCCTTCCTCATAACGAAATCAATACCTTTGAAGCTTCATCCTGCCACACCTTGGTTCAGCACAGGTATTTTGTAGAATTTTTGCAAAGATGAAACAGCAGTGAATAAGACATGAAACACCGTGGTCACAGCATTTAAGAAAGAATTGGGTACAAACTTTTTTTTTTTTTTAAGATTTCCACCTTGAGACAATTCTCTACAAATTATGCTTTATCCTAGTAACTTTACATTTGTTTTTCTTATTTAGACTGTAAACCAATTTGAATGATGAACCATAATATTTTATGTTTCTATAATACAATCTACAAAGGTATCAGAGGAACTGGAGCTAGTAAATTATACATTTTTACATATTTAGATAATATACATGATTTCTGGCCGAAGAAAATTGCCTTTTGGTATTTTATTCTCTCCTGGAATCAAAAGGCTGGAGGAAGACAGGACAGGCAATAAAATATATGGAACACAGACAGCTTGTGATAGTCTATGGCTGCTTCACATTAAGAAGAAGTTAATTAGAGCAGTGATATAAAGGAGGCAGCAGTGGAAACCAGAAGTAGTCCTGCAGGGAGAAGAAATAACTTGCCTAGCCCTGCAAAGCACCTGCGAGGCACCAAGGCGAGCAGAGAGGCTGCACAGCGCAGAAGAGACGGCCAAGGAGTTCTGTCCTCTTAAGTCTCAGTAAATCCTCCTCCAGCTTTGGCTTCAAATGCGCAGTCCGACAGGTCAAAGCAAACACTGCACTTCTGGGACAGAAGGTGAAGCTGCAAGGCACAGGTAACTCAGATCTTCCATGGGAAGTAATTTGGCTGCTCAGCATCACCTACATCTAACACCGGATCTAGAGTCTGCGTGCCGTTTCATTCTAGATCGATGAATTTGCTAGATTTTTGCCCACTAATGAAGACCATCACTACAGTGGCCACTGTTCCCAGGAGATTCAGCAAACACAACATCTACATGGAACCACAGCTTTGGAGGAAGCTATGTCCTCCACTTGATGCTGTGGTGGGTTGACCCTGGCTGGATGCCAGGTGCCCACCGAAGCTGCTCTATCACTCCTCCCCTCAACTGGGCACAGGAAAGAAAATACAACAAAAGGCTCATGGGTCGAGATAAGGGCAGGGAAAGATCACTCACCGATTACCATCATGGGCAAAACAAACTTAACTTGGAGAAATTAGTTTAACTTCTTACCAGTCAAATCAGAGTAGGATAATTAGAAATAAAACCAAATCTTAAAACGCCTTCGTCCCACCCCTCTCTTCTCCCTGGGCTCAGCTTCACTCCTGATTTTCTCCACCTCCTCCCCCCGACCAGCGCAGGGGGACGTGGAATGGGGGTTGTGGTCAGTTCATTACACGTTGTCTCTGCCGCTCCCTCCTCCTCAGGGGAAGGACTCCTCACCCTCTTCCCCTGCTTCAGTGCGGGGTGCCTCCCACAGGGTGCAGTCCCTCAGGAACAGGCTGCTCCAGCGTGGGTCCCCAGGGGGTCACAAGCCCCGCCAGCAAACCTGCTCCAGCGTGGGCTCCTCTCTCCACAGGTCCACAGGTCCTGCCAGGAGCCTGCTCCAGCACGGGCTCTCCACAGGGTCACAGACTCCATTGGGCATCTCCCTGCTCCGGCGTGGAGCCTTCCCCAGGCTGCAGGTGGAGATCTGCTCCACCGTGGGCCTCCGTGGGCTGCAGGGGACAGTACTACCACCATCGATGGTGGGCTCGGCCTTGGAGCTGGTGGCACTGGCTCCATCAGACACAGGGGAAGCTTCTGGCAGCTTCTCATAGAAGCCACCCCTGTAGCCCCCTCGCTACCAAAACCTGGCCACACAAACCCAGCACAGACGTGTGACGAGAGAAGAAAGTGGACACCTCACTGCAGCAAAATGGAAGTGAAAGCGGATATACGTGGGAACGACAGGAGCAGCAGAAGAATTTCTTGTTAATGTTTAATTATTTGACAGCTAAGCAAGTTGGGAAAACAGTACAGACGTAACAGGTCTTCACCTAAATGTCTGCAAAAAAGAAACGCTTTTAGCAGCTCCACATTTTATTCTCGTGCTTTTGGCACAGTGCGTATAATGTTTAGGGATCATATCGTGTCTGCAGGCCTCGGAGCATACAAACCAGGCAGGTCATTCAAGAAAACTGTGAACTCACAATTTGCTCTAATTAATTCACTTCTTTGTAAATCACTCTGAGGAGCCTTGATTACTTCAACACCTTCCTAATCCTGCTCTCGGGCAGCTTTCGCAAACTCACACCTACATTTTGTAGTCTGAACAATGCTCCATTCTGCAGCGAGCTGGTTAGTTTCTAACACATTCTCCCACTCAAATTGGGCTCTTTTAAGGATAAGAAATCAAATCAAAGGGCTGTGCTGTAACTAATCCTTCTACCCTTCAAAAAATAAAAATCAACTCAGCAAGCTCAATAAAACTAATGGTAAAAAAATATAAGCCTGGAACAACTGAGTTAAACAGAAGATTTTATAACAAACCCTCAGCCCTCCAGTGTTGAAATTCAACTACACAGCAGGCTCCGTTTTTCTCCTTGCTTTTCTGAAGGCTTTCTTGGGAAAGTTCTGTGACAGGACTAATTTTGTGTAACCAAAGTGCGCTAATTGAAATGCAACCCATCATTTCCTTCTAGGTGATTTGTTCTTAATATCTGTTCTGCATCAGCATTTTGATACTTAGATGCACCCACTGTGCTATTGGGAGGGAGGAAAAAAACCCTATTAGCTGTAGCAGAGATGATGAAAAGCAGAGAAATCAAAGGGGAAAGGAGACAGAAGGCTTTCTCTCTTCAGTCAAGACCGTTCCATATTCCCCATGACTCTCCAAAGCTGGGCCAGCGCAGACAAGTTGGCACTTGGTGCCCTGAAGGAACAGGCTGGCGGCTTGGCATGAGGCCTTGAGAGACAGCCCGGGTTTGGATCCCATCCTTGCTCTCCAGCTGACACCTGACTTTGGACAGAGCTCAACAGGAAGCAAGGCATCTGGAAAAAAGCCTGCGATTCCTTATCTAGGGAACAATGAGAAGCTAATACAGCAGCCTAAATGAGACATGACTCAATTAATGAGAGCTGATGGGGCTAATGACTAAACAGATGGTATTCCTAAAAAAAGACGAGGGAGGGGAAATGTAGCTGCGATAATCGACCTGCTGCAGCGTACATGGCAATTCTAACGCCTTGTCTTGCAGAGCTTCGAAACCACCGAGGAAAAAGAGCGCTGTTTGCCTCAAAAGCAATACAGAGCAAATCGCAAAAGGGAGCTACCCTGCATACCTGGAGCAAGGCATCGCACCCCTCCTCCGGCAGGCAGGCGGTTTGATTAAAAAAGTCCTACTACAGTCACCAATAGGCTGGCAGCAATTTTGTTACAACCATGATTCCTACTCCTGCATACACCCGTTCTTTGTTTCTGACGGACTACAGTAGCAACTCTTTGCCCAAGCCTTTTGAAAGCAGCAGTGCTTAGAGCAGAGGCCCGGCTCAAACTGAAGAGCTTCTCATTGCAGAGTACCACGCAGTGCTGTCGTCAGCACCTTTGTGCCAGGCGACTCAAGGACAGACAGACTGTCCCCTCTGGAGACACGCTCACAGATTCTTCGAGCAGCCTTGTGAAGGTTTGACTGGACTGGCTCCCACTTGCTGCTGTGACTCTGTTGAGATTACAGGTCAAACGTTACGGGCCACTGGATTGTCAAGGCGAGTCAACGTTAGGGTAAACAGCGGCCCCTCTCCTTCTTGATGATATGTCAACTACAATTATATTTGTGACTTTTTATCATAGGCCTGAGAAACTGTAATGAGCACAAACCTATAAATCTGCTCAGAATACAACGCTCCTAGCTCCAACCAGCAGCCTCCTCGTAAGCGTTACCCATATGTTCACTCATCAGCTATTCTTCGATTAAGCCGCGGTGATCAATACGTACGGCGTTGCTACAGCTTCCTGTGGATTAAATATGCCCCTGTAGCGTGTCTGTTCTGATAACAGGTTTTGCAGCAACGGGCCCCTCCGTGGTGTTTGCCAGCGGGAGGGAGGAGGGAAGGTTCATCTTGCTCAGCGATGCGTTATGACTGACAGGAGTCTCTGCTCTGGGTGAACTTTTGATTTCCTCCCCTGTACACTGAGATAGCACACAGCTGTCTGCCCCCCCGACAATCAGCCTAATGCAGCAAGCATTAGAGGCACTCGCATCTCTTCAGATTTTCCACATTTAGAGGAAAAAAAAAGAAAAATAAATTCAGAAAATGGAATTTTCTATTCCTGAACCTATAAAAACACTTTCCTAAAAAGGGCAGTGCCCAAAGTATCGCTTTTCCTACTTACGGGCGTCTCTGCATCTGACACTCTCACGCATCACTTTTCACACAGGTCTTGGTCCTGCCATCGGCGGGCCTTGCTGTGACACCCAGCAACCCAGAAGAGCCTGTTCATGGAAGAATCGCCGCCACCAGTAAACCTTCCCATTATATCAGGTATTTTTTCCAGAAGAGCAAAGTCAGCAACAGTTAACCGTTAAGTTCTAGCCAACAAGGGCAGGATATTCCTGTCTCTGTAACAGGGGGACTAGGATGTTTGTGAGATTTATAGTGGAGCCGTATAATAACATTTTTTCAAGGAATATTTGAACAGCTGCCATCCATCCCAATTTCTAAATGCAATCATCTTGATGTGCCTCGTGACTAAAGACAGCCTGTGACAGGAAAGTGTTCTGAACACAAATGGCCTCACCGACTGCCGCTAACATATTGGAGACAGCGATGAGGAATTTTATGGTTAAGATGGGGAAGCGAGTTACTCCTCAGGGAGGATGGGGCCAAACTCTTTTCAGTGGTGCCCAGCGACAGGACAAGGGGCAACGGGCACAAACTGAAGCAGAGGAAGCTCCAGCTGAACAGGAGGAAGAACTTCTTCCCTCTGAGGGTGACGG
>Ga0065711_1031422_pt1 | contig 29732 bp, 16 predicted proteins | sample Hoacrofraction12_FD_59098 | JGI IMG/M metagenome (GOLD analysis project Ga0065711, IMG submission 59098) | Hoatzin crop microbial communities from Cojedes, Venezuela - Epithelial fraction 12 v2 (version 2) | ecosystem: Host-associated > Birds > Digestive system > Esophagus > Crop | place... | reverse complement strand
TTTTTTTTTTTTTTTTTTAATATATTGCTTGACACTGCAGACACGTGGGGTCTGTCTGTGAGATTACAGTTTTATAGATAACAGGAGTAGCAGGGATGTAGATATCCTGTTGAAGAGATGATATGAAAGTAGGCACGACTGCGAAAACCATTCCTACCTGTTGTAGGTACCTTGGGCTCCTCACCTCTCGTATTGTCTTCTTGTTGTTGGGTTTTATTGTATCTGTTAGGCTTTGGGGAAATCCCTTGTGACCTGGGACACCCATGGGTGGTGGGAACAGCTGCTGGGTGAACACGGGTGCTTGTGAGCTCATGAGATGATTGGCAAAATTTCAGGTGATCCCAGAAGTAGACCATGCCACCTCCCACATAAGAATAAAAATAGCCCCAGCATTGAGCCCTCTGGGAAATTCCCTCCTGGCCACAGCTCCGATGTGCAGTTTCGCTCTGAGGAGCTCAGAGTTGTGCTTTTACGGTCAGCGATGAGCACGTCATCATGAGAGTGCAATGGAAAGCAGGTGCAGGGGCTTGTGCCCTGCTTTTGAGGGTGGGATAGCCTATTTCTCCTTTGATATCTATCTATCTATCTATCTATCTATCTATCTATCTATCTATCTATCTATCTGTCTGTCTATCTGTCTATCTGTCTATCTGTCTATCTATCTATATTTTTTTTTTTTCACACAGCCTGTTGTAGAAAGCTGTGGAAATTCCTGCCTCAGAGAACTTGCAGTCTAAATCTTTTACAATAAAGTGAATAGGAAAGTGAAAATACGTGTTGTCTAATACACAGATTTTTCAAATGAGCTATCAGTGTAAAGCTTGCGGACTAGACATTCAGCTAATACAAACAGACGTATAGAGATACTGAATTATTCCATTTCACACCAGTGAAAGGTCTGACACTGTTATTCTCTGTAAGAGTTTGATCAATGTTTTCTGTTGGCTCAGCATTTGATGAATATCACAGACTAGCCCATAAAGCAGACTCTGGAAACTGCAAGATGTGATCCGTTTAATCAGTTTGTCAGTTTTATTTTGGAGACTTAACAGAAAAACAAAACCCTCTGCATAGCTATTGATTTAATACGCTTTGCCGTCTATTCCCATGAAGGCAGATGAATAAATATTTCTGATGCACAAAGTGCTGGAAGAGCGTTATCACTGCACTCGGGAACAATTCATGTGGGAGGACTGTAATGAGTACTATCAGTATATTGCTAAGTGTTGTCAAATGCTAGCAATGTGTTGTCAAATGCTAGCAATGAAATAGATACTAAAATAACATTAATATGAAAACAAATGCAGCAACATATGCTTACATTTACACAAACATACCTCTGGGAGCCTTTTTGCATCGTGTTCATTTTCAGAGCTGTTTAAAGATACCGTTGCTCCTCCAAAACCAGTTTTTCTGTCTTAAACTGATATGAGACTGGAAATGTTAGGTTTCGGCTTATTGAAAGAAGTGTCTAGTTGGGCCCAGGTGCTTCCAATGGTTTTAGAGGAGGAGCAAGTGAACCTGCCAGACAGCAGAGAAAAGCTCTACTAACCGGATTTGGGAGTGAACACAGCATTCCCATGAAAATGGGAAAATTTTAAACACACCGATGTATGGAATAGCCATATTGATTTAAAGGCTGAGCTGGACTCAAGCCTGGATGCCTGTGATGGGATTCATCCCACCAGCTTCATACGCTGTAGACATCTAGATCTGTGCTACACCTGAGACAGCCCATGCAGAGAAACTGGGGCTGCGGGCTCGAATCAGGTGCTGGTTTGTTTAGGTGAGGTGCATTGCGCTGCTGCAGTGCCCATTGCTCTCCCCGGGCAGGATGGTGAGCCCAGGAAGGTGCCTAGCTCAAGTCTAATGTTTACATTTGATCAGAGAGCATTGCTCCTTCCACAGGGAGGGATACAAAGAAGTAAAGAGAGAAAATTAATCATATCAGTTGGCAAGGTACAGCAGTACCAACACCAAAAAACTCTGCTTTTTAAAAAAATAGAGCCGTGGACATTTCATACAGTTCATTCTGCTTTAACCTAAGGTGCTTAGGGATGAATTTTTACATTTACATTACAAAAACTGATTTATAATTCCTTTTGACATAATCCTATTAGCCTACCTAAACATAAATAAGGGTTTCCATTTGGGTTCATGCCGGTTTAATGAAGTCGCTAAAAGAATGTTACTTCTGATGGAATTTCCTGATGCAAGATTGTTGCCCAAAACCAAAATTTTTGTGATTACTGAAGGTAAGCCCAGCAAGTTCTGCTTAAACATTGGTTCCCTTTAGTCCTGGAGCTTAATTTATTGCCTGTGCAGTCCCTGAGCTGTGTTTCAGTAGCAGGTCCTCCAGACCTCCCCCGTAAGACTGATCTTAATTTACAGGCGCCTACCAAAGCCCAGGGCAGTGCTACTGAGGGTGAAGATGGCAGGGGTGAACGGGCTGCATGAAGTTAGCTCTGCTCTCTTCTGATGGCTGCCAGGGGGACCCAGCTGAGCTGGTGATCCCAGGCTGCCTGTGTACTGCGTGGAAAAAAGCAGCCACTTCTGGAAGGGATTTTCTACCTGATTTAAGAATCTGCTTTAGGATAAGGTAGATTGGGCATTGCCAACTTCTCTCCGCTATCCGAAAAAAATGGTCTAGGATGACTAGGGGTAAAGACTGCACTGTAATGAGATAATATTAACACTACCAGTATGTCCAAAGAAGGGCGACGAGGCTGGTGAAGAAGGGTCTAGAGAGCAAGTCTCATCAGGAGCATCTGGGGAAACTGGGGTTGTTTAGCCTGGAAAAAAAGAGGCTCGAGAGGGACCTTCTCACTCTCTACAGCTAGCTGAAAGGAGGTTGTAGCGAGGTGGGTGTTGGTCTCTTCTCCCAAGTAACAAGTGACAAGACAAGAGGAAACAACCTCAAGTTGCGCCAGGGGAGATTTAGATTGGATATTCGGTATAATATCTGCACTGAAAACGTTGTCAAGCACTGGAACAGGCTGCTGAGGGAAGTGTCACCATCCCCTGGAGGTATTTAAAAGATGTGTAGATATGGTGCTTGGGGACATAGTTTTGTGGTGGACTTGGCAGTGTTACAGTTATGGTTGGACTTGGTGATCTTAAAGGTCTTTTCCAACCTAAATGATTCTGTGATTCTATGATTTCTTACTATGGAATTCATAATACTACTGTTAAGGCTTATACCTTAGCAGCATCCAGGCATTGAGCTCCAGTGAGATCAGTTGGGATCTAAGCAGAAATTAGATGTCCACATAATTCTGGATCTGGTCCTGTGTAGCTTCTAAAACTCCAAAAACCATAATAACCATATAAATTATAGTGCATATTTGTGAATAACCTTCTGTAACTCTTTCTGGAGCATGCTGGAGCAAACACCGTACATACTGGTAGCCAGATCTTGCATTTTATGCATTGTTAATTTATTTTCCTGAGTAGTCACAAGGAATTGAATGTGACTTGTGCAAATGAAAATTTGTATGCACACTCGTGCGAGTCAACCACAGCTGAACATTTGCTCGAGACAGGGTAAGGTTTTGGTGTGTCTCAGTTTATGATCTTAACCCTGCCTTTTGCCAAAAAGTGTTGGGGATCTAGAAAAGAACAGAAAGTGCTGTATTAGACTGCACATTCACACCCTTCCTTGCACTTCCTAACAGTTAGAAGAGGTCCAGACAGCTTTCTGCATTCAAAAAGATCCCATTTTCTTTTGTTGCACTGCTGACTGAACAGGATGCAATCTTGCTGGCTGAACAACCTTTTTGTTTTGGATGAGTAGGGTGTGCCTGGCTTCCCCGCTAGCGACAAGGACACAATTATTGGAGGACAGCACTGGTTTTCTCCTGTCTTTGAGAAACGCTATTTTACCTTCTCTTCACACCTGTATCCCGGTTTGCATGATCTGAATGAAGAAGCAGTCCCGTGATTCCCTGCACAAAGTGTTTGCATTCCGCAAATGCTTTTGCAGGGAAGAAAACCAGATCCCCGGAAAATGGGCAACAGGAAACACTTCCTTTTTACCAGTGGCTAAAATGCTGTTATTTGTTACACCTGCGTGCTGGCCTGTTTTAATAGAGAAAACCACCAGAAAATACAGGAAACACTTACTCATTTTGCCCTGCCTGCCCAGCTCCGGTGTCTATCCTAATGTAAGCAAATACATTTGCATCTGAATTCCTCGGTGGTTTCACTCCTGAAGAGCTGCTGCTGTCTCCATCACTGAAGGCAGCACCAAGAAGCCGTAGCCACGACCTCGTATTGTGCAAACACGAGAAAAAAGGTTTCTCTCTGCTCTCGGCACTTGAAGTTTCAGAGTCCCAGGGCAGGCTAAGCAAGCAGCTCACTGTCTCGGCATGTTTAATCATCAGTTGTTTGTAAGCAGTTGTTGAGCAGATGGAGAAGCTTCCATCAGCAGCAAGGTCAGAGCATGGAGTTGCTGTGTGGTGTTGCAGGGAACAAACCTCCTCCATGAGTGTCTCAAAGTCCAGACATTTACGGAAAGAGGAGGAAATTCTTCTCTCCTAATGGCTTTACCCCTTTGGCCCACGGAAGTGAGAAGTAAAATCACAAAACATATTGCACATGATTCCACCAAGTGCAAAAAGGTAATGTTCACTGTCATGCTTGGTTAAACAGGGAGGATGTGCTTAAACCTGCAGTGTTTTCCAGGTGTTTTCACTGCTGACACTTGGTACCCTCCAATGTTCTTGCTACTGTTGGCACCTTTTGCTAGAGCAAGATTTTCTTATTGTTGCAATGCCACATTCCAAGGCAACGTCCTCACGGGCATCGTGGCTATCGTTGCCAGGCGTGTGCTAAGGTGATTGCAGTGGGAAGGGGAGATGAACCACAAGGAGATGCCTCGCTGGCGGGATGGCCTGTGCTAGGGACAGGATGACATATGCCTCAAATCAGAAGGATCGCTTCCCCTGAGTCCCAGGGAGTGAGCAGCTATTTAATACACGAAAGCAAAACTGCCATAGTTTAGGGCAGAAAGTGAAATTTATTGCCCTATTAGGTGAAAAGACATAGGAATATAAAGTAATTCACGTGTAAGCACACAGCTGGAATTCGGGCAGCACATCTGAAAACACCCTTTTCCCATGAGCAGTTTCAGTATCTAAAATTATGAAAGAAGAACAGTTGTTTCTCTTTTTTTATTGTTGCTTAACACTGTAAGCAAAGGAAATAATTAAAGATAAGACTTAATATTTTATTATTAAGCAATCATGCCCAAACCAACATGGTTTGTATGGGTGTACTCTTCACTGGATAAAGAACCAGCTGAATGTCTGAGTGCAGAGAGTGGTAGTGAGTGGAGTTAAATCCAGCTGGTGGCTGGTCACAAGTGGTGTTCCCCATGGCTCAGTTTTGGGTCCGGTCCTATTTAACATCTTCATCAATGATCTGAATGAGGGGATTGAGTGCTCCCTCAGCAAGTTTGTAGACGACACCAAGCTGGGTGGGAGTGTCTATCTGCTCCAGGTTAGGAAGGCTCTACAGAGGGATCTGGACAGACTGAATCGATGGATCGAGGCCAACTGTACGAGTTTCAACAAGGCCAAATGCCAAGTCCTGCACTTGGGTCACAACAACCCCATGCAACGCTACAGGCTTGGGGAGGAGCGGCTGGAGAGCCGCCGGGTGGTTGAGTGCCTATCCCTTGAGGTTTTTAAAAAACGTGTAGATGTAGCACTTAAGGATATAGTTTAGTAGGAATGGTGATGTTGGGTGGATGGTTGGACTCGATGATCTTAGAGGTCTTTTCCAACCTATGATTCTATGATTCTAACAGCACCGAGCCATCAGATGGACCATTTAGGGGTGCACAAATGCTCCATTCAGACACCGGAGGCTGAATGCCACTTCATACATACATGGGATAATAATTTCCAGTGAAATGTTAGTAGTGTGGCACACCCAAAAGCAGCCAATTTACGGGACCCGATATGATCGCAGCGCATCAGAACAAACAGGCAGATCACCCGACATTCAGGAGCAGCTGAGCACCATGGCAGGAATGAGGGCTGGTTCAAGCAGTGCGTGTGCGGATTCAGAAATCTGACCCACTGCAGGGCACCTTCACGATAAATGATCAATTCGTTTGAAACTGTTGTGCTAAAACTCATCATGTTCGTTCTAGTCTCTGTAGCTCTATAGTCAGCAATTCTGAAGTTTTAGTTACGAAATTGTCATCGTCTTTGTTTGTCTGAAAGCATATTCCCTATAGCTCATATTTTTATTATCCCCTTTTCAGCCTGATGCTTTGCTACCTGTCTTGCTCTCTTGCTTTTCTGTTCAGACTTGTTTACTCTAACCATAATTATAATATCTGAGAAGTGAAATGTAAGTTGACTGGATTGCTCAAACTGCTATTTTTAATTAAAAACACACAATAATTACAATATTTTGTCCTCCTATTTCCTCCTACATATGTACTTTATCTTCTGTTTCCCATAGCTGCTCAAAACTGAACTCCCAGTGCTTTGGTAAGCTGCTGGACCAATTTCTTTAAAATTCATCAGTGTATTCAACTTAGAGGTAAAGATATGTGTGCACTCTAGAAATATTTTGACTTGGTATTCGCTTGAAGTGCTTTTTGTTACCAGCTGTCCGAAGTCTGGCTCCATAATTCTAATTCTACCTAATTCCACATTGCTTTATTTCACTTGCATTTGTTAAAGGATTTCTTGAGCACCAACAGGGGCTTTGGGCACAGAAATCACTACAGCAGCAAGTTTGGATATTTCAGAGCAAAACAGCAGCTTGCTTTTCTTTGTTTCTACTGCATTCAAAGAAACAGGATTTTGTGGGCATATTCCTTATTTAAACAGGATTATGCTCGAGAAACAGAAAAGTTTCTTCTAATAGAAACAGATCTGCAGGAGTCCAGATATTAACTAACTGGGCAGGCCAGAGCAGCCATCCTAGTTTACATGCAGTGTCTTTGGATGCCAGTTTCTCACTTGCTTAACCCCTGTAGTTCCCACTGAATTTGTCTGGACTTCTGGAGGGTCGTTATCCTACAGATGACCTTGGGACATTGCTTTGATTTGCCAGCGAATCCACAGTTCTCACAGCTGTATCAAACAGTTGGAAGAACTATTGTACTTCATGCTCTGGGATTAAAATAGCCTTTCGTTCTTGCAGCCTGGGTAGTAATCCCGAGAAGGGGGACAGAGGTTGTGCCAGTTTTGCGTGCTTCGGGACAGGTACACCTCTCCCAGAGGTACGGGATGCTGATCGCTGTCTAAGGCAGGAGCTCCAGCTCGTTGGACCTCAGGTCTTTAATTTGGTGTGGCAATGCTTACGTTCCTGACATCAGTCTGTACATGCCACATGTCTAGGCAAGTACATGGGGAATACGCTGCTCTCCTAAAGAGGAAGCCTAGACAGAAAGAACCACTCCTGCCTTTCTGCCAACCTCCCTCTTGGTGTAGATGCCCAGAAATGATAGAAATCCCAGATAATTGCCTGTTTCAGCCTTTGATTGCTTGATATTCAGCTTTGCCAGTATCCATCATTGCATATCCCAGCAGCAAGCAGAGTGGCAACGTGCCCACTCTGAAATTCTCCTTCACTGATTTTAGTTCATGTCTGAATATGTGGTTATTTCTTATCGGAAATAATTATGTGGGAACAAACAGTACCTCTCTTCAGCCCGTGACTGCCATTCCTGTTGTGCATTTGCTGGTGGAGCAACTCTTGGGATAATATATAGTTCCTCCCTCAAGTATGTGGTCCCTGGTAGTGCCAGACCAGAGTGCAGCAGGGAAACCTCTGCTACAGGACGTGGTAGGATGCAGAGAGGGATTACGTTTGTCTCCATCAACTCGTTTGGTTTCCTTGAGAAGAAGTGGGTTTGAGCGATATCATCATCCGGCCCTTGTCCCACCTCCTTCTGCTACTAACACTTGACATTTCTCCCCTTTTGTCCTTACCCAGAGCTAGCGACGTAATTCAAACAGAACAGCTTTAGTTTGCAAAGTCTGTTTGCCGGGGATAAATGGTGCACATGATGGATGGCTGTGGTCTTGAAGATGATGGAGGTGAACAGCAGGGTGCTGCATGGTTTTGTGCTAGCACCAACATTATTTAATACTTTTATTAATGGTCTGGAAGGAGGTGTAACCAAGTACATTAACTAGATCTGCACATGACACTGTGCTGGAAAGAACTGTAAACCAAGTGAAGACAGAGAAATAACACTAATGGAACCAGAGGTTAGAAATATGAGCAGGAAACAGAATGAGATTCTGTCTGGAAAAAGGCAAACTAATAAATCTGGGAATAATAATCCAAAACACAGATATTTAATAGGAGGGTGAGGGATCTGAAAAAACACTGATGTTCTAAAAGAGCTACTGATGGTGGTTTAGAGTGACTAGTAAATTGTTGTACAATGTGAAGTGGTGGAAAAAGGCAATTTTGGTTTGTAGAGTGAATCCAAAGGTATCTTGGCCTGGCACAAGGGCTTGTTCCTCCTTGTGGGTATGGCTTTCTACAGCACTTTGATCCCTTATCTCCAAGCTTTATGTGTGAGTAAAAGCCCACAAGTAGAAAAATGTCTTTGCAGCTAGCTCTTCACAGAAACACAGATCTGGAGGGCATCTTCTGGACCATCCAGTCCTGGGTCTACTTATTGTGGGAGCAGTATTGGTGCACATTGCTCTTCTCTACACCCCTGGTAAAAGGGTGAACTAGGGTTTCTCTGATGGCAGTTTTGATGACTGGCAGTTTCGGCAGCAAGAACAGAAAAATGTGAAGGAGCACAAGTTAATCCCAACAAAAAGATATGAATGGATAAGGAGATGAAGGCTGGATTGTTTTACACAGAAAAATCCAAACAATATAATGAATGTTCAGTGGGACCATTGATATTCCTTTTTCTCAATGCAATTAAGTTGTAGATACTGTTTTCTGATACCCGTAATATTTGTGTGAATGAATTCCATGGCATAAATGGAAATCAATAGGCAGTGACACATGGAAATGGCTATTTGCCAAAGGAGGACATAGAAACACTGTAAGAATCCTCAGGTGGGACTAAACAACTAAAAAGATTCCTAAATATCAAGACTTTTCCTAAAATTATTTGTGCTATATTGCTGAGGGGTCTTAAAAGCATTTGGTCGTTGCAGTCACCCATTCAGCAGCATGCTGATGTGCATGCGAACCTCAGGGATGGGATGAAATATAAAGGTGGATGCAGCAAGCTGGAAATCTGTCCCACATGTACTCGCTCGAGGGCAACCATCCCTGACCAGTGAGAGCTGTGAGCCCTGTGGGGAAGGGATGCTGCAAAAGCGCTCGCAGGGCTTGCAAGCGCAGGGGAAGCACAGGGGTCACTGCCTGCTGTTCTTGATAAATGCTTCGTGTGGGGCAGCTGGGTCTCTGAAGAAGGGAAGGAAATTATTTAAAGTGATAACTTGTTCTTGGTATCGATTATAAGATGGAGAAGATGTGTGTGCAAGAACTCTAGAGGAATTCTCTGTCAGTGTGCAGAGCTGAGAGTGGTACGAGGCAGGAGTTCCTGCTTTCGTAATGAAACCATATGATCGTTTCTGCTCCTGGCCCTAATTAGCGGTAGAACTGGTTATACACTTGGCCCGCGGCATTATTCCTTGTGGAAAGGTTGTCTTCTCGCGCTGGAGCCCATCTGGGTGGCTCCCAACCATCCGGCAGCCTGAGGTATAAGGAAAGTGAGAGGTGGGATTTGTGAGCAAAAATTCTCTGCTTACACAAGCACCCCTTAGACACTGTAGCATCTCAGACATTTTTGTTTTATTTTATTTTGTTTTGCTTTGCTTTTAAATGCCACTTATGAAGCAAGCTGTGAGGATAAGAGGAAGGGTACATCTAGCTTGCAAACAGCTCTCACTCCCCTTTGTGAATCTTCTTACCTTCCTGAGGTTTGAGGAAGAATTAGGTAAATGTTCTGTTTAGCTAATCAGAACCCAAGTCTATTTTCACTCATAGCAGACAAACAGAAGGACCAAGCTGCAACATATATACATCTCTATATAGACATAAATTATATGTGTTCACTAAGTCAAGGAAAAAGTACTTTACCTACTGTGAGCCACTTACTCTGCTGTACTCTACGATACCTCCGCTGCAGGCTGGGGAATTGCTCTGGCATTGTAAGGGTAAAAAATAAACCCATTTAGCCCTGATTATGTATCATCCGCTTACTCACAGAGAGGAAATGCAACTGCCTCTGGGGTGGAACAGAGAGAGCACCCGGTGAGCTTCACTGCAATATTAACTCTCCAGGCTGGAGCTTTTCATAGCGCTGCTCACTAACCTGTTATTAAAAACATTAAGTTATAAGGAGATGTGTTAGTGTCACAGTGCAACTGCCCATACAGGAAAACCTTTGTTAGATTATTTTCCTTCAAATCCCTTTATTCTTACAAGTTCTCTGATACAGATATTAAACTTTTTCAATACTGTTTGTTGTAACATAATAATTCCAGGAAAAAAAAAAATATGGCCACTGTATGAAACACCTGGCTATATCATATGTTATTAATTTCGATTAACCATTTCAGTCTGTTGTAAACAAGAAGGCCAGTTAGAAGCAAGCAATGTAAATGGTTCAATATTGGAGCTCAGTTGTTAAAATAATCCCCTATCTGGTGATCCCTAGATGATCTTTCAAAAAGGAAAAATTTTCAAAATGAGAATGTGACATTTAAGAGGAAAGTGAGCAAGACCTTATATTATTCTCCTGGCATGAGTAGGGAGGGTGAAGTGATTGGCAGGACTGTGTTTATTGCTCCAACATGGGAACCACTAATCCCTGTTTAATCTCCTGAGAAGAAGCCAGTCCTCACAGCATCACACAGGTCAGTGGAAATTGGGAAGTTGCAGGATACGAAAGTCTTGAACCACGTCCTGTTAACTAAAAAAATCCTGATTTGAACTAATAAAATCCTGATTTGGGTATTTCTCCATTTTTTGCTACTGAAAAAGGAATATATCTGAGGTACAGCTCTCTGGATGGGGGTCTGATCCCAGTCAGACCCAGGGACTCGAATCACTTCGTGCATGGTGGAATCAGCCGCACAGCTTGGGGACTCCTGTCGCTGCCTCAGCCCTTGGGAACGAGAGCAGCCCACACCGAAGTTCTCAGAGCACTGCAGGAGGGCTGTTAAGTGCACGTAATTACTCATGTGAGCATGTATTTTCAGGATCAAGGCCTAGCCTTTTAGCTACTGGGCATTCCTCCTTATTCTTATTAAAAGCAGTGATTTTATTAAAGCAGCATTCTGGCACCTGTTGTACCAGACATCTACAATTACCTGACCACGGCGCGGTCCCATATGGGGGACAGACCCTAGTGTGCACCAGATGTGTCCCAACCCAGCCCAGAAGGCAGCCGGGGCAGTTCTGGCAGGTACCCGGTATGTTAAAGCTGGGGATCAGTATGCCACAGAGCACTCACTGTTCGGAATAAGAATAGCCTAGAGAAAAAACAAAAATCCCACCCCTGAACTGTTGAACAGAGATGAGTGTAGAAGGCCAAGCCGAGGCACACAGAGTTTATGATTCCTACAAACCATGAAAACTACACAAAACCTGAGTTATTGTAGCTATTTCTTTTAGGAAAGGTGAGCTGTAACCTGAATGGTCCTATTTCTCCTCGCTGACTCAAAGTCTAAACTAGAAGCCTAGGTACGGGCAGCTACGCTGAAAATCTTTGCTTTTCATTGCATTAAGCTCGCTGACTGTCAGAAGCGGCACCTGAAACATCATGAACAGACAGCAGCGGACAGCAAAGCCCTCAGGACAGCCACTGATGGGCCATGCTAAGACCTGCAGGGACTATCAGAGGTCTCAGGGGTGGGCTGAGAACATTAACTCAGCTCTCCTAAGCTTTGCTTAAACAAGCCACAAACTGTCCATGCCAAGCTGTTTTTATGGAAAGGTGCCTCTCGCTCATTAGCAAAAGAAGAGATGGAGAAGGGAAGTCAGGGAGTTTTCTAATGCTGGAGACCTGGAGAGTAGAGGTGACTTCCAGAACCCCTGCAGAGAGGTCCAGTTTGACTGCAATTAGGAGCTCCAAGGTGTCTCTGAGCTGGCGGCCAAACGACTGGCACAGGGCACTGTAGGGCACAGGGCTCACTCTGTCTGTCCCCAAGGATTTTAGTCTGACCGAGGTGCCTGCTCTCCTTCAGTAGCAGAGCAAGAGAAGCCACTTTTTCTGATGCCTTTAGATTTTGGGTTCAGCTGTCCTCTAGGATATTGCACCCCTCCCCATTGATTACTGTGCATAGTGGAGACAAGGCTCTTCATTTCTTGGGTCTGAGGATGAGGACGAGCTGGGTTCTTCTGCTTCAGGGCTTCCAAATGATTTTAAGGTTGATCACAGATATCAGTGCAGACCAGGGAATCCTACAGTGTGCTAAAATGTGAAATAATTAATGGCTGGTGCATGGATTGAACCCAGCTCCTTGCTCCTGCTGCGCATCTGTGCCGTGGCCTTCCCACATCATGAGACCCAGCACACACTTCAGTATAGGCTGTGGCAGTAACTGTGCCCAGCATGCCTGCTGGCTGTAGAGTGGGGTTTTTTGGGTAAAAAAAAATAATCTTTGGTGGCCATTGGTGTAAAAATAACCTCCCTGATTTTGTCTTGTTGGTGTCTGCCTGCAGTCTGCCTCCTGCCTGTGTCCAAAGCAAATCTGTTTCCCTCACCCTGGGACTCGAACAACTCATTTCCTGGAACTGGTTTGAAAATTCAGCAGCTACATCTAAAATAGGTACATTCATGGCTTGAATATGGGAAAATTCTGACCAAAATCAATTGCCATTCGCCAAGTCATACTGCAGTTTAAGACAGCAGAATTTGGCCCTGATGAGACCACAGTAGTCCATGTCTCAAGGACCACTGAGATACCCGTTTCTCAAAGGAGGGCTTCAGTTTTCCCTATATTCCCAGGCATGCCAGTTGGCTTGCAAATCTGTTTGGCACCAGGGCACGTCTACAGCCCGAATACGCTCCAGACCCGGGTCATGCAGGTTACAGAAACCCAGGACTGATTGTCTGCTGCCCCCAACAGCTGCAGGGAAAAATCACATCTGCATCGAGAGCTCCCAGCAGAAACCCTGGGGAGACAGAGGTCTGGGCTTCCCGAGAGTCTCCCTCGGCACTGGGCGACCCATTGCCGAGTTTGAGAGGCGTCAGATACCGAGAGCCTGCTCCTTTGAACACACAGAAAGTAAAAGCTGAGTGCACCATTTGCGTTTGTAAACTTCACGAGTTCTCGTTCCAAAGTTCTCTTTCTGCTGCTCAGTTTGAGACGTGAGCGCAGAGGAGCCACCTCTTGCTTCCCGCGGAGATGGCTGTGTAGGGAAGGACCTTTGTAGCTTGCCATCAAAGCGGCAGACAGACAGCTGGGGAACATCCACATCTGGGTGTGCTGGTGTTTTATTGCATGTTGCATTCCGTATAAATTCCATATGGAGTCAAAATCGTTTTGGACTTGGTACCTCCTCTGAGCCAATAGCTTAATTAGGAGTGTTTTGTTTTGTTGTTTTCTGAAAGGAGAGCTGCAGTCCAAGTGCGTTATTAGGGGTTTACACATTGCTGTGCTCTTAATATCAAAGCTTTCGTTTGGCTGGAGGCTTCCTTCCCTGTGGGGGAAGGGTTGCTGTGTGAGTGTTGCTGGTTACACAATATTTTCCCAACAGAAAAGCAAAGCGCGTGAGTTGGAGTCTGTTGTGACGATGCGCGAGAGGAAGTCCAAAGCAAGCCTGTGTGGTGAAGGGAGCCTACAAATGAGATAACACGCAGGGTCTCATGAAACAGAACCCTTTCAGATTGCAGCCTGATGGCAAATTCCGGCATGCCTATTAGAGCAAGAAGGGGGAAATCAGATAAAATAGAAACATTCACAAGACGTCCAGTTACAGTTACAAAATGGCCACTTTGATGACAGAAACCTTCTTGGTTGAATTCAAACGGCCATCTCTGTGGATGAATTGCATGAGTCTCACTGAGTGATCTGAACTGGGCGTTTTACTTGCATGTAGTCAGAAGAAGACTCTGGCAAGAAACAATGGCAACTTGAGTAAACAAGACCGACAAAAAATGGAGAAAAAAGTTGTTATCCAGGTTGGAGATGGCAAAGATAGACTGTGTGGCTCTGTCATGGTTACGTAAAGCTGGGAAATAAATCCAACCTGTCCCAGCCTCAGCTCACTGTGTTGTCCTTCTCTGGAAGGTGAGGGTAACTATCGGGAGAAGGTTCCTGATGGTGTTTTTTTAATTAGCCGGTGGAATAGTTTCTCAAAGGAAGTAACTATCAATTTGCAGGGACTTCTGCTATTAAGTCAAAACATTGTTTTTGCCCATAAAAATGCAATGAGGCTGACACAAATTCTTCTCCATTTTTGATCGAATATTACTTGTGCTAAATGAGGATATAGTACATATTGTCAGGAAGGACTATTTGCAAAAAGTAGTCATAACAATCAAAATAACACATTGTGAGTGGTGAAAGAAATCATTCCCTTTTCTGTTACTCTCTGGTCACCACCGTGGGAATCCCGTACCTACAGACATCTTTGCCTGCGTCCTAAAGTGCAGAAATGGGATGCAAGAAAGTCTTGCAAAACAAGCAAACATCCTCCACCAAACAAGCAGTGCTGAGATATTGACTGAGTTCTCCTTTAAATGTGCCATGCACGCTTTCTGCACCACAAATTTACTTACAACCGTCTTCACCAGAGTGGAAAATCTGACAAGTAATTTTCTGTGGGGACATAAAAATGCAGGATGGAACTCTGAACTGCGTTAAGGAGCAGTCATCCACTGAACTAAAGCTATATCCAATATTACAATATCTTGCTGACAGATGACATAAAACAAATTTGTTACTTAGAGAGGCATGTCGATTGGCTTCACACTGGGCGTGCATGGAGAAAGACATCTAGACTCTCTTTTATCCAGATGGAATTCCTAAGTCAATCAAATAAACATAATAATAATAAGGTTAATCTGGTCTTTACTCATTCAAGAGAGAAAAGCAGAGATGTGGATTTAATTACGTAAATATTGTAAAATCAGTTTGCATTTATCTCTTTCCACATCTCCTTGGTACAGCCCTGGTTCAGCATGCTTAACACAGTCCTTTTTGGTCTAAGTGATTTAATTCTGGGGCTAAAACCATTCAAGATTTGTTTGAACAAGAAAATTTTGTTTTCTTTGGAGCATTTTGATGTAGGCATAATTACAGTGTTGCAAATGCGATGCTGTGCTTAAGGAGCTGTCAGCATTTCCATATTAAACCTCTATTTTCAGGGGTTAACAAAATTGCCAGAAAAAGAAAAAAAAAAAAAAGAGAGAAGAAAAAAAGAAGAGTGGAAAAGAGGGGTCCGTTATGGCCTGAAATTTGGTGTTTAGGTTTTTAATCCAGGAGGGAGGTTTCGAAATCAAATTGTGCAAAATTAATTCACACTGTATGCTTGCAAAACTGCTCGTGTCACTTTTTTCTTGCTTTTTTTTAAAAAAAAAATCAGCCCACAATAAAGCCCCCTTATTTTGCTTGCTTCTACTGTACACTGCTTTTTAAAGTTAATGTCATTTCCATACAATACCCCCAATGTAATATGCCTTAGAGGCAGCATAGATTGAATAAGTGACTTGGAGCCAGGGACTCCCAAGTTCATAATTTAGCCGCTGACTCACTGTGTGGCCTCAGGCAAACCACGTAACTCGTATGTCCTCATCTATGGTATGGTCTCAATTTTCCATTGTGTTGCACAACATGTAAGGATCTCTGCTGATGTTCAATAGGAGCTTAACCCGATGGTAAGTGGGTTACAGGATCCTTGTAGGGCGTGTGAGACTGAACGCAGCTCCCACTTCGCAGGTTTTGTCTGATCAGTTCAATCTGGAGGAGATCAGACTTCACTGAGCTGGTCCAGGTGGGCATTTTGTGGAGGAGTCTCCACCTGCGATTTCTGAGTCGTGGAGAGCATTCTGTCTTGGTGCTGGCACTGAAATAATGTTCTTCAAAACCTGAAGCAGAATAACTGGGAGGTTGTTTTGACTGAATGTGTAGGCTGCTTTGCAGTGGACTTGCAGGAAACTCAGCTACGGTTGGCCTCTTCTGTAAATCTTCATCTTTCCTCAGCTCTTTGTGTGTTTCTGCACTGTCCCTTCATGTCAGAGATTTTCCTCTACCATGAAGCCCATTTGCTTTTGCATACAGTGGAGAGTCAAACTTGTGTTACATACTATTGTAGTCACACGGAGAGGCAAACATAGACAGCTTGTGTAGACTGTGGGTGAGGGAACAGAGAGACTTTTTTCCTGAAGAACAGCAACCCTAAGAAGTAGATCCTTCAGCATTTAGCGAGGACTGGGAAGGGACCTTTTGCAGCAAGTGCTGGCCTGACGTGGACCTCTGGGAATGATGCTGCATTTGTGGGGTTCAGAGCATAGAAATATAAATTTAGAAGAGATTATTTTGGTCATCACTTGGAGTCCTCCATATTGCAGGCAAATGTAAGATCAAATGTGTCTGCGGAACGTTTGCTACCCAGGCCACAACACATCCCATCTCCCAGCCCCCTGTAGCCATCTGCAGACCTGTCATAATGGATCAAGAGTAGCAGCTGAAGTATATCACAGAAGGAAAAAATGAAAGACTCAATGGGCTGCCAGTGGCTGGGGTCAAGAACAGAGCAGACATGGTGAGACTGGACGGATCTAGAGACACAGGGGTCATAGACAGCCTTCCCCTCTCTGAAGGGACCTTTGTTCAGCCAAAGAGGATCATGAAGAACACCTTGACTTCAAAAAATGTCCCCCCTTTTCTTCATCCCTTGTCTACACAAGCTGCCAATATCTGATCACTTTCTGACCTCGTGCGAACATTTCTCTTGTACAACATCTTGCAGCACAAGCCCCACAGATTCACCGCACATTTTGTGAAGAGCCATGTCTTTGCTTTTTTTTTTTTTGAATCTTCCACTTTATAGTTTCATGTGGTGCCTTTGTGGTCTTGTCCTGGAAGACAGCTTACCTCAAAGGGAGTTTTTCTTGACAGATTTTTAGTTTTAATAGCTAGAGACACTCTAATGTCCTCACGCTGTTTTCCATATTGCCCATGTAGCAGTGCTGATGTGGTCCCTGTTTTCTATCTGTGGAATGGGAATGATAGTGTACAATATCATCTAATATATATGGGATTATAAAACACAGGAAATCCCACAACGATACAGTATTCCCTGCCAGTTAACAAAACAGTTTTATGGCTCTGAGCAGACATGTCACTAGAACGAGGATCTAGATTTGTGTCCTGCCTTTAAACATTAATTTTCCTCTTTAATTTGCATCCCAAACTCAACTGCTGGAAACTTTTTTTAGCATGACAAATTTGTAGAAAAATCTTTTATTCTGAATGTCAGAAATATTTTGAAATATTTTGTTTTTTTGGGCTGTTTCAGCCCTAAGCTGTATTTACAGTAGTTCTTCATTCACCCTGTGGAAATTGTTTTCTTTTGGTTGTTTTCTTGCTGTCTGGGCTTCCTTGTAGGGGTGAATCTCCCTTTCTTCACAACCAATATGAAGATCTCAACATGTTTAACTCCAGCTAAAGCAGATTCATGTCAGGCTGGCTTGACCTACAGTAGTTTGAATTTGCTTAGACCTGACCTAAACAATTTTCAGATCACATTGATCCCGAGTTAAATGCTTTCGCTCAGTTGCCCTGAGGGAAAATGGAAACATTTCAGGAAAATCAGTATTTTCCTAGGCACATCACTGTCTTTGTGCAAAATGGAATGGGTATTAAAAAAGAAGAAAAAACAAAATGGCAAATTTCTGGGCAGCCCTACTTGCCCATTCTTTTGATTTGATATGAATGCTGTGGGGCTACGCTGCTATATCAAAAGGGATGCCATTTCAATCCACAGGATACGGCAGTGTTTTAATTCAGCATTACACTCATAAAAAAGATTTTTCTTCTTCCACCTAGTCAATGTTAGCCAGCCTGCCAGCTAGTCTAACAGGTGTGAGACAAGAGTCCTAAAATTAGGGTGCTTTACCAAAATCAGAGTGGGTGATAACCTTAAAACTTAATACCTACAAGGCACTGTACAGCCAAGAGGCTAGTGGAAACAAAATCCATGCTCCTTTGTGCTGGAAAACATGTAAAATTGACACTGTACCCAGGTTTTATAGTGGTTTGTAGGATTTACAAGACATACTGCTAGTAGCACTTGCTAAAACTACACAGCTCAAGACCTCTGGGGAGAAACATATCTGTAGGAATGGGGAAGAGCAGTGTCAGCTGTTTAGGAACGGCTCTCTGGGATGTCTTAGTGGGATGAATAAATGGTGATGTGGTTTAGTTGTCAAAGACATTGGTAGAGGCAGAAGGTTGGGGTGGTTTATAAATTAATTCATCTTTGGTTTGGAGGAGAAAGACACTGTTCTTACACTTAATGCATGGATGTAATATTAAGAATAACTGTATGTCTATAAAGCTCAGCTATTGAATTTCTGAAGAATCAGCTAGCTGATCTGAACGTCACAAAAGTGACTGCAACATTTGTGTAGTGCTGAGCGGTTTTCATTGAAGAACTTTGCAACGCCACTAGAGCTGAACAGACTTTTCACATGTGGTCTTTTTTTACCTATTCCTTTTGCCAAAGGCATATCCAAAGAGGATCCTGAACCTTTCCCTAAAGCTGGTCTTGCACATAATTAAATTCAAGCTTTCTCTCCCATGGAGATATGGGTACTCCCACCTTGCTGTGCTGCCGGCTCTTTGGGTACCCGCTGGCAGATGATGCTGGTACTGGAAGACACTGATTTTGCACCACCACCATTCCATGATTCTGCCTTTGCATTATGCCCGAGTCCCGTCAACCCAAAAGCATGAAGGACCAGAAGCGCTGCTGGGCCAGAGCTTTGTTCATGGCTGCATGGGTGTCCCCAAGCCACCTGGCCCGCTATGAAAAAGAAGACTTTCTCTTTAATAACAGATGGTGGTAGTGAGACATGAAAATTAGGACATATTTTCATTTGATATTGGAATATCATGAGCATCAGTTATTTTGGGAAGGAGTCCAAAAAATACTTGGAGAGAGTCTAAAACTGCAGATGAATCCGCAGGTTTATTTTATTGGGTGATTTCGGTTCTGCCAAATATTTGTAGTGTAAAGAAATCATAAAAATTGCTGGTGGTCCTCGCCTGGCGGGTACTTCTCACATATTTGAGACAGTTGTATGAACTGTGACAAGAATGTTTGATCTATTAGCTTAAAAACAAATTAGAGTCTTCAAGAGAAATAAATGAAGTATAGATGGTAGAAATACATTTCTCTTATCTCAGAGAGACCAGGAATTTTTGCCCCCAGGCTTTATTTGCATTTAATTATCGCAGTTTGGATTTCCTCTACTGCATGCACGGAGGTTTAGTCTGTCTCATTCCATCCTCTGTTCTGAAACAACATTAGTACCTGTTAATGATTATCATGTCAATTATGTATTCTGGTTACATGCACATTATAAGAAATATCAGTTTGTTTTAATAAATCTTCAAAAGGCAGCCTAAACCTGTGCCTTATCTCCTTTCTGCTTTGTAATTTATTTATTTTTACAGTTACGATGTATGAAAGACACTGCATGCTTCCAGGGACAGTGAATGGGTATCTACTCAGCGCTTGAATACTGAGATGACAGACAGAAGAGGTTTTGTTTAACATAGCTTTCCAAATTAACTGAGAGGGTCATGTATCTCAAAGATACACAGAGAAAAAAGTGAGGAATACAGGTCTAGAAATCCAAAGACTCATTTATATGCGTAAAAGAGAGGAAACTTAGATGTACAGCAAACCCATAGGTGGCTTAGTGTGATGGATACTAAGTTGCAGAGTAGCATGTAGTAATTATTCTTTTTCTGACTTAAATTATTCTTTGCTAGAATGATAATTTCGTTGTAGTCCTGACCTGGCAATACACTGATTGCCTCACTTCCTATTGGTGTGCAGGGAACAAGGATAGTCTTATATAAAAACTTTTTTGTTGCATTTTTAATGAATGAGAATTTTGTTTTGAGTTGTGCAAACTTGATGCTTGTGCCTTTTGTCCATGCAAATTTTCAGGATTTTTTCATTCACTGGACCGACACCGAAATGTCGACTCCAAAAGGAACACTTTAACCAAGCATTCTTTATGTGGTCTTCAATTAATAAACAGGAATACGCCTTTCTAACCCTGTGGGTGATGATTTTTCTGTTTGCTGCAACTGTATGTAACCTAAATGAATGGGGCATTTATATACTGTCCTTTCATCTGGGATATCAAAGCGCTTTATAAATACAGACCAATTGGTCTGATGTGCAACCACTGAATTGTGGCCTTCTCGGGGGTGGCATGCGGTTGACATTTTGGCTGGCAAAGCACATTCAAACGTCAGAAACTGTTGGTTTTCTCAGATGGGACAAGCTTGGAGGTGGGGCGGTGTGAGACTATCTGAATTCATCTTTAACACATACCTGCCCCAACACTGGGAAGCAGCACCACTACCTGCTTTCCAGCTAGGTAAAAACATGGACTTGGCTAAGGGCACGACCAAAGCATCTTCCATCACTGGATCACTAATTTTAATCTAGCCCAAGACGGTGGCTGTCGGAGATTATTGCCATATGGGAAGTTGGTAAATTGCCACAAGAAAATGAACTTGGTGGTCCCAGATTAGTTTCATATGGACAGGTGTCTACACCACAAAACCACCGTCGTAACTGCTACTAGCTGTTGGGTTTCAGAAGAGAGGTCCAGGGGTGAACGGGCGGTGGTAACACAAGTGATGCTTCTAAAGGTGGGATCTCGAAGCCAGAGAGATGAGGCTGTTTTTTTCTGTTGAGGTGTTTTTGACTCGTGTGACCGCTTCAGTTTCCTGAGCTGTCAGCTAGCTTGTATGGTGCTCTCCATCGTTGTTGTGACGCTTCCTCTTACCTTTATGCAGAGGCCCTGTCCCTCCCCTGCTTCCACCCCGTTAAATGGATGCCACAAAAAATTTCAATGGGGAGTGTTTATTGGAGGTATTAAGTTCAGACCACACAAGTAGTCTTTAACATCCTTGGTATGATTTGGAAAAGCGTCCAGGAACACAGGACTGGAAGGAACTTTCGGGTCACTGATCCCAACCTCCTCCTATTGCAGGCTTTCCCTTTGTATAATCCTTTTGAAATGTTGACTGATCTCCAAAAATGTGGACAATCACAGGAAACCTTGAAAGTCCTCTGTATAAAAAAGGTGTCAAATCTGTTTTGCACTTCTCTAACACCTTTCATCCAATACTTCTAATGAATTTTGCAAACATGGAGTTAAGAATTGCTGTGGCAGTGGGAGGGAAGAATTATCCTTACTCTATTTGGGAGGGAGAATTTGGGAGACAGCAAAATTCTGAAACAAGTAGCAACTCTCATCCAGACAAAGCTCTTAGGGGCTTGAGGACTCTGGCTCCAACGGAGATCAGAAGTCCATACAACCAAATCAGTTAGACAGCCAGGAATTAAAGTCAGAGTACCTGACTCTCTTTTTACCTGCTTTTTAACCACTGAAGTGTACCAGAGCTCAAGATTTTCCACCTGTCAGCCTCCCTATTTCTTCCAGAGGAAATAGATACTACATTGTATTTCTCAAGTGAAATAAAATTAGCATCATCATATGTCATAGTCAAGTATACTCCAGGTGGGAAGGAGATTCTGTTATAATGAGGGAAGACTATCAGGAGCATATCATAGAGGGTTTTTTAATCTATGGAAGATACAGCCAAACCATCAATGAGAGATGAGCTTCCTGCATTTCCACATCATCAGAAAAATGTAACTAAATTAATCCTCAAACCCATGAAAACACACATTCCTTCTGTAGGAAGAACAAATCCTGGGAAATATACTGTGTTGTATGCGTCAGGGAAATGTTTTGCTTACATTTCTAAGCCAAATTCTACTCTCAGTCTCATTGATTCTTGACTGAATTATACCTCTCTGATTTGCTAGCACATTTTTTAAACTTGTAAGTGTAATTGATGGCAGAGCATGGCTCTGGGGCTCTTTATCTATCAGCAGATCGTGGTATAGTTGTAAGGAATATTTACAGCATTAGGAGGTGGAGAAACTAGTCCCCACAACCTCAAAGCACCACTGCTTAGACACTGTTTCAGTTTACTGGTGTTAAGAGAAGAGTATAGGTCCACCTTTGATCAACATATCTCATACAGTTTTCTTAAATTTGTTACTTTAGGGGCTGATCCCGCTCTCAGTGCACAGCAGATGTAAATCTATCTCTCTGTAGATTTTACCAGACATTGAAATTAAATTGTAAGTTTGCTAAATGAATCTAATTCAGCACTGGAAGAGGGAATGCATGAACTGCTTATGTCTTGTGCGGATGCTACATTGACAAAAGTTAGTAAAATTGTGCTTGCAAACTTGTCTACAAAACATTTAGAGGTGAGGGCTCCTGGGAGGGAGTGAAATCTGGGATAAAGAAATGCAGGGGCCAAACACTGATGATCAGCCCCAAAGATCTGCAATGCTTGGAACAAGCAACTGGTAAGTTTGAAGGATTCTATTTGCCTCTGTTGATAAAGGAAGGAGGAAAAATAATGTGTCTGGCTGTAGAGTATGTTTTCTTGGGCCACAGTTTTTTGAATGGCTCATTTCATACAGTATCTCCACTGCACACGTGTAGGAAAGAGAAAAAACTGTGAATCTGAGCAAAAGTCAAGTGCTTTCTCACCTGTTCAGGGTTATCTGGCCTTTAATGGAACAGCTTCTTGGCAAATACGTAGCAAGACTTTCTTGTCTTCCAAGGGTGGCTGTCCTTGCAACGTATCAGCATGTTTAGGGGTGAAAAGAAATGACCTACAGAGAGAGTGTGAGCTTCCATAATGGGCTTTCTGGGCTCTGTATAGACACTGGGCATTGCGTTGGACTTCTGGTTTCCCAAAGCAGGCCTGGCCGTGGGTGGAATGTTCAAAACAGCATTGCCTACTAATGCTCCCTTGGCCAACAAGAGGGGATCTACCACCCCCAGCGCCTCTGTGCCTGGCAGACTAGCATGCCTTCATGCTACTGTAGCCCCCTGAGATCAGGTGCGTTTGCTTCGTCGTGCTCCCCAATCATTTCTGTTGCAAAAATACTTTCCATGCTGACATATGGTGCATTGGCAAAGAAATTCGTATGAATCAGAACATTTCAGATGACAGTTCACAATCTCACCTTTAGCTCAAATTGCTGCACAGGGAATACTCCAGCAGCCTGAGGAAGGTGCGCTGCACAGTGTGCTCAGCAGGACTGGCAGATCTTACCCCAAACTGCTAGGTTCACTGGCATCTGCCGTGGCATGATTGCATAGTCTTAAATGACTTCAATCAGTTTCCTCTTTGAGATTGTTCTCTGCTGTTTTTTTCTGTAACAGCTTCACTTTTTTTCTCTCATCAGAGCCATGCTAGTCAGAGATGGACGTGGACCTTAAATTATTTTTTCTTAAGGTCAAGCTAGGGGTGCTTGAATTGGTGACTTGTGCTCATTTGGAGGGTCCTAAAAATTGAGGTCTATCTCTATTCTGATTCTGAAAAGCTCAACTTCAGGCAGCTTTTTTGCAAGTGCCGCTCCCAAAATCCCATAGCGTACCAGCTACGTGTTTTAATGCTTTACTGACTTTGGGCCTTGGAGAACAGGGATAAATACCAAATTTTGTGTTGTCTCTCAACCCAAGTTTTGAACATCCTGCAGATTTCAGTGCTTGTTTTTTTGTTATAAATGACAAAATTCAGGATAATGACAATGTTAGTGTGTGTGTCTCGGCTGACTCACAGCACTGCTCTGCATTTGGATGTTTGATTCAAGCCCCGTCTCTAATTATAATGTCACGGGAACTGGCCAAGTGCGGTACCTCCGTCTGACATTGCACAGTGTGTTGGACGCTGTATTTTGTTCCAGACTTCTGCTGCTATTACGTTGAGAGCATTAGCTGTAGTGTGAGCTATACAGGGATAATTTGGGCTTCTTGTAGTCATTTCCAAAAGTGTATCTGCTTTCACAGTGCCCAGGGAGACTGAGTGGCAAAGCTGTCTCGAAATGGGCTCCCTGTCTCTGTGGCAATATAATCAACATCTATGGAAAAGACGTATAGATGGATGCAGAGGATTTTTGGTTGGTTGTGGTTTGGTTTTTTTTCTGCCTTTGAAGACTTAATTCTTTCCCTTCTAAGCCTGGATCCCGTATGAATTTGCTCGTTGAGTCACTTATGGACTTCGGCAGCTGCACCTTGGCTCTTCCACATCGCCGTTTTCCCAGCCTGTCTCTCCTCACATTACTGTTGGCGTCCGGGCTCCTTCCGACCTTGGTGTCCTAATAGTCCTGGGTGAGCACAGAATACCCAGCTGGCTGCGTTCCCAACTCACAGTCCTTGTTAAAGACAAAATGCCGGTTTTTTACAGCTCGGTTTCCTTCCGTAAAGTTAATCAAGCAGCCCTCCTTTTACAAGGCAGTTGATCCTTTGGTCTTTCTTGCTTTTGGTGTGCTGAAGAGTCTCGAAGCTGCTGGAATCCCCCTCCCTCCCGTTTTTAAGGCAGTCCCATATGTAAAGCAAGCGGCTCCCCCAGGAAAGAGAGAAGCATCTTGTGACTGAGAGGAGCCTTCCCCAACAAGGTGCATGTATTGTGTCCTTAGAAAACTTGCTCTTTCCATTAAAATACATTACTGGTGATAACTGTGTATTTCTATTAGAGATGAGTCCAAACAAGGCTGGGTCCAAACCACGAGGCTGGATCCAAACTTAGTCAAACCATGAGGCTGCTTAAAGTCAGGAGTACGATCTCGATGTGTGCTTTTTGGCTTGGGCTGCTCTCCTGTTTGCACAGCGTAACACAGAGAGCATCACTACACTGTTGGGAAAGCTGCTGACACGACTAAGAAACCAAGTGGCAAAGACTTGTCATCAAAATCAACAAACCTAAAGCAAACTGGAACCTGGTGGCGTGAGTAATTGTGAGCCCCTTCCCAGCCACACAGAGCAAACTTTCTCTTCTCAATAATCACCAGGTTTTATGAAAGGAAAAAAATCAATTGCAGATGAAGCACAAAGCAAAATTCACATTCCTCTTACTGGGGAAAAAGAAAAAATCTCCTTCTTTGGACGTAGTCTGTGTACATCTTTGCTGTGTACTGAGCTGCAAACGGTGGCCTCTCATTTCATTAATTGACAAACACCATCCCCTAAACGTTTCCAGGCACAGTCATTTTCTTTTCTCAGGTTTAGTCAGTGGTTCTTACTGAGGTTTACATTTTTCCACGCATGTGCTGAGAATAAGCTTGCCTCTACAATCTCATCTCTTGTGCTATGAGAAGTTTTGTTAATGTAATTCATAAGCAACTTCATTTTCTGGGTCTTTCTCTTTTTGCAACTCTCCTAACTTTGGCTGTTTACTCCTCCCTTTGCAGCAAGCTGCCCTATTTCTCAAATACCGCAGGACTTTCTGAACTGCAGCATTTCATTCCATTTGTCTCTCTGTTTAAGAGGCTGATCTGTCTTAAAGAAATTTTTCTCATTTAAAAATAATTTTGCTGTGGTTTTACAGTCAGCATGGTTCCCCCCTAAAAAAGCAAAAAAAAAAATCCTTGCGGGCCTATTTCTTCTCCTTCTCCCATGATCACACTGGCGTAATGACACTGATGCCAATGGAATTATTCCTCTTTTACCCTGGTCTATACGACACTAAAGTCTCCAGGATGGGACATACTCAACACCTTTAGGACATCATACCGGGGACTGGGCCAGAAGGGTGTCTCCATCTATGAAAAGGGATCTCAAAGTGCTCTTTCATCTTCAGTTGCTCAAACAGAGGAATATAATCATCCACCAGCAGGATGCAACAACCCCCAGGGTGAAATCTAGCAATGTATTTAACGCATAGAACAAGGCAAAAGCACGTAGGTAAGGAATACTGTGTCCAGCTGAAATAAGTGCTAATATTTGCCTCGTGGAAATGCTTGGGAAGCCCAGCCAAATTCACGGCTCCAGTCTACCAGAGCCGCCGCTCTGAGGGCAGTCTCTGTTCCTCAGCTCTTGCAGTCCCAGTGACAAACAGCAATCAGACCGCGGGCCAGCAAGAAGTTGAGCCAGGCAGAACTAAAATATCCCTGCTGGAGTGCGGTCCCATGAGGCCCATGTTGTGTCTTACCAGAAACAAAGAGAAGAGCACATTTCCAGTCTCAAAGACTTCTCTGTCCCATTAAGGAAAACTCCAGACTACAATTAGAAAAAAAACAAGAAAAAGAGACGCACACGCAGCGTGCCAGTTTGCATCCAAAACGCAGCCTAAAAAAAGAGCGTGCTCCCAGGAGACGGCTGCTAGCACCCTCTTGGGCTGGCGGCTCCGCCTGACTCGCTCAGGAGGGTGGGAATGTGACCCCAGAGAGACACCATCCCTCCCCCAAACCCAGAGCCGCTGGGTAAATATTGACTGAGAGCGAGGAGAGGCTGAATCACTCCCTCCTACCCTGATGAGGTGACTCCCTCCACCCAGCACACGTCCAAGCCCACCCTGTGCAGCCCAAAATATCAGTCGGGAGTTGGTACCCGTGGTGATCAAAGGACGTGGACTCAAATGGAGAGACAAGAGTGCCTCTGTTTGTGCAGGGCTGACGTGTTTGTTTGCTCTCCGAGTGGGTGAACGTCTCCTCCAGTTAGTTATTCAGGAGACCAGGCGGTGGGAAGGGCGGGTAGGTGGAGGGATGAGGGACTGGGAAGCTCCTAGTGCTGTTCCTCCATCCTTATCATGTGCATCACACCCCAAATTCTCTGGCTGCTGGTACACAGCTGGTTAAAGGTGTTGTGCCACACACGGTTAATAGTAAAGCAAGGGCCTGGATCCATGAAATCTCATTGAAGCAACAGTGAATCTGTGAGAAGGGGTAGGAAACAGTCCAACTATCTCAGTTGTCCAACTGTTATAGCTGGATTCAACAGTAGGATGAAAAGATCTGGATCCCATCCCTAGATCTATTCAGTTCATAATCTAAGGGTATCAAAGTAAAGCACATGGAAGACCTGGAAGCCAGGCAGTGGTGACCACTGACTGGAGCTGTGAGTGGGTGTCATGTACATTTTGGTGGCTCCTGGCTTGTGTAATCAAATTGGATGTAGGGGAAGGCTGAGTTTAGTGTTGCAAGCACAGGTCTGGGTTTCATTTCAAGTCTACTACAGATTTCCTAACTGGGTCATGATGGCAGCCTGTAAGACAGAAATGATATGTTCCTCCTTCACCAAGCTGTCACAAGGCTCAAGGCTTGAAGTTTTCAGAACTGAAGATCTCCAAGAATAAGGGCTGTGTAAGAAAGAGCATAGGGTATGGATCTCTTTATATATGGTACATTACTAAAAGTGCTGTATTTATATATTTCAAAACTGGGCACTGGGTTACATTTTCATTCCCAGTACAAAGGCAAATACATTCCAAACAAAGCAATGTTGTTTCAACAAAGCAAGGATTGAAATCTCTCCAGGGCTTCATTCTGTCTCATTTAGATCGGGCATAAGATCTTAAAGCAGCGTTTAGTGGTCGGCCGATCATGTTCCTCTGGGAAATGGCAGAGTGGTAATTCAAAAAGGGTAGTGAAGTACAGCATTGTCTTGGTCTGCAGGACTGTTCTTCAATAAAACCAGCGGCTCACCCGGCTTACAGGAGAACATTTTGTTCCAAAGGAGCTGTGGCTCTTCATTAAACAAAAGAATTCACCTCCGGCTAGACTTGGGTGTAAAATGAAAATGTTACTGGAGACAAAATGTCTTTGTGAAGACAACATTTCCATGACGCCTGCCACGATTGCCTGGGTATATCTAGCAGTTGAAATGAAAGTTAGGACGAAAGGTACGTTTCCAGAGCACCAAATCTGCATTTGTTAAAAATTTCTTTCAGGCTTGGGAGACGGTTTCAGTTCAGGCCAGGAGCCCCAAGGAGGGGATAAGCAGCCTGGGTCCTGTCTGGCCATGGGCTGCCTTCACCTGCTCTGCAGTGGGGACCCAGATTCCATCACGAGTGAGCTGAATCTTTCAGGACTTTCCCGAAAGCCTTTCCTTGGAGAAAACAAGTTCTCCTACATCCGGCACAGGAGACTGGGAAAGAATCCCAGGGTATCTAAACACAAAAAATTATGAGATATGCCTTGTCCCCTGTGGTCTCCCAACACACTCGGAAAGTTCACAAACAGCAAAGGTGCAGTAGGGTCATTCAGGGAAATAATTCGTGTTCAGACTGGCGTAACTCAGGTGTTCCAATGTGGCTGTCTCCCACCCGGATTAACTCTGTAGGAAAAATATAGCCTATGTGGTTCCTCAGTGTATGAAGACATGAAAAAGAACCTCAGGCTATGCAGTTTCAGGGGATTTTTGTTACAAGATTATTTTCCTAAAAATGGCACTATACCTCCACGGATAAAACATACTGGGAAATGTATGAAGATTTAATGAACTCCATGAGTTAGTTCCTACTTTTCTTGCCTACTTAAGGCAAGATCATTCCGTTGTCATCTACAGATCACCGAGGAGGTCTTGGTTGTATTGGTGAAGTGTCTGCATTTAGCTTGACAAGCGGGTTTTGGCCTGCAGACTCTTAGGCAGTGCAACAGCCAAGCTAATTTTGCAGAGACACTTTCTTGTGCTAAGTCTAATCATGGCCTCCTACTCAGCCCCTCTTTCTTTCACCCCAGCATTGCTCACCAGGGAGGGGCAACAGCCTTGGTTCTACTCGAGATGGGACAAGAGACTTCCAGCACTCTTTTTCATCATCTCTTCCAGTGAAGTACTGAGTTTCCAGAGCTTGAGAAAAGGTACAGGATAAGGACTGCTGGACCACTGGTCTGCTATGGTATAAAATTATTATGTAGACTCTAAGGCTTAGCAGAAGCCTTGTGCTGGGGCAGTCGGATGGTAAATACCTAGGAAAAGGTACAATTACTGTGTTTCAGTGGGGAACTCTGCTGTGACATGCCTTTGTGAGGGACAGTCCCACCTAAAGCATGACATGGCAGAAGTTCATGGTAACCCAGCCTGGATGTAGTTTGTCTCATTAATCAGCCCAAGAAGAGCCATGTGGTGTAGGCAACAGAGGCCTGTCCACTGCTGGCTGAAAAATGTCCTTGCTGGACACTCTGTAGGAACCTGAAATCTCATTGACTCATGTGTGCCAAATTTCCAGACTTGACTCACTGGCTACTAAAACCATAAGATTGCATGATGTGTCTCGTATTTTTCCTGGAAAAAAAAGGACAGATTAATATAACTACATTTGGTTAATTAGCATCTGAATCTGTTCTGAAATCTCCAGAGCATATATGTAAAAAAATTAAACTAATCAGAAACCAGCAAAGAAAAGAAACCAAAATGTCTGAAACTTCAGGATCTGTTTCCATAATGTTCCTGATTGCCTCAGACTTTGGGCTAAAGGCACAAGATACACATCCTCTGTCTTGTCTTTTGTGTCTCTTAGTACCTGCTGAATTTCATGTGATCATGGGCTTGTTTTAGGGCCACGTGTGGCAGGAAGTGCTATTGAGAAAGCTACAAGGAGTAGATGCACAGGTGATTTCAGAGAAAATGCTATCTGGCTGAGTAGTATCAAAAATCTGCTGTGTAAATGGAAAAACTTCCTCACACAATGCAAACCTCAGAAACTCATTGC
>Ga0065711_1003103_pt1 | contig 29732 bp, 16 predicted proteins | sample Hoacrofraction12_FD_59098 | JGI IMG/M metagenome (GOLD analysis project Ga0065711, IMG submission 59098) | Hoatzin crop microbial communities from Cojedes, Venezuela - Epithelial fraction 12 v2 (version 2) | ecosystem: Host-associated > Birds > Digestive system > Esophagus > Crop | place... | reverse complement strand
TTTAAAGAGCGACCAGCACTCTTGGACTCCCCTGCCTTCGAGAGCCCTGGCCCACGGGATTCCTCCCAGTAGCTCCTTGAAGAGGGCAAAGTCAGCCCTCCTGAGGTCCAAGGTTTTGATCCTTATAACAATATTATGATCCTTATAACAATATTATGTAAAACTCCAGGTACTTCTAAATCTCTGTCTCTTTGTATTGGTTTCTTAGACTCTGACTGTTGCTTGTTGCATAGGGATGTGGAGCTGCGAATGAAGAACAAAAATGAGAAATTTACAGCAAAACAAACTGTTTGAAGTAAAATTTATAATTTGATCTTGGAAGCTTTTGAAGTAAAAGTGCAAGAGACTGACATGGCTCTTGCAGCTTTCTAAAACTGCATACAAGACAGAAGTCCAGTTGTTTGGTCAGCTGTTCTGTAACTGTCTTCAGCTGTTGTTCCTGCCGTTTGCTTTTTAAACACATGAAGATTTTTTTTTTTCCTCTATTTCTAAGACTCCTTAGAAACATGAAGTGTCCATGCTTAAGTTTTTGCTGGTGTCTGTTCCTCAAGAAGTTACAGAGAACACACTGTGTTATTAATAATTTTAACTTGTTCCGTTTGAGCAGGATGTAATGGTTGCTGGTGGAATGGAGAGCATGTCTAACGTTCCCTATACAATGAGCAGAGGATCAACACCTTACGGAGGAGTAAAGATGGAAGACCTGATAGTAAAAGATGGGCTGACGGATGTTTATAACAATATCCATATGGTAAATATTCTTGCACAGTACTGAAGCGTCAGCCATAGACACGGTGCAGCTTTGAAGAGCTGGCGTATAATTACTGTGAAACAGCTTCATGTAGCGAACCTAGAAATGAGGAATAACATTAATGGAGGAGGAAAGGCTTCCATTTCCAGGCTTCCTGTAGTAACTGTAACGGAGGGGCTAGACAGAAGATCAAACCAGAACAGCAAATTGTGTGTTAATGTTTATCTGCCTGTGACTGAAGTCTGAATAGCCTAGAGCAGAGATATGGAAAAAATACATTTCTGCTGCTGATAGATTGCTGTTGCTCTGTCTGTAGGAGAGAGCAATCAGGTTACATCATGTCTTCGAGGGTACCTACTCTGCATGGTCCAGCAGGCTCTCACGTTTATTTACTCTCCCCCAGTGTGTATGTCTCATATCTTCTGTTGGAACGTTTGAGCCAGCTGATATGCTCACTCACAGCATGGTAACCTGAATTGGACAAACAACTGCAAGCTTAGGATGGGTTTGGAAAACTGATATGAAGATAGTGAAGAACAAGGATCAGGGAAGAACAGTTTGAAAAGAGAATGACTGCTTTCAGTTTAGGAATAGGTCTGACCTTTGCCTGTGGTAATTCACAATTGTAGGGCATTGCTGACCGACCAGTTAGAGTTCCTGCTGGTGTACAGGAAAACATGTCATGAAGAATATTCCACTACGATCCACGTGTTTGATACAGACCTCGCTGCTGCTGTGTGGGACTTACTGTTTTGGCAATACAGCGCACTCTGCTTAGGCTATTGGTTGAAATTCTGTCCCTCATTTCAGCTAAGATGGATTTTGATTGTGAGGATTCTTATAGGAATGTAAATAGTGGCTGTGCTAGTTCCTGTATGTGGGAAAAAACTCTAGGAGTTGGTTATAATACACGAAGTTTTAATAGATGGGGACACTATTTCAGAGCCTTTTGTCTTTATTATAGCAGCTGTAGGTGGCTTGGAAGACCTTAACAGTCTGTGCGAGAACATACAGGAGGGCCCATCCCATGGCTTTAGGAACTTACTTTTGTCTGTGTTTTGGCAATAGACTATGTTGCTGGTGCTATGAACACTTTAAATTCTCTAACTACGCAGAAGTGAACTTGCTTGTTTGAAGAACTGGAGGAACACAGTACTTAGGGGTTTTGTGTTGATTCATTGAGTTTTCTACAGGAAGGAGAGGTGGAACAAAACCTGTTTAAGAACAAAACTTTCAGGTTGACTCAATGAGTATCCTTTTTTTCTTTATTTTGTCACCAGGTATTTAGACAGTGTTGGTAATGAATTCTGATTGTATAATTACAATTACGATTGGCCTATATATAAAATTATTTGATTGTTTCATTCCACTTATTTCATTCCAGTTATCAGACAAAAGATACACATACTTCTGTTTGTATAGTTTTTAGAGTATCGGATCCTGAAGGCTAAGTAAGCCCTGTGTGCTGAGCTGTTCTTGTAACCTTTGGGATAGACAAGCTAATAATGGAATGAAAATGCTAGGAAGATGATGTGAACATACTGTTCTGTGGCTGAACAATGATCTTCAGTCTCTGAAGGCATCAAGCCTAATCACTTTAAAAACTTACTTTTGCATGCAAGTTTTTAACTTAAAAAAAGCGCCTTGTAATGAATGTTCCTTCATGGCTTTCATAATCTGGATCCAGAAAACGCTTGCTAGATCTGAAGTTCATATTGCAAAAACAGAAGCTGCTATTTGACCATGACTCGGTAAATTAGAAATAAGAACCAAATATTAGTCACATTCAGTTCTGGAAGTCTGCTGGTTGAGTTTTTTCAGCTACGTTTGTAGTTCGCGTCTCCCAGAATACCAAATCTAACGTGCCTGGTTTTCTCCAAGGGCAACTGTGCTGAGAATACTGCGAAAAAGTTCACTATTTCACGAGAGGAACAAGACACTTACGCCATAGGCTCTTACACTAAGAGCAAAACCGCCTGGGATTCAGGAATACTGCAAAATGAAATAGTTCCTGTCACTATTTCAAAAAAAGGTATTATGGAAAGGTGTGGTGAGTTGTGTTTCTCACTGAAAGCGGTGACACTGTCTGTGTTCAGTGCAAATCGTGTTGTTTAAACATGCAGGTATCAGGAATGCTGATTTTAGATTAGCTAAGAATTTTCCCTTACGCACACTTTCTGGTGAACAGGAGTCACTGATCTGGTTTGGGGTTTTCATTTTTCTTTCATGTTACATACTGTATCGTCTTCCTTTTTTACGTAAGTGGAAGATAAGGTGTTGAACTTAGCTAGTATGGCTTGAAAGCATCTGTGTTTTAATTTCCCTGTTAATTACTTTAAAGATACATTTTTTTTTTTTTTTTGTCCCTTTCAATCAGCCACCAGGAAGTCTAAATGGGTTTTCTGTGAATAAGTTAGATTAAGGAATAATATTTTTTTCAGTTTTCATAAGCACATTTCTTGACATACATTTTACATGTGTTCACGTTTTTTTACTGAAATCAGATGTTTAAATAAGGCAGCATTTAATCAAAGTACTGTGCTAGAATGTCGTAAGAATGGACTGTACTATAAAATACTAAACCAAATCTGAATTTCAGGGAAGCCAGATACAGAAGTGAAAGAAGATGAAGAATACAAACGTGTTGATTTTAGTAAAGTTCCAAAGCTGAAAGCTGTTTTCCAAAAAGAAAATGGTAAATATTGTTAAATTAACTGCTTAGTTTTCTACCAAGTGCAAGGATACTTCATTATAGTGAAGGCTACCGCCCACCAGAGCTTGAATGCCCAACAGTAGTCCCTTAACTTTTAAACGTCTGCTAAGATAAAAAAGCACATTTTACAACAGCATGAACTGGCTTGACTTAAAAGATGGTCCAAGAAACTTAAACCAGTGAAAAGCTCTGTTTTGGACATTTACTTTAAAAACGATGAGGCAGATTGGCTTCAGTTTAGCTACTGCCCTGGTGTCCACCAAGTATAAGCTCTTGTTTCAGCAGGAGATGGAGTGCCCGTTACTTCCCTGTATCTGTAATTGATACAGCTTTCTAGCTTGATCAAAGTTGCCACTTATTCACAACCCTTTTTGAGATGGAATTCGGTATTAAAAATGCCAGCAATACAGCAGATGTGCAAGGCGTGATCCAAGGATAAAGACAGGAATACATGTGATTGTACTGGTTTGATCAAACTGTTCTAAAAAAACAACTCATTTTTAGTTAACTCAGTGCAACAGGTTTCACCGTATTGTCGAGAGCTTATGTAAAAGGGCCTAAGGTAAAAAAAATAAAAAAAATTACCAGGATGTACTTGAGCTGTATCACACTTTCCCCTCTGTTTCAACAGTGCTTTACCTTTTCTAGGAACGGTTACAGCTGCCAACGCCAGTACGCTGAATGACGGAGCAGCTGCTGTGGTGCTGATGACTGCAGAGGCAGCCAAGAGACTGAAAGTCAAACCATTGGCGCGGATAGTAGGTAAGATTTTTCTTTTATTATCTTTGACTACAGTCCTGGAAAATACTCCTGTAGTATGCTGTTGGACTGGGAGTCCTGTTTAGCTGCTTATTTGGCGCTCGTGGGACAGAAAAGGTGAGCCCTTGGGTATTATGGCTACATCTTCTCAGTACAGTCCTGGACATTGTGGATGTTGTACCAGCAGGCTTTTGGTCATAAACAGATTTTTCTATATGGAATAATACTAAAAATCTTAAAATGTTATTGTGTGGCTCACTTTAGGCGCTAAACTTCAGATGTATCTATTTCATGGACCATTATATTCAGAATTTTTCTATCTTAGCTGGATTTGCTGCTTGCACTAATAAAAATCAGGTATGGTAAAACCAAAAGGTCTTTAAACAGCTTTTGCAATTTTTACAGCTTTTGCAGATGCTGCTGTTGATCCTATTGACTTCCCCATTGCACCTGCATATGCTGTTCCCAAGGTAGGAATAAAACTGAGTGGCTCTTGAAAAACAGCTAACTACTCTAGCGCTGGATCCCTCAGTTCATCCCTCAGTGGATCTTTCTGTAATTAGGATCAAAATTAGTCATAAATACAAGAATATGATTTTTCAGAGGATCAAGGCTAGAATGCAGATTTTCAAAGTAATAAATTTCTCACACCTATTTTGAAAGAGAATATTGTTTTATACTGCTTTCACCAGCTTTGGGCTTGTTTACGCTTTTGAGGCTTTGCAGCTAAAATGGCTAGAAGGCAAAATAAGTAGAGTTATACAAGTACAGACTAGTTCAGAACAACTGAAGACAATTGTGTTGCATGAGGTAATACTGTATCCATTTAACTGTACTTACTGTAGCAGCAGTCTTATTGCGTGATGAAAATCTGTTCTTGGCACAGGGTACTCCCCACTTCTTCTTTTGTGAAAACTGAAGTTTGTGCTTCAGTACCTCGTTTGCCATTTCCCATCTGACAAAGAGGTTCCGAAATGTGAGCTTGAATCAGACTGGGCAGCCTGAGTCACTGCCTTCAACATGGACCTAATTATTTCTGTAACCAGCTTCCTAATTTTTTCATACTAGTAATTATTTTTATTGTTATTCCTAGATCCTAAGTGAGACCGGCCTGAAAAAAGAAGATATTGCAATGTGGGAAATCAATGAGGCTTTCAGTGTTGTGGTGCTGGCCAATATTAAAATGTTGGGTATTGATCCACAAAAAGTAAACATTAACGGAGGTGCTGTCTCTCTTGGACATCCAATAGGGTAGGTAAAGTAAGCACGGGGTTTTGCTCCGCACAGAGGCATGGTTTTCTAGACACACTGCTGACACATTTACCTTTATTCTCAAATTTGATGCAAGTAGGAAGGGTAATAGAAATTTGTCATTAAGTCCAGAGTGACTTAATTCAGGTGCTAGATTTCAGGGTACCTTGGAAAGAGCACAATCCCATTTTTCTCTTCGCAGTTAATTATAAAAGCAGGTGATAAAGAGCTGGCTTGTTACCACAGCTATATGGATCTATGAAGTATTAAAACCAAATCGCTATTAATGGGACAGAATAAACAACAATAATCAAGTTGTTAAGCTAATAAAATTTACATTTTAAAATTGTGAAAACAGTGAAGGACAGGGTACAAGGACTTTCATTTTTCTTGCACCAGCAATGTGAAATTCCAGGTCTTGTCAAAGCATTTTTGGCAGCGAGTCCGCAAGTCTTTAGAACATGCTGCAGTGGACAGGGTGGTCGGGGGGATGTTGGTGGGTCTTTTGCTGGAAGCTCTGTCACCGCGTTAGAGGAGTCAGACCACCTGCTGTGTGTCCCAGCAGCTGAATGCACTCGTGACTGGTATCCCGTTAATCCTCCCGAAGAGTGACTGTGCTGCAGGTCCAGGTCTGCAAGGAAAAACCCACTGCAAAACCTCTAATATAGATGTGAAGCAACCACGTTGCACATCAGGAGCAAGCAGGAGTACTTCGTGGCTCATAAACAGCTCTAAAACAAAGCCATAATCCTGCAAGATGTACTGACACCTCCCTTGCTTCTGATAATTTTTAAGACACAAAAAATCACATTCCCTTAATTTTGACAGTCTAATGACAGAATTTAAACGTCTGATTTTGCATATTAGGTGGATCAAAGTAGCATACTGCACTCTATCAAGTTGTAAGCAAATAAGAAACTGGTATTTTTACTATGGATTTGGTTTTTGTGGTAGATTGGTTACCTTCTCTGAAAGTGCTGTGCTACATGTGGAGATGTTTTGTAATATAGAGACAGATGTAGAAGTGACTTCCTTTTCCAGAAGAAACGTTCTATAAACATGGAGTTTGTGTATGTACAAGAATCCTTCTGTTTAAGTGCTGTAGCTAGAGAAAAATAATCTGTATGGCATCTCGATATAGGTGAAAGGGTTGGTTTGGTCTTTTTGTTGGTGGTTTTTTCCCCTCCAGTGAATCAGCACTATATTCTGCCAACTATCCTGTGTGGGTCAAGTTAAGAATTTCCTTGAAACTAAGCTATATACATTTTTTTCTTTTATTTAGCATGTCTGGAGCAAGAATTGTTGTTCACATGGCCCATGCGCTGAAACAAGGACAATACGGCCTTGCAGGAATTTGCAATGGAGGAGGAGGTGCTTCTGCAATATTGATAGAGAAGCTGTAGGCCCAAACAGTGTTGGAAACAAAGCTTTAAATGCTCACTGATCAAAATGATGAGTGGTACCTGTTACATCTTCTTTATCAGTAAGTGGATGAAGTCCTTAACTGCTATTCTAAAATTTCTTAAAACATCACTGATTATTGAAACAGGTAACCGGGCTTTTATTACTTTAACTCAGTGCAAGCTTTTATACAGTAAAAATAAAAAATGTCCAATTATGATAATGTCATGAGACCTGACAATAAAGAATGTTTGCTAGCTGTGGCTCCTCTGTCACTGACATATGGTTTCTCTAACGCCATTGAAAATGAGTTCTTTTGGTAACTCATAGTGCTGCTACTAGAAGCAGCTAGTTTCTTACCGTTTTGTTGCTTAATTTCCCTAACTACTGTGTGATTTTCACAGAAAAAATAACTTTACTCAACGGTTGGTTTCCTACTGTTGTGTACCTTGAAGCCAGGTCAAACGCAGCGCAGGAGCGCTGCCGCAGGATGTGCTCACCCTGGCTTGGGGCGCAGGATCAAAGCAAACTTGAAGTGATGGCACAAGTACCAATATGGCCTCAAAATGCTACTGCTCCTTTGTCGTCCATGTAAGCCTCTGCACTGTGCGGTTTTGTCAATACGCTTTTAAGCAGAGGCAGCAGAGTACATTCAGCGTTACTGTTTCTGCAGCAGGAGCTGCTGGCCCCCTCAAGCCCACGGTTCCATCTCCAGGAGTGCGGGGTTAAGCACTCCTAGGGCAGCTTTGGGGGGACAGGAGACTGCTGTCCTGCAGGGAGTCTCATGCCAGACTTCAGGAAGAAGTTTATGCAGTTTTACCAGAGGCTATTGGCTATTTCACCACTACTTCTTCCCACCTCCCCCTTTTCACAAGGGACAAACATCAACCACTTGTCCTAAATCTCAGCTAACTGCTTTCTTATCTGGACATTAATTTCAACAGAAAATCATCTTTACCCACTGCTCATCCTTACGTTTTCCTCCATAAAGTAAGGGGAATAAATACTTTGACTGGGATGTAGTAGGATCTGTTTTTTCTGGGAAGGAATATACTTGTAGCAGTACCAAATGAACAGGGGGCTTTAAATGCCATCTACTAAGAAAATTTACCTTAATTCATGCTCTGACAGCTGTTCTTTTAAAAATTACTTGCCCTATGACAGCAGCTGGGAACTGAAGGTGCTGCTTCATTTGAAAGTGTCAGTGAACAGATAATTCCCAGCTTTAGTATTACCAGACCTCCTGAACTGAAAAATGATGGTGGATAGTGGCTGTCCCATGAAAAAGAGACCAATAAATAGCAGATCTATTTAAAAGCATCACCTACTGCCTGTCAGAATACTATTAAGCATAAAATGCCACCATGTAGCAACGAGGTGATTGGTTTTGCCACTCTGATGCTGCTGTTAGAACTTACTGAACTCTTGGTCTTAAAAAATTACCGATCGACATGACTTTTCTACACAGTATCTGCACAGCTGCTTAGTGGACTTACAAAATACTAAGCAAGACACTCAATATTTTATTAAAACAAAAATATTTATTCAAGCTGTAAATGCTATGCAGTATTTTGTTATTGGATGGGTTTAATATAAACATCTACTGCATAATATTGGTTCCGTAGGAATCCTTGTATACTATCTGAAACATTGCCCCATTGCTGTAAGAGCTCTTAGAAGAAAACTTGCATTTTTTAAGACCTCAACAATTTGAGAACAAAGGAAGAAATACCAGTAGAGGAAACTGCAGTATTGGAGCAAGACTTAGTGTAGTAACTTTCACCCATGCTAATTAGTACTAAAACGCAGGCTGAGCTGCTCCTGCGCCTGTTTTGAAGAGAGTTTGTACAATAGCTGTGACAACGTCTATGTTAAACAGAAAGATCAGATGCAACTTTTTCCATGTCTGGCTGAAAGCGTAAGTGAAATCAACACACGCTTTCTCAGTGGTACAAATGACAGTTAAAGAACTGACTTTTGCAATGGAACATGCTGAAATTCTTGTCTGGCTGTTGCTACAGTTTAAGTATTCACACCAGGGTGTGAAAATAGGCTTAACCCACAACAAAGCACCTAGTCTGAAAACAGCTTTTGCATTCAGGTGACAACCGTGCAGCAAATGCTGTGAACAGATGAGGCCTATCCAAATGAATGTTCTTACCTGAATGACTGGTTGGGAAAAGCTTCCTTAGATGAGAAAAAAGTCTGGAGGTTTTAAGGGCCTTATGTTTAGTTACTGGTATTTTTGTTAACTCGTTCAAAGCCTTATGACACGGGTTTGACAGTTACGTGAGAAAAGAGTGTCGGTACCAGCCAGTCACATCTGAAGATTAAGTCCCTTCTGGATTCAGCAAGGCAATGGGACGTGGCTCCGAGCGGTGCGCTCCAAACGCCGCCTCCAGATTCACCGCCTTTTCACAGATTGGCCCAGCGGCTCCGAGGAGTAAGGAGAGAATGCAGCAGAACACAGACACCGTGGTGTAATGGGAAACATACAACTTTTCTTACATTACATTTATACAAATTTACAATTTTGCAAATTAAATGGCTCTATAATTATGCAAGTGCTTTTTAAAAAATAAACATATACCAACTCAATGATATTTACACTTAGCAACCTGCTTCGGGAACAGCATGATTTTGCTATAAAGTGAAACTTCAGTGCACTGAAAGTGCAACTCACCCTTTAGAATTAAATTCTCTTCCCATGCCAAACCTCAGCTTAACGATACCTAGCTTTAGACAGTCACAGTTCAACAATTTTTTTTTTTTCATTCATCATAATGTAAAGACAACAGGAACTTGTCCACATCCATTCCTGCTGGAAAAGAATTTGGTAGCTTCTTTTTCTGTAGGAGAGGAGAAGAAGAGTTGTGTTAAATACGAAGAACCTGGGGATGCTGAAGAGCCTGCGGGCATTCCTCTCCTCCTCATCCTCCCATCTGCCTTGCAGACAGAACTGCACAGCGCTCGCCCAGGAACCAGACTCTGAAGAGCGTCCACGCACGGCATGGCTGTGGGGCAGGAGCAGCTGAGGAGCAGCTTCACCAGACCTGGGGCAGGCACGGCCTCTCCGCCCGTCACACACCGGACGAGCAAGCGAGCATTTTTCAGTTACAGTACTTCAGGAGTACGCTGTAACTAGGTCTGGTGAATTATGAAGCCATACCACATCTCCTTTTTGGTTATTTACACAGATCACCCTTTCACGTCTCACACCTCTGCTACTTGCCATGAAGGCCCCAAGCCAAAGGCACGGTGCTGTAGACTGCAGGGACTCGGAATACACAAAGTGTGTATTCCTACCCCTGGTGCTAAACAAGGATGCAGGAATAGCCTGAATTCTAGTAAGGCCTGGTTTAAGTTTGGCCAAATTCTTATGTTCCACCTAGAAACTTAGTCTGAAGTTAGGCTTTGGAAACTCCTTCATGTTCTAAGAGCAATACTTTGATTTTCATAGGTACATGCAGTCAGCACAAGTCGCTTGTGTGTAGCTGAAGACTCATCTTAAGACAACTGTTAGTTCAGAGTGGGCTCAAGACGCAAAGTCAGTAAAACTGACAAACTATGTTGGGGATTTGGACTAGCACCTCTGAACAATTGCATTATAAATATTATATACACATGTCTAATATATATTTAGAATTTTAAATTAAAAAGTAAATGCTTGTACTTGCCTTTATTTTCTTCTTTTTTGATGGTGTTGGAGANCTTTGAAGGTCTCTTCTGTTTGCAGAACGAGAATTTCTCTCGCCCTCATTCAAGTCCTCCAGCTTCCTCTTCTTTACTGTGCTCCTTAAGGATCTGAACTGTTGCGTATTGTCCTTCAGGGGGGTTGCAGTGCTAGTCCTTGCTATAGCCGCCCGCGACAGTATCATCAGCGTGTGAGCAGCCATGCTGACGCTGTTCTCGCTGCCCGTTTCACTAGCCGGGCTGCAGGCAGGCAAGTCTGGTGTAGCGGGGGGTACCATTATCCTAGGGGTCGTGCTGTCCTCATTGAAGCGCCGACAGGTCGGTGTCCGCACGCTATCCGTAGTATCGTCTGTGTGCCTGTCCCCAACGCCAGACGGTGTGCGGGGTACTGGCAATTCTCCGTTCTCAGCTGTTTTACTAGCCGGGCTGTGCCATTGAATGTCTTGCAACATTTCCACGCATTGTTTAGTGAAGGGACTTGAGAGGCAAAGGCCTTGGCTGGAAGCCTTAGTCGGCTCTCGCTTTGGCTCCTTGGACGACAAGGCAACGGACGCTGAAGGTTTGCCGTTCCCATTCGACAGTGACCCTTGCTTTCTGCTCAGCTCTTGCACCGAACCAACTGTCTTCTCATTCCACAAGCTAACACTTTGTTGGCCGTTTGAGAGTTTGGCAGTGTCCTGGTTCTTCTGTTTTTCATCACTATCCCTTCGTAACTCATTTTCTTTATTTGCTGTGGTCTTGTGGAAGGGATCCAACGGAAGCCCTGCAGCCGCTGCCTTCCGCTCTGGCTGGGGCTCCTTCACAGATGCGCTTCTGTTGCTACCAACTTCTGGCTTACACAGAATTCTAGGCAGCGTTTTCTCTTTCTCCCTCTTTGCTACCTGTGCCTTTGCAGAGGATGACGCAGAGTCAACAGCAAATAAAGTATTTTCGTTTCTTTCTTTTTGGGATAAACTCTTAGTAGTTTGAATTTGGGCGTTTCCTCCCGGAGCAGGTGGGATGTTATCAAAGCAAAGCACTCTCCTGTGACTTTCAGTCTGTCTTGAGTTTGAGCTTGTGCTGTCTACTGGTGCAACAGGTAAGCTCTCCTCCACTTTCCGCCCTAGTTCTGCAGTGATAAGCTTGTCTGAATTTCCAGCCCTGAAAATGAGATGAAAACACCTCAGCAACACACTTGTTCTTACTAGGCAAGTTCGTGTCAGCTGGCTGGAAGTCCCCACCGCCCCTCAAAACACCATTCTCTAAATGGAAGTATACAATCAGCATGCAAAGACGAAGAGTAAGGGATAACAACTGCACAAAGCTCAGAGAAGGCCAAAAAGGACGACAAAAAGGCATGAAACAGAGCCCGTACAAAGAACAATTAGGTAGAGTGGGGCTCTTCAGCCTGGAAAGAGAGATGACCGAGGGGAAATGCAACAGAGCTCTGGGGAAAAAAGCCAACAAAAAAGCAACTATTTGCTGTACATTCCAGTGGAAGAACTAGGAGCATCAAGTAAAACTAGTATCAAGTTCAAAACAAAACAAGGAGGTTTGGACATTGCACGTAATTAAGCCTGGGAACTATTTTACCTTGGGCTATTTGTGGATGCTGGTAGTTTACTCGAGTTCAAAAAGAATCAGAGCGCATTCATGACGGGACAGTCCATCCCAGAATACTGGTTGTGGCTCTGGAAGCCCTTGGAGCTGAAGTGGCTAAGAGGCTGCCAGAACATTGTGGGCAATGTCCTCATGCACCTGCCTCGTACTCTCCCCGCTGCCTTTGCTGCAGGCGACGGGATACAGCGCAAGACAAAAAACCTCCAGTGGGCACCTGAGCGAGAACATCCCAACGCCCTAGGGCTTGGTCTCCACCTGACAACCAGCCGAACTAGTGTGAAAAAGCCACCACTGCACCGGAGCGACGTCGAAAGGAAAATGCTTCTGCTCTTGTCAGCTCCTACCACTGCTACGTCCGTGCCCTCTTCCTGGCTTGTGCTGCTTTTCCAAGAGAAGCTCCTGCATATTCACCTGTGCTGGTAAGACTCTCCCCACGCAGATAAGCTTTTACGGCTTCTGTGAGGAAAAGTCAAATTGGCTTTGGGCTGGAAACTCTGGTACCTCTGGATGGTAAAGAAGGTACGGGTGGTAGCAGTTTGGTTTATTTCCGTGAAATTTGAGATGAGGCAGAGGGGAGACAGTGGAAATGAAGAAATTACATCTCTTTATGGGGAACATTTTGCTTTCTTGGCTATGCAAAACATAGGTCTGGAAATCAAAATTAACAGAAAGCTGAATTATCAAAGTGGTACTATCTAAAATCTTGCTTCTGTGGCTTTTTAAAAATCACTAATTTTTGCATGCATTTATAGTGCATACCTTAGTATACGTTTGTGGTTTTGTTTTTTTTTTTTTAAATACGTTGACATTATTGTTCCTGTTTTCCTCCACTTTTCCAACACCTTAACTGAGTTCTGAATAGGCAGATTTGGGGTTTTTAAAATATGTTTTATTTTTACAATAAAAGAACGTTTCACTTCTGATATTTACACTGAACTTATTATCTCCTCCAACACTCTTTTGCTCATTCCAACACCCTTTTGTTTCTTAAGTCCTTTAACGATATGGAGAGTTACTACTGAAGCCTGGCTTTCTTCTCTCTCACTTGCCCAACAGAAAACTAGTAGCAGTTAAGTCCCATTCATCAATATAAAGACAGCATGCTGTTCTCCTCGCCCTCTTTCCTCTGACTTTTCACTTTACAAACCACCAAGCAGTCTTCTAATCTGCACAGCTGGAACACAGATGCAGAACCCAATCTAACAAGCTCTACTGGACTTGGGCCAGAGAGTGGTAAAGGCAATGAGGCTACACTACAAAACCATGGGTACCACTCATCCGAAAAGAAAAAAAAAGGTTTTAGTCATTAAAAACTCCCAGTAAATAGAACAGGCAATTTCTCCTAGCTTGGACTCAGCTCAAACAATTTTTATTTGACAACTGAGACAGGAGAAAATAAACACAAAGCCATGCAAAATTAACATAGGAACAGTAACAGCAAAATTCTAGCACAGGCTGCACTGGTACTAGCACAGATCTGTACCAATACTCCTAGCAGAAAGACAGGAAGAAATACAAGGGGTTACCGCTTATGCCATTGTTAAAAAAAACCTGCTTTCCTCTCCACCAGTATCGTAAAAAGAAATTCATGGCAAGAAAAGAAACACAGGTTTGAATACCTGGCACTACTGACCTTTGTGTTCGAGAATTTGTGTGGTTCAAAGGCTCAGCTGCACTTGGTACCAGTTTTCCTGGAACAACAGATGAAAGATTAATAAACTACGATATTCCGAGTAAATGAGCTCACAGTAAGTACAATGACATTTCACCTGACAGAGGATCAATAAAGAAAAACCCAGTAATAAAACTCCACAATTTTTTTGGTAATTTTAAAGTTTACAGATTGATAGATTATCAAAAGTTGCCAACTAAGTATGAACAAGAAGCTTGCTGTCTACACTTGGATAACACGGAGGCCTGGCAAGACAAAACCAGCTGTGCTGGACTTACTAATGCGCAGCAGGGATTTCCAAGCAGAAGGGAAACAACCACAGGGAACTCCCAGTTACCCATCAGCAAACCAGAACACAGACTAACTATACAATCCTAGCTTTTCTCTTAATCTGCAACTTCATTCCATTTTCATTTATACGCGTAAACCTACTCTTTTTAAAAAGGTAGACAGGCCAAAGCACAAGATGTCCTTATAACACAATTTGTTTCCTCTTTTCAATTACTTTTCTTTACCCCTACCCAACACTGAGAAATGAATGTAACTCCAGTCCTGTTTGAATTTACTACTTAAAGAAGCAAGGTCTCAATGAAATGAATATACAGAAGCGTACACCTGAAATGGCAAAGAGAAAACAGAAAGCAGAGTGCATTTTTTTTGTTTGAATATGCAACGCTTCTATTAAATATCCTCCTTAATAAATGTTTAAAATTGCTGACTCTTCTAGTAACTTCTTTGTCACCATGTGGCTTGGTTTCAATGGCAGCAGTAGACTGTACTTACAACCAACGAGATGAAAAATAATCAGAAATATGAAGAAAAGTAAACTTTTAAAACTGCTTTGAAACATTAAATTTTGGAAATACACTTGATCCCAAATCTGGAATTATTTTACCTGCTGGGAGTAGTTCTTTGTAAACTGAGCCAATACAGTTACCAGCTGCAGGGACAGGCCTTGCGAAGCCATCCCAGCAGTCACCTAGCAGAGGAGCATTGGTATTTACAAAACTTTATTATGCAGAACTGACATGTCTTCAGAACGCCACTTTTCTTCTGCCCTTCTCAAGAATGCAAGGTGGGTACCTGTATTAGTCTTGTTTCTTGCTCCAGGAATCTTTTGTGATTTGGGAGGGATGGGAAGTTTTGGGACACTTCTGTTGCACACTGGATTAGCCACAGGCATATGCAGAACCTTGAAAGAATCAACATATTTCATTACAATTTACCAAGAGCCTCCTTATCACTTCAGCTTTAAGTTTGAAAAGCTTTATTTCTGATGCGCTACCTGGCGGGCAGGTGCTGAGAACGTATTTCCATTTTGTCCTACTACTGAGAGAGGTATCATTCCCACCATCCCTTGCAAAACAGGTTGCACCGGAGATGCAATTATAATGGCAGAACCTAAAAAATAATCAAAGTATTAAAACTGTACAGAAACTAAAAATACTTCAGCGAAAAGACCACCTTCAAGACAAGAATTCCTAAAATTATGCACGGCCAAACCTGCGACAAGAAAAGCTCTGGCTTTTTAGAAAAACTTCACTGTCCTTACTAGACATCACTCCTAGAAAACAGGGTAAGTACCACTGTTATTTTAGCTGAAGTCCATTTTCCTTTCTACGAAATGGTTCAAAATCAAGCTCAAAGTATGACAAACCTACATTAAGGCTTGAACTTTGAATTCAAGTGATTTATAAAAACCAGCCAAAGTAACAGCAGCTAGCTCATTTTGCTGCTTAGTAAAAACAAACTATGATTTGCATCCCATTCTCTACAGTTAGCATGCTCAAAAGTCAGTAGCAGAATTTTCTTCTTCTTCCAGTGTCCCTGTAACGCCTCCCCCTTACAAGCACACGAGAAGCTGGGAAAGGTGAGCTTGGTCCGTGCCTGGATACCTAATGTATCTTCCTGGCTGGCAGGTGGTGTTCAACGTAGTACACAAAGGTTCTAGTTTTTTAGTACAATTATTATTCTAATCTGGAATATTTAAGCCAAAGTTTCCTATTTAACTATTTAAATCATTGCTAAAACAGTTGTTTTAAAACAGTTATTCTAACAGGTTATAAGAGTGGCTGCCTGCCAGACATACGGGAATTACAAAATACGGAAACTATTATAGCACATTAATTGAAAAGTGGAAGAAAAATTTCAAAAGTGAACAAAAGATTTATTCTACACAGTTCTTCAGTTACATGAGCGCCACCAGGAAAAACATCAAACACAGGAGAATAGGCAAACTTTTAGTTCTCTCTCTGTGAAAAAACCCCATGAAGGTAACAGTGGCATGAAGAAATCCTAACGACAGAAAAGGCCAGCGCTCTGAGGTCCTGCACATACTGTTGCACTGGCCTCTGACCACACGAAATGGCTACACACAGAAATTCAAGGATAACTGCAACAAGTTTCTACTTTTGGAAAGAAATCTAAATGTGTTGATTACAGCTGGTTTATAGCTAGGTTTAACATTTAAAAAGCACTTAAATTTTTTATTGCTGTAGTAATAAAAGTGCTTGTACCAGGAGGTAGTTTATATTGTGGAAAGAAATAATGTTCTACTTTTATACTTGTCTAAATGTACTTGTAGTGTAGAATAGGTTTTTGGAAAATGAAACAAGACAAGGAGGTAATTTTGGAAGGACTATCTGTACCTAGCCAGTTACCTAAACTAAGTATGGATACCTGTAACACATAGCATTCTATTTATAGCAGGACTCTTATTAAAATAAACAAAAATCCTTTAGCCTAAACAATGGAATCTTTTCTAGTGTAAGCCAAAATATGCTGCCTAAATTTATCACTGCTAAAATTAGATAATTTAAGCTTCTGAAATACGAGGCTACTTTTTCAAAGCAGACTGGTCAATGACCCTTCATAGTTTTTATGTCCTTTTTAGTAGCAACTAATATACTCAAAAAATACGTAACTCCTGGCTAGTTTCAAGGGGCAGACAGAGCAATGCTTAAAAGTTGTTTACTTTTAATGCACTTGCAAAAAAAGAATAAAAACGTTATACAAAGGCCGCACTTTCTACTAATGAGATTACCTTGTGGGAAGTTTGGGGAGACAGTCTGGTTTGCTGCAAACGTATTGCTGGATCTTGGCGGAGTCCGTAACTGTTGTACAGCTGGAGCCTGGGCAGCGAGCGGCATGGAACTGCCGGGCAAAACAACTACGTTTGATGGTGTTACAGCTGTGCCCAAGGTAGCTGGATCAGTGACACAGGTGGCTATGTAAAGGTTGTTTGAATTCCCAAAAGCTGTGCTGGTTGCTGGCATCAACTGTATAAATCCCCCTTCCTTGGAAAGATTAGTTGTACCTGCAACCGAAAAAACAGCGCAGTCTTCATTCGGAGTGGTAACGGAGGTGACCACTGGATCCTTAGGTCTAAGCACAAGAAGATTCTGCTCTGCCAAAGCTGAATCCACATTTTTTTCTGTGTCTTCTGAAGTTAGACATTGGGACAGGCCTGCAGTCTTGGTTGGGGATTTGGCTGGAGAAGACAATATTATAGTCGGCAAATTTTCTCCTGTGATGCTGGAAACTGCGTTATTTAACTCCGTGTCTGATGAAATAAATGGATCATCGCTGATGATGATCTTGAGGGACATTATATTGGAAGGATCAACATCCATTGGCTGACTACTAGACGATACACCGCTTATACTTTTGGCCCCAGTACCCGACTCATCTGCTGAGGATGCAGTTTCCGGCAGAGGAGAGTGGCATATTTCAGATGTAGTAAGATTATTCTCAGTGGATACCACAGAAATTTCTGTACATGCATCACCACCAGAAGAGAAATACATATTATCAGCATCTACTTTTGTAGAAGATGAAGGTTCTTGCATTTCCCTTTGTGTTCCCTCTGAGTTTGACAGTCCTGAAGGGAGGTTAAGATCTTTCTTACAAGGCTTATCAAGTGTATGCTGATGATTTGAGTAAGTTGTGTTAGAAGTATCAACAACTTCCAGCTGCAACTCTGTTTTGTCGAGATCCGAAATCTTCACTGCAGATCCTGCAGCAGAGTCTGACGGCGTGCTCTGTTCCTGATGGTTAGAGAGGTGCCTAGAGTCCTCCGGTAAAACGCCAGGTAAGGCAGCTGGATCGTTTGTTACAGCCTGTTCTTTTGCTGCATCTGCTGATGGGCTCAATGATGAATTGTTTTTTCTCAGCTGTACACTGTGGCCAGGGCTCCCACCAGAAGGGCTTTCAGTACCTGTTTTTTCAGATAGTAATGTATCTGGTGATAAGTGACATTTACTTCCAGAATGTGTTTTATTTTCACTGGCTGTACCACCTTGGGCCACTGAAATCAAAGAAATCTGTGGACTACCAGAATGAACATATTCTAAATTAGGACTACGTTGACCGCTATGACTTAGTGGCCCTTTTTCAATTTCCATAGCTCTTTCACTTTCAGATGCTAATGCAGACGATTCTTTTTTATCATAAGAATCTCCACAGTGTTCATTACATTCGGTATCAGAACTCTGTCTCTTGTTAGGTTCAGTTAAACCAGGCACAGAGTCAAAAGCAATCTCAAGCTCCCCAATGGGTTCAGGCGTAATGGTTTTGAGCACTTCAGCCTGCTTCCCTGGTCTACAATGTCCAGGCAACTGTTCATTGGTTGTATTTTTCTTAGCCATATCATCATCATTAATGCTGGTCTTCAAGGCACATGATGCTTCTCCTGACTGAAAACCTTTACAGGATAGCGATTCTCTAGAATTATCACCTGTAAAACAGAGAATAAATCAGTTCCGTAACTGTTAGAACAGATGATCCTTTTACATTGTTTTAGGAGCAAATTATCAGTTCTGTGGAAAACTGTTTAACATGAAACTAAGTGGGAATAATGCTACTCATCCTTACTTGCAAGGTGAGTGGAAATTACATGAAATGTACGGTTATACACATTAGGCAATCTGACAAAACAGTTTGTACATAAATAGTAAGTGTAACACATAATAAGCAAATGGCTTAAGTCACTAAATCAGATTTCCAGAAGCACAAAAAACATCTCAGGATAAAGACCTCTTGGCTCTATTTCTCATATACTGTCACCAAATATCTGCTACTGATGGATTATTGTTAAGCATGGGGGAGACAGACTAAACATACCTTTTGTCTAGAGTAAAACTATTTTTGTGTGTTAATTAACTAACACATTACAGAATAGAGAGAAAAGATTAACAAGGTTAGATGTAAAATAATTATCTTTGTGTTCCACAACGAATATTGCAAAGCATTCCTGTTTTGAATGAGAAAACAGATTTGCAGATATTCTGGTTTCATTTAGGAGCTTATGACACTGAAGGACTACCGTCAAATTTAATAGACTGAAACTTTCTAACAGACTAGGTGTATCCGTATGTTCATAAAATGTGTTAGATTGGATATTACCATGCAAAACAGAGAGATTTTGAAATGTCTGAAAATATTTTCATAATGAAAAGTGAACAGACTAGAGGAGATCTTCAAAGAAAAAAAAACCCCAAACAACCTACATCTACTAGTATCTTCTGTTCCTAAAGAACTTTCAAGTGTTTCCAGGTTGTCCTCATCCACCAGGATTGTATTTTCTACTCCACTCTGACCAGAAATACCAGCAGGTAAGTTCTTGTTTACCTTGCTCTTTCCTGTTTTCAAAATAAAGCATGAAGAATGATTAAATATGTCATTTTACACACAAATGTGATTATTACATTCTAAATGAAGCAAGGAGATTTCAAATTCAAGAAATGCCATCCTAAACTCAAAGAACTATTTGTTTATCTTCACGTCCAGAAATCGCATAAAAATGTCCTTATATTTTATGTGAGAGTATCCCTGATGAGACAAATAGAAAAATTTTACAACAGCACAGAAAAACAAGTATGAACTATCATCCTTTAGAATAAAAGAGTCTAAATGGTACAATTGAGTATAATACACCCTACCATAATCAAACAAGTCAAAGAGTGCCTGAAAAGCTGGATCTGATTCTGTCTGTTCTAGAATGTCCTGTATAGCCTCTTCTGACATATGAATTTCACCCTGAGAAAAGACAAGATATACAGAACTGTTAGACAGTTAACTTAAAAACAGACAAGAACTGTGTTCTTTTCAGGTTGTTTTTAGTTCTGTTATTTCTGCTCAGCACAGAAACATAAAGTCTAATGCTGGAAACGTTTCTGCCACAAATGTGTGTTAAAAAATAGTAGTGATTGAAGTTTAAGAAACAAAGTCTCCGAAACATCTTTCTCAGACATTACACCCTGCGCGTGCATACTCAAGTATTCTCCACATAATTGCTTACTAAGGACTAAACTGGAGTATTCTCCACAGCATTGTTTACTAAGGACTAAATCTCAGGCTACACTGGAAGCTTATGCAGACGGTACAAATGCCATGAACCTGCACTAGCCAACCACTGGCAAAAATATCCCCCAATTTACCCTAATTTCTTGGGTTTGCCTATATCTAGAAGACAATGCTACGCAATGGGAAGTTTTATTTCATTTACCCATTACATGTTCTACAATATAACTTCCAACCACTTCTCTGGGGAAGGCAGCTGGAAGGCACAGCTACACAGGACACTGCTCTACGATTCCTTTTTCATGCTGACTTGCTTGGTAGCAGCCCAGGAAGAAAACAAGTGGGCGCTCAGTACATACTCAAGTGTTCAAATACAAAGTTTCTCCTGACTTCCTGGAGACCCTCTAACCACTCCACAACTTTTGATACAGTGGCTGTAAGGGTGGATATCCCATGTGACGTGTTGATTATTTTGTCTCAGCTACTCCAACCAAGCCAAGAAGATGCTATGATTTTGTTCAGCTCAGAAAAAAGGAATACAGCTTTTCAGCTTCGTATTTTGACAAAAATTGACCTAAATATCACCAAGTGAGAGAAGAATAGCTTTTAAAAAACAAGCACTTCTACTTTGTAAACAGGCAACTGCCTCCTGCCCTCTTCATGAGGACTGTGAAGATTATTATTTCCTCATTAAGAGCCCTTTATAACTCCGTGATTGTCAGCTCGAGGGTTGTAGCAGAACGGAGAACACTAGAAGTTTAGTTTGTAGAAGCAGAATGTGCATTTCCTCCAAAAGCAAGAAAATATTAAATTTGAAGAAAAAGCATCCTTATTTAGGCTCCAAAGACAATTTCTCTTGCTATACTAGACAATCCATGTTTATCTTACAGCAAATCAGATCAGACTGAACATGTTTGGAGACCACAAGATATTTTAAAATCCTTTTTTCCTTTACAGGGCTATTGATCAGATCCCCAGTCAGCAGCTGGTACCCAATTACTGGTACCAAAGATCCAGTGACAAGCAGGCAGCGGGTGACTGTGAAACAGTGTACTTAGTCTGTGGGTAACGCTACCCGCTAACCACCCCCAGAAGTGGTCCTGCTCCCTTGGCTTTTGATCCTGCTGCATGCTTATGCTGCCTTGTACAGGCACTGGGAATGAATCCAGAGCCCGAAACTGGCTCAAACGACCCCGACAAAGAGCAGTATCCTGTCAGCTCAGCTCCTTGAACCTGCCCACCACCACACAAGACAGGAGTTAATGCCCATGCAAGAGCAGTTGGGGAACCGCCCCTGGGCAGAAGCTAGCCATTAGATAAGCTCAGCTGCACTGTAAAACAAACAAACAAAAAGAAAGTAGAGAAAGAGGTGAGAGGTTCAGCACAGTTCCCATAACTGATCGTTTTCACGTGTCTAACCTTCAAAACAATGTAAGCAGGGCAACCCATACCCACCTGAAGTCCGAGGATTTCATCAATTGAAGTCTCCTGTTCCATGGGACCACTGTCTGTCTGCTTAGGCACCTGAGCAACATTGCCATCACTGGAACACATTAGTCATTAGTTCAGAATGCCAAAATAAATCAGATAAGAATACGTATGACATTTAGAGGTTCCTTTTATTACCTGCCCAGGATTTTGTTAATGTTCTCAGCAAGCTTCTCCTGAAGAGATTTGTTGCTCAAGATTTTTTCTCTGGCATTTTCAATAACCAGTTGCTGGAAAACAGTTTTGAAGTGGTCAGGTTTCTATTTTTATCATCATTAGAAAGGGAGCATGAATTTCCAATCTACCAGTTTAAACAAAAAAAAACCAGCAACAACAACAACAAAAAAACCCCAAAAAACCCACAAACCAAACAATTCAACACACAGAACACTCTTTATAACAGAGAGACAGCCAATCTGTGACTGCATGACATTGCTATGAAAATCACCCCAAACCACTCCTGTACTTCTACTCTCCTAAAAATACAGCAAGGCTTATTGTGGTTTCCATTCTCTAAAAAATTACTATATTTTGACAGCTTACAGGTATCTTAGCAAAGCAAATAAATCAAGGAAAAAAAATCTCTACATAGTCATGCCATCCTCACTAGTTTAGTAGACAGAAGAGCTAGTTCAAATATGAAACAATAAAATTATCCTCTAAAGTTAATTTCTATAATACCCAAGACAAACGTGTTAAAGACTACTTCTCCTTTAGTCTGAATTTGCTTCTTAAATGTAAACACCTTCCATAAGTATATACTCACTGGGAAGTTACCATCTATGAATTCTTCAAGTGGCTCACTTTCTTTTTCTATTATTACTTCATCAGGATCTTGAGAACTTCTAGTTGCTGAAAGAGGTCCAGATGTTGCAACACTCCTCCTCTTCTGAGAGTCACTGAAACATTCCAGGAAATTTACCGTGTATTGTGTGAGAACATAGCAAACAATAGACTTAATGGTCAGTAACAAGTGTTTCTCTTCCTTCTTGGCAACCAAAAGATTTTAATCAACAGAAAATTAGCTACATACTCGAAATTCAACAAAAGCAAATACCTGTTTCATTATGTGGTATGCATATATTGTGTCTGACTTCTATGAAGTTATAAACAAATATAGAGACTGTGGGTAAACAGCACAATGGCAAATGGAATTCCACGCCCAGTACATGCAGGGGGCTTCTTAGAAAGATGGGGACAAACTTTTTAGCAGGGCCTGTTGTGATAGGACAAGGGGTAATGGTTTAAACTAAAAGAGGGCAGATTTAGACTGGATATAACGAAGCAATTCTTTACAATGAGGGTGGTGAAACACTGGAACAGGTTGACCCGAGAGGCAGTTGAGGCCTCATCCCTGGAAACATCCAAGGACAGGTCGGACGGGGCCCTGAGTAACCTGGTCTAGTTGAAGATGCCCCTGCTCACTGCAGGGGCATTGGGCTAGATGACCTCTAACGGTCCCTTCCAACCCAAACCATTCTGTGATTCTATCAGGTATTTTTTCCCTCTCCAGTACACGTCACGTTAACTAATAGTACAGGTTCTAATTAACTGCCGTTCAAAAAAGGATTTGGGCATCACCACTGAAAATAAAGATGTCTCAAGGAGCAGCTGTTGTCAAAGAAGCAATCAAATGACAAGTTGCATAAGAATTTATGTGATGAATAGGAAATGTAATGAGTTTATATGACATCATGGTGTATGTTCTTCTGAAACCATCAATCGGCAGTGGCACTAAAATCACTTATATACAAAAAAAATCATGCAGGAATATAGTGGACTTGGAAAAGGTATAAATGAGTAAGGATCTTGAAGAATGAGAAGCAAAACCACCAACTGGGATTTAGTAAGGATCTGGAAGAATGATAAGCAAAACCACTGACTGGGATTTAGTTCCAAATGGAACACAAAGAGATGAGTCAACTCATTAAAAACAAAAGGACACTGGAATTAAAGAATAAAAAAAAACCTGCAAAACTAGTATAAGAACAGGTTTTCATATCACTTTTAGTGCAAGTATGTAAATTTTTGCTGACAAAATTTACTGAAGCCAATAGTTTTTCTAAGTTAAAAACAGACAAAATGCACATTTATATCAATATTGAGAATTTTCACAATTGATCAGGGTATTTTGGAAGGAATACTAAATCTCACGCTCCAATATTATTTGCCTATGTCTAATACTGGAATAATGTAAAGACCAGCTATATGCAATAAAGAAGCACAGGTGGCCTCCTATCAGTCTAATGTTAAGTTCTTTGACTTTCCTTTCCTTTGTGAAACATCAACACTGGCCACTCTCAGAGGATTTGAAATGTGAAACACTCCATCTAACAAAATTTACATTAGAGGTTAGAACACTGCATAATCTCTAAGCAATCTTAAAAAACAACAAAAAAACCCCACAAAAAACCTCCCCGTGTTTACCTTTTTCGTCTTCCTGGAGAAAGCAAGTTTGAATGAAGCTTTCGTTCTTGTGATGCTGGAACTTGAACATGTATGAAATCTCCTGCTTTATAAATAAATAAAAAAAAAAAAAAAGATCATGATGCCAATACCTTTTCCAGTGACATTGTTAAAATACTACAGAAATCTACACATTACTTTCTACGTTGCAACCAGTTCCTGGGAATTCACACAAAATGATTTGGTATTATCATGAAAATGAGAACCATCCATCTATATCTATACATTTTTCACAGGAAAAAAAGGTTTATAAAATTTGCCACTTACTGCTGATCTTGTTTTCCTGAGTTTGTGACTGGTGCACAAACAACGTATTCAGTCTTGTCTGTGACATGCTTTGATTTATTGTTGGCCTGTGAATAACTTGAGGAGATACAAGGGAAGAGGAATTCTGTGGCCCTGACTGATAGGCTACGGACAACAATCCTGAGTTTGCAGGAGCTGATTGCTGAAGCATTCTCTGTCTTTTCATTTCTACAATTCCACTTCTTGTACGTGCTGGAGATAATAAAGACAAGATAAAAATATATGATAAAGGAATTTAAAAAGGTTGCTGATTTTCCAAGAACTAATTAAGGATGCTCCATTGAAACTGTTTTGTGCTTCAACAACTAATTAATGAAACTCAAAAAGTAAGCAGCACTTATCTTTGTGTTCTGTGTCACAGGTTTGGGCTAAAATTTGTTTTTAAGTAAAATAACTTTTCTTTTTTGAAAGTTCATTTAGCAGTTTTTGAAATGAAAGAAACAACTCTAGAAAGAGCAAGTACCTTTTCCTATCTTGCTTAGATATATGTTTGTAAGCATAAAAAATGAACAGTTTCAAGATTGTAATATATTTTTATATTTCCCTTCTAAGAAATGAAACCATAATTGGGCTGGTTATGTTCTCAGTTCCTCTGTGAACCACAAATTAAGTCAACAGCTTCAGGACTGAAGCAGCAGTTTTTAAACATTTTAACTGTGTAAGCTTCTGAAGTTTTCAACAGTGAAGAAAACGCTATATAGAGAATTTAAGCCCCTTGCAAAAAGCTCAGCTTTTCTTATTTTCTTGATGATTACAGTAATACACAGACTGCACTGAAGACTAACAGACATGCTAAAAAAACACTGCAGAAGAGATCTGACAACATTTTAAGAGTTAAGGATGTGTTACTCATTGCTGCAGCATTCTCCCATTTTTTGCCAAAACAGACGACTTGAACATAAGGCCTACTAATCCCACGGAATTGGCTTAGTTACTTACTCCTTTGATTAGCAGAAAATCCTGTGGAATTCTGCATGCTCCTAAAAAAAATAAAGCAGGTGACAAATAAAAAGAGCACAAATGTAAACACTCAGCTACACAGTGCAATGATATCTATCATATGGTTAATGTCAGTCTGGTCCCTACCACACATTACTGCAGAAAGCTTCAATCTACTGATGGTTGGTTTTATACTCTCAAACAATGGTTACAGATCCTTCAAATGAAGCTTGCCGTTATATTTTTGATGAAGTAACCACAATGGTATGGGATTCTAAATGAGTTGCAGTATATTGTTTCATTACAGGAAGGCTACACACTCACACTAATGCCCTCCTTATCTGCTAGTCCTGCCTTAAAATCTTGAAATGTCTACTCCACTATCAGGTCTCGGCTACCTATCTTTTTCATCATCTCTCAGAGGCAATAGAGAGCAAAACCATTGTCATACAATGATAAGGGGAGTTGATCAACACAGGGGCTCACTCTTAGAAGTGAAGTCTTACTTTCTTGATTTCAAAACTACAATACCTGATCTGAGAAAGTGTATAGTCTAATTTTTTCCAGAGAGATGACATCATTGCCGGAACTTCATTTGTTGTTTCTAAAATAAACCATTAAAAAAAAAAACCATTTTAGATGCCTAAAACAGATACATGTTGAGAAAAAGTAAAATCACAAGCAAAATAATTATTATAGGGTGCTTCAGACATCATCTATCTTCAGGTGTCTAGTCGCCTTCTTAACACTCTGTTAGCTAGAGAGCCCTAACTCCTAGTTTAAGAACTTTGATTCATATGAACATACACTAATGGTGAATACAGTTCTCAGTTTTAGAAGCCTAAATGAAACTGAGGCAAAGACACTCAGGATAATAATTCTCAATGGAATCTGCACATGATGTTGACTCCTGGGTGAACACATGCTAACACAACCTAACTCACTTCTAGAAACGGTATTCATATTCCCAGGTCACTTGTAGGCTTTTGAAAATTGTAACCTGGAAGACAGGACTTTAAAAATAATGGTTTCTTTTAAGATGTCACTCAAACAGGTAAAAACACGTGGTATTTTTGAAGCACAGAACAACGAAGTATAAGTGGAAAGATGTAAGCAGATCAATCAAAGTTTTTCAAGGTGCCAAATACAAAGTATTCTGAAGAAGGTATGTTTGTGTCTCAGTTACCATTTCTACTAAACCTAGCATGAAATGAAAAACACATGCAGAAATGTTCCAAACATGGTATGTCTTCAAGTGCAAGTTTTAGAACCAAGCACCACTAAAAATCTGATCATATCAAACGTGTATCAAAAAAATCCAAGGCTTGGCAATATTCAGAAGCTCAATAACTGCTTTTAAAAACAGGAAACACTCTAACTCTGTCTCTAATATTCATATAAAATATTAAGTTATTCTGAAATTATTTTAATTAGTTTTAAGAACAAGGCAAGAAACATTTCACACCATAGGACTCATCCTGGTTATTTCATAGACTATCTCAAGCTGGAAGGGATCCATGAGGATCATCAAGTCCAACTCCCTGCTCCTCACAGGACTACCTAAAACTAAAGTATAGGACTAAAAACATCGTCCAGATGCTCCTTGAAGTCTGTCAGGCTTGGTGCCATGACACTTCCCTGGGGAGCCTGTTCCAGCGACTGACCACCCTCTGAGTGAAGAGCCTTTTCTAGTGTCCAGTCTGAACTTCCTCTGACGCAGCTTCATTCCATTTCCACATGTCCTATCACGAGTCACCAGAGAGAGGAGATCAGCACCTCCCTCTCCTGTTTACAGTATAAACAATAAACAGTATAATTTTACAAGCGTAAACCCATACATTTTGGACACTTTATTGATCTTTGTGCTTTACGACATTAGAAGTTCTGCTCAAATTTGAAGTGAAAATACATACTGGTAAATCCAAACTAATATAATTAATTAATTCTGCTCACAAGATGCTGATCTAATTGGCCATTGTCTAAATAATATGGAAACCTTCAACTTCTGGCATCGATGGGGGATTGCTTTAAGTCCATATATAGGCAGAAATATTATCTCTTCCTCAAGGAGTTCACAACAGATAAATAAGAAAAATGAAATAAAAATCTTATTCTGAAGGCTTACCTTTTGTTTTCATGGCTACGTATTCATTAAGAATAGTTGTCAAGTTTTTTCCACACAGGGACTGGAAAAAAAATACTGGTCTTAGAATCCTCACTAATAACTTATACTTCATCTGCTGTATCACATTATATTTAAGCAGCTCTTTAGAAGACTGCACCATGCTGACACATGGAACTGTACTTTATGCTGCTGGTGTCGAGTTGTCTCAAGCTAGGTGGAAAGCAATCTATGGAACAAAATACCATTATGAACACAAAACCTGAAGTGTGTGATCTCATCGCACAACATTGGTACAGCAGTTAGCACTGCATGATGTCCACTCACCTTTGTTAATATGGAAACAAACCACAAAAATAAGATGATGAGCAGCTGTAACAGAGTAATGACTATATATCATCCTGGAACACAACATGTGTTAACATGCAAATGTGAAGAGTACTTCTGTCTAAAGTAAAATTCTTAACAGTCACACAGAATTAACTTTCATATAATATTTATTTGTTCTGTTACTTTAGGTGAAACAAAGAGAATTAACATTTTAAGGTTACCGCTATCATTTCTTGTACCTTCTTGTCTTGTTTGCTAGTGGGAACTCTACAGGGTATGACAAACACAGCCCTTTACCGCAAGTTATTCTGAGCTGCAGTGAGAATTTTTTCTTAGACATTATCATATCATCACTTTTCTATTAAAAACAGGAAAAATGTTTCTACTGAGAGACGGAAGATAACTAAAAGCTTTAAGAATCTGAATAATCTATTTACATTTTGTTTTTCTAACTTTGCTGGCCATAGCTTGTTTCTCAATTTCCTACTCCCAAAGTACAGATGACTAAACAATTGTAAATGAAATAAGTTCAATGGCCTGGTTTGAACAGGTGCATCAAGACCTCAGAAAAGATTTTTCACAAATACTGAATACCGTGGACAAAATCCCAGACCATAAAATTAACTGATACATTAGAAGAATGAAACAGAAAACAGGAAGAAGATGCACATATAAACATTAAAAGGCTGATACGTAGCAATATCTAAACTCTGTAATCTCCATACTATATTAAAAATCCCATTTTGTATAGGTAAAAAATGCAAAGCATTTAATTACCCTGTAGCTACATGCACATATCTACATATGTAGCTGTACACTGTATTTATGGACACCCAAAGTTCCACGTTTCACCTGCGACAAAGCAGATGATACTGATCAAAGAGGAAGCTGAACCGAAACACAGTTTTTGTCAACAAAATTTGGTAGCCTTAGATACAGCTGACGTACCTTACTTAACTATTTAATATGTACTTGAAATGGAACATCACCGGCTGCGGTGTCTAGGATAGGAAAGCGATATCCAATAAATTACAAGCACAGCCTTGAAATAACAAAATCCTTGCAACACCTTTCCATAAATGAACCTCAAAGCTATAAAGCAGACTAAATGTAATACGCTGAAACCAATTTGCATATTTTACGCTTAAATGTTTCTTAGTAAGATAAAATACTAAAAAACAAGTAACTGCTAATACCACAGGACAAAAAAAAAAAAACAACCACCAGAACAAACCCAGACCAGAAGGGACGATCTAACAAAACATTTTAAGCAGCATTTGAGAAGTAATTGTTACCCTGAGAAATCTCAATTTTCTTTCCCATGATGCAAGACAATTTAACTTTCTGCTTTGCAAATACAAACTCACCAGCAAGCAGGCTGGAATAAACCCATCCTCTGTACAATGCTCTGCATATTCTTTCAAATCTGAGCTTTCCAAAATAAATGCACGGCAGGTAGCTAGAAGCTTTTCCTGTTGTAAATATCCTGCAACAAATCAGACGGAAAATTGTGCTATTTCATTCATTACTTCCGCTCAGCAGGTATCAAAGCCTTAACATAACCAGCTGCATGCAGTGTTGAAATATTCAGGTAAAGATTTGTATGTTAGACAAGGAAAGTGAAGTTCTTTTGAAAGAACACACACCTTGCAAAATACTTCGTTAATAGTTAAAACCAGAAAGAGCATACAAGATTATTGACATTATGCTGTATTTACAGAATCACAGAATGGTAGGGGTTGGAAGGGACCTCTGTGGGTCATCTAGTCCAACCCCCCTGCCGAAGCAGGGTCACCCACAGCAGGCGGCACAGGACTGCGTCCAGGCGGGTCTTGAATATCTCCAGAGAAGGAGACTCCACAACCTCCCTGGGCAGCCTGTTCCAGTGCTCCGTCACCCTCAGAGGGAAGAAGTTCTTCCTCATGTTCAGACGGAACTTCCT
>Ga0065711_1031421_pt1 | contig 29734 bp, 43 predicted proteins | sample Hoacrofraction12_FD_59098 | JGI IMG/M metagenome (GOLD analysis project Ga0065711, IMG submission 59098) | Hoatzin crop microbial communities from Cojedes, Venezuela - Epithelial fraction 12 v2 (version 2) | ecosystem: Host-associated > Birds > Digestive system > Esophagus > Crop | place... | reverse complement strand
CGGGCCGGCATCCCCTCGGGGGGGGGGACTGGGGTGACCAGGATGCATTATTACTGGGAGCGACTGGGATGCCCAGGGACCCCCGTTGTTGGGAGGGACTGGGATGACCAGGGACCCTCGTTACTGGGAGGGACTGGGATGACCAGGGACCCCCGTTACTGGGAGGGACTGGGATGACCAGGGACCCCAGCATGGGGCGGCAGGTGTGGGTGGTCCCCCAGTTATTTGGGGATGGGGGTGCCCCATTGTGCCGGGCTCCGTGGGGGCAGTGTGTGGGGCAGGGGTCCCCCAGCACCCCGGGGAGGGTCCCCACGCTCGGGTCCTGCCAGCCCCGCCGGCTGCTCCCTGCCGAGCCTCCTGGGGGGCCCTGGCCCGGCAGCCTGGGAGCGGGGTGCTCCGGGGCCGTGTCCGCTCCCACGGGGCGCTGATGGGCTGCTGGTGCTTGCCCCATCCTGGCCCATTGCTGGTTCAAAGCCTGCAGTGAACTGCTGCTTCTGGCCCTTCTCTGCAGGAAGTTGTTCCTGGTGTTTGACACCTGTGCTGGCTTGCTGTCGTTCTGCCTGCTTCTGTTTGTAAACTTCCGTGGTGTCGGAAGGCTGTTTATCCCTGTCTTTTCCTGATGGAATTCCTTTGGAGGGTGAAGTTATCCCCTTAGGGAGTGTGCTTGTGAAAGGAAATAGTGGAAACCCCCCTGTCTGGAAATATTAAAGCTGGAGGGAGCAAAGACGCCTGGATCGTGGGGTTGGGACTTAGTCACCAACGTGGAACTGATTCTTAGGCAGTCATCTTATTTGCAGGAGTGAGCACAGCTGGTGCAGCTCGGAGCACGCAGTGGTCTGCCAGCGTTTGGACCAGGGGTTATTCTGGGTTAGCTTTCAGGGCGTGAGAAGAACCAGTAGTGCTTGGTTGAATGCGTGTAGAGGAGAAGGGTCACGGAGGTTCTCTGCCGAATCTGAGGGAATCTGGAAAACTGAAGTGGGTTTGCACTTTTACAGCTCTGTTTAAAAAGCAGAAACATACATCCAGTTGAGAAGCCAGAAAAGTACAAGGAAGGATCAAGTCTCCATTTCAAAATTCTGAAAGTGAAACAGCGTTGGTGGGGACCTCCTTTCCTTCCACAGGGCTTCGTGTGGACCGTAGTGAGGAGCTGCGGGATTTAATTTCTTCTTCTTGTTCTTGTTAGCCAGCAGAGCTGTGCTAAGGGGGTGCACTGATGCACACATCCTGTGGGTAGATAGATGGGAATGTGCTTTCTTTCAGTATTTCTGTAGTTCTCTGAGAAATCCTGGTAAGCTGTTGTGTGCATGCAAAGCAAACTTGCAGGTGAACCTGCTGCAGGTGAGGAAACCGGTGTTTTGTTGGGGAAGGGCTGGAGAGCCGGGCCCCTCCTGGAGAACCTGCCGTTGTCCCAGTGCAGCTCCCGGTTTTCCTTCAGGTACATCGTGTGCTGGTTGATTGCACCGAGACAGGGTGTGCACGGCACAGAGTGTCGGGTTTTGGAGAGTCCTCTGTGTTGCAGGTGGATGTGATGGTGCAGCAGAACAATATTTGCAAAACGTTTTCCTGTAAAGCAGGGAATAAGCAGGGAGGACACTGGTGCTACAGGAGAAAAAAACCTGACGTGACTGAGCACTTTGTTTTAGTCTTCTAGTGTAGAAGCCTTGGAGACTAAGGTGGAGAGTGGAAAGGAAGGAGGAGGTAGTGTCCCAAAGCTGACTTAATCCTCTGTTAATTAGTCCTGCTCTAGTTGTGACAGAGTAAAACCTGTCGCTTTGTCATCGCTTTGCAGTTGACTCCTGTTCAGTCAGTAATCTCTGGGGTGGCACCTTCGGGTAGCCAGGGTTGAGCAAGTAAGTGCCTTCTGCAACTTTTATTTTGTTTCTTCCAGAGGAGCTCAACGGGGCCAAACGACCAAAACTCCTGTCTTGTCTTGAGGGAGGCTTTCCCCGCTGCTGCTTGCTGCCCTTCGTGTTGGAGCTCACAGGCCCCGTCAACGCTTGCTTGCAGAGCCGTTGGTGCGAGGTAACCTCTTCCTTTTGAGCAGGTTGTCACATCTGTGGGCGCGGTTGGGTTTGGGGAGGTCGGCTGGCAGCGAGACCTGACGGGCCGGGAGCTGGGAGCGATGATTTCTTTACCCAGTTCACCCGCAGAAAAAGCGGCACGTGGACTGAAATCTCATTTGATCTTTACTTTCTCCTTTGGCTGTTGCAGCGCAGCCAAGATAAAGTGTTTGCTCATTCCTGAGGGAGCAGGGAAGAGGCTTCCCTGCTCAGGTCTCTGCTCCTGCCATCTCCTCCCCATCCCTTTCCTCTGGTATAAAAGAACCCCACCTGGCAGTTACCTCTGCTCACACTGAACTTTGTTCTGTTTCCTGACGTGGGCTTTCTCCTGCCTCTAAAAACACAATTCATAGAACTTGCATAAGTTGCTTTCCCAACGTGATCATTTGATCTGAGCGGTGAGATCACTTTATACACACTATTGTCGAGGGTGAGTCACGAGCCCTGCAGTGACAGGTGCACCCCTGCCAAAGTTGGTGTTTTATAGAGTTTGAAATTTCATATATCAGAACAAATAATTACAGACTGCTCGTAATCTCTTGCTGCTTCTCGCCAAGTAAACATTCAAATCAATGGTGTGCTGCTGATGGCTCACAGAATGCAGGAAGAGCGACTGGAAGCGGAGCGCTTGTATCTCCCGTGGCTTCTCTGGGGCCGCAAGTCCGAAGAGTGACTGATTTTGACCTATGATGATAGATTCTTGTAGTATTCTTGCTTAGTTATCAGCCACTTTGGGGCATCTAGTTATTCCTTTGCAAGGAATACAGTAGAATTACTGACTAATTTTCCTTTCTGTTCGCGCTGTATGGAGTAGGAGCTGGGGAGGTTCGGAGTTAAAGATGGGGTTGGATTTTTCTCCTTGGAAAACCTGGCTCTGGCAGCGCGTGTGCAAATCTGCCGGGAAGGTTTGGTAACCAGCTTAGGGAGTTGGTAGGTCTGTCTTTGCAGCGCTGTTAAGTATCCTGGATCTTGCTGTGTGGTTGCTTGTGAAATGCATCTGTTGACTTGCTTTCATGGATCGTTGCTAGCATCTCTCGGTTTCAGCTAGCTCCAAGCTTTGGAGGAGCAAGCTGATAAAATGCCTGCAAGGATTGTGCAAGCCCTGGTTGTGTAACGGCTGTATGCATAACTGCTGGAGGTAAGAGGAGCAGCTCGCGTTACGAAGGGAAAGAAAAATCCTGTCAAGTATCTTTTGTTTATGTTGACTGTGCTGGGGTGGGAGTCTGGAGTTGGAGAGCTGCGGTTTTGGCAACTGAGGATCAGCCTTTCAGCCTGTGACCCCACTTAATTCCCTGCCTGGCTTGCCTGTTGTCCTGTGGCCTCGTGTCCCTTCTCGGCACAGGGATATCTGCTCTGGGTACGGGATTGATGTTCTGGGGTCTGCTGGTGCGTGTGGTTGCAGGGGACTGGGCTGTTGCCTGCATTTCACAAGTGTTGGTAAAGGTGAAATCCAGCTCCAATCGCCTTACCCACAGCGGGCAGGGAGGTTCATGTGCTGCTAATAGGGCGGCCAGATGTGAAGCTGGGGTCTGGGGCCAGGAGGGCAGCTCTCTGGCGGAGTTACCACGTGGTGTAAGGATTGTGCACTAACAGCCCCTTCCCTTACAGCGACGTAGGAGACAGGCACGTAATGTCTGAAAAGCTCTCGCGTCCTCAGAGGAGAGCTACCTTATAAATACAAAATGTCCCAGTTCCATACAAACAGTGCTTGGTTTTCTTTGAGTAAATAAATCCCCAAAACATACTGTTCCAGTCAGAGGTCTTTACAGTTCTTAAACCTTTGCGTGGTCTATTTAACCGTGTGCCTCTGATGCCCTTCCAGCTGTTAGTTTCAAAGAAAACCTCCCAAAGGAGAACAGCATTGGAGGAGGGTTTTGCTGTCCAAGCTCTTCCCGGTGGAAGAGGTCAAAGTCTGTGGCTGTCAGCCCCGTCCATAGTGCTCCCTCCCCGTCGTGGCTGCTGGCAAAATCACAGCTACTAAAACAAACCCTCAGCAAATGCAGGCAGGGGTAAGCAAATGGCCAGTTTGGAGAAGAATGGTTTTCCCTGAACTTCCAACTGTGGCAGCATTGGATACAATGCTTGTGGAAGAGGCAGCTGGAAAAAAATACCACATTACCCTCTTGATCTTAGAAAAACTCCTTCAGCAGGACCTCAGCCATGCAAAATACATGCCTGCATGGGTTGCTCTGGAGACTTTGCAGCATAGCCCTCTGAGTGATTGGTTTGACAGAGCAGTGCCCACGGTAGCTGGCATAAGGGTGGTCTAAAACTCCTGCAGTCTTCCCAACTCCTGAATATCAGCAGTGTTGAGACCCCTATTCCACTTCCAAATGATGCCTGAAGCGTGATGCACTGATTTTGTCCCTCCCTGGGAAGGGAGGCTGGGGAACAGTCTTAGCAAGGGGTTCAGTTTACCTGCTGTTCTCGGGCTTTGTTTATCCTGTAATCCTCAACACTTGTTTTTCTGCGCTGGCTCTTGTTAGTCAGCGTGAAGGAAGGTGTTCAGGTGCCTAAGCTGGTGAGATGCCCCACATCCTTGTTGAAAGGTTGAGATATAGGTTTTTGTCTCGTGAAAGGAAGTGTGCAAATTCAGTAATTCTGGGTTGCTTTCCTTTCAGGCACCTTGGCAAGTTTGAATTCATTTTTGTGTTGGATAATGCTGTAAGTCCTTTGGTTCAGTGCACTGGGCTTCCTGCATAACCCCACCTTGGTATACCCGTAGGGTAGAGTTGCTTTCTGCTTCAGTAAAACCATTCCTCTTCTTGTTCTCCTCCTTGCTTTTACAGCTGCTCTGCTGTCCTTGAGAAAGAACTATTGGCCAGAAAAAAATCCAAGCTTGACAGTGAAAGCTCAAATATGCAGTATTTCAAGCTCCAGACTGACGGATGCACTCTCCACATCTGTCTCATGCCTAAAATAGAAGTTCTGCAGTTGTCTGAGCCGGTGTGTCAAGGTCCGGCTAGAAGAGACCTTGCGCAGTGAGAGTGATTTGTTCTAGTTCACCGAAAAAGCAGCTTTGAGCTGGGTGTGTGTTTCTTAACCCCTGCTCGAGGTGCTGCTGCAGCCAAGTCCTCAGTTTTGACTGGGGGTTCTGAGTTGCTGGAAGTGCCGAGAGGCCCATGGAGAGTCACTTTCCCAGTACTGTGTGGAAAAGAGACTGCTGCTTTCCACCCTTCTTCACTGAGCTGACGGTGGTTAACGGGAAGTTGTACGATGTGCTGGGATTTTTTTGAAATATGTGGGAAGAAAGTGATACAGGAGTACTAGGTGTAGTGAGGCTTCATGTGTAGTGAAGCCAAACCTCATTGTCGAGGAGCTGGTGGAAGTCAGCGCTGGACCACCGCTCGTTATCGCCGTGATGAGGAAAGCACGGCTTTGGCTGCTGTGTTTCGCAGCCAGCACCGAGACGGGTGCTCGAGCTGAGGCTGATGGGGCGAGGAAGCTGGGAGGTTTCCCTCCATGCCTGCTCTCCCCAGTGCAGCCTCCAGGAGCCCAGGGACTGGGCTGTAGGGTGAGCCCACCCGGAGCAGGGAGCCTGTGCGGACCAGACCCAGCGCGGCCGCTCGTCTGCCCAGACCAAAGGCCTCTGACTGAGGGGAAACGCGATCTCTGCGTGGCAGAGCTACGGGGAAAGGGCTAATCCAGGGCTGTTGGAGGCAATGTTCAATAACCTGGATCTGAGCACCAGCTTCAGTGGCCTGCTTTTGTTTTGGAAAGGACTGCTTTGCTTGCCAAGTCTCCTTTTACTAAAAAGGAAGGGAAAAAGAGCTAATCTGAGACTTGCCAAGGCCAGTGACTGGCACAGGCTGATGTAAACAGAATTTCTTACTCTGATCTGTTGCATTCATACCTGAAGAGGAATGAGGTCTGGTTTTGCCCCAAGGGTCTCCTGGCCTAATACCACACACTAGCAGCGCAGGAAAGTCTTCACTGCAGTGGGATTCGGGAGAGTCTGGGTAGAAATGCCATCTCCACCACAGCCCTGCGCTCTGTCTGCTGCTCCTGGCCTTCCTCCCCCCTCGTGGGCTCATGCCTGTGGGGCTCCTCTTACTGACACACATCAGTAACCTGCCTGTCTCGTATCTTTACTGGGTGAAAGAAGAAAACCCTTTGCCGGTCACAAGGTCACAAGACTGCATTCCTGTTTGTAAGCAAGCCTCTTCCTTCTCCTCCACTGCCACCGCTGTGTGGAGCGATGGGGGCTCGCTGCGGCTTCCTTTCGGTGCTGCCTCTGTGCGAGCTCTCGACGAGCTCTGCAGATGCCGTGCGAGCAGGGACCTGGGAGAGGGCTGCCGAGTGGTTTTCTTTTTTTTATCTCCCAGGTGCTTTAGTTGGTTTTAAAGTTAGTTTCTACTTATTTTGCCATTGTTTCTAAACTCGGGCTGCAGGTCAGTGCTGTGCAAAGAGAAGGAGTTTCCGTGTGCTTTGGCTGCTTGTTTCCACGCTGTCTCCCCTCTGCCCTGAAGCTGTCTTTTGGGGCTGTGCCATGATGCCAATGGAAACAACACTGATTTAAAGCTGTGTTGTTTTTTTTTTTTAAGGCTGCTTCTCAAGGCTGTCTGTGTCCCTGATCTGTGTTGTGCCATGGTCCTGTGCAAGGATGGTCAGCATGAGGGAGCAGGTGATCCCTGAGGCAGGCCAGGCACGTGGTGGGAAGTCTGGTCATGGACACCCACCTGCACCTAGGGAGTTCAGGTTGGTCCTTCTCGATCAGAAAGATGGTTCTGGCAGATCTCGTGGTAATACTGGCATCCCCAGCCGCGCAGAGCTTCCAGCAGTAGAAATTGTGACAGCTATGTTTCCGCTCTGTTCACAAATGCAATGCATGTGCTGAGTCACTGACACGAGGGTCATCATCATGTGGCTGCAGAGAGGAAGAAGAGGGCTTTGCCAAGTCAGCGCTGCCAGCAGTGCCCCTTTGTCCCCTTCCCTGGTGCGGCTGTGCGGGGCTTGTACTGGGAGTCTGAACTGGAGAAAGCCAGTGTGAAACAACCAGCGGCTTCCGAGCGTGTGGTGGTGACTTGCATGGATTCCTGTTTACAAGAAACCAGAAAGCAGTCCTTTGGTAAGTGTCCTTGCTGGATATGAATGGGGCAGCTAGCGTGGAGGAACTGGGCACTCTGGTGCTTGTGTTGGCAGTGTGACGGTGTTGCTGCGAGGTGTGCGGTGAGCAGGTTCCTGCACCATGGTTTGACTTCACACCGGCTACCTGCTGTCCCTACCTGCTGTCCCTGCCAGCATTTAGCAGAGACGGCCTGGACCTTGTGTGTGCTGGGGAAGCCTTGGCTGCCTGTGCCCTGCTGAGCTCCCTGTGGTGCGTGGCACCGGTGCGAGGGTTGGGCAGATGGTGACTGATGGCATTGCGTGAGTTTGTCGCTTGATTCCTCCTTTGACTCAGTCGTCACAGATTTTTGCGTGCACGTGTTGCAAAATAGAGCTTCTGGCTGCAGCTCCTGTGTTAATCTGTATGTGTCCAAAGGACGCTGCCGCCGCTTGGTTCCCTTTGGGAAAACTGGCTGTTTGGGTAAGCTCAGGGCATGGGAGGTGGGGTGCAGCCTCTGTGCTGCGCCGTGCCCGGGCAGGCAGAGTCCGTAGGGCACAGCGGGACTCGTGCCCGTCAGCACATGGGTGTGTGGGGATCGTGGGGAGCCCTCTCTGCCATGTTGAGCTGAACTTGGGGGCTGCTTGGTGCTACGGGCTGCGATCAGCGGGAGCCTGGGGATGGGGTTGTGGGAGCTGGGAGCAATGGGCAGCCCGGGGCTGTGCCTGGTCAGCAGTCTTCCTTCTCCTTTCCCTGTCGTGTGAGCAGAGCTGATGCTGCAGGTCACTGCGTGCTTATGGTGGCACAGGGCTTGGTCGCTCATTTTTGGAGCAAGAGTTGCAGGCCGCAGTCCTGATCTGGGACCGGGAAGCCAAATTGTCCCAGGATACTTGAAACTCATCCCAAGCATTGTATAAATAAAGGGCTCTTTCAACTCAAAGAGCCAACTTGCTGCCCAAATCACCAGCTTGGCTTCAGAGACAAGGCTTTTTGGTCGCTGGAAGATGCTACAGTGTGGCTCGCAGAAACATCTTTGGATTTGGCAGAAAGGGAGACCTCCCAGGCACGTCTCATCACTGTGTTGCTGTGCCTGCCAGTCGGAGTTGAGGGTTCCAGCATGCTTTTGGGGGCATCTGCTGCGCCATCTCCTAATGCTGCCGTCGGCTGCGTGCAAGAGAGGGGGAAGGATAGATCTCTTCAGGTTGCTGACCACTCGGCTTCTAGGGCACTCCCCATCCCGTCTTGTTTGTTGCAATACTGTTTGCATTTATATTTTAGTATTTTTGGTGCTGTGATGTGATGGCGCCTTTAGTCCACGTGGAAATTGTGGGGAATTTGAGGATGCCTGGCACTCACTGCTTCCAGTCCTTTGCTTGAGATGTGCATGAGAAGTAGGAATATGGTTTTTAATATGAGAAGGAAGTGCATCTGTTTGGCAGCCTGGAGATGCGCTGAGAGGGTCCCTGGTGACTTGAATGGTTGCAAGCTGCCGTGTATCAAACAAATTCCCAGGTTTAGAAGCTGTATTCAGAGGCTGAAAAGCTGTTCTGAAATACGGCGTTGCTTGAGTGCAGTCTTTCAAATGTTGTGACTTTCCTGGGTGATGTAGATGCCTCACATCTCGGCTGAGACAGATTGCTTTACGCCAGATACTGTGTGCATAAACAAGGATCCAGGAACAAAAAAGAGGAAATGGAAGTCTGTCTTCTCTTGATTGAAGATATAATAAACATTGGGGATAAAATAATTACCTGTGGAATGGATGTGAGGAGAACTTTTACTTCTGCATCATAAATTTATTTTCCCCTTTAAAAAGCTGATCTGATTCTATCAGGGTCCTTCCAGAGGCTGCAGGTTTTCCAGGATAGTTAAAGTCAGGTTTCTTTTCACTGGAAGTTAGAAAAGAACATGTATTTGAATTGCTGTGAACTTCTGGAAAATAGTTGTTACAGTCAACTAGGTAAGACTGAGATAAATCGAGCAATAATCCTCTGTGCTAGGTGAAACGAGTTAAAGTAGTAGTTCCTGTGTTATGACAACCCTTTAAAAAAAAATGAGGTCTAATTCCACATCCTTTGCCTTTCTCTTGGTACATCTAAGCAAACCTTTTCCTGAGGGTGGGGAGCAAACAGAAAAACCTGTCGCTAAGATACAGGACTCGAATAACTACATGTCCAGGACCGGATGGAGCCCATCATCAAAACTAAAGCCGTTCTTGTGCCTTTGGTTCCATCACTAGAGAGCAACAGTGTTTCCTTCCAGGGTTAGTGGTCAGTATACAAACTTTATGCTATGGAGACTTGTGAATGAAGAGAGGAGACCAAACCAAGACCCTGGCCCACGCGCCAGACCCGTAAGCTTCCAGAAATGGTGCTCTTCCCTCTGGCTGTGGGTGTGGGGAGTGAGCGGGTGGTCCGGCTGCTGCTGCAGCTGGAGGGTTCCCCTTTGAAGCGCTGGAGAGCTGCAGCGTGGTGAAGGCCAGGAGATAGTACAGCTTCCTCCCCCACGTCTGTCCACGCTGCGTTCCTGGGAGCTTCCTTCCCGAGGGTGCCTCTTGCCAAGGCATCGCTGCTTGGGAGAGCAGACCACCGCTGCTTGTCCCCTGTGCTCCGGGAGGCCAGAAGCTCTGCTGCTTTGGGCATGGCAATGGATTGCTGCTGGTAGTCCTCACCTTGCTCGTTAGCCCAGGAGCTTGTTCTCTCACCCTGTCTAAGGGCAGCTGGCAAATATCCACATCTGAGCTTTCGGAGGTGGGAGGGGGATTGCTGTGGGGCCAGGCGTGTGCAGCCTGCATGCGTTCCACCCCGGGCTGCCTCCCACTCACCCGAGACCTGTCGAGCTTGGAGCTCTCCTCCGCGTGCAGTTTGTTACAAGGGATGCTGCGGTGCTCTGTGCCAGGAGGCTTTCCTAGGCTTGGCTGCTGCGACTGCTGGATCTGGTGCTTGGAAGTGCAGCTCCTGCCCAAAACCAGCTTTGCGTGGTCTCCGTCAGCCTTGGTTTTTTTTGATGGCTTCCTCTGAGCAGAGGTTTGTCATTGCCTTATGTGTCATGGGAGAGGACTTGTGAAGGCAATAAACTGGCAATGTTTTTTCCCCCCACCAGTGCATTCTGTTGGTGTCAGTTGCCAGACCTGCTCCTCACTGATTTACTGGAACCCAGCACGGAGGAGGAGAGGGACCCTCCTGGGAACTGTGCTTTGTTGGCAACCAAGCTCCCGTTGTGGAGGCTTTAACTTAACAGTTTAGTCTACAGTGGTACAGAAATAACACCCAGCTCTTGCTTGGCTCTGAGATCCAGCGATGGAGAGCCTGTCTGCGAGGGAGGCAGGACAAGGTGACCTGCCCGATGGAGGGGAATGGGCAATTTGCTTGTGTGCAGCTGCATCACTCACATTTTTCTTCCATCCCCGTGCTCAGCATCATCTCTGGGAACCTAAAGGGAAGCTTTGCAGTGGTGTTTTAGTGCCCTTTGTAGTACAGTCACTTCCCAAGTTCTCCACTGAATTGAACTTCTCATGGGGCTGAGAGCTGGTCGGGCTGCAATAATACCCCAGGAGCTCACCCATGATTGCTGCCAGGTGGCTGTGGACTTCTCTCTGCACTCCGCAGGGCTGACTTTTATAGCTGGTGGCCTCTGGCAGAATACTTCATGTTCTCCAGAGCAGGACTTTTCCTTGGTGGGGTAACAGCAAAGGGTTCTTATTTGCTGAAAACCTTACCCGGTCTCCCTTGTTAGTGCTCCGTAAGCATCGCCTTCCCTTTTCTTCCCAGCTCCTGAATGTATTAGCATAGCTTTAATTTCAGTCAGTTTTATTTCTCAGCCCAGGCACAACTTGGAGTTTGCTGATTCTCCTTCAGCTGTCTGGGAGCTTTTCTCCAGCAGGCGTGGGTGTGATGAACAGGTTAACTCTCACCTTGCAGGTCAGCCACGGGACATATCCTTCCTCTCCCGTGGCACCCCACAGCTCTGAGTCACTTTTCTGTGTGCAAGTTCAAATGTCCATGGTCTCCTGGGTTGGCAGGATGCCCAAGTACAAGAAGAGTCACTTTGCCCTTACAAATCAAGTTTTGAGTTAATTATCTGTTTGCTTGGACAGAGTGTGTCCTTGTGCGTTCGGAAAATAATCTTGCGATCTGGACTAGGGTCAGAGGAGTGCAGAGCTTTGGCAGAGCATTGGGAGGGAGGGAGCGAGCGATGGGTGGCTCCCCGGGGAAGGACAGGGGCCACAGGGCTAGTCGGGGGCTGGAGGGCCGGTTGCTAGTCCTTGTGCTAACGCGGGCTCTGGGTAAGGCCATGGGGAAGTCACAAGTCACTTGAACTCTGCGTGGGTAAGCTGAAAGGACCAATTGAAGGAGGTGGAAGTTAAACTGGGGAAGACAGTGGAGTGGACTGGTAAGCCAGAAGCCCAAAAAAGAGTTGGATAGTAAATCCAATCTGCACGTGGAGGTGGATAGTAAATCAGAAGTATTCATCACTTGTGTTGTAACAACCTAATGTGGGGATGCTCACAGAAGTACCATGCCGTAGTCCTGCTCCACGGTGTATAACCACAGCAGTAGGTCCAGGGTATCACCTTGTGGAAAGGAGGGAGAAAGCCCCAGAACTGTGGGGTGACTGGAAGAGTGGGGTCTTCCCCCACTAACACCACGTGGGCTCCGTGGTAAGGGCTTTAGTAAAGTCTGGCCATGAGTCCCCGCTGAGTTTTGCTGGGGCATTAGTAGGAGCCAGGTTGGGCTCCTTGGCTGGAATGTGGGGCTGCTCTGATGGTGGTGGTAGAGGGAGAGCAGAAATCACTGCTGATGGATGAGCATGGCTGCAACGGGAAGGGAAAATCTTGGTGGGACAGTGAGATACCTTGGGATGCAAAAAGATCTCGTGGTATTGTGGTGCAAAGCCTGTCTCCAAAGAGTTGTTAGGCTGCCTTGTGCTCCTGGGACTAAGAGTATAGTGGAGAAGCACGCGCTGAAAGGCCCTTAATGCTCTTCTGGTCTTCTGTAGCACTGTGTGACTGTTGGTGTTCATGTGTTTTCCTTGTTTACAGTGCCTCTGACCGTCATGGGGGATGCTGGCATGGAACCAAACATCTCCCCTCCCGACAACACTGGACAGCAAGACTCTCTCTTCAGCATGACGGATGTGTTTCTCATATCACTCATCATCGGGCTTTTCACTTACTGGTTCTTCTTCCGCAAGAAAAAGGAGGAAGTCCCAGACATCCCCAAAATGCAATCAGTGTAAGTAACAAATCTCAGGCAGCGTGGGGTGAGTGTGGCTTTCCGTCTTGCTTATGGTGGGTCCTTGGGGGCTGTGTGGGAAGCTCAGCTGGATTCTGGGAGGTCCCTAGGTGAGGGGACTTAGTCCCAAATCACATTTCTCTCCCCTCGCGTTTCTTTTGAGCTGTTCACCTCGCAATGGAGAAATCTCTGTGGAAGAGCCAGGCTGCAGCTCTGCCTTACCCCACCGTGTGGCCCACATCAGTAATTTGCCTTGCCCAAGCCAGCCAAGAAAAGGCAAGGCAGAAAAGCCCCTGGCTGTACTTCAAAACAAGGATTGCTTTGGCTATTCTCTGTTTTTTCTGATAAAAGTCATATTTAGAGAAATCTGCAGAAAGGTGGGCTTGCTCTTAAGCAGGTTTGCTATCAGAAATCTTATCTACTTTTAGCTATGTAAAGAAGAAATAGTCATGGGGAGCTGGGAGATAGTTCCTGGGCATGAGCTGCTTGGCAGCTCTTGTGAAACTTTCTTGGCTTTGATGCCAGGTTACAGGAGCAGCAGGAGACTGGATTTGGAGAGGGAGAGGTCCTTGTTCCACCTCGTCCTCTGCAGAGGGCTTAGGGCCAGGAGCCAGCCGCGTTGGTGGAGATCTGGGTGCATTCAGCTCCTTGTATCAGTTGCATACCAAGCTTAACACCAGTGTTCTGCCGGGCTTTTTAGGTCATTCATTCTGTTTCCTCCTGGAGCATTGCTAAGAGCAGTAAAGAGGTTTGAAACCCACTGCCGCAGAGACAGTAGGAGCTGGCGTTGTGCAATACCTTTACCTTCAGTCTCCCGGTATCTGTTCCCTGCGTGGGTGTAGTTTGCCCCAGAGAGAAAGCCAGCCTCAGCCTTCGCCCGGCTCTGCGCTTTCCAGTATTAGGCCTTTGCAGAAGGTAACCACACACCAAAGGTGAATCCTCTGGGTTTGTAATGCCGGCTGCAGATCACTGTAGCCTCCCCTGCTCGGAGCGGTTGGTTGTGAGGCCATGCCACGCGGAGGGGAAGGCGATGGCTGGCTGCTTGCAGTAGGTTCAAGATTTAACACGCACAGTTGCACCAGCGAGGCCTCCTGCCTGAAGTGGGTTTTTCCCCGTGGCACTTAGCTAGTGTTGCTCTGACAAGAAATACTTCTCGGTCCTTCATTTTGAAGTGATATGGCCTGATGGGCAAAGAAGCTGTGGCAGGACCTGTCCATAGGCTGCTCGGATGAGGAGGTTTGGGGATAAGCCAAGGCATTTCAGCAGAGGATTGATGCTCCTGTTACCCTATGCTGGAAAAGCTACATCAAACACAGCGAGCGGTTGTGGGTCCATTTTCTGAGACCTGTATGTCTGCCTTAGAGGGTTATGCTGCTTTCAGTTTTCAGGGCTCGTCATCCAGTGTTTGTGTTGTAATCCGGTCATAATTTAAAAGGAGCAGGTTTGGTCTCACTGTTTCCCATTTGCTCAGATCACGACCCGCTGGTGGCAGAGCCCTCTGCTTGAAGGCAAGCCTGGGATGCCAGGTCTGTTGCGAGTAATGGGCAGAGCAGCATGCAGCTCGGAGCCAGCCCTCCGGCAGGCTGCGTGCCCTGGTGTTGCAGGAGGGTGGAAAGTGCACTTTCTGTCTGGGGAGGTGTAAAAGGAAGAAACGTCCCTGGCTGGGGCACCTTGTACAGATGTGCGAGGCTGGTGGCAGCCTGACTATCTGTGCCTGCTTGGCCTTGCCTGGGGAATTTGTTCTGTTGGATCGGTTACATACTTTCCCTCTTGTGCCTGCAAGAGAGGGCTCTGGGTATCAGTGCGTGCAGTTGCCTCTGGAGATTGTAAGGAGAACGGCTGCGTTGTGATGAGAGCTGAGCTGGCTGGAGAAATGGCCCCATCAGTCTGGAATTAGATCCCCACGTGGTGCCGACTGCCGCCGAGAGCTCCCGTGCTCACCGTTCTTGTGACTGTTTCCACCCACCACGTGCAGCTCCTCCAGAGCCTGTCGTGACCTTGCAGAGAAGTCACGCTGCCGAGGGGCTTGCCGACCACCCCGGGTGTGCGTTACCACCGTGTCCTGTGGCAGGATCTCAGCACGTGGGCTTCCATCCGAGGCTGGCTGGGGCTTTTGGCTTTCAGCTGACTGACGGGCATTTTGCCTACGTTTCCCCTGTGGGGTCTGTGCTGTCTTCTCCATCTGCGTGGGAGAGGGCTGGCAGGGAGCACTGTGCAACTGCTCCGTGCGAGAGCTGCGCAAGGGCAGCAGTCCCATCACCGATAACCAGGGGGAGAGGCGAGGTTGCTCCAGACCTTGCCTGATACAATTGCATTTTGGAAAAGTGACAGCCAGGCAGGTGAGGAGCAAGAGGAGGTGTTGAAGTAGTTTTTCCCTGTGCGTTAAGCCTGACCTTGCCAGTGCCTGCTGCAGCTCTGCTGGGCTCCTTGCAGCAGGCTGGGCCAAAGGCAGTGCAGACCTGTGAGCCAAGGCTGTGGCTGGTGGCATGTCTGTCCTCCGGCACAGGCAGCAGCTTCCTGCAGCTTTTGCACTGTTATTGTATGGGACACTTGGAGCCGGGAGGGAAATGAGTGGGGAAAACAAGCCTTGGATTTCCTTCCCTCGCGTCGTCCTGGAGTCTGGGGTGGAGTTTCCTTTCAGGTGAAGAAGCAAATCGGCGAGATGCAGGGTCGTACTGTCAGCCGCTGCCCATGCCTGGCTAGAGAGCGAACTGGTGTGTGGGCAGGCAGGGGCTGGCCTGTCTGCAGGCAAGAAAGCTGTGAAGGGACAGTGCCCTTGGCGGGGCTGTCTCCAGCTGAAGTGGAGAGCCTTGACCTTCAGAGGTGTTGCTTTTCTTCAGCATGTTTTCTGCAGCTCTGCCTCAACTCACCAGACTGTCCTGAACTACTTTATCTGGTGATACTGGGCGACCATTTCTGTCCCTTTGGCTCCTAATTCAGCTTCAGAACACTGGAGGACACAGTGCTGATCAGCACTTCAGGCACATCATGATGGCTGCTGCTTTAACGGCTTTGCTTGCAACGTGGGAGAGTGCCAGAAGAGTCTCTGACCTGAACACGGGGTCCGGCACCTCGGTGCCCTCCTGGGGATTTTGGGAGCCGCCGCTGAGCAGCACGCATCGATCGAGCCACGTCAGCTCAGGGGGGTCTCCAAAGGAAATGTCACTGCTGCAGCTGCTCCTTATTGTGGAAGAACAGATGCGCGGTCAGAATACCCCGTTCTGGATGTCACCTGGGCTGGGTTTACTCCGCATGGCCTGAGAACAGTCATGATCTTGCCCTGACGATGGATCTCTGGGTTCAGCTACTGCTTGGGTGCTTGCTGATCCCTCGCCCTTGCAGCCAAGTGGAGCTGTTCTCCTGGCCGAAGCCTCCAGAGAAGGGCAGGGTCCAGCGTATGCTGAGGCTTTGCTGCAGACAAGACGTCCTGTACATCTGTTGTGTAACGCGCGCACGCGTGGGGCAGGCCGGGATACCGCCGGCTGAGGATTGCTTGCATTTTGGCCATTTTCAGATTTAATTGAAACCACCAGAGCAGCCTTCCCCACGGCCTGCTCTGCAGATGTCATTAGGGAGAACGACTTTCGATCGCCACGCAGCCATGGCCACCATGCTTCCTCGTAGGGGCATTGCTGCGGAATGCACTCATTTGTTTTATTCTTCAGCTGCGCCTCCTCTGCATGTTTCTCAGTCGCAGATTTCTTTCCTTCCGCATGTCCACGCCACAGAATTGTACAGACTGCCCTGGGGAGACGCAGGCGAGACATCGATTGGTACGCTGGGTGTCACCCCCTCCCTTCTCCCCCGTCTTTAAATTGTTTGGGGCAGAAACTGGCTTATCTCTATTCTGCAGCTATAGAGAAATGCATTCCCTGGTGCTTGTAGGGCTTCCTGTGGCAGGAATTGCTCCAACTTCTCAGCCTGATTAGCGCTCTTTGCTGCCTGCATGTGTGTTAGAGAAAGAGAGACCATCTCTAATTTAATTTAAAAGGATCCTGAAGAGAACAAACTCCTTTGAGCTGCCTCTGTAATGGCACTGCCATAGTTACCCGTAGTGTTGCTCACGCAGTGTCTGGAATCATTTCATTCAGCTACAGCTTCAATTTTTTTTTTTTTAAAGAATATATGTAAAAGCAGCTGTGATATAAACAGTTTCCAAGGTAACAAGGCTAGGGGAGGGTTCTGTGTCCCGTCCCCCGCTCCAGGATGGGAGAGGGACGTGTGGTGTGGAGGATCCTGGGAGGTTTCATTCTCCACTCCTAATTCCTTTCTGCCACTGCTGCCAGATGTTGCAGTTTCTCAGGACTGTGCGGATCCACCCGGTAACTTCCAAAGCCCCGCCGCGAGGATCGGAGCAGACAGGACCACTCCTGCTATGACCCGTGCCGGGACCTTTTGTGCTGGCTCTCTTCTCCTTAACAAAAGGCTGACGCTTGGCTTTAACGCCCAGGAGGAGCAGAATGGAAAGGCCTGTGTGCGCGTTGCTCCAGAGCTAAGTTAGATCCGTCCCCCACACCTCCCCTCGCAGACAGACACGGCTGCCCTGCGACTCTTTGTCTGCCTCTCCCCTGCCCACCATGGGCTGCGCGTACTCGGCCCCGCGAGACGAGGCGGCCCCGGCGAGGTGAGTCAACCGCTGCGGCTCCGAAGGTCGCTTCTGCCGCCCCGAAGCCGGGTGGGCTGGGGTGCCTCTCCCTGCTCCCAGGGGAGAAGGAAGGGGAGAGGCTGCGCTCGGAGGCAAGCTGCTCCGGAGGCGACCCTGCTGTCGGCGCTTGGTTTCTCTGCGACGTTCTCACTGCTGGGCGTACGCGTGCTTTCGCGAGGAAAGCCACGGGCATGGGAGCTTTCTGAAGGAGAGGTGTTCAGCGGAGACGGTGATGTTGTTGCTGAGCTGTCGGGAACTTCCTCCCCCCTCCTTTCTTTCTGCTGAAATCAAAGTGGCAGAGCCCTGGGAGTCGCTTGCGCTGTGGGCTCTCACCAAGGGTGGGCATTCTGTGCAAGCCAAAGGCTTGCTCCGACAATGGAGTTAATCCCCTTTCCTCCACCCGTCGCTTCTTCTAACTCTCTTAGTCGCTACCCTGAGCATCTAAGCTGTAGGAGCAGTCATGGCTGAAAACACGCTTTCTCTTCTAACTTTTCCTGGCTGAGCAGTGGAAATGAGTGTCGTCTCTGTCTTTGGCATCTGTGCATTTTTGCAGCTCAGATTTTCAAGCCACCCTGATGAAGCGATTCTGGGGAGTTGTGTAGCCTTTTTTTCAAAAGCCAGGCTCATTATTTCTTCTGTGTCTGAGCCACGGACTCTTCTCCACCACAGCGCTTCAGTGCAGGGTTGCCTCCTTTGAAAATGGACGTGCTCCCTGTGCTGCACCCTCTGGTCTTCCAAAGAGCTTGCTGAAAGGATCTAAAACTTTTTTTTTTTTTCCTGCTTTAAAAGCGTTTTCTTCAGCAGTTGACCTAACAGCTGTTTTAATTGGATCTCATTCGCAGAGGGCAGTAAACCAAAGAGGTTCACCAAGGAGCCAAAAGCGAAGTGAGAGCTGAGTTTTGTGAGCGGGCTGGGGGGCAGCTCTCCCAAGCCCCCGTCCCGACGGGAGCATGGGCAGGGTTGGATCTGCTCTCGTAAGGTGCTTGCAATGTCCCTGTTCCCAGCAGGAGGCCAATGACAACGTGGGGAGATGGCTCGCTGCTGAGAGAGCAAAGCGGGGGGTGCAGAGCCGCTCTCTGCTGGGAGCACAGCTGCCTTGGGTAGCTTTTTTGGGTAGGGTTTGCTCATCTTCCGTGCATGCTGTATGAGACTGTGTTGGTGCTCGGAGCTATCGGGCCCAGTTACGGAGTTCCTTGTTACCTTTGGGTAGAAAGTGGTGCTTGAAGGCGTGCTTTACTGAATGTCCCCCACCCTGCCGCGCTCTGTGTGTGTGCTCGGCAAATGCCTCGGCGCATCGCAGAAATCCCTCCCTCTGGGCTGCAGAGTTTAGGAAACTCTTAGTGAGCTCTGCATATTCTCACATGGGCCGGAGCCAAAAGCATTTTTTTTTTTTTCGCCTGGAGGCTTCTCTCTTCCCGCAGGAGACCCAGCCTTGCATTCTTCCATTGTGAAAAAGAAACGGGAATGGGTCCCACGTTCCTTCTCCCTGCTACTGAAGCTCCAGCGGGGCAGACGGCAAGTGAGCTCCTGGCACTTGCCCTCCTGCCTTGAAAAGACCCCAGCGCCTAATCTGACTATAGCCAGAGTCACCACTGCTTGTGGGGCTCCCAGGGTCCCCAGGGCTGGGGTGCTTTCACCCTGTGACACTGAAAACCCATGGGTGTGTTTAGGGTAGCAAAGCTCTTCTGGCTCCCTACCTAATAGGGGGTAGCCACAGCAGCATGAATCTCTGCCTCAAGGTTTCTGACGTTGCTGTGGTTTGTCCCTCTTCGAGCTAGCGAAAGCCTCCTCCATGCAGTAACGCAGATGCTCTCTGTGCCAGAGATCCGCGCGGGGCCAGAAACCCCGGCGTGGGAACAAGCCCTGCGGGACCTCGGCAGGCAGCGGCTGCCTTGCCGGAGGCTCTGCGGCTCTGACCAGCTGCGTCTGTCTGCTCCGCCGGGCTCTCCAGCTCTGGGACTCGTGGCTGGCGTGCTGTTTTGAGGTTGGAACAGCTGGTTTTTAGGCCTGTCTGACTTCAAGCTTGGGGAATCTGCCCTGGGGGGCATGGCTGGGGACCGATCCCTTGCCTGTCTGCTGTGGTGCCGGGAGGCCCAGAGCTCTCCGTTCCCTTCTCCCCCACTGCAGCTTGGCCCCTGAGATCTGTCTGGAGACCTCCTCTTGCGTTGTAGCTCTGAGAGATCCTTGTAACCTGCTCAGCTGTGAAACCTCTCAGAGCAGCTGATAGAGTAAAGGTTTCCTGGCAGCCGGGGCTGAGTGCTGGGGCTCTGCCTGTGGGAGGATTTACTGGTGGCGGTGGGGCTTGGGGTCAGCTTCTCCCCTCTGCTGTGAGTTCCTGCTCCATGGTTGGGTGCAAAGAAGCCCTGCAGCTGAGCGCTGGGCATCCCTGGGACAGGGCAAACGGGAGCGGGCAGTGGGGACTCTCACCCTTTTGGGCAGCCTTCCTGAGGTCTGGGGGCTGCTTTTTCCCCACTTGCTTATTCCTGACCTTAAAGAATGAACATGCTCATCTGAAAGGAGGTTCCTCCTGTCTTGCAGAGCAGCTCCGGTGAGAGACAGCAGCTTCATTGAGAAGATGAAGAAAACGGTAAGCTTCTTGCGCTGGCTATGCGGGGTGCTGGGAAGGTGGAGGAGCTTGTGTCCTGCCCTGTTTCCTCTGGAGACTGTCTAGCTGTCAGCAGGGGGGACTGGTTTGGATATGGACACGTCTGCTGCAAAGAGCATCCAGAGGAAGGCTGTCTGGGCAGGCAGGAATAGCTCTTTCTGTCTGTGCCTGAGAGTTGTTCTTAGAGGAAACAATGAAAGTGAACATTTGGTGCAAAAAAAAAAGTGTAATACAAGATCAAAGTCAAGAGGGAAATGGAAAAGACTTTAAAATTCTTGGCTGGCAGTTATCTACGTGGTTGGTTCCCAAACTGGCTCGCTCTGGAATGGGAATTGTACACAGAACTGGCAGCTTTTGATTCTGCTGGACTGGATGCAAGAGGAAGCAGAGGAAGAAGCAAGGGCTGGATATGTTTTCCGTTTTACTTCAAAGTAGCTGAGTAGCTGGCTTGCGACAGAGCAGGAACTCCAGTGCTTGGGCACTTTCCCATAGCTTAGGCCGATCTCCGTTCTCATCCAGGGATTCCCCTGTTTCCAGGAGTCACCCTGCAGCCCTGAGGCTGAGAATAAATCTTGAGTGTTCATTCTTTGCTTTGGGTTTTAGTCAGACCTGAGTCACCTCTCTGAGACTGACAAGAGTCATGTTCTTATTCACAGCTTAGCCTTGAGTTTCCTGCCGCAAACCCGTCGGAGTCCCGTACAGGTGCAGGCTCCTGGCTGCCTGCAGGTTGCAGTCCAGGGCTCCTGATCCCAGGCGATTCCTTTGTCTTTGGCAAGACGTGCTTCCTCTGTGCGTTTGCCAAATGAGTAATCACCATTTAACCGAGATTCCTTTTTCTCTCCAGGGGCGAAACATAGTGGTTTTCTACGGTTCCCAGACGGGTACAGCAGAGGAGTTTGCCAACCGCCTTTCCAAAGATGCTCATCGCTATGGCCTCCGGGGCATGGCAGCGGATCCAGAGGAGTATGACTTGGTAATTTAGCCACAAACAGCCTCAGGATAGGTAACATCCTTTTAGTGTCCCCTAAAAACCCAGGAAGGACCTAGCCAAGGGACAGCTGTCCTTTTAGTAGTGTCACTTAGGGAGAAGAAAGGAAATTGGATCAGCCGGAGAGATGCAGAGATGGGCTTGATCCTTGCTAGTGTATGGATTTGGGGTGAATATTGCAACACTAAAGAGGAAGGTAGCCTGGAGTATTTGAGAGCCACAAGTGATCTGTTGGCAGCATGAAACTTGCTCCATATTCCTTCTGTAGTCAGTGTTGGTCCTGTACTGCTGCAGTCTTGCGCAGAGGCACTGACACTGGTGTTCTCCAGAGTCCACAATGATCCTGGTCCCTTAAAGCCTTGTATGAAAAATCCCATTGCTTTTCTGGTGGGCTGGAAGTATTGGCTTGCAGTCCAGTGAGGGTGGTTAGCCTTATTTCCCCTGCCATTTTGGATAGGTTTGGCCTTTCCCAACCCCTTTTGTAATCAGCTGTTTGACGTTACGTGGTGCTGTTCCACACACCAGAGGCAGCTGCGTTGTAGGAATAAGCTTGCCCAGTAACCGCATTGTGGGATCCTTCAGGGTTTGTTCTTTCCTTTGGTTGTAGTCGGACCTGAGTCGCCTCTCTGAGATCGACAAGTCCTTAGCTGTGTTCTGCATGGCCACTTACGGCGAGGGTGATCCGACGGACAACGCCCAAGACTTCTACGACTGGCTGCAGGAGGCTGACGCTGACCTGTCAGGTCTCCGATTTGCGGTGAGTGGCTCGCTTCTGGTTTGTGCTGCGTTTGGGCAGGGAAGCCAAAAGCCCTCCCCTGTGCCTGCACGTGGCTTTGGTAAAGGCACAACATGATGTCTTTGCCTTGTATGCCTGTGTTGGATCTGGTCACTATTGTCTTCCTCTCCAAGCTTCCTGGACACTTACAAACATGTATCTGCAGGCTTTAAATGCAGATGTCAGAGCGCTTTCCCCACTCCCTAAATCACAAGGGTTCACTGGTAATATCTTGCCGCAGACAGCCCAGCAGGCATTGAATATGAGGTCTGTAAATGTATTCAGGCGGCTGCTGCTGTTCAGAAGCTAATTGAGCAGCCCTGGGCCAGATCTTCTCCCGCAAATTAAATCACTTGGAGGAGCGTGTAGCTCTCTTCCTGTGCCGAGCTGAATAACTGGCTGAGATACAGCTGCCTCACCTAAAGCCCAGCCAAATTCCTTAGGCAGCATAATAATTGTGTATGAGGAGAAAGTCCACTGCCAGAGATGTTCAGCTGCTCTGTGTAAAGCAGTGAGCAAACATTTGCTGAGCGGTTTGTGGGAGGCGAGGGGCAGCAGTTGGTCTCCAGGCAGCCTGGGCTCTTACTGGTCCCTGGAGGAGATGGCGCAGGCAGCTCTTGTACGCGTGTTCTCTTGACGTGCTGGAGGCCTGGCTGAGGGGAGGAGGTGGTGCCTACTGACCAGACAAGCACCAGCGGTAGGTTCTTATTCAAGGCCCACAAATAGTTGATGGGTAGCTGGGAGAGGTCTTGCTGTCTTGCTTCAGCATCCTTTGCTGGGTGATACTGCCCAGAGGATGCCAGTGGAATGGGAAAAGTCCAGCCCCTGCCTCTCCACACTCATCAGCGTTCCCTTCCAGGTCTTTGGGCTGGGCAACAAGACTTACGAGCACTTCAATGCCATGGGAAAGTATGTGGACAAGAGACTGGAGGAACTTGGAGCCCAGCGCATCTTTGAACTTGGGCTGGGAGATGACGATGGCAAGTGAGTAGCTTGGCTTGAAGGGCTGGTCTGAGCTGGCTAAGGCATCATGGAAGGGACCTTGGCAGGGACCTGGCTCTACTACTAAGACAGAAATAAACTCCATAGGGCTAGTTGTGGGAGCTGACATGCCTCTAAGTGTGTCTGTCTGCTCTCTCTCCCACAATCGGATCCCTGTACACTTAGAGTATCCTAGGGGATCCTTTGTCTGGGAGGTCCCGCATCAGCTTTAAATGACCATAGTTATGTACTCGAGGAGGCTTTGCAGCCTCCTCTGCCTTTGCCCTGCTGCAGCTCCACTGCTGACCTAGCCTGTGTGGATAAACTCGCCCATCCCTGTGGAGGAGGCAAACTCAGTCTCCTTGTGAACTGTACAGCAATCTTCCAACTTGGACAATAGTATTTTTTTTTTTTTTCAATCTCTCTATGCTCACCTGAGCACCCTGTGGGTAGCAGCTTCATCTGGGAAATTACATCAGCCCATGGTTTTACCTCTAAGGGCTGCAAGATCTGATGAGAGGGACATTGCTGTGTGTGGGAGGCCCTGGGCCCAGAAAAATAAGCATTGCCATGGTGGAATCTGCCTTTTAAGCAGGTGACCTGATTCCAGGAGTAGGCAGGGGGGAGCTGAGTTGGTTGAAGACGGAGCCTGAATAACAGAGCCTGCCTTGACAGATGTGGTGAAGGGAGGGGTGGCTGGTGTAGCATGTTCCCTCATACCTGCTTAGTGCTCTGAAGATGCTCTCCTGGTGACCTGTGGGCACGTGGAGGTACCAACACTGCCTTGGTCCAAGGGTGAATGCTTTTTGTTACAGTGAAGGGAGGAAGTCCGTAGGGATCTCAGACGGCTCCTTTGGGAATGCCGCTTTGCTCCCACTTGGGGCTGGGTTATTGAATCTTTCTTTTGCCCTGGCTAGCCTGGAAGAAGACTTCATCACCTGGAGAGAGCAGTTCTGGCCAGCGGTGTGTGAGCACTTCGGGGTGGAGGCTACGGGAGAAGAGTCCAGGTGGGTGTGGGAGCAGGTTCTTTCGGGTGCCAGAGAGATTGGCCACCTCTGGTGGCCGTGCCGTCAGCCCTGAGCTGCTGTCCCCTTCCCTGTGCGCTGCCTCCCCTTCCAGACCTGAGACTGCACCTGTGGAGTAGAACAGCGAGTGGGGCTGTTTGGACTGAGCCTGTCCTGGTGCGAGTTTGAACCCAGGTCTGGATTTTGGTTCTGGATGGGTGATGTGATAGGTTTGGTTCCTCTGTGGATGGCCTTGCTGGGTTGCGATGTTCCCAGTGAAGCTGATGTTTCCTCCTGGTTTGGGCTTTCTGCATGCTCTGCCTGATCCCTCGTGTCTCGAGAGGGACGAAGGGATGGAAGCTGCAATTGGTTTGGAACTGCAGCAAAACTCCAGAGCTGTTGGAGTGGGGCCAGAGGAGGGCCACAAAGATGATCCGAGGGCTGGAGCACCTCTTCTATGAGGAAGGGCTGAGAGAATTGGGGCTGCTCAGCCTGGAGATGAGAAAGCTGTGGGGAGACCTTAGAGCAGCCTTTCGGTACCTGAAGGGGCCTATAGGAAAGACGGGGAAAATATTTTCAGCAGGGCTTGTTGCGATTGGATGAGGAGTGATGGCTTTAAACTAAGGGGGGTAGATTTAGACTAGATATAAGGAAGAAATTTTTTACCATGAGGGTGATGAAACTCTGGAACAGATTGCCCAGAGATGCAGTGGAGGCCCTGTCCCTGGGAACGTTCAAGGCCAGGTTGGATGGAGCTCTGATCAACCTGATCCAGTTGAAGACATCCCTGCTCACTGCAGGGGGCTGGGCTAGATGGCCTCTAAAGGTCGCTTCCAACCCAAAGCATTCTATGAATCTATGAAATTCAGCAAAGCAGATGATGGTTCCAGCTGTACCTTGTGATTTCCAGTTTGACTTTTTTCTCTTTTCTCCTCCAGCATCCGCCAGTATGAGCTGGTGGTGCACACAGATGTGAACATGAACAAAATCTACACCGGTGAGATGGGCCGTCTCAAGAGCTACGAGAACCAGAAGCCGTAAGTACCAAACCACCGTGGGCGGGGTGTACGTGGGCCAGGGTTCGACTGACGGATCCTTGATGCTTCTAACACCTGCATTGCAGGGGGTGTCCTTTCTGCAGTGCAGCCATCTGGCAGGTCTCTGCCCAAGAGAAATGGGCTCAGATCTGCACTGGGACTCTGAGATTTCTCACCACCACCAATTCATTAACTGAGCAGAAGGCTGTGTTCACGTGTGCTGTTTTGGTGGTACATTTGCAGCATCTGTTCTGAGGTCACTTGGAGCCTTTCCTTGCCCAGGGTAGCTAATGTGTGATGGTTCCTTGCAGTGTTGCTGTGGGGATGTTAGCTGTTAAATGAATTCCAGCCTGAAATATTTCTTTCAGTTGGGACAGTCCCTCCAAGCCACTTCTGTATCACGTGTTCTTAATGGGACGGGAGCTGCTGGCTGCTGGGCTGTGCGTAGAAGGAAAATGACGTTTTCCGTGCCAGTGTGGGTAGCAGCAGGATCATAATTTGGTTTGTGCTGCAGTGGGCTTTGAAACGTGAACCAGGACAGCCCTGTGCTCAGGTCATGGGAGCCTGCTCTGGAGGCAGAGGGAACGTGCCTGGATGCAGGCAGCGCTGTGAGCCTCAGGAGGGTAACCCAGAGGGTCCTCGTCTTTCCTTCCAGACCGTTTGATGCCAAGAACCCCTTCCTGGCCCAGGTTACGGAGAACCGCAAGCTGAACGAGGGTGGAGAGCGACACCTTATGCACCTGGAGCTGGATATCTCCGATTCCAAAATCAGGTAGTTTCCCATGGGAGACTGCTCCTCTATTTTGGCAGGAGCAGAGAACGAGGATGTGGCACTGGCCTCGTCCAGCACTGCAGAAGGGGACCTTGTTCTCTTAATTAATTAACACCGCCCCTCTGGGTTTCTGTACCACGTGTCAGGTACCCCACAGCAGGACTTTCTCCCAGCTCTTGCGCTGTGCCTGGCTGTGCCAGCTGGCTTTGTGTCCCTCCGGAGCTGGCTGCGCATACCTGTCCTACCTGAGCAGTCCCAGCTGCAAGAATTCTCTAGGAGTTGTTAAGAAAATGAGGGGTAGATGAGCTATGAGAGGGGGGGAGAGCTGGGGATGGCTTACGTGTGGGTCTGCTTGGCTCAGGTGTACAAGCATAGGGAGAATAAAGCCCTGTTCTCAAAAACCCTCTTGCTGGCTTAAAATCCTCAGTGTGTGCTTGTAAGAACGCTGCGAATCCAGGTGGCTTAACGTAACAAAATACTGCCGAGGTTTCGAGCAGCTTTGCTCCTTGCCTGTCAGGGAGCTGGCTTGTCCTGTGGAAGTCTGGCCTCATTGAAGTCTCCGGCAAAACTGCTGTTGTCTGGGAGGTCCCTTGTCAAAGAGCTGGTTCTTAAAACCATTACTCCACGATGGTCCTTTCTGCTATGACCGCCGGCTCTGGGGGGTCCCTGGTTGTGCAGGCGCTGTGTAGCAGCTCAGATCTCAGCGGTGTCCTGCTGCCCCTTGCACCAGCCCGCTTGTCTCCGAACTGAGCAGCTCGGGCTCGGGGTGGACGGGAAGTGGTGGTGGTGTTTCATCTGCTCTCCTCCCGCTCTTGTGCCAGGTACGAGTCTGGGGACCACGTGGCGGTGTACCCAGCCAACGACTCCTCTCTGGTGAATCAGATTGGTGAGATCCTGGGCACGGATCTGGACACGATCATGTCCCTAAACAATTTGGATGGTGAGTATGGATCACCCCTGAGCAGCAGCAGTTCTCTTGCAGCTATAACCTCTGTCCTTCCCACCAGGGCAGGCGCCGATCGCCTTCGGGTCCCGCAGGGCACCTCCAGGCAAGCAGAGGAATCCCCGCTTGCTGCGAGCCGGCTGAAGTGGGTCGGTTGTGAAACGTGTTTGCTGTGCCCATTCAACAGCAAATTATGTAACGGCACGCTCCTAATTACAGAGCGTCGGCCCGCCGGAGCATCCCTCTGCCGCAGCAGCCCCGGAGCTCAATGGGGGCTTCGTGTCTGAGATGCTGTTATTCAGTCCTTGGAGGAGGCACAGGCTTGGGGACTGAACTGCCGGGAGGGAGCACTTGTGCTGACACAAAGAGCTTTTCCTGGGCAGCGTTCCCAGCAGAGCTGGTCTCTGGCAGGAGGGAGATGGCAGCTGCTGCCCGTCTTACTCCTAAAGCAGCCTGACATGGAGCGTCAGGGGTGCTGGCCCAGAAGGCCAAGAGCTGGCTCCTGGTTTCGAGAGCGCAGGTGGCACTGCTGGAGCCGGCAGATGCCTGTGCGGTGTCCCGGGCTCTCCTCCTCACGCTGCCAGTCCTGTCCCTGCTTTGCTGAACGAAATGTCTCCAGCCTCGGCTGCTGGTGCTGACCTTTCCCGAGGGGGCTCTGCCCATGGCTGGCGGAGGCTAAGGATGCTTTTGGGGCCAGAACTGAAGGAGGTGTAAGTGCGTGAGGCCAAACGAGCCATGGAGAGCAGCCCTCCTGCTTGGCCTGGGGGTTTGCTGGGTGTCTCCGTGCGTGGGGATCTCGGGGCGGAGAGCCCCGTTGGGAAGCGTGGGGTTTGGTTTGGTTTGGTTTGTTTTTTTTCTGATAAGCTGTCAGGCAGCATCTGTGAAACACAAAATGGGCTACCGGGGGACGTAGCTACCTGGAGAGGGAGCTGCCCTGTGCTGGGGCTGCTTCAGCGCAGGATCAGGGCTGATTCAGCCCTAGGGCTGCTCCCCTCCCTGAAGCCTGTTCCCCTGCGCTGTCTGCAGCGCTCATGCCTGTAGCTGCACGTGGCTGTCTCCAGCTCTACGCTGTGTGTAGCTGCTGGCACAAGATTTGGAGCAGCATGCAGCTGCTGATTTCTGAATTTTTTTCTCTCTCTCTTCTCTCCTTCAGAGGAATCCAATAAGAAACATCCCTTCCCCTGCCCCACGTCCTACCGTACAGCCCTGACGTACTACCTGGATATCACCAACCCGCCCCGCACCAACGTCCTCTACGAGCTGGCCCAGTACGCCACGGACGCCGGCGAGCAGGAGCGCCTCCGAAAAATGGCATCGTCTGCCGCCGAGGGCAAGGTGGGAGCTGTGGCCTTCTCAGCAAAGCCACTGGGCTAAACCGGGTGCTGGGGGATCCCCAGAAGGGATCCAGGACTGCTGGGCACCACGTGCAGAGAGCTGAGGGAGCGTTTGCCAGCGGCGTAGGGAAGCTGTCACGTGCGTGCCCTCCTTGCCCGCAGGCTCTCTACCTCAGCTGGGTGGTGGAGGCCCGGAGGAACATCCTGGCCATCCTGCAGGACATACCCTCGCTGCGCCCCCCCATCGACCACTTGTGTGAGCTCCTGCCCCGCCTGCAAGCCCGCTACTACTCCATCGCCTCCTCCTCCAAGGTGAGCCTGCTTCCAGCAGGGATGGAGGCTGCTGAGGGACCCCACAGCGCCGCTGTCCCTCCTCTCAGCTGGGGACGGGACACGGGGAGTTTGCCCTGGTGACGCTGTCTGTCACGGGGGCAGCTTTCATTATCTCCGTGCATGAGAAGAGGGGTTTATCCCACCCTCCACAGAGGGTCCCACACCGCAGCCAGCGGTGCCTTGATACCATCGCCCTCCTTGCAGCTCTGCTCCTCTTGGCCCGTAGGCTTTGCTTTCAGGGCTTGGAGGCAAGGTGGCGTTTCAGGGGTTGATCAAAACTCGCTCTGTACTTTGTGCCCAGAGCCCTGAGGTTGTCAGGAATACCAAGGGAAGCTCAGTGGTCCTGTGGTGAGTTGGACAACCAGGCACAAGCCTCATGGACGTCATCCTTGGAGGTCTGATGTGCCAGGGGAGGGATAGCTGTCCCAATGTTAATACTTAGTTAAACTTCTCCCCGTCCCTGAGTACAAGGGACTGAGCTGTGGGGTGGCCCAGAACCTCGTCTGGAGCTCCCTCTCTGCCTGGCGCTGACATCCCTTCCCTGCAGGTTCACCCCAACGCCATCCACATCTGTGCCGTGATGGTAGAGTACGAGACCAAGACGGGACGCCTGAACAAAGGGGTGGCCACCAACTGGCTGAAGAACAAGGTGCCCAATGAGAACGGGAGTTGCTCCCTGGTGCCCATGTACGTCAGGAAATCGCAGTTTCGCCTGCCCTTCAAACCCAGCACGCCCGTCATCATGATCGGACCGGGGACTGGCATAGCCCCCTTCATCGGCTTCATTCAGGAGCGGGCCTGGATGAAGCAGCAAGGTGAGTGCCCAGAAACTTCCCTGGGGCCTGGAGCTGCTGCAGGATGATGCTCAGCGGGGCCAGTTGGTGCCTCCAAGGTGCAGCTTGTGCTGCACACATTGCTGACGGGCCTAGCAGAAAGCAGAGGCAGTGGAGCAGGGTGAACAGCAGTTTTCAGCTGTGTTTTTGCCCAGCATGAGGATGCTTTGTCCTCCTCCCTTGGCCCCAGAGAACATTTGGGGGGCACGGATAGACCTGAGCCAGTTCTCTGACCTCTGCCACCACACCTCCAGGTAACCACTGTCAAGTCACTCGTTGCTAAAGCATGTAGAGACTTCTAGCAATCGGAGTCTCGAGCTTCCTCTTCTGAGCAGGAGCAGCAACACAGCTCTGCCTCCCCCGGGTGGGCAGGACGAGGGGAGGGCAGGGCGGGGGGCTGCAGGGAGCCAGCTGATGGCCGCTGTGTGACTCTGCAGGCAAAGAGGTGGGCGAGACGGTGCTCTACTACGGCTGCCGCCGCGAGCGTGAGGACTACCTGTACCGCGAGGAGCTGGCCGGCTTCCATCGGGAGGGAGTCCTCACCCAGCTCAACGTTGCCTTCTCCAGGGACCAGGCCGAGAAGGTACCGCTCTAATCCCCCAGCTGCTTGCTCACGCTGCCCAGCGTCGCTCCCGCCGTGGCAGCAGAAGAAAAGGCCCCGAGGGCTGGAGACTCCCAGCCTGGGGCAGCCTAGGGAAGGCCCATGGCAGTCATGGGAGCACCCAGCTTCTCCGCTGCCTTGTGGAGGCACGAGCAGGGGCTTGGCTTCCCCTCCCTCGCTGTGGCCTTCTGACGTGGGGCTCTGCCCCTCTCACCTGACCCCCGCCTTGTTTCCTGCCAGGTTTATGTTCAGCATTTACTGAAGAAGAACAAGGAAAACATCTGGAAGCTGGTTAATGAGGGGAACGCTCATATCTACGTGTGCGGGTAAGCCCAGCGGCAGGGAGGGGACTTCACAGAGTCACAGAATGGTCGGGGTTGGCAGGGACCTCTGTGGGTCACCCAGCCCAACCCCCTGCCCAAGCAGGGTCACCCAGAGCAGCCTGCACAGGACTGCGTCCAGGCGGGTCTGGAATATCTCCAGAGAAGGAGACTCCACAGCCTCCCTGGGCAGCCTGTGCCAGGGCTCCGTCACCCTCAGAGGGA
>Ga0065711_1031420_pt1 | contig 29739 bp, 15 predicted proteins | sample Hoacrofraction12_FD_59098 | JGI IMG/M metagenome (GOLD analysis project Ga0065711, IMG submission 59098) | Hoatzin crop microbial communities from Cojedes, Venezuela - Epithelial fraction 12 v2 (version 2) | ecosystem: Host-associated > Birds > Digestive system > Esophagus > Crop | place... | reverse complement strand
GGAAGGGACCTCTGTGGGTCATCTAGTCCAACCCCCCTGCCGAAGCAGGGTCACCTACAGTAGGCTGCACAGGATCTTGTCCAGGCGGGTCGAGGCCAGCAGCCCTTGGAGCAGGCAGTGCGGCTTGCGGAGGTGCTGCAGCCTCCGCAAGGGCGGGCTGAGCAGCATTAGCGATTCCCAGTCTGCTTTCCCATCTTTTTTCAAGCCCCGCTCAGGAGACCATCTGAACTGGTAAATGCCTTCCAAGTCATGGTCCCAGTAGCAGGAGCATGGTTTTGTAGCTTTTGCTTTTATGTTTCAGCAGCATCCAACTCTGTCTTCATTCCGTTTATAAGCAAGTTTTCCATGTAGCACCTGTGGAATTTTTGAAGTGCATTTACATGCAGTTATTGGCTTTTACTTCAGGCAAGACAAGCAAATGAAAAGTGCAAGTCATTGCAATGACTCAGAGGTAAAGGAAAGCAGGATTTGAGCCTTAGTTTAATCACCTGAAAGAGCCAAGAATGACTAAACAAACTAATATTAAACTCTAGGAAACATGACTCCTTCCTCCCAAAATGATTTACTAAACAGTAAACAACGGTAAAGAGGAATATTTACTTTGACATTCTACAGAGTTTGTTTTATTTATTAATTTTAAAGAAAATTACTAACAAAACTAGCTGTGATGCACAGATAATTCTACAAGCAAAATTTGTTCTCAATAATTAGAATCAATGTCTCATCTAGATGTGAGAAAATAATGTTTGTTTTCCTATTACTTTGACTAAAATGCCTTGGCAAAATATAGCAAATAAGGAAGGCTTCTTAGGTTTCTTTTCCTTCAGAGAATTTTGCATTTAGTGGTCAAATTTTTTTTTTTATTAAAGACCAGGAAAACTCATGTTGGTCAAGCAGGAACATATAATCATTTAGGTGCTCTATTTTTTTACCAGCTTCTATGCTCCTTCTGTGTCAGACATCAGAGTTGCAGGGCAGCTGGAGAAAGGAACAAAACAGTGGACAAGAACATCTGCGTGAGAACTGGATGCTAGAATAACCCAGAGACACTAATACATAGGGAAAAAAATCACATCAGGTTTAAAAAGAGTCAGAATATTAAAGAGTGACCAAAAGGTCTGGAAAGGAACAGCCTATTCCTTGGTATAAGCATCAGAACAATTCACCAAGTTATCCTGACACAGTATTATGATGGTTTTATCGCAGGTGCAGGGAAAAGAGGAATATATTTAAAATGTGCCAAATAATTCACAGAGATATTAAATTAGTCCATCTGGAAATGGGACATAGATCTCTGAGACTCTCAATATCAGATCTAGAGAAAGCATTCTATATTTTGATAGGCCATTTAAAAGCAAGCATCTTATAGCTGACCCCAGATGCTTCATCTAATTGAACCAAGGGGTTATTAAAGCTCCCCATTCTAAATATGTTTTTGTTTTCCAAGGTCAAACACAGATAATGCAGAGCAGCATAGCGCAAGAGATACCCAGGCAAGCTGAGGATGACAGGCAGCGCGTAGTTGATACAGGACTATCCCATGCACAGCTATAGCTTGGGTCTGGCCAGCAGTAAGGCTTGTGCACCAGCACATGTGTGAACACAGCTTCAAGCGCTACATTTGCTAGTAAGCCCAGTATCCTGCTGACACTCAAAGCTTCAAGACACTGGACTCTCTTGGCAATTTTTCCTCAGAGTAGTCCAATCCAGACTCAATAGTTGCAAGTTGCAGCATGGAAGATTCTGGTGAGATATAAGGGAAAATTTCTTCAGAGTGGACCAGCACTGAAACTGGGGCCCAGAAAGATTACACAATATCCATCCCTGGAGGCGTTTAAGACTTGATTAGACAAGAATCCAAGTAACCTGGTTCAGCTTTGACGTTGGCTCTCCTTTGAGCAGGGGTTTAGACCAGAGGACAGAGGTTCCTTCCAAGCTAAATTGTTCTGTAATACTGAAAGATGTTGATGGACTCATTATACCCTTGCAGCACTGGGAAGAGACAGGCAAATGGGATTTGCAAAATCTGCCTATCTCTGGGTATCAAGCCTACTCTTGCAGACCAAGCCACCACATAAAAGGAAGTTATATCCGCCTTCTCCATCAACAGCAGTATCACAGGTATCCCACTGACTCAATTTTCTCCAAGCACTTTGCTCCACATTCTCCAACTACTCTGTAGCATGGTCCCTGTGACAGCACTCCCACAGATCTGAAACAAGGAAATTCCTTCCCCTTTATGGTTTCCCCACTCTTTCTCCACGTAAGAATCTTGCAAAGCTTCCCCACTGCTGAATTTCTTCATTTCCACTGCACTCACTTTAGCTCCAAACACCTGACAAGAAGTGTAGAAACACCTAGTAGTCATGACAGGTGTTAAAATCCTGCACATCATTTTTATCTGGTGTAACAGGGCATCATAAGGCATTATGCAGCTGACCCAATTTGAGGCATTTAAAATAACAGAGTTGAACAAAATGTGTCTGTTGTAATCTACTGAGACCTGATCCTGTCTCCGCTGAGAATCAATAACCATATCACTGGAGGCAGAACCAGACCCTATACATCAGCACCGCCCATCCATATTCTAAGTAAGTTGTACAAGGAAACATATTAGTTTCTAATCTTGGTTCCTCGGTGCCTAAATAAGCCTCATCACCATAGCAACAGGTGGCTTCACAATCTTTAATGCCTTTATTTTCACAAGTCCTCTGAGAAATAGAGGACAGCTGTCCCCATTTTACAACTGAGTAACTGCGATGCAGAGAGGCAAAGTGATCTGCCCCAAATCCTGCATGAAATCTGTGGAGAGCAGGATGTCAGGTCATCAGGTCTCCCAAGCATCCTGCCAGTGCCACAACCTCCTACCCGATCCTTGTTTCTAAAAGTGCCTCCTATGTCTATGGCTACATGAACACAGCCTTTGAAAACCAGGCTTTTACGTATAGAGGCTCAGGCCTTCTGAAAGTCGGGACTACCTCTTCACAGACTGAGCTGCATTTTGTTGTTTTTTTTTTTAAGATTTATCTCCACACGGTGTTGAACTACAGCAGAAGTCAAAAGGGCATTGGAAAACGGATTTGGCCAATTCTGTAAGCCAGAAAGAAATGATGACACTATGTAAATCCCACCAGTTTGATAACATTTTAAAATGTTGCAAAGGGATCTAATTCTGTGCTTCCTTTCCACAGTATTCGCCAAGAACATTACACTGTATGTAGGATGCGCTCTAGGGAATGTAAACATTAAGGTAGTTTGCAAAACTAATACCTGTCCAGTTGTTCTTGTGAAGTAGTTACCTAGAAAAGATAAAGTTTATAACCTGGAAAGAGCAAAAGTGTGCCCCACACCTGTGCTTTCATATGTGTTTTGCTGCCCGTCTCTCTAAGGGGGCTGAATACAGACGACCTCCCTGCCTGCTTCCCCTGGGCTGCGTCAGACGACATTATCCCAAGCAGGCATGAGCTATGCAGAAAACCATGTCTACTCTTTCTGTATAATCTAAACCTGTACTGTTTTTGTAGGTCTTTCACCTTTCCAAAGGTGGGATATTCTGAACCGGGCCTCTGTGTTAGGCTGTTCCAGAAAAATTTGTTGCAAGGTCAGGACTAGTTTCCAAACCCATTTCACATTGCTCTGTCTCCCCTCAAAGTTCAGGTATTAGCTTGATTCTCCGTTATTTATAATGGTTTATAGGTAAAAGAACGTTAGTTCATGAGATTTCTATTTTTAGAGTATAAGTAAAAAAAAGAAAGCAAGACAAGAATCAATATAATCTTTTTCATTTACAATTACCATCAGAGTTGTATACAAAATATCCCTACCTTAAAATGTTTCTACTTATCACAGCAGTCTACACTGTTTATATTTATGAGGCAATTTGCATAAATGCCTTTAGATTGACGCAATGATCACTTTTGTTTCACTTTTCTACTTCTGGTATGTTGTGTTCCTCTTTCCTTTGTATTGGGTTTTTTTTCCAGGAAACTGCTTCATTCATTTCTCAGGAAGAACTGCTTTAAGAGAGGCAGATGGGAGCACCTACAAAGTGAAATATGGAAACTGGAAACTGTCTCTACATCGCATAAGTGTCCCCCTGGGTACTACTGCATATTATACTTTTAAAAAGGTATGTTTTACTTTGGAAATAGAAACAATTACTTTTAATTGTGGTTCTCAGCATGAAAACCTTACAAAAGGCATGTTTTTGTCATCCTCAAACTCAGACCTGTATATGAAAAACAGAAACACTCCAATACACACTAAAAAACAGGCCATAGTTGTCCTGGGAATATATAGCAGCGCTGCTAAGCATGACTGCATAAAGAATATATGTTAAGTATGAGGTTGCCTTGGGTTTATCTTGGCTGTCTTAATTCTGATGACATTAGAGTTGAAGAATCAAATGCAAATGCAATCCCCTGTTTCACTACAAGAAACCCGGGCACTTCTTTAACAAAATACATCAATGATTCACTGTATCTGCTGGTTTTAAACATTAGCACTTTTTTCCTTAGTTATGAAGAAAAGGTTAAAATCCAGGACAGACGCTTTAATCTAAAGATGAATTACTGAGCTACGCCACCAGAGGGATCTGATGTTATGCAGAGTGCTCAACTCGGGCTATGTGATCGACCTCTTCAATCCAAGACACCTTGGTGGACCCTATGAGCCACGTTCAGTCTGGCAGCCACCAAAAAATGTGTCGAGACAGCACTGAGTTGATCAAATTACTTTCTTTTGAGGGCAGTCTAGTTGCCTCCCTTTAGAGGCAAAGACAACTTCTGTGGGATGCCTGAGGTAATCCCTAGTAGTGGGGTCAGCATTGCTTGAGCCATCACCATCATGTGCGACCCAGCACAAGAACGTTGGACACAGCGATTCCTGAAGGATATAAAGCAAGGAAAGGACTTGTGCCCAAACCAGGTGACCAAATGAATAAAACAGGTCTGCCGTGGTGAAAACAGACATGGGAAACCAAGGGAGTTAAAGAAGAGATTTGGTGACTTCAGACGTGTATTCAACAGCCTTTGCCTGCAGCAGAAGAAAATTTGGGTTTCATGTGTGTCAGTCTGCTTTTACAAAAAATGTTTCGAGTGACACAAGGATGTCCATTTTCATAACTATTGGCAAAGCTTAGCTTACACAGGAAGTAATGTACAGAGTGGAACATGCTTGGAAAATCAGATTTCCAACATTTGTTCATCCCGCATAGAAAAAGAAACTTCACTTAGACTGTTACTTGCACTTCCTTGATGTAGTCTCCCTAGCAGATAGTGCAGCTAAGTTAATGATAGCTTTTACCAATCCATTTTTCTTGTGTATTCTACCCACCAAGAGATACGTCTGAGACTGGGCTAGAATTTAATGGACATGAATTTAAATACTGTCTACTGAAAAGCAACCAAAATCTCCCTATCCTTGATTTAAAGAGGTATTGGGAAATGATATCAAAATAGAGTGGTAATTTGAAAGACCTTGGAATCGATTTCCTACCCATATTTAGCACTATTTAATTAAGGAACAATACCAATGAAGTGTAGGTTTTCACCCTCTGACCTTTTGTTCCACAGAAAATTGAAAACCAGAATGCCTGCACTGTTAAAATCTGATGTCAAACACCTGAGAGATTTGCAGATGTGTAAGGTAACAGGTAAAGAAAAACAAAAATAAAACAATACAATTTGAAGCCCTGGGAACTGCCCTATTTCATGAAAATAGCACTGTGCGTGTCAATAAGAGAAACAATGGTTGTAAATAGCGATACTGTCTCAAGAGATTGCCCTCAATTATATGAGGCTGCTATTGCAGATAGATATATTTTATGAAGGAACAGGCAACAGATGCACAAAAACACAAAAAAATAGGAGATACAGGGCATGAATCTGCCCTCTTGCTTGAAAGGGACTGGGAGAACATAACTGAAGCAGGTTGAGACTGTAAACACAGCACATCCAAGACGGATGCGCTTCTCATTTTCTGATAGACAAAATGCTGTTGAGAGAGGAGGTCTCCCATGGTGGCAGGAACAATGCAGGGCATCTCAAAGGTTAACCAGATTGTATGAGCAGAGCTACCTATTAGTTTTAGTATGCTAGCTTTCGTTAGTAGATGTGAATGAACAGCATGTTGCCAGACTCCTTGATCCACCTCCATACCAGACATCTCCTCTATTAAACATGTCTCAAAAGACCGATGTGTATGGCAATAAGGACAAAGACAACAGTTTGGGACAAAGAGGAAATCTAGAGCTAATACCATGGAAAAGCCTGTGCAGGCAGACGTTCAAATTTTGCACTCACTAGTAGAAATTCATAGAGTCTCTTTTGAATTGTGTGGCCTGAATTCAGGTTCATATTGACAAAAAATTGAAAAAAACTTGGTCCAGTTATCTATCTTGTTCCTCACATCAAAAGGCAGACTTGGCAACTTCTGACGAAAGCAAAATGGAGATTCTTTCAGTTATTAATCCACTCATACTAGTACACATATGCACAAAACACACCCCTCGCTCTCTCCTTCATTAATATAGTCACACTTTGCATACTCTCAAGCAGGTGATGTGATAACAACTGAATGCTGGTAATAACTTGACTCTGGGTTACTGAGTGGGCTTGGCTGCAAAGCTAAGCCACAACACTCATCCCTACTTACAACAGATGGACAGAACTATGTCCAGTGAGATCCCTGGGGAGACCTCAGCCAAAAAAATCTGCAGGAGATTTCTAAATGGGCTTTTTTGGTTGCTTTGCTCTAACTGTCAGAAAGTTCCCTCTCTCAGCTGCTTTCCTCGTTAAGCCAGCAATAGGGCACCTTGGCAAATGCTCAGCCACCAGAGCTTTTAAGAATTCTGCAAACATCTGCAAAGATTACAAGCATATCAAAGATATACTGGGAAGGTACTACAGAGGAGAAACTTCATTATTAGTTTAGTGATTGGGATGAAGTAGGTAATAAAATATCCCTAACAATGTAACCTGCTTTCTTGGTATTCTGTAGGCATTGCCATAACTGACTTTTGAGATGAGATGAAAGATTCACATAAGTGAGTGCACTTACAGTAAAATTAATACATATATTTCAGCCTTATTACAGCTGCTGCTTAGTAATCGGGGAGGTAAAAAATCCCTGCTTCGGTGGCTCCACAATGATTCCACGTGCTGAACTGCCTTCGGTCCCAGCTGGTAGATCACAGTTTTTGCTGTCTCTAAAATAGACAGAGTTCAAAGACAACCAAGACAAACTACATGAAGAGACTCAGCTATAAAGAAGAAATAAAAGACCCATGTGTCCATAACCTGTTCTAAGCCATGAAGAAAGGCAGATATTGATAGCCTGGAAATACCCGAAAGATGACAATAACAAACACAGAGAGGACGTTTTTAATGTGCTCCAGGGGAATGACTGGAATCAACAGTATGAATTGTGGCTCCTGTGACAAGATTTGGGAACAGTCCAGTTTTGCCAGCGTTGATTAGCTATCAGTCACTGTCACCTGTGGTTAATCAGAATATTTCATGGGTGAGGACAAATTTTCAGAAGTGTTGTGCAGAATTAATTTTAAGTGAAATAAATCCAGCAGTGATGTAGCAGGCTTTTGTCATCTGGTGAGAACCTTCCTGCAAACTCAAGCAGCCCAAAGCTCAGACTGAGCTTCCCTGTGTTGAAGGATCCATGCTGACTCAGTACAGAATGGCTGTCCATACACTGCTGCATCAGAGCTCTTGGAAAGAGTAGGTTTGGTATCTTAGCTATTTCCTGATAGTGATTCCTGTTAGGCAGTGGAATAGCCTCCTGAGAAAAAGGTAAAGCAGCTTTGTTGTTGAGAGAATACAAAAGTAGCAGAGCACAATACTAGAAACTGTACTCCAGAGAATGTAACCTGTTGATGGCCTTGTTCATGAGTGAATAAGTCTTTTCCATCTCTAACATCTACAGGTGATGCGCATGCCCTTAGGCAAGCTGAAAGGATTCTTATCTAACAAATTTCAATTTTGTTTTGTATTTTGAAAAACAATTTCTTCTTGTTATCCTAAAGGGCAAAGTGAGGTCTATCTGAGGTAACTGTTATCACTACTCATCTGGACTAAATTCTAATCAAGTCTGCTGTACTGCTTTAATGCAAAATATGCACAAACTTACATAATGCTTATTTTTCCTTAACTAGTACCTGTCATATTTTTCACTGCTTCATTCACGTTTTTCCTCTTCTTCTTTTCCACTGCACATAGTGGACTCAACAAAATATTGCTACATTACCTGAATTCACAGTCCAATTTACAGAAGTTATTCCTCTCAGGAATTGCTGAGTTCTGAATAATAAGATCTTAGTGAGCTTTCAGCAAGAAAGCAGAGAATAAGTTGTTCATCTAAAGCAACATCAGAAGATATTTCCTTACATTTGTCAGAAATGACTGGACAGAAAGGTTTATGAAGCACAGCACTGTCAGCCACAATTGGTCACTCTCCTACATGAAAGACTGGAGGAAAGTTGCTGATCTAGGACGCAAGGGACTTCTTGACATTTACTTTTCACAAAAAATCCAGCTGTTCTAGAATTCAGGCTGGACAAAGAAACAGGCAAAGACTGTTAAAAACAATGCCCAACCCAATATTCAGAAATGAAGAATGAACAGATGCCAAGAACCCCATCTGCCCTTGTCAAGAAAAGAGCCAAACATTGTTCTCTACTTTTCTGAATTCAACTTGGACGAGATTGCATATTTCTTTAAAGAATACAGGGATGGTTTAATGCAAGTGTACAGAAAGTGTAAAGAAGTGGTTTAAAGAAGAATACTGCTCAGCAAGATAAGGAATATTTCACTTTCTCCTGTGGAAAAACTTTATGAACAATTCAAATAACTTCCAGAGTATTTAATTTCAGCTAAGACCAAGAAGAATAAACTAATAGGAATAAAATAACAGAAACAGATGGTGGTTTTAAAACAGAGCCTCCATCTCCATCCACCATAGACCGGGTTAGAAGAGACCAAAGAATCTGGATCACACCCAGAAAAGAACCTCTAACTACACATGTGAAAGAACTGTGGACTTTACAATTCACCCCCCTTTCTTTAATCATTTACCAACTTCCAACTGAAAAAAAAAAAAAAAGAGCAAGAATGTTTAAAGCATGAGAATGGATGAGCATGGTAACTTGACTCATCTCTTCCCAGATAAATTGGCTGCTACCAGTGTACAACATTCCCCATGAACTTATCTTGGTTAGCCAAACTGATGTCTGAATGGCAACAGGTTTTTCTAAAGCCACAGATAAATTAGACTGGATAAAACTGGCATTAAATGGAGCCAGAATCTGTGTAACACTTCCTTGATAAGAAACTTGACTGGCCTAAGATGATTTAGGACAAAGGCTACATCTGTTTGTCTTTTCCGGATTTGTACAAGACAGACCCGCCCTGTGATCATCAGCAGTTTGACATTAGGTCCTCATGTTTTTCTCCTTAGCTGTTTTTAAGCCATTTTTTAAGCTCTGCCCATTCACTTATAATAATGATGAATAATTTACTAAAAAGAAAATCAAAGAAAACATGAGTCTGCCTTGATACTGGCATGTCAAACGATGTGTAACATTTGCCTAGCACCGTAGATTTCAATAAAGCATTTCCTCACCCCGATCAGTGTAAGTTAGAGAAGAAGCAGCAACACAATGAAACATTTGCAGAATCTTTTAAGTGGCTTACTTCATCTAAATGCTACAGTACTTCACTATAATAGGAATGATTATATGTGGATTTAGCTCAATTAAGCACCACCTTGGTAACGTTCTGTCTTTTGTTCTCCAAACATCATTGCCAATGTTCATCAGGATACTGAAGTTTACCCAGGAAACCAAGTTAATTTTCTAGCTTTATATCTAGGTAAGCCAAGCTTAAAGAAATAACTTCAAAGCCTGAAACTAACTACTCTCCATCCACATTTGTTACTTCAAATGTGCATGTTTCAGTTTCTCACATACCGTCTACAAACATGCATTGGCTGTATTACTTGACAAGTCCCTTCCAACTATTTACTGAGCTGTATCCACAACATTATACACATTATGTTGATATTTGAAAAATGTTACCACATCCCCACCCTGTCACCTTTCCTCTATGCTAAGAAGATTCAGTGGTGTCTTTGAATCTCTGATCTTTCCCTTTGCTCTTCTGTGAACTGTCTCCAATCAGTTGACACCTTCCCTGAAGTGTGGTACCCAAGCTGGCAAAACCACTCTAGACAAGTAGTTTGGCAGTATATGAGCAACAACTTACTTCACATTTATGCAGCCTAGAATCATCTTTTCTTTTTCTTTTGTGTTTTTGTGACTCTACCATGTTCTTTTTCACCCATTTTCCATAGGACTTAACCATCCTGGATTTGCATGATGATTGCCCCTACCTACTTGCAGTATCTTGCCTTGTAACTATTGCATAGCCTCTTACTTTTTTCAGATCATAGCTTCAATTTGTCATTTAGAATTCATGTCTTCCCTTAAAATAGTCTGGCAGGTCCTCCTGGATTACTGTCATCTATGCATTTAACAAGTAGCGCTCTACCCTCTCTTCTAGGTGACTGATAAAAATATTGAGTACTACTGGGTCTAAGACAGCCCCTGTATTTTGAGTACTGGGAAATGGCTGTGGCATTTCAGCAGTGCTTTAGCCTTGGATGATGTTCCTCAGGTCAGCTTGATTTAAAAATATCAAACTGGTCAAGAAGTCTCCATTTGTTCTTCCCTGTTAAAGGCTGAGATCTTACCCTTTGTCATTTATATGAAGCGCATCTGACACTAATTTAGTGAAAGCTGATGGAATGTTAGTAATTTCTCAGCATCATCCACTGCTCAGACATCCTGTTCCCAGGAGGAGACGACCAACTCTTCTCTTGGCCATCCTATTACTCTCTTGTGTTGCTGTTTCTGTGCCATGACAGTTCTGATACTGCCCCTTCACATTGCTGCTATAAATTTTTTCCATCCTTAATGATCAAGACTCAGCATGTTGTTTCAATGGGGGGGGACTGCTGTGACCTGACAACACACACAATGTTTACACCATAAGCAAGGACATCTACACATTTTCCGCTCCTGCAAAAGCCCTCTTGTATCCAGCTAACACAACAGAGACAGTCTTTGGCTCAGTGTGAGCCTAATTGAAATATGCTCTTTTTTAACTCCATTAGAACAGTATTATGCTACATTTCAATCCATTATATTACATTTCAATGCATTTTCTCTTTGCTCTAAAATAGTTTCTTGAAAACATGTCTTTGCTATTGGTCTCTCTTTTCCAGAATGCTCTGCAGTCTGTTTGCACAGAACAGCACCCACAAAAGTGGGCAGTTGTAATGGGGTCTTTTCCTACATTTTCCTAAAAATTTGAGACATTTGACTGTAAAACTCTGTGATCTTTTGAGTCTCTTTTTTTTGTTGTTCTCATTATGCACATTTACTGTTCCATAACCCTTCTGTTTTCAGCATGCAATATGTTGATCATCTCAGGTCATCCCACAGACTGCAGCTGAACGATCCCGTTTGCAACAAAAGAACCTGTCTACATATACATACATACACATTTATGTGCTCACACATAGTTACACATATTCATATATGAACATATACACACATGAATGTGGGGGTTTATGTACTGTATACAGACTCACACACTTCTGTATGGCGCAGGCATACCTATTCCATATTTTACCTCCAGAGCTAGGTGTTTGCTTATAATACAAATGCTGTATTGCTACCTGACAACTTGAACAGAATACTTTTCTAAAAATACATTCACAAGATAATTATATAAGAAATTATTATTTGGAGTCTGGAAGGAGGAAAGGAGTAGGTTTAAAAATACACAAGAAAACAGCTCAGGTTTATGCATCCATAAAAATAATCAAGCAGGGATTTTTCAATGACAGCCAAAGCAAAGAAGGCATGCCTAGTGCCAGAAAAGGAAAATGTACAGAGGAGGATCTTTGATACAAAGTATCGTTAAAATTCACCCCTAAAGGCCAATTAAAGTCTTTGTTCACTTTTAGACCAGGATTCCTGCAGAAAGCCCGTTTCCCCTAGGCTTGGTGCTGCCCCTCTATACAGAGGAAAATTTTACCACTTAGGGTGACCACCACACCGTTGCAGTTACATGCTGCTGTAGGAGCACCCCGAAGGAGAATTGCCAGACTAGTCATCCCATGCGCATCAGTTGGACCAGTTGGAATACAATGACTTAATTTCATGTCTCTCTGTATATTAATAAAGGAAACCACCTTTCTGGTACTCAGTGATAAAAAAGAACACAGAAATAACTCTGTATAGTTTGGGCATTTGTCTACAGCATGGGGCAAAACATTCAGGGTTGTTCTGCCTGGTCGGAAGGTGGGACCGAATGCCCTTTCTCTCTCTAGGTATATCCCTCACAGAGAGAGAAAATAGGATCTTTTTCTTGGTCCCTCCCTGGTCCCAAAAGAAAACACAAAGCTGTTTCAGTTTTGACACTGTTCCTTCCAGTGCCACATGAAGGAAGACTTCTCTCCTTCACTGGACTTTGGATTAGACTCATATAAGCAGGAATAAGAGAGGAAACTACGATCACGTGAGATCTAAAATACCTGGCCTCTTAGTATCTGCAAAGACAGGTCCCCTCTATCAAAAGCAGCCATTTATATTACCCAGAACAAACTTGTGCCAGTAGGAATATTTGTAGGCTTGCATCCATGCAGCGACAAAGAGATGAAAATACTTCAATGAAGTGGCTATAAGACCTTCAACAACTTTGACTTTCCTGCCCTTTTCTTAGAAAGTTTCTGTGAGATGCAACTCTGGAGTATAAACTAAAGAATAAAAACTGCAGGTTCGTACAGGCACCCTATGAATATTATCTCTACAAGGTAGAAAGGGAAACAAGTAATATTTAAGTGTAAAAACAAAGTTATATTTAATCAAACAAAAAAAAATCCTTGCCATCTTCCATATACCTTTGACATTTAATTTAATTTTATTTTAATGTGAAATAGGCCTTCCCCACAGGAGACATAGGATTGCCAATTATGAAGAGAAAAAGAATGTTTTAACATTTTATGTTCCGATAAATCAGAAAGTTTGGTGGTGATGTCAAACTCCTATGAATCACCAAGCTTTCGGGCCGAGCAAAGCTTTCAAGAGCCTGAGACTTGCCCTCAAATTAGACCATAAACCCACTAACGCATCATTTGTATGGAGAATTTCCTCACATAAATAAAATGATTGGAACAACCCCCATTCTGCGATCACAAAGGGGAACAGGATGCATTTGAAATGAAAAGCAGAGCCATTAGCAGGCAAAGCTAGGAAGCCTGGTTTCCAGAAAGCTTTGACCCAAGGTTCCCCACATCTCTGCACTCTCTGGGTTTTCCAATGTTTTCCCCTTGGTGGGGCATGCATGGAGCCCTGGTCTTCCCTGACCAGCCATCTACTCTTCTGAAACTATTGGGAACTCATCGTATTTGAAACTTATCTCTTTTGATCAAATGACCTTAAAGTTAACCGAATTACAAGTTAATTGGGAGAGAAAAAAAGGCATAGTAGCAGACACAGCACCATCACAAAATTTTCAGTTCATTTTCAGTGGGGATATAAGGAAGCAAACAAAGAATTACAAGCACTGTTCTTATTTACGAAACCACAGAAAACTGAGGGACTACAGCCTGAGCTAACACCATACGTTCAGCTCACCAGGTTTAAGAAGCCTGAGTCTCGAAAAAGTCTACTGATCAGTCTCACACTGCGAATAGTAAACAGCCAAGCCCGCACAATTACATCCACTCCTCCCTTGCCTTTCTCTGCCTTTCAGATCCATCACAGAATATTACTTCTCTACCATTCAGCCGTCCAGGCTCTCCTGACAGCTTTGTGCGGCATCAGTAGTAGCTCTAGCAGACAGAGAGTCCCTGATAGTAGCGTAGGACCAAGGCAAACCTTGGGTTTCATCTGTTCATAAAACACCTGAGAACCTCTCAGGAAAGCAGAGAAGGGGAAATCTCAGAGTGCTGGCAGCAGCTGCATAGCCCCGAGCTGTTGGGGCTGTCATCAAGGTAAAACATGACCTTTTCCAATTTATGGGATCTGGCTAGGTGCCCAGAAGATTCATTTATTAATATTGCTGATCCTGTATATGCCCCTTTTACCCTTGCATGTCTACTGCAATCCAACTTCTGCTGCACGTCTGTGCTCACCTGGGGCAGGCTTTTCACTTTCTACATTCAGAGCACCAGCCTTGTGGGACCTCAGCCACTCGGTCACTGCCAGGCTGAAGCCCCTTTCACCATTTCCCACCACATGAGAAAAGTGACTGCACCCAGGAAAGGAAACCTGGTGCTGAAATCCCTGCATGCACCACGCCACAACTGTGACCACAACGGACTTTTAGAAAAGGGTTTCTGCCTACAAGGAAATTCATATTTCTCCAGTCTCAACAAACTTTGTTCCTGAGGTAGGATCATAATCACAACACTCAATACAACTATTTTCCTTGCTGGATCTTGCTCCTTCTCTTACTCCTCTTACTTATCTTTTACCACACTAAGTTCAATGTGTCTGCTTCAAAGGGCATTGATTTGAAACAATTTGTGCAATGTCCTGCTTTTTGGTGCCCCTTAAGTCACACAGTGAGCTTAATTATGAGACAATGATAGGAAATAAAAATTTTCTAAATAGCAGTAAATGTTAAAAATTAAAATGGGATGTTTAACTAGCAAATTGAACTAAAAAAAATGTGAGTTATTAACTGAATAAGTCACTCAGCTTATAATAGTCTTGAGGATAATGGCTCTATTATTTTTCAAAAAGTCCATATATTGTTAGCCTTGTATCAGCTAATAAATTAAAATAAACATCAAGATTATCATAACCACTAGTAACCTTTCCTAACAAGGAAAGAGGAGCTGCCAAAATAAAATGCACAAACAATGAAGATTAGCTTTAATGTAATGGAATATGCACTTGGAGCATTGCTGCTTCAAAGAAACTCTGAACTGTATGAACACCCATGATACTTTCATCTCAGAAAAGTCTGCCAGGCCAACGTACCTCAAGAGGAAAATAGACCGTAAGATATGATGTGAATGGGACCTGAGCAACAGACCAGGATAAGAGATCCTCATGCACAGAAGAGCAGTGTCTGTGCTCTGTGGGTCACTCGCAGAGGACAAAACAGTTTCCGCTACTACTAAAAAAGAAAAAGTTTTGTTAGGCTTGAGGTTTTGGGTTTTTTCCAGGAAAAGTTATTGGGTAGTCTTTATTTTCAGAACTGAACCTCTTGGCTTCCTTCCCTGAGCTTCACTGGAAAAGAATCACTTATTACCAGAATGCCTTTACAGGGGCAGTCACAAGCTCATTACAAGAAGTATGTAGGAAATATCTCCATCACATCACTGTCTGAAAACTAATGGCACAAGGTGCCACTCGCGTTGGGAAAAAAAAAAAAAGACAAACCAAGAAAACACTAAAATCGCTTCAAAAAGAAACAGAAATCCAATCAGACCTCCACGCAACAGAAATTCCTCCAAGTCTGATAAGGCATTAAAAATCTCTTTTGTGAGGTCAGAAGTGTGACAAAATTTTTGATGCACCTCGCCAATTGTCAGGGTGCATCGAGAGACGGGCAAAACCACAGTTCTGCTCATGTCAAGAGAGCAAGGTGTAGAGATCACTGATAAATATTAAAGTATATAATCTGCATTTGATTTCTGATGTTAATCAAAATCCTCCTTGACAAAAAGAAAATGCAGCTGGCTACAGCACATCATCCTAGTTTATTAAAATAAAGGTAAGAGAAAAATACTCCCCAGAATAATGTTATTTGTAACCTATTCAAATAGTAATAACGCAGTTCAAGGAAATATCTTTCCCTCTAATAAAACCAACATAGATCTTATTGTTCACCTTGTTCTTAATAAAGATAAGTTGGTAAAGATCTCACCATCATCAAATAGGTTTCAGACTTGCAATTCTGTCCACGACTATCTAGATTTCTCAGGGGAAAGCACTGGAAGCGTCTGCACCAATACTGGCAGAGTCTGATTTTAATAAATTAAATGTTTCTTCTTTGTGTGTGCTTGCACTCTAACAAAACACACATGGAAACTAGTGAAAAATATTCAGAGAAAATAAATTTTCTTTGATTCATTGAAATGCAGTTTCAATCATTCGCTGAAAGCAAAATCAAATGCTATTAGCCATCAGAGTCTAAATAGTGCGATGAATGCCTAGGATTTACATGGCACTTTGCATCTTCAGAGTATTGTGATTAATTACTCTTCTGCTGTGTGGCATTGTTTTCACATAAGGCTCTTTTGCTGTCCAACTAGACATTAATTCTAATGGCTCCTTTCCTCAACTGGTGTAATATGGTGAAACTCTGGTCACTTATCTAACGTACATGAAGAACTGATTTGTACTGAACGCTGCAAAGACAGAAACAATACTGTTATTTCATTTGTTTGCTTGATGCTTCTGATTAAAACCTTTAAAAGTACTTTTAGGTTTGTTTTTCTTCATAAGATAAAGATCCAGACAGATCTCATGCACAAAGAAAATATATAAATATATATAAAATATCTTCCAGGTTAATAGTAAAACTGCATGCAGAAATTTCTTCAAATTGATATTTCAAACCTATCTTTATTAAGGAACCATAAGTTTCAACTATATGGAATAATCCTCCAAAGAATCGTTATGTAACGAGTGTTACTTTGTTGTATTTAGTCTACGTATGTCAATAAACACAAAGCCTGTTGTAGTGGAAACTATCTCCATTTGATATCAAAGATATTAAAACTTTGCCGCAAATTCAGAAGAGTTAAAGACAGCCTGTGGTTAGTTATTCATAGGAGACAAGAGACACCCAAATGAAATATTAAAATAACAGTAAGATCTGTGCAGTTAACGAGGAATGGTTACGTTATGACATCCCATCCCAGGAAAGTCATCCAAATGGCAAGTCGTCCAACACAAAGGAAGGAACACATCAGGGTCAATCCAATGTACAATAATTTCTTTTCCATTTCTCCTCTGTAGAGAATTTTTCTATGAAACATACTTTACCTCCTATTCTTACTGTATTTGTATCTATGTGACTCAGCTGTTTTCAGTGGAACTCCTTTTATTTCTCTTGGCCTGTCCAACACTGCAGATCAGTCCCTCTCCGTAAATCTCCTCCACTCCATCTATTTTCCCTCATGTGGAATCAGCCTCTCTACTGGGATTTCACTTCACTTCTTCCCCTTCACAGCAGACAATGAATTTAAGCCACTTTTGTGACTTAATAAAAAGGTTAAATCAAAGGGCAAAAATAGTGAAAATAGTTTGAGATTTCAGATATACAATGCCAAAACTACATTCCCCTAAGAAGCGGTGGTGAGGAGTTTGAGATAGGCAGAGCGTACAGTGGCTCACGTGATCTTCCATCAGAGCTGTATTTTTCTTATGGTCGTCACTGACACTTTGAGCCCCAGCAAAACAGATGTCCAGATCTCTCTTGTTGTCAGCTGCTTACCTTTTTAGGTTTACTAATTTACGAATTTTTTTAGTATGCTGTTTGCAGACCACTTTCAGAGTCCTCCAGGACAGCAAAGCCTTAGGCATGTTCTGCAGCCTACAAAAACTCCTCTCACCTTCTTTATACAGGCTTTTTTTCTCTTGGTTGTTTCTTGTTTGTTTTTTGGGGTTTGTTTGTTTGTTTTTTAATTCAGAATTATCACTGCCTTCCCTGACTGGCTTACTCACAAATTTCCATTACAGCCCCTGGTGGGACCCCACTGACACAAATGTGGTTTGTTCCCACAGAGGTGAAGGTTTCTTCCCTGTCCAGGAAGGAAGCCTGCTACTACCTCTGTGGTCCCTGAAACCCAGTAGACTGCAGAGCAGAGTACTGTGATTATTATTTGAGAATATTCTCCACTGACACATTTCACAACCTTCTCTTCCCCAGAATCCATCCTCTGTTCACATAAGCATAATTTAACTTGTTGTATAACAGCAAAAGAAACAGAAGTACCATAAAACTGGAACAAGCCTATCAACCCTATAAAGGGCAGACTACTAATATAACCTCTTACAAGAATCAGTTCTCAGAAAAAATACGAAGAGATAAACCTGCTTTATATTCATTTGAAATCTAGGAGAAAAAAAAACAAACAGCAACCACCCACCACCACCTCCCAAAAAAACCCCACCAGAAAAAAATCACCAACACCCCACCGTTTGTATTAGCATAATGTTCCTCCTCTTAATCATTGCAAATATTATCACTTTCAGGAAAACTGAAGCTGGAGACAGAGTGAATGCCCCAGACTAAAAAGTACATCAGGGAGAGAATCAGGAGGAGAATTTTAGAGTTACTGCCTCCAGACCCCAACCTGAGCACTGCTGATCCTACTGAGATTTCTGGCTCCTCTGCTTAAAATTACCCACTATTGTTTCAATTTGGGTAGAAACTGCAAACCCTTCTGGTAACTGGACTTAAAATATACAATTCTCTGTACAGGTTCCCTTCCCACTATCAAATGTTCTTCCAGCCTTAAACATGCCAGTGGACTTCAGTTTTACAGGCACTGCAGAATATCAGCCAGCTAGGGTAATAGTACTAAAACCCCAAAATGACATGGATTTTTAAATGCCATGCTTTCAGTGAAGAGCAAAGACACATGAACATGCAGATGAAATTAAACAATTCTATTGCTCTGTTTCATTTCTGAGAGCCACAGGGAAAAAGAAAAAGCTACCTGAGTGAAGAATGGAAATATTTGCTATGTTTGACAGAGGAAGCATGATTAAAATGCACTGAAGCTGAAATAACAACTAAACTCTATTAAGAATAACTCTCACCAACTCATACCACAAGTGTCACATTTGTAATGCAGGTAAGAGTACATAAAACCCACCTCATCTCAAGGCACATCTTACAACATGTGGCCATTACCATTAAAAAGATATCCTCCAGAACATCTCACAAGACAAGAAGAGGCAGAACAGCATATCAATGTATCTCCAGTAACCAGAAAGAATTTAGTCCTGCCAGCAGTGCTTCAACGTAACTATCATTTCTCCGCTCACTTGCACAGAAACTCTCCCTATACCTGCTCAACAAAATAGTTCCCAACAAAATAGTTTTCTGTAGGAAGTTACTGGCTAAAATTGAGCTGTTTATGAGAATGTTGCAATTGCAGATAGTTCCAGGCAAATTTCTCCTTGACTTCCATCACAGCAGCAGCGAGGGTTTCTTGGGTTCCCTGAATTTTTGGCTGAACAGCAGAGGGACTGGCTCTGAAGTCAAGGAGTCAGATCTGTGGGCTTATATGAAGAGTGATTCTGCCAGGGGACTGTCTCAGAGGCAGGTATCCAGTTCCTCATGTGCCCCATGGAGAGTGAGAAAACAACTCTATGCTTCAAAGGATGAAACACCATCACACATCAGAATCAAGGGACACATCAGCCAGAAAAGATGTTTCTCTTACTCAAAGAGTAGCAGACATTTAAAAAAACAAAGATTAACATAGTAAGACAGATAAAATGAAAAAATACTTTTTCAAGTTAGACTAAATTCTTCAAAAGCATGTCAAACCTGCAATATTCTATTTTGATTTGAAGTGGTTGGGGTTTTTTTCCAGAACTCCTAATTTCAGAAGAAATTTTTATACCGCAATGCTTTAAAATATAATGGAATGTTGTATTTTACTGGAGAGTTTCCCACAGTGTGAGTATTCATCCAGCTGTGTTTGCCAGAATCCATAGGAATCCTAAAATGCAAGCTTACTTCAGAACTTACTACATCGTTTTACAAATGAACATGGCAAAGTAGTTAGCACCGGCAATTGCGCAATGGCAGTACCAATTAAACCAGCAAAAGTGTAGGCTGTATATAAGGAAATATTTTTCAACAAGGAAGTCTATTATATTTTGAACTATGTCTCCCTAGGCAAGTAACGAAAGCCCCAGCACTTGAATCAATTAAGAGAGACAGCACACTTGAAAACACGCTGTGGGGAACAATCATGCACCAGCCAAGTAGACAGACAAGACGATCTTTTAGGTTCTTTCCATCTCTAAAATCTGGGGGACAAACCAGTGCTGCCACAGGGACCAGGGATGCCAACAGGCATACCCTGTCTTCCAGGACTCACGTTAGCCAGGGGAGAAACCCTGCGAGCGGGACCAGGATTATGCCTGTGCAGCAGCAACTGAGGCTCCTACAGATGCCCAGGGTAGCTCTGAACCACCTCACTTGCTTGGGACTGGCTAATAGAGTAAGCGTTGCAAAGCATAACCCAAAACAGGCTGCAAAACTCTCCCCAAAGCTGGGAAAGACTCATCCAACAGCTACGCTGCTCCTAATGACCAGGGCAGCTACTTCAGTAATTGCCTAGCTCTGTCTATAGAGGCTGTAACGGAAATATTCGTTAAAGAACTTTGCAACCAGAGGGTCAGCACATGCCAGGGCTCACCCTTGTGCCTGTTCAACAGGACACAAGAGCATCACCCCAATCTTTTAAGCCTGAAGGACTGCTTAAAAATGCAGGCTTCAAAGCCCCAGCCTGTAAGACTGTCATCCCTATGGCAAGAGACAGAGGAGGCAAGTTCAGGCCTCCTGGGAGGGTTTCAGCTTTCCGTAATTCAATGCAGCACCTACCGCATCATCTGCGCACCTCTCCAGGTGCCAGTGCGAACATCAAACAGATTCAACGCAACTTTTGGATTAAACTTTCAGGCTAGAATCAGTTAACCTCCTCACAGCAACAGACTGCTTTCATGAGTTTGCATAAAGGAGAAGAAACACTCTGCAAATTGATATTCCCCAAATCAATGACATTTACATGTCTTTATTCACAGAGTACTTCTGATTTTTTTTTTATAGCCTACACTAGTATCCATAAAAAGCCTAGCTCAATGTCGGTCTTCATTTATCTTCCTTCCATTCTTCCAAACACCAGAGGAAATTTCTCAGTCAAAAGATAACCTGCTTCTCCTTTTTTTTTTAATTTCTACATAGTTTCTGAACACCTGCTCTTTATGTCGTACCGCAAAATTCTAGGCAATTAAAAACTTAGAGAACAAGGAAAAAACAAAGCTTGTCTGCATACAGGGAATTATACATTAGACAGTAATAGCTACACTGCAGCCATGAGTAAGCTGTTAATTTATGTGTGTATTCAGTGCTAAACTACAAAAGCCAAAAATTACTGGGATTTTTTTGTTTAGGCTTTAAACTCAAAAGTGAAGAAATTCAAAAGCAAAGTACCCATGGCAACCTTAATTCTATTCATCTTGCCCTCTGATGCAGTCCTTGTTCAGTGATTACACATTCTTGAGTAAACCTACACCTCTCAGATGATGTCAAGCAAGGTTAAAAATTTTTTAAAATTAATGAAGTCCTTCAGTATACTTGTAAAGTTTACAGCTAAAGGCATTCAAAAGCACATTTGCAATAAAACATGAACCGCCTTGATTTTTGGAAGCAAATAAACCTAAACTGCCATCAAAGTGTTCTCAACTCATCTATTACTTTTTTACTCTTCTTAACATTTTCTTTTTCACATTTTTCTCAGTATCTCAGTGTGAGAAATGAGTAACATATTACTCATTTTACTTATTGGTGTTTAGCTTCTGCTGCTCTGCTTATGCTCCAGTGAGAGTTGAAAAATGCCATTTACCATGGTTATATGGGGGTTTTTTCCTTATTTTTTCCCCACAGGAGTGATTTGTATAGACAAGTATAATACTGTGTGATGACATTTAAGATATGAGAGTCACACGGTACATTTCCAGACATTTTACTACTTATTTTTAACCTAACCTTCTAATAATACAAAGCTTACACATTTATGCTGTCTGTCCAGTAAATGTGTAAACTTGCAAGTACTCCCTCATCTTTCAAACTCAATGGCTAATTTCACCCAAATTTGAAAGAGGAGGATACAAGCCTCCAATATAATTGAGTTCCTACAAGTTTAATGGGAAAAAGTAGCCAGCTAGAGAAAACAAACATGGTTTAACGTGCCAGTAACACCCCAGAAGAAAGGCAAGTAGAGCCGAGCCATCTCCCGTTCTGCTTTACAGCAGCCAGGTGGCATTAACGCTCTGGCTCTGCAGAGTACCAGGTTAGCCAGGGGGTTGTTGCGGTGGTGGTGAGAGAAGGGACAAATCGTTGTATATTTTCTCACTGCCAGTGTACGTTAATGCTCCCAAGGAGCAAGGTTTGCCAGCCAGATGTCAATGCTATTTCCTCCAAAAACTGCAGCACCTCTGAGGATTGAGATCTGTGGCCTGGAAGCACCCCACCTAAGGGGCGTCTGTACATGATGGAAGGACTAAAGCAGTCTTGTGACGAAGGCCAGCAGTAATGAGGCTTTTAAAAGTGACCAGTTAATGTACTTTGAAAAGGGGCTGCAGGGGAGCAGACTGCAGAGCTGCTGCAGCATTCAGCCTGGCTGACACACGTGGCAATGGGAGGAGAACCGCTGCTGGGAGCACTTTCTGCTCACGCTGAACAAAGAGCATGTTACGCAAAGAAAACATGTTACCTTTCGCGGTGACTCACTTCTTTACGCTGTAAAGGTGATGCAGCTCCATATCACGAACACAGTAGAGTCCAACTGCTGGTTTTGGTGAGCTGCTGGCAAGGTAGCTTGTTAGGGCACTGTCAAGCTACTTGGCTCTGTGCACACAGCCTCAAGGCAGAAAGTACCAAGTGAGCTCCAAATCCCACAGTCCAAGTCACCTCTTACAGGCAGCCTACGCAAGCACCCTTTCACAGCAGCACTTGAGATACTTCTTTTGCTGCATGCTGCCTCAGCAAGAGCGCTAGTAGTTTCTGAAGCAATAACAACCAGTTATCTTGCTCCAAGCTCAGGAAAAATGAGAAGAACCTGCTCAAAATCATGCCCAGAATTTCTGGAATCACGGCGTAATTCCTCTAGCTGCTCTGCACAGACAGTAGGCAACCACTAATACAAGATCCTAACCTAATATACTGGAGAATCATAACCAAATTCAGTTCACTCTCATTCTTGCTCTTTCTCAAAAGCAAACAAACAAAACTCCACAAAACAAAAAACAACAACAAAAAAGTGCACTATCTCCTCCTACTTATCACGCGGTAGACTGGATAAGAAACAGAACAACAAGATAGTCCTTTCTCTCCTCTTACTAAAAAATAAAATAATACAGCATTAACTTTGGTGACAATAAAATGTATTGATGATAAATAAAATACTCATCACTGTAACTTTGGTTACATCTAGGAACTGCAACTGAAAAGTATTCCTTGACCACCTGGTGCTCCACAAGACTCAATCGCAGTTCAGGGTCGATAGCGGCATTGCCCTGGCATCTCAAGGAGCAGTTAGATGGACCCATTCCTTGAGAAAGACCATCCGAAACCAAAAAGGTTCTGGGTGAGTCCTTACACAGGTAAGGAAATTTCAGTTCTTCCCAGTATCTAGACAGATGTCACCTGAGTTTATAACTCTGCCACTTCTGTCCTCTACAGTTTAAGCTAAAGCCCTTTCTGTGCTGCAGGACACTATGAATATGCCTTAAATATCAGACAGTAAATGAGACGATGGAGTACACAAGGAGAAACTTGTCCTCTTCCTTTAGCTCAGAGCCACCCAGTGATTCTGAGCTTTTTTATGAAGCCATAGTACCTTCCAAGAAGACCACAGGTAAAAAGCAGGGCAAATTAAATTCTGTGCATCCAGCCATACTTCTCTCTCTCTTAATAACAAACACATGAGGCCAAGAATGCCTTCCCCATCTCTCTCGGAGCTCTAGCTGATGCATGAGGAACAGCTGGCTGCTCACTTTATCTGGCAGAGGTTGACTCCAGTGGTCCCACACATAGGTGACAAACAGGCTCAGAGATGTAAGGCTTCTGTGGAGGTCACATGGGATGTGTCACTAGAGCAATCAGTGGTGGGGACATGGTGCTGGGTAGTAAAGCAAGAAGCACAGGGAGCCTGTTGAAGGTGAGGAGGGAAGCATTTGCCCAGAGTCTTTCAGCTGGGTGAGTGCATGGCAGAAGAGTGTGAAAGGCAGCAGCAAGGATGAATTCAGAGTCAAAACCATAATAGGATGCAGAGTGTTAAGCTAAACAGAGTTTGAGATTGAAACCCTCACTTCCCTTTGTGGTTTCCTCAGCCATGCCCAGGGGTTGTCCATCAGCTGCCCGCTGTCTCAGGAAAGGGAGCGTAAGAGCTCTCTGGGCATGCAAGAAAACATGCTTCTCCCACAGAAGACTATGGTTCTCTAGAGAAAGCAGAACACTCAGCAAATGCCTGCTAGGCTCTGACCATTAGGAGGTTTGTCAGATTCAGCTCTCACAGCAGCAGCACCATTCACACAAGCAGCAGTGACGATCTTCCGAGATGTTTTTGTTCACATTTGGGAGGGGTGACGCCACTGGCAGCTTTTACTGGAGCAAGGTGCCGAGCTCTGCGTGCATCACTCCCAGGTTCTTGCTGGAGAAGCAGAGCTTTCCCAAAACAGCCCGAGAGAGGGAAGCTCATGCATCTTCTCCGCTAACCATATAGCTGGCCCATAAAGCACAGACGCAGCTGTTAGTGTAGCTGCAGCCCATTCCTCCAAAGTTCCAATAAAGCAAGCATTGCGTGTGAAGAGAGATGTCCTGCAGATGAGGCAGCACTGAAGGGGGCCACCTTGATTAAACTAGGTTGTTCTGCTGAGGAGTCCTCAATGTACTCTCTGGGTAATGGCTGTCAGAGCTGCAGCAGGGTGACATGAATTGCCTTTTATCTAATTGGAAAACACCCACAGAGTTTAGAAGTTCTCATTTAGACAGGCAAATCAATAAAGGAAATGGTAAGCATGAGAATACAGTGCAACTACAGAGCCTGTGTGGGTCCTATATGCTTTTGCTTAATAAAGATTAACTCTTACCAGTTTGCTGCAGTGCCTGGACTTGCATAATAGCAGAACTGGTAGATTCTACCCTATAAAGTCAGGGAGTATCTTGCCCTTACGCATACATCTCAAGGCAAGAGAAGAAGCCTTTTGTTGGAGACCAAAAATTTAGAAGGCTTGGAAATTTAGAAGACATTGCAGAGAAGGTAGAAGAGAGGAAAAGCTCATCTTAATTGTAACGGTCCTGAAGCTGGCAAACAGATCAGAAGTTGCTTTTCTATTAAAAACAAAACTGAGCAAAACCTGATTTGCAAAATGGCAAGATTAACAGCTGCATTTCCATAGAGGGCTGCTGTTATAAAGGCAAATTGCAATGAGGGAAATGAGCAGAGAAGTGATTTTCCACTTTCAACTTTCCTTGTCCTTTTACCTCCACCCATATCAGTGGCTATGCAAATCTCCACCCAGAGAGACACTCCAAAAATTCACGACTATTAAGAAGTTATTTAGTTGTTAACAAACTTCCAGGTTTCAAGAAAAAAACAGCAAAACCCCCGCAATTCTTACAGTTTCTTAGTTTAGGATTAGCTTTGTTTTTCTTATTTCTCTTTGGCATTCCTTCCCCTATACCTCCAACCACTTTCACAACAGGCTTATGCTGAGTAGCTTCAGGCAGCTGAGAAAAAAAAAAAAATCCTGTTTAGCAACATAAGTATCTCTTCTCTCACTGTTGCTAACAGGAATTCTGTGCATAAATCACAGCATGCACCAAACGAAGAACAGCTCCTGAAGCCTATGACTATCTTTACCCACTGCTTGATTCTCCTCACATTTACACCAATGTATTGGCCTCAGGGGGAGTGCTTCTGACATGCCTCAGTGTTAAGTCAGAGGTGAATCAGGCCCATGGGAAGAGAACAGAGAATTTGACATCTAAGTCTGCTGACAAAAGTCAAAAAGAGGGTTTGGAGTAACAGAGGTTGACTCATGATGGCTCTTCAGAAGCTGACTGCATAGGACAGGTTGGCACTTATGCTCCAAACTCAGCCATCCTTACCTCACCATCCCTCGTCTCTGCCACAGGCCGACCCAGCCATACCTTCAGCCCTTCCGCACTTAGCTCACAGAAGTGCAGATAACCTGGTATTTCCTTGCTGGGGTGACAACTGTTTAGAACAAGGTCTTGGAGGGAGTAGACAGGACTGACAATAACCTCAGGTTTAGAAAGAGTCTCTCTGCCCGCTCTCTATGAACCACTGTGTGACAGAAGACAAGCTGGCCAACCTCTTGTTGCATTAAGGGCATCTTTCACAGTAGAGGACCACTAAACCAGGGTATCCTTGCCTCTTTCTTGCTGCTATTTGGAAATTTCTAGAAAGTGTTCAAGCATTGCCCTCTCCAAGCTAGCCCCGGTTCTAGAGAAGGGGAACACAGAGTGCAAAGGTAACCCTGACAGAGGGCCTTCATGAGCCCTCCAAAATGTCTGTTAAGTTCCGGGTATTCCAAGGTAGGGCAGGAGCTGTTCTTCTCTGCTAAGCACATGCGAGGGTTTGCAGAACAGGTCTGTGGGGCCGTGGTTTCTTCTTCCCTGGTGCAGGTGATTGGAGGCAGAACAATTATTAGGGATAGTGCAAGGTCTTAAAAGAAATTTCATGACTAGCGGAGCCTAAAGGAGCATAGCTACAGCTGGGGTGGATCAGGAAGTTCCTAAGGGACCTACAAACAAATCATAAAAGTAATACTGCCTGGGGAACGTCTGACAAGCAACCTTTAATGGTCATCACTCTCTATAGGTCTATTGGTATTAGAAAGCACTCCTCCATTTCAAAAAAAAATTACTATCAGGATTTTAAGTAAGTTTTTGTATATATCATAGCGGCAGTTCTTTAGTTCATGGTTCCTTTCAAACCAACATTTTATTGATCAACATAAACAAGTAAAAAACAAAAAGCTCCTTTAAAGAAGTACTTTTCATTTGCACTTATGCTCTGCTGGAGAAGAAAAGGCATAATAAAATTGACAGGTTTTTTATGAGTGCCTTTTCTTCTTATTGACAAAGTGTGTTTTAATAAGGACTTCATCTCCTCTTGCTTGATCCCACACTAAAGTCGTGATCCCATACTTTGGACATCAGTCTGTTGCCATGGAAATGATCGTAATATCACAAAAAAATGCAGTATTATGACTTCACTGCAAAGAGAAAAAGACAAACTATAAGGATCAAGTCCTCAAGCAGCGATAACGTTACTCATTAACACAAAGAAAGAGAAGAATTATGAAAAATACATCCAAGGCAAATTCACTAATGTTTTGCAGTGTCCAAAGAATATTTTTCCTAGAGGACAAATGGTTTTCGAAGTACGAAGTTCAAAGAGATCTTAAATGCCTAGTTTCTGTTCTTCCAATCTGTAATCCCACTCACCATTTGAAATATGCTGTTTCTGTGGATGCACCCTGGTAATTTTTCATTCCACCCCTTCCCAATGCCCACTCAGGACCTCCTTGACTGTTTGTAGTCCCTTGTTATTAGTGAAAGGACTGATACTTAATTCAAAGGAATTGTTGCAACTGTAAACAGTCATTCAGTTCAGGTGGTGTGGGTGGCGGGACAAGGTGATGTGCACCAGATCTTACCCTGAAATAGAAATAGCACATGACTAGCATAACATGGAGATCTGATAAGCTCTCTCTAAGCCTAAAAGTACATACTTTCAGACTCTGAATATCCCTAAGACTGTATTTTACCTCTAAAATGGTAAAGTGAAATTTTCTGTCCATTTTCGCTCTCTGCTATAGCACTTCCCTATGCTGGTTGAGAATAATCTTAATTCTTACCCTAGATGAAGCCAAGGACTTCAGAGATCCTACCAGCGAAGACTTTCTTAAAAGATGGCCAGGCCAGTTTCAAAAGTTACACATAAATTTAAAGGTGCAAATGTGTGAATGAATCAAAACCTAGGGAAAAAAACCACTGATATTTTGAAATCTTAAATAGCTCAACTGGACCTACAAAATGATGGGTGCTACCGTACCCCGCTGATGCAATTCCTGACAGAAGCACAAACCTTACAAGAGTAATAGAAACAAACACACTTTGAAAAACTCCAGAAGAGTTGTGACCTTACTAATTTGCTTTCAGGCCATATTTGTTCTCGTGAGTTCTGTTCCTGTGATCATTTTGAGGGGGTTGCCTAAAGCTGGAGAAGAGGCACTGCTGCAGAATTCAACTTTAGACTTTGAGCTTTAACAAGCATGACTTTCTCCCAAAATCTGCCAGCCTTGGCAGCTCTCCGAGAGCTCCTTTCCACATACGCCACATCAAACAGTTTTTTCCTACAACCCTGTCTGAGGAAGAAAACAAGATTTGCAGTGGTCACAGACAATAGAAAAGGTGCTAGAAGAAAAATTAGGGAGAAAGAAAAGAAAGCAACGGTTGAGATAAGAGTGTTGCTTCATGGGTTCTCTCATTTTGTTTTGGATGAAAAACTTATCTTTCTTCTGAACTCCAACACGCATACGCCGTGAACTTGTGATTGCTTATGAATTTACATGTATACAACTAAGGTTTTTCAACATTACTAAATCTTCTAAGTGAGAAAGCCTAGTGCATCTGTACTACATACCAAAAGACTATTCATTCCCATTAAGAACTCACTGATTTTTTGCCTCCAGATGTGTTTTAAGCTGCTGGGAAGTCTCAGAATTCAGCGGATTAACGTGCTCTAAATGTCATTTGATAAAGGGCACTGCTGCCAATGGTTCATTCACACTGCACAGATTTAATTACCTAAATGAAGTACCCTCCAAGAAGTGCATGTTGGGTTTGGTTGGGTGCTTTTTGTGATTGTGGTTTTAGCTTGTTTTTCTTAACAATACTCCACTTCAGTTTGTATTTTTTCCTTTCTAATTGAAATTAATTTCCCTAGATGTTTTATTTTAGAAAACACCTGGAACAGGGCTATTATTTCAAAAAGGTAATTATGAAATTAGAAAGATAACTATCATACTTATTTCTTTAATTACAGATATAAATAGGGACTATAATGCAGAAATTGCTTACAGACATCTTCCTGGGTTGTGCTGGAAGAAAACTGCAGAATCTGCTGCTCGTCTAATTCCAAGGAGACACAAACCAAGATAAAATGAAGAGGTTGCTAAATCTACTACTGAGTTCTGTCTGAAACTTTGACAGCACCCTTCCCTGTCATAGCCCTGTTTGCGCAACCACAGCAAGAATTGTGAGGGGTTTTTTGGTTGTGGGTGGGTTTTTTTTAAAGCTTACTCAGGTTTTAGTCCATCATAGAAATCAAACAACAATTTCTGCAGGTCTTGCTGCAGAAAGCAGGACTTCTCTGATCCTGGAAGAAATGTAGCAGGATAAAAGCACAACAACAGCCCACATCCCTTGCCGAAGTCCTAGCCACTTGCCTTTTCAGGCTGGAAAAGTCAATCCTATTTTGAGATGTCTACAGATAAAACAGTGGCAGCACCAGTTGAGAGAGAGAAGTGAGTGCATTGAAGGAAGGTGACACTGGAGGTTTTTAAGAGCATTCAGGATAAGACCATGCCAGGAATAAAATGGCTGCAGCTAATCTCATGTGAGACTGGCGGGTCTCAAGGCCTCTCCCCACCCTGTGGCACTAGGAAAAGACAGAGCCTCCACTTAGGGATCTGGGCCAGCACAGACAGAGACATGGTAGAAACACCAGCTGCCAGAACAAAATGCAGTTATTCACTATCCCTGTTCAAAGTCCTCTGTTATTTTAGCCAGCCACAGCGAAAGCTATAATTAGGCACTCTTAACACAGTACAATGCTTTTCAGAAATCCAAGTGCCCCCCC
>Ga0065711_1031419_pt1 | contig 29741 bp, 37 predicted proteins | sample Hoacrofraction12_FD_59098 | JGI IMG/M metagenome (GOLD analysis project Ga0065711, IMG submission 59098) | Hoatzin crop microbial communities from Cojedes, Venezuela - Epithelial fraction 12 v2 (version 2) | ecosystem: Host-associated > Birds > Digestive system > Esophagus > Crop | place... | reverse complement strand
ATCGCTGCTCCAGGAGCGCTGGTGGGGGCATTTGCGGAGGTCCCGTACGCTCCGGCAGTGGCAGCTGCTGTGGCACCTTGGCAGCGTGGCAAGCATGGGGCAAGCAGCGCTCCGTGGATGGCTGGGTACCAGTGTTCAAATGGGGAATGCTTTGCTGTGCTCAAGATACTTGTTTTGTTGCACGTTTGTGTTTTAAGGCTCATCAGTATTCGCAACAACTTCCTTGCTAAAGATACGCCGTCAGTGCCTGAAACTGGCTTTCCCCAAGGCCTCACATTTTGGGGCCGTTACCCCTGAATGACAGGTCGCAGGCAGGTCCGAGGGGGAGAAGAGCAAATCTGAGAACTCCACCGATAGCAAGCAGATCTTGGCCCATCTGCTGCGTGCCCGTCTCTCTCCTCATTCTGCTGTTTTTCCACCCTCCTGGTGAGCACCCTTTTGTAGCGCAGGGAAAACGCCCGAATCCTCGGCAAGGCAGCGACTGCACACATAATGCTGTGGAATACAGAGACTACACAAAGGGATGAAAACATGCATCTTCTCTTTCCCTTTTCTCAGATCTAAGGATTTCAGTGTTTGCTAGTAGATTTTCAGACTGAAAAATGGGTTTCTTTCGCTCCTTCAAGACGCTGATGCGCTCAGTAGCAGGCACATGACGAGTGTCGCCAGCCTGTGCCCTGTGGGGGCATACACAATACCAGTGCCAGCTCTCACAATAGTCCTGCAAGTCCCATGATAGCTGGCATTTTTGGGAAGCTGAGCTGAATTTCATATAAAATATACCTCTTGGTCATGAAGAAGATGTCACAAACGTGGTCTAAGATAATCAGAATGGCTCAGCAACAAAGCAATAAATGCAAAGACGTATAGGTTGAAAAAAAGGATCAAGATTTTGAGGCCTTCTTTGTGGGTGTCAAAGATGGGGAGGTAGACTTTGGCAGCAATATACTTCTTTTCTAGGTGTGGCCTGATTCTGTCACTCAGCTCCCCAGAAGACAGTGACACCGCCTGTGAGTCAAGCGGGTGTTTAACACAGCAGCGGTGTCAGAAGCCTTGCAAAGCCCTCCGCAAATGCTGGCCCCACACTGACCATGTCATTCCTGGGAACGCGTCATCAGGGCTTGAAAAAAGCAGGAATGAGGGCAATATAGATCCATAAACATTTTCCCTTATACTGATTTCCTTGTGCTTACTCCTGAATTCAGCTGGACTCCTGAACAGCAGAGGAGATAGCAAAACCAGATCAACAGCAACGGCCCCCCTGAGTCGACTCCGCAACTGTGCTCAATTTCTGAGCCGAGCCTTCAACAAGCCATCAGCACTGAAGTCTTTAGCCAACCTCATGGCTAACGTGATGCAAAGGTCATGTTTCGAAGACTTCGCAGTCCAGTGGAGTCCAGCTTTGTCTGCCCAGAGTCATCGGATCCCAGAGAAAATGCTGCCCAAGTACTGCAGGCAGTTGTTGAACTGGATGCCATCAAGTCTTGAATCGTATGCTGAAAACAAGTAGTGGTACCCGAAAAATGGCTGTGTTAACTCTTTATCTACTTTAGCATTTATTTCCATGAGAGTAGACGTTATCATGTGTTTCCAGTGTGGTGTGTGGTGGCAGTTGCTCCTCAGATGCCATGGAGTAGCTGACTGTGTGGGGTAAAACATCCATACCCACTCCTATTCCCCCTGTTCACATCCGAGGGAGGGGATGGGGGAAGGCTCTGCTTCCTGGCCTTGTGACTGGAGCATCATCTTACCAGCAAATCACAGCTGCGCTCTGCATCCCTCCAGCAGCCCCAGCTCAGGTTTCCCCCAGGCAGCTCCTATGGTGCTGCTGTGCATTATCAGCTCCGCCGTCTTTGCCTGGAGCTTGGAGACAGTGTAACAGCAGTCGAACTTCATATCACAACAAATAAATAGGAGAGGAGCCAGGTCCTGCAGTGCCTTGTGTGGGAGGAACATATCCCACGGGGCATCTTCTGCTGCTAATGTGAAGATTCGGGTGCTGTTCTGGAAGACAGAGCTATGGCTGTAGGATGACACCTTTTTCAGTGTCCCAGGCATGATGGACTAGAAACCTATGTTACCCTGCCTGGCTTCTCCCACTCCGATTGCTTTGTCTCTTTCAGGCAGTTTGTAAGGACTTGCTGGGAGATGAGCCAGGTGGGAATGAAGGCAGCACCATGTCATCCTGGGAAGGGGAGAGAAGGGAAAATTCTTGCTTTATCATCTGCCCATGTCTTAGAGCTCACAGCTGGGTGTGATCTCTAGAGCTGTGGCACCAGAAGCTCAGGCTTTGTCAGAGAGCTCGTAACCCAAATGGCCTTTCATAGCACCACAGGCTGCGCTTGCTGAAGATCATCCAAGGAGAGACTGGTGGCCTGTATGCAGCCTGTGTGCTGCAGGGACCTGCAGCAGTTCGAAGACCAAGTTGCCCATCCATGGCTGGTCTGTGGAGCTCCCTCTTTTGAGCCGAACCTCAGCTCTTACGTTTCCCTTCTCTGCTGCTGTCCTGTTTTCTTTTGGTAACACGCACCAGCGAGAAGCAGAGCCTTGCTCCTCTCAGAGAAGATGCTGGAAGCAGCCCCCCTCAACCTGGGCATCTTCCACTTCAAGGTGAGCAGCTGAGAGAAGGGGACCCGAGGGAACCCTCACCCCAGTAGGACTGCTGACAGCCGTGCAGCACCAGCAGTGGAACTGTGCTGGGTGTTGCTGGGACAGGGGCTGTGGCCAGGCAAGGCCCAGTGCCAGAGCAGGGGATGACAGTGCCCAGGCGCAGAAAGATGCCCTTCCCTCCTGCAGCCTGCTGTGCCCAGCCACCAAGACACCCTGCAGCCAAGCAGCTCTCCTCTTCTCTAATCTGCTTCTTGGTTTCTCCCTGGTGGGGTGGCACCAGCGCCAGCTGTCTCCTCGGGGACTGCACAAACACATCTGTTGAGGTTTTTGCCCACGGCAAGCAGCAGACTGTTCGCAGTGGCAGCTGGAAGTAGCAGGAGTGGAAGGGGAAAAAACCCACAACCCCTCTGTGCATGTGTCCACCTGGCCAGCTCTGCTAGTGCATCTCCTGCAGCCCCCTTTGTCCTCACGTTCTTCGGCAGCCAGGAGCCACCACACCCGTTGCCATTTGATTTGAGTCCTTTACGCCGTGTGGGGGGGCTTCTCGCCGATGCGCTCAGCGAGGCAACCCCCATCTGTCAGACGCGGTTGATCTCTCCGGGGGGAAGAGCTGCGGGCGCAGCTGAAGGTCAGGTTTGAGAGGAGGCAGACAGTGTTTGATGTCTGCCTGACACCGAAGGGATTCACTAGGGCAGGAGCAGAGAGGTTTGTCCTTGGTGCCGGTGGAGTCCTCTTGCAAAGGTGGCTTCTACCCTTTCAATGAGGAGCACAGAAAGTTGCCAAACCTGGGGGTACTCAGCAAATTGAGGATGCTGAGGAGCAAGGACTGGCTCCAAAGCCCTGTCTCCAGGCCCTCCTCTGCCTGGCTCCCTGCAGCTGCTGCTGGAAAACACTGCTTAAAAGCAGCTGGCATCTCCTGGAGTCCTGGGGGAAGCGGCGAAAGAAAGCGGCATCCTGGAAGGAGGAAAAAGCCCCCTGTGCAGCCAGCACTGAAGGACGGGGGAGCGGAGCGGGATGCTGCTGCTCCTCCCAGAGCTTTCCGCTCTTCCCGGGTCCCAGCAGGAACCGTGCAGCTGCTGACAGCTATTAACAGATGGGGAGAACGTTGTCTCTGTCTCCTACTGCTTCCCGGGATGAATGGTAATTACCCTTAATTAGGCTGGATTTGGTTCTACCTCCTACCTTCCAGCCCCCTTGCCTGCACTGGCAGGGAGAGACCGGCCAGCTCTCTGCGGGGAGCCGGGCTCAGCAGCGGGAGCGGAGGCTCACCCGTCTCCCTGGGACGTCCCGCGGGCCTTGCCCGTGGGTGCTGGGCACAGGAGAGGAGGCAGAGCCAGCCGGGGAGCTGCGGGAGCTCCTCTCTCCCTGGCCTTCCCAATGGCACACTGGAGCCCTGCGGAGGGGCGAGACGAATGACCCCACCAAAGCCTGAGGGTGCTGGTGGCTTGGACGCACTCTCTTTGAAATTAATTAAAGAAACAATACAGGGGAAGAAATAGTCAGGGGATCTGACTTGTCGTTATGGTTGGCATCCCTACCACCACTCATGGCACCAAGGTCTGTGAAGAGGGGCATTCTTCCTCCGCTGCTGGTGAAACCCAGTCCCAGGATACGCCTGGACTTGTCCCCCATCTCCCACAGGGCACAGCCCCGCTGCCCTGGAGTTAGTCAGGATACGACCTGCCCAACGGGGGTGGTTTTTTTCCTTCTTACACCACTCCACCTCTGGCCTGAACTCTGAAGCAGGAAGGCTTCTTTCACCCAGGTTACTTCAGATGCAAAAATAGCGTGGGAGGTGTTCTTCATCCACTGAGGCTGTGCCTCCCAGGAATCACACCACAAGAAGATGGAGGCAAAAGTGGGTGGCTGTTAAATCCTTCCTGTACATCCCAGACACCCTCTGCCCCGGTGTCTGCCCAAGATGCTTGGTAAGGCTGCGCTTTGCTAACCCCACCTCAGTGCCGTCCTGCCCACCTGAACAGCCACGGTGTCTCGACAAATCCTTGCTGCTCCCCCAGAACCTGGATTTGTCCCTGCTTGGTTCAGCTCAGCAGCTGGCAACAATTTCCACCGTGGGAACCCTTTTCTCCAGCGACCCTTGCTGCATGTAGTAGGGTGTGAGTAAAAGGGCAGACACGCTGCCTCATCCTGCCAAGCTGAAGCTCCCCAGGCAAGACAGTTCATTTGCCTCTTCTTATTGTTTAAATTTTTTTTTCCAGATCGTATGTTTTCTTGACCGAATCATAAGAACCTTCCTGCAGGCAGGATCTGTGCCCAGGGACCTCCTGGCTCCCGTCTGCAAACGCCCCTCTCCTTGCTGCTGGAGCCCCCTCTCCTTCCCTCTCTGCGAGATCCCTCCAACGTCAGCCGGCAGGCTCAGGTCCCTCTGCTGCCTCCCACTCAGCCCCTCGCCTTGCATCCAAATGCCAGATGGCACACGAGGAGCTGTGCCAGGCTCCCCTCCCTTTCTCGCCACACTTCGGTCTACGGAGAAGAGACGGAGAGCCAGCACAGCCAGATTTCAGGCTGCCGTGGTTGCCCCAGCTTCCCTGCTCTTCAGCCCCAGCCGCGGTGGGATTGGGTGGGAGGCGTTGGCAGAACCCCAGACCGAGGGGTGCCAGGGATGAGAGGACGGGCACTGGAGCTCTCCCCTGTGCTAGAATTAATAAGCAACACCTAGGACATGACCACAGCTGCTGCCCCCTCCGTGCTCCCTCACCCCGCTTCCTTCCTTACTGGTTGGAAAATCTCCTGTTTGGCCGGGGCTGCTCCCTGCCGCTGGGTAACTGCCTGCAAAGGCAGCTGCAGGTCTGAAGGTCCGAGGGTTCAGCAAGCTGCTCTCGGGCAGGACAACCCCTCAGTGTCCCCTTATTGAAATGAGCAGGAGGAGGGGAAAAGCAGAGCAACCGTCCCGCCCGAAAGCGTGTCTTGGAGGCTGTGCGCAGCAGAAACGTCCTGTTTGTGGGCACTGCGGGGAGCACGGGGCTGTGTTTGGGCAGCAAAAGGAACTCAGGGAGGATTTGCTCGGATACTGCCAGTCTTTGTGCTTCAGACGGCTCAGAACCGGGTGGCCTCTTGAGCAACCCCTCCTTTCCTGGAGGGCTCTGACACTTTCTGCGGGCTCTTCTGGATGCCCAGGGATGGGCATCTCCATTAGCACTGCCTGAGCCCTAGGCTCTCCACTGTCACTACTGCGTCGCAGCAACCCCCATGGCTCCTGTCCCTGGAGCACGTGTCCCCTCACTGCCAGGTCGCTGCCACTCAGCTCCTTGGAGGGGACAGGGAAGACATCACCCTCAGCCCCTCAGAGTCCAGGAGGAGACATGCTCCAAAGCAGGGCTAGCTGCAGCAGGTCAGGCCTTGAAGGAGGCAGTTAATGTAACGCCGGTCGCTGAACACTGTTGATAGCCCTCCTCCTCTGCACTTCTACTCCTGTGAAGCGGGGTGCTGTCACGTCCTTGCCGAGGGTGCCAGCCGCCGCCAGTTCCCCTCGGCCACGCTGGCCACGCTCTCCCTGCTGCGGGGCTCTCCGGCGTGGACGGCGTCACCTCACCCGGCAAACCTGGCGGCGGGCACGAGAGCTGGCTGCATTTCACTTGGGGGAGGGAAACCAGCTAGTTAGTGACTTCTATTCCTGTCTGGGCTCGTTGCAGCCTTCGCGACATTCAGAGCAGGTGTGAAGCTTTTCCCTTCCCAGGCTGGGGATGAGAGTTAGTGGGAGGCTGTTTTTCAGCACTCTCATGGAGATGCTCTGTTGGTTTTTTGTGGTCTCTTTTTTCTCTGCTTTGCATTTTAGCTTGTGCCTCTGTGTCTTTCCCTTCCAAGCCCCAATTTCCATCTCTCCGTGCTGTGCTATATTTTGATAAATCCAAGGTGCTTGCAACAGGGGTAAGTGCCTTAGAGGGACACGGAGGGGATCAGGTCCTACAGCACAGGTGAGATTTTGAAAAGCCCAAGGCAGGCAGTGCAGCATCTTTCCCTCGTGTGGCCACCAGAAGGCAGCTCAGAGGTCCAGGGACTTTGTCATATTTGAAATGAGGCCATTGTCTGTTCTTGCCTTCTTTGCCTTCAAGGCCAGCTCGGCTGGGATACCCCTTGCAGAGGGACACCCGACACCCCTTGCAGGGGGCCACTCCTTCCCTTGAAGGCTGGGGATGCTCCCCAGAGCCTGACCCACAGAAAAGGGACAGCAGCAGGGAGGGGGTGAGCTCTTCCAGCACCCCTGAGCCAGCTGGGCTGTGTGTGGGCTGGGGAGGTGGGGGTACCTGGGGAGCCTTTTCTATCTCGCAGACTCTGGTGTCCCCCAGCAGCAGCTCTGTACATCCTGCACCGACAGTTGCAGGGTCCAGTGTGGGACAACTTGGAGGGCGGAGAGGGGGCCCTGTCCACCCCGTCGCACAAGGACAATGTCGGGGCGGTCGCCATGGCGGGAGTCGGATGCTGATGGGGTAGGACAGGCTGGGAGCTTGCGCGCCAAGGGCTGCTGAGTTGACACTGTCCTTTGGTGCCCTCTTCCCACCCCAGAGGAGCCCGGCTCTGACAGGGCTGGGGAGCTGCCAGCTGCCATCACCATCCTTCCAGAGCCACGCTCTCTGACAGATCCGCTCCCCGCCGCTGCTGTGCGCGGCTCCCGGGCTCTCCCCAGCCCTGCAGCGGGCTGCGGGGGCTCCGGCAGAGCCCCGTCCCCCTGCGCGTTCCCTTTCAGGGCCCGGCCGGTGGAGCAGGGGAGCCGAAGACATCGTGCTGCCTGCTGGGGGGAGCGGGGTGCACGCTGCCAAACCCCTCCGGCTGCAGCGATCTGCCACTGCTCGCCTGAGTGTCTCTGCCGTGTCCGGCGGCATCGCAGGCTGGCGCAGGGAGAACCACTGGGCTTCCCTCTTGTGCCCCATCACCGTGTCGGGATCACGCTGGCGAAGGGACCTGGGCTCAGCCCTGGCACAATGCAGGCTCTGCTCGCAGATGTCAAGCCGGGCTGCCTGGAAACCGCACGCTTGAGGGTCTGTTCAAGGGTCAGAGCTTGCCTGGTGCCTGCAGGGTCCCTCTGAACCCATGAGGAGTGACCCAGAGTGTTCCCAAGGACTTCTGCAGTGCCAGTGACGTGCCAAGCCTGGCTGCTGCCTCTGTGCCTGGCCTGTCCCCAGGTTAAGCCCTGTGGTGCTTCCTCCAGCCCAGCGTAAAGCCTTCCATCCCTGATTTATAAGCCCAACTGTAGCCCTCTACTGTAAGGCTCCAGCTCTGCCAGCTAGGGCCAACTCATCCCGCTTGGCTGGGCTTTTTGGCTGCACTGCCTGGTGGGTCTCTCCTTCTTCCATCTCCCTGGCTGGGTGCCCCAGGGCTCGGTGTCCAGGGTGATGCTGCTCCCCTGGGGCTGGAGGCTCCAGCCACAGAGCCCTCGCGTCCGGATTTGTCAGCACGGAGCCACCAGCGTGGGAGCTCCCCAGCCCTCAGATGTGGACAAGGGGGTCTCTTCTCCCTGCGCCTGTCTCTGGCAGGGAGCAGCGGTGCCCGTAGCGGGGATGCCCCAGACATCCCACCCCGTTCTGCTGCTGCGGGGCTGTAAGAGCCGGCAGCTCTCAGCTCGCTCTCAGGGTGACCAGCCCGCTGCAGGGAGCTCTCCTGGCTCTCCGGACCTCCGGTCCATTCCAGGTGGGTGATTCCTGTGTTTCCAACAAGGCAGGGGAAGAAAATTAAAAGCCCAAGTGAGCAACGCAGCCAGGCTGAGCCAGGAAGCATCAGAGCTGTCTCCGTCAACACGGCAGCCGAGGCAAGCAGGCAGGCAGGCGGCTTCTTAATTATTGATAGTGCTTATAAATAAATGCTGGGACAGGGAGGAGAAGGTTACAGCGGAGCACAGGAGTCGCTTCTGGGTGGGGGAAGGAACCTGAGAGCTCTGTTGTTTTAAAGGTCATTTACTTTTGCATCTCTTCCCCCCTTTCTCCATAAAACTCGGTGATATTTGAGTGGATGGATTATCTTCCTTGTGTGTCTTTCTTGGTCCTGCCTAACCGGGCCAGCTGGGAAGAGGAGGAGGAAGAGGAGGAGGGAGGAAAGGCACCCGCAAGTGGGGCCAGTCAGGGAAGGAAGGGGGAGGGAGGGAACGCCATCTGAAATGTGGGACAAACAGGCAAACGAGGAGACAACAAAATTAGTAGAGCAGCAAATCCCAACCGGAGTGTAAATAATTTCACACCATGTGAAAAGAAGGTCTACATAGGCTCGTATTCATCTTCCCCTTCCCAGAGCTGAAGCCCAGGCAACCTCTGATGCAAAGCACGAGGGAAGTTTGTGAAACAAGGCTGGGCAAGGACTAGAAGGAGATGCAGGGATCTTGGTCAGGGACTTCAGTAGTAATCCAGTGTCTGCGGAGCCTCAGGGGCTTTCACAGCAGGCTCGGGGTGGAGCTTCTCAGGAAGAACAGGCTGGTGATGATAATCGCTCTGGAGCAGGGATGCCGCAGCCAGCTGAAAACACAGGAAAGGTTTTGGACTGGAGTCGCAGCAGGACTTCAAGCTGACGGTCTGCATGGGAGTCTTAAGTGACTGTGGATGGTAGGACTTCACAACTTATTCTGAAGCCCTCAGCTTGCGAAAGCGACATACAGGCGCTGGGTGCAGTACGGACCCAGGTGAGGTGGAGCTCCTTCCACACTCCTCCACAGCAGACCCTGCATGACAGGGTCTCCTTCCACCCCCTCTCCAGTCTCAGGGGAGCCATTACCCGTGGTGGGCAGCAGCACCCCAATGCCTGGGACTGGTTGTGGGTGAAGCTTTGCCCACCCTCCCGCTGGGAGCCTGCTCTGGTTGCATGATGGCAGGGCGAGCGGCTCTGCTGTGCGCGGCAGATGCAGCAGCGCGTGGCTCTCTGGATGGTGGGTCTGGATGCAGAATGGGTAACACCATGACAGCCTCACTGGCACATGCTCGGTGCTGATATCCCTGGCCCCCAGCAGCCCCACTCTGGTAGACCAAGATCCAGAATGGCATAAATCAATCAAAATTCATCCGGTCAGTAGCAGGGTGCTCCTGATGGTGGTCAGGATGATGGTGGGGCTGGCAGTGGGGAGGATGGTGGGGGGGAGCGGGGCCCTTCTCCCAGCCCTGTGGGTTTTTCCGGCGCTTTCTGGAAGAGAGAGGAGCTCAGGTTGCAGCTGAGCAAATCGCATCTCTCAGCAAGCGGCAGGGAAACGCCAGCTGCAATCCAAGCTGGAGAGCTGACTGCAAGGCGCCAGCGCTCTGGTGCAGGGAACCGGCTGGCTGCGAAGGGCACGCAGCAAAGGTGAGCTGCTGGGATTCCCCGTGAAATGCCTCTCCTGCCTCCGCGGGCTCTCGGCACGCCGCTGCGGATGGCTTTCTGCTGTGGTGGGAGCATGGCTCCTTCCCCAGAAACGCTCCCCAGGAGCTGGGGACCCAGGGCTAGAGGGGTGATTCGACCATGGGGCTGCTCCTGCCCTGCCCACACGCCCTAGGTGCTGCCTGCCCCTCAGCTGAGTGTCTCTAGTGCAGAGCCATCCCCTCCTTCCCCAGGCAGCTGGCACGCAGAAGGTGAGCGGCAGCACCAGCTCAAGGTGGCCCTGAGCTGCTCCCGAGGGACGGGATGACCTGCCTCGCCACTGGTGCTCTGGGTCCGTGGTTCATCACCTCAGCCTTGTGCGTGCTGTGCAACAGCTGCTTGGCGTGTGGCTGCTCCGTGTGGGCGCTGCTCAGCGTGGGACTGCTCCGTGTGGTCGCTGCTTGGTGTGGGCACTGCTCAGCATGGGCACTGCTCGGCGTGGGTACCCGGCTGCTGTGGGAGCGGGGAGCCGATGTAGGCCATGGTGTGATGCTGAGAGCCTGCTGGTGTAACCCAGAAACCCACGCATAGGTGGATGTGTGGGTTTCTGGATTACACACGTGTACATATGTGACGTGACTAGCTCGGTGCTCACTATCACTATGCACCCAGAATCATAGAATGGTTTGGGTTGGAAGAGACCTTTAAAGGTCATCTAGCCCAACACCCCTGCAGTGAGGAGGGATGTCTTCAACTAGATCAGGTTGCTCAGAGCCCCAGCCTGACCTTGAAGGTTTCCAGGGATGGGGCATCTACCACCTCTCTGGGCAACCTGTTCCAGGGTTTCCAGGCGACGTGAGGGAAACCGCACCTGAAATGATGTGACGGAAGATCTGTGCAAGTGCGGCTGTGAATCCTTGCAGCGGCTGCTTGCGAGGGTGTCCCCGCACACATGGGATCTGCTGCTTCTACCTGCTGGTGGGTTGGTCCCCAGGTGTACCACACTTGGTTGTGAGCTAGGAGAGCACACACTGCACAAACTGCCCAGCGGAGGGGCAGCAAGGCAGGGACAGCAAGCAGCACAGCGACGTTGCTACAGGTGATTCGGGAGGAGCTCTAGTTCCTCAGAGCACAGCCCTTGTGGGGAGGCTGCGACGGCTAGTGGCAGAAAGCAGGGGTCCCAGCCACAGGGCTTTTCGCTGAGTCTTAGTGTCCCCGTTGTGAAATAAGGGATGGCTCATTGAAAAGTTTTGAGATCTAAGGAAGAAAAGGCCCAGACAGATGTTAGTTCTGCCCTGCTGGAGCTGAGATGCAGTTGGGGAAACTGAGGCACCCTGAAGGGATGTGCCTGCTGCTCTGCCTTCAGCAGAGGTGGCACGGCTGTTGCTGGTGAGCAGTACCAGCCCCTGGGAAGCCAGGGAAAGCTGAGGGCTGCTACCTCACAGAGGAGAGTTTACACAGAGAGCTGAGGACTGGCCAGGTCATCTCACCCATGGCTGATGCACCTCCCCTCCCCTTTCTTCTGAAGATTGCCTCTTGAACCAGCCCCAAGCTGCGCTCCCTCCCTGCAGGCCTTGGCTCGGGCATGCTGCGTTACATTCATCAGCTCCAGGAGATGCTCAGCTCCAGCCACGAGGGACCAAGCCCCATGGCTTTGAGCCTGTGGCTCAGCACATGTTCACCACCCTCCGCAGGGCTCGGCTCTGCTACCACCGCTGGGATCCCAGCACCTTCCTGGAGCGTGTCCCATGGGATCCAGGGTGCAGCACCCCAGGTCCCCACGGCAGCCAGACCCAGGGCTGGGGGTGACAGGGGCACCTAGGGCGAGCTGGGCTTCTCACCAGCGCTGTGTGCTAGCCTCTCGCATGGCAGCCCAGGCTATCAAAAGCAAAGCTCCTGAAGCAAAGCGGGCAAGAAGAGACAAGCAAGTACTTTCTGCTCCCCTTTTGCCGACGTCAGGTATTTGCTTGGGATTGGGGCTGGCAAACCCTGGCATTGCACGTGCCCTTAAGGGACCTCGGGGTCCATCTGGACTTACGGAGGTGTTGCCAACGTGACAGCACCTGCTCAGAGCAAAAAAACCCACCAGCTCTTTAATTAGTTTCCCGCTTCCTGCCGTCCCTTCTGCATGTGTGTGTTTGGAGTTGCAAACGTGTGCCCATGGTACTGCTCACACCTTAGGTCCCTGATGAATGGAACGTAGGCTGTGATTTTGGCCAGAGAACTGTATTTAAAACTCGTGTTTCTTTGCCCCAAGCCCTCCCAGCTGAGCATTGCTTCACCCGCAACTGAAACGCAGGGCGACCCAGGCAGAAACGTGGCAGCTACTGTGGCTGCAGCATGGGACCTGAATGCATTGTCCTTCTGCGGCCAGGAAAGGGGAGGACGGGACGTGAGGCTGTGCACTGGGCCTTTGCCAGGAGAACGGCAGGAAAGGCTCTCTCCTAGGATCAGTGATGGCCTGGCATGGCCACGGCTCAAACCCAGCATTCCTACTGCAGCAACCCCCTCCACCAGCCTGGGCGGACGCGGGCACCACAGACACCTGCACAAAACTACTCTCTGAATGAGAAAAAAGGATCTCCTACCAATTACAGAGCACATTTAGTGCTACTGAACTTCTGAGATCTAGTAAGATCACGACTTGGTTATGCTGTGACCTCACTGGTGACCCACTTAAATCCTTGCAAGCTCAGAAAGAGGAAAGGAAATACTGAGTTTTATGGCCAGAAATGCCAAGAGCAGCAAAGGAGGAGAAAGCAAACAGGCTCCAAGCTGGAAGGTGCCCTGGCTGAGGCAGGAGAAGAGCCAGTGCCATGGCAGCAGGCTGCAGCCCTGCTCACTGACCAGGTGGTTTTTAACATTTATAGGAAGGCAGTGCAGGAGATAGAGCACCCCCAGCTGCTAGTGCTGCTGCAGATGCAGAGAAGGGGCCGCAGTTCCAGCCGGAGGTGCAGAAGGTGAGGAACATGGATACCAAATTGGTGTGGAGATGGTGTAGGACTGGCCTGATGGCACATGGTGCATGGCTGTTGCACAGCAACTCCCCCCAGCCTGAGCAGGTCTTTGGGCTGACCCTGCAGGTAGCTATGGCCATGGAGAATCTCGGAAGGGCTGTGCAGGTGGCCGAGTGCTCCCTGCTCAAAGATATGCAGCTACCACTTCCACAACTGTTTGATGAACTGTGGGACTCAGTCCTCAGCAGGCTCCTGCCACTCTAGGGTGCCTTCTAGAATGCCCAGCTGCAGAGGTCACCCGAGATACCCCCAGACCCCATGTAGGATGGCCAGACTGACAACCCTAGCCCCTGTTAGGGGCTCTGTGATCCTTGTTGGCTGTTATGTGTGCAGTGTAAGGCTATGGTGGACCTTTCTAATCACCTTCCACCATTGCTTGGCTAAGCTATAACTTCTGTCATGTAACCAACACCTTTGGGTTCCCCAGAGGGCCTGGAATTGGCTGCAGGATCTTCAAGCCTTCCCTTAACGCCCCTGCTTGTGGGGCTTACGTCTCACTCTAGGGCTGGGTCTGTCACCCTGAGAGCAGGGAGCTGCTTTTCCCATGGGACATGGGAGAAGAGCAGAGTTGGGGTGCTGAGCCATCAGGCCTTTGCTGCTCGCTCACCGCACAGCGCTGAGCCCGACAGCTCCGGCAGCAGAGATGGACCTCCTTCCAACGGCCCCAAAGGCCACCACTCTGGTTGCCTTTGCAGCAGCAGCCCTTGGCCCTTCACGAGAACGACGAGGGGGGCTCAAGTGCACCGTCAGTAAAGGCATTACCTTGAAGGTCAGCACACAGACCCCCACCCCTCAAGGGGCTGGGCAAAAGTTTCCAAGAGGTCAGTGGTTTTTAAGCTAAACAGTCAGGCAGGAGGGGGTTAATTTCTTAAGGCTGCTGCTGGCAAGCTCAGGCTCTGCTTTTGGAGCATGGTGCAGGAACAGCTTAACCTAGCATTCCTCTCCTCCTCCTCACACCTACTCTCCAACACTGAAAGGAGGCATCATCTCCTGCAGCAGCTATTAATACAGTAGCACAAAAGCACCCCGAAAAAGAGCTTTCCTAGTAAGACAGAGCACCCATTCCCATCCCTGCACGTGGTACTGCTGTGGCCCAGGTGAAACTCAGGAGCTGTGCATCACCGGGCACTAACGCTGCTTTCAGCTGACGGCCCCCTGCGACCCCACGCACCCTCTCCAGCACCCTACCAGCCTCGGCACACGGTCCCCGATGGTGGATGTTCCAGGTCTCCCCTGTGCTCAGGTTCCTTGCAGAGATGTTATGAGCACCAGCACCATCTCTGCATCCAGAAATGGAAACAAATCTGAGACAGCACCAAGTTGCTCTGCTGCAACCAACGTATGGGAAGGCAGGCAGAGTGATGTCAGGAAGGGGCCTGTGCACCCCTCTGATGGCTGAGCTGTTGGCAGTAGGGGCAGATGCCCAGGGACCTTGGTTCATAGCACTGTTTGCAACAAGCCCTGCTTTAAGCTCTCTGGCTGGAAGTAGCATTTACTGAGTAAGGGCTGCAGTCCTGCCGCAACTGCAGCTGTCACTGCTTTGGGGGAGCACAGGAGGATAGGGGGAAGCACCACCAGCCCCTAAAGGCTCCCCACTCCTTCTGCCTCCAAGTCCTCATTTATATCAGGCACTTGGCCAAGCACAAAACCAGCTTCCTGGCACTTTGCAAAGGTGAGGAGCCTTAGGGACCACATACGAGACACTGGGCTGGACAGCCACTCAGGGAAGAAAACCTCTTGTCCTCTACTGATGCCTGTAAGTCCACCTCCCTTTCTCCCCCCAGGTGAGCTGCTTACTGGAGAGAAAGCAGAGGAGGCTTGGCTCACAGCAGCCATTCACCCGCTCACGCAGACAGCTAAGGAAAGTGGAGGAAGTCTCTCCTTAGCAGACTGGTCCACTCCCCACTACATCCTCTTCACCAGTCCTTACCTCTGTGACAGCCATTTCCTACTCCCCATCCATCACCACTGTGCTTCCATCCCTCCGCCCCCTCTCCCCAAAAGCATGCAGCTCCTCCACCTCCCTCCACACTGCCAGACAACCCTACCTGCTGGTGAAATCCATCCCTGTCAGGCTGCAGTTGTTGCTCACAGCGTGAAGCCTGCTTGCATCACTATCCTGTTGCACTTTCGCATCAGTTACCATTTGTGATCTCTCTTTATTTAGGTCAATACAGTAGCCAAAGCACCATTATTTCAGGTAAGAGCTCTAGACATCACTAACAATAAAGTCTAAAACATCTTTATGAGCTGAGTTTGCTGGATCTGCTAGCACTTGTGAAGAGCGGCCAGTTTAGAAGGGAGACCTGCTCACCTCAAGGCTAAGTGTTCAGCTGCAGGGAGTTCCACGCTGCAACACAGCAATAGTTCCTGTTCACCCCAACTCGCCAAATCCAGGGTGGTTTTTAGGTAGGTGCTGGTAAGAAGCCAGGAGGCAGTGCGAGAAAGGAGGAGTTACAAGGACGCGGCAGGAGGAAACAAGGCTAAGAATATTCATCCAAAGCAAAGAGGTAGAGGCTGGGATGATTTTGTTCCCTCCGTGCTTCAGTACCGAGGACTGGCTTTAGCACTACTCGTCGCACTGCCTAAAAGCCTAGGCTGAAAAAGCTCAGCCTGCAGGTGGGGACAGGACTTCTCTCCCCTTCTCTGAACTGTAGTAGCATTTTTAATCAGATGGGTGTCCTGAGCTCTGCAGTAGGACTGGGCTGGTTACAAGAGCACATGCTGGCTTGCGGGGCTGCAGGGACAGAATAAACCCCTTTGCCAGAACAGAGCCGCAGGGGAGGGGGAAGATGCAGCTAACAAGAAGCATCAGAGGATCAAACACTCTCTACCATTTAATGGCTTTAGGATAACACGGTACCATCTTCCCACGCTCTGACGGAGCCTCTGGGTGCTGGTCTTGTGGCAAGAACTGCACTGTTCCAAAAGCAGGATCTGCTGCTGCAACTGGTGCTTGCTGAAGCTCAATCCCCGGATCTCCACGCTGAGAACAGGCAGCATCATTCTGGCAGTGGGATCAGGAGCGGGGTCTCTGCTGATCCCTGATGGCCAAAAGCCAAATGATCAATGCAGTGGTTGCAGCAATGTTCAGTGTGGGAGCGGCTAAACCTTCAGATCAGCAGAGTATAACACGTGCTCTGCATCAAGTGCCCACACAGCTTGCAGCTGGGCTGCACACAGCTGTCCTGCCACCAAGGCATCACAGTTACTTCAGAGTTTACTCTGAGCGAACTCCAGTGCAGTAGTCAGGGCTCCCTGCATGCCCTTGGCATTTCCACTGCCCTTAGCGACGACAGGAGAGCCTCCTGCCTTCCCTTCCATCTGCGTACAGACAGCCATGGCCCAGTCAGCAGCGGAGAACACCGGGAGGCAACTCTGCAGAAGAGACAGAGCAAAGTAATTCGGACTGTGGAGCACTCGGGAGGCAGAAAGGTAACAATGTTCTCTCCTCACCCAGACTGCGCCCTCACGAACCTGAGGCAGTCGTGACTGCGAGGATGGCAAAGGCTGAGCTCACATTTTAATGGCGTGTCCTGCCCCGCGGCAAACACGGCCTGGAGGATCCAGGGATATCTATGCCCAAAGACTGAAAGCATATCTGGTCCCAGTATGGTTATCTTGGGTCCTACCCCTGCATGGTTAACCACCAACACTGGGCAGAATCCCAGGAAAAGCCTCAGCTGGGACCTGCTGAGCAGTAGGTCCTGTTCCCCTTTGCAGGCAGGTTCCCTGCATCTCCACCAGGGTTTTGCTCACCTTGGACACCTGACAGGCACAGAGCACCTCACCAGAAGCCTGAGGGCTGAGCAGCAGGGCTGATGTGCCAGGAGACTTGTCACACAGCTGGTTCACTACCTTCATCAGGATCTAGGTGAGGCAGGGAGAAGAGGGGTCAGGCTACAGCAGAGGAGGCTGGCATGTAGCAGAAAACGTGCCCAGCAGCTCCCTCCTGCTGTATGCAGCACCTGAGGTACCGCTGAGCCAACAAGTAATGTGGATTACTCACAGAGAGGGAGTCAGCTGGGACGGTATCAATGATGACAGGTTGGTTGCAATGTTTTGCTAGCAGGTTTCGTGCCTTCTCTTCAGCCTGGAGGAGGAAACACACAGCACTTGAAGGGCTACAGGTGACACAGGGTGGGCTGGGCGGGGATATATGCATGCGACATACATACACAGGGAATGGAAGTGCTGCTCTGTGGGACAGAGGGGAGATGTATGGTAGCAGAAATCAAACTAAGACTGGTAGACTGAAATCTCCACATGGAGACCTGTACAGCCCTCCTTTCGCAAAAGCAAGCAGAGATGAACCCTGTCAAAAGTGACCGGACAGCCACCTGTTTGGTCCCTGCCTCTCTCCTGGAGCTACACACTGGCACCTGTCTCAGCAAGGCTCCTAGGGTGAGATGTTTTTAAGAAAAGGATAGCTCTTGCTGAGAATACCAAGTCACCAATAAGCATTTCCAAAGGGCTTTTAATGTAAATTGGCAGAACACAAATGCAGCGGGAAGCCACAGCAATATCCGTAAGGCTGGGAAAGGGGCTCTGCCCTACCGCTGTCTTACTGTACAACCTTGTAAAGCCCACCGTCAGGGGCATCTCACCTTCTCCATGTATAAACAGGGAGGTGATGCCTGCCTGCTGGTGCCTGCAAAAAATGCTGGTATGGGGCTCTCCATCCTCACAGGCAGATACACATGGGGATTCTGCAGGTGCCAAAAGCCCAGTCACTTCATTTGACATGATGGCCCTCATTAATGCCAGTGAAATCAACCCAACACAAGATTTGTGTTGCACCGTGTGGGATTGTACCCGCTTTCTTCTGCTTCCTAACAGGACCCTAGTGACTGAGTGGTTGTGAAGTGCGACAGACACCACGTCCACTGGTGTACGTCACACAGCTATCAGCAGGCTGCACATGAGTGTGGTGCTACCACAGTACCTGCTGCACCTCCAGCTTCTTGATGGCCGTGTTGGCTGTTCGCTGTAGTGCTTTGAGGATGGTTTGTAGTTGTTTTCTTTGCCACTGGGGCATTGCAATGCTAGCCACCACCTGCAAGACATTTTCCTGCATTAATGACACTGAATTGTACCTAGACACAAACTGCTAGTTGTCTGGGAGGTCAGGCTGGAGCCTGGCCTCTTCCCAAACCCTCCTGTACCCCTATGTGATCAGGCCAGCCAGTCACTGTGTCGCGTAGCTTTCTCTTTTCAGCTGGGCATCTAAAGCCTGAGGAAAAGCCTGTGAACCCTTTTTCACTGCTTTACCTTCCCCACCACTGCCTTCTCCCACATTCCATCTGGCAGCAGGTCATCTGCAACAGAGGTACCTAGACACTGGCAGAAATCTTTGTGACCAGAGGCAAGAGCAGGTAGCAACTTCCCCTTGCTGTTGACCACGGTAAGATGTTCTGTGCCTCAACTGTATAGCGCTCATGAGGAGATCTTTCTGTACAAGCATGTAATCCTTACTTTGGTCATCTGTCCCACTTCTTTGGAGAGGTTCTGCATCTCAGGAATGGAAGTGCTCCTCTGCTTCACTCGTAGGGAGAGAGAGTCCACTTCCATAGCCAAGCACTGGCCTACTTCCCGGGCCTGGAGAGACAAAGAAAATGCTTCAAATGCAGCAACAGAAAAAATGAGCAGAGATGGAGGAAGCAGGGAGGCAGTACGGTCATAAACACTGAAGTGCTGCTCAGGATCCAGTGGAAACACACCTACAGAGGCTTTAAGAACAACTGTCCCAAAGAGACTCTGAAAGAGAATGTTCCTCTCTCAATTTGCAACCAATGCTAGATGGTCACACCCAGGGGACCAAGCTGTCGAGCATTTATGTTTCCTCAGTATCTTGCACCAAATCATCAGGATTTCAATGAAAAAGAATAAGGAGCCCTGCTTACTTCTTAGTGCTCTTTTGTCATTAGCAAATGCAACCTTGAAACTACTGACTGACAAAAGAAACACCAAAACTAAAGAAACCTCATCAGCTGTTCAAGCACATTTCCTGAGTTCAGCTGATCTTAGTGTATTTCTTACTGCTTTCCCAAACACTAATGCTACTATTAATAAAAAAAGCTAATACAAGCTTTTTTCATCACTGACAATCCTTATGGTTTGGAGCGTTTTGTCTGTGCCGGATCTTTGTGTCCATGATGGCCCTGCAAGATTTTCGACCAGGACAGCAGAGAATATATACAAAAACATCACAGAATGGTAGGGGTTGGAAGGGACCTCTGTGGGTCATCTAGTCCAACCCTCCTGCCGAAGCAGGGTCACCTACAGCAGGCTGCACAGGACCGCGTCCAGGCAGTTTTTGAATATCGCCAGAGAAGGAGACTCCACAACCCCTCTGGGCAGCCTGTTCCAGTACTCTGTCACCCTCAGAGTGAAGGAGTTCTTCCTCATGTTCAGACGGAACTTCCTATGCTTCCATTTGTGCCCGCTGTCCCTTGTCCTGTTGCTGGGCACTACTGAAAAGAGTCTGCCCTCATCCTCTTGACACCCACCCTTAAGATATTTATAAGCATTTGTAAGGTCCCCTCTCGACCTTCTCTACTTCAGGCTGAACAAGCCCAGCTCCCTCAGCCTTTCCTTGTAGGAGAGATGCTCCAGTCCCCTCATTATCTTCATAGCCCTCTGCTGGACTCTCTCCAGTAGCTCCTCATCTTTCTTGAAGTGGGGAGCCCAGAACTGGACAGAGTACTCCACATGGGGCCTCACTAGGGCAAGGCAGAGGGGGAGGAGAACCTCCCTCGACCTACTGGCCACACTCAGCTTAACGCACCCCAGGATACCATCGGCCTTCTTGGCAACAAGGGCACACTGCTGGCTCATGGTTAACTTGCCCCCCAGGACTCCCAGGTCCCTGTCTGCAGAGCTGCTCTCCAGAAGGTCTGCCCCAAGCCTGTAATGGAGCATGGGGTTTTTCCTCCCCAGATGAAGGACCCTGCACTTGCCCTTGTTGAACTTCATCAGGTTCCTCTCTGCCCAACTCTCCAGCTTGTCCATGTCTCACAGAACAGCAGCACAGCCTTCTGGTGTATCAGCCACTCCTTCCAGTTTTCTGCCATCAGCAAACTTGCTGAGGGTACACTCTATCCCTTCATCTAGGTCACGGATGAGTAAGTTGAACATGACTGGGCTGAGTGCTGACCCCTGGGGAACTCAACTAGTTACAGGCCTTCAACTAGACTCTGCACTGCTGATGACAACCCTCTGAGCTCTGCGATTCAGCCAGTTCTCAGTCTACCTCACTGTCAACTCATCCAGCCCACACTTCCTGAGCTTCCCTAGGAGGATGTTACGGGAGACAGTGTCAAAAGCCTTGCTGAAGTCGAGGTAGACAACATCCACTGCTCTCCCCTCATCTACCCAGCCAGTCATACCATCATAGAAAGCTATCAGATTGGTCAAGCATGATTTCCTCTTGGTGAATCCATGTTGACTACTCCCAATAACCTTTGTTTCCTCCACTTGCCTAATGGTGACCTCCAGAATGAGCTGTTCCATCACCTTTCCAGGGATGGAGGTGAGGCTGACTGGCCTTCCTGGGTCCTCCTTCTTGCCCTTTTTGAAGGCTAGAGTGACACTGGCTTTCCTCCAGTCCTCTGGCACCTCTCCTGTTCTTCAGGACCTTTCAAAGATGGAGAGTGGCTCAGCAATGACATCTGCCAGCTCCCTCAGCACTCGTCCATGCATCCCATCGGGACCCATGGATTTGTGGATGTCCAGTTTGCTTAGATGATCTCTCACACAATCCCCCTCAACCAAGGAAAGGTCTTCCTTTCTCCAGGCTTCCTCTCTCACCTCCAGGGACTGGGATGCCTGAGGGCCAGCCTTGGCAGTAAAGACTGAAGCAAAGAAGGTACTCCATAACTCTGCCTTCTCTGTATTCTCTGTCACCAGGGCACCCACCTCATTCAGCAGCGGCCCCACATTTTCCTTAGTCTTCCGCTTGCTGTTGATGTACTTGAAGAAGCCCTTCTTGTTGTCTTTGACATCCCTTGCCAGATTTAACTCCAGGTGGACCTTAGCCTTCCTCATTGCTTCCCTGCATGCTCTGACAACGTTCCTGTATTCCTCCCAAGTGGCCTGTCCCTCTTTCCACATTCTATAGACCTTTCTCTTCCATCTGAGTTTCTCTAGAAGCTCCTTGCTCATCCACATAGGTCTCCTGCCTCTTTTGCTAGATTCCTTACTCATGGAGATGCACCAATCCTGAGCATGAAGTGATGCTTAAATAGCGACCAGCTCTCTTGGATCCCCCTGCTGACTAGAGCCCTAACCCACAGGATTCCTCCAAGTAGGTCCTTGAATAAAGATGTGGACAGTGAGGACTACTCTGCCTAGCTAGGATACACATCCCTTGTTTCAGGTCACTCCCTCATGTCTGCAGTCTCCCTTGTCCGATTAGCACATGCACACAGCTCCTTTCGGGGGCTCTCCAGGTCAGCACTTCCAGCAAAGCGTGCAGATGTGCCCCGCAGCTTTTCATTCCTCTGCACGAGGAAAAGTCTTGCTAGGGACACAGATGCACAGGGGACAGCTGGCCAAAAAGCAACAGATTTGCAGGGGTGGGCTTTGCCTTTAGTCTTCCCAGTTTCACTGACAGTGAGTCAGTCATTCTTCTGATTGCAGCCTTAAAGGAAGTGTGCAGGCTTGCAAGGCTGCTGACACTTCCAGATATTCAAAGGACAGAGCGACCTCATGGACGCAATAGTAGGTTGCTTACTTTTTATACAGACCCAGTCAGACCAGAACCACAGTTTAGCAGAAAACAGACTAAAGCAGCAAAAAGGCTGTAAGAATGAGGCCAGAGCCCTGTAATCATAAAGTGCAAATCCAACTGTGACAGGCAGGAGGTGAAACCAAAGCACAAAGGATCACACCTTTAAATACCTACCTGGAGATTGAAATTTATAGTCCAGAGGCTTCCTGACACTTTGTGCCAAGTTCTTATCTTGGAAAAGGAGGTCTGAGGTGAGGAACAAATACCAAGGAGACAGAAGACTAGGATGGGGGAGTGGAGGTGATTAGTGATGTATGGCAGCAGAATTGAGTCCAGGGGTGCAGGAGAAAACCAGATCAGGCACGGCAGGGAGGCTCCAGCCGAAGCATGGGGAAGCTAATTGTCTGTGCAGGAACCTACAAAGTCGGGTCCTTCTGGCATTGCCCTGACATGGCAGAAACCTCAGTTCTTCCTTTCTTACCTGTTTGGCTTGTCCCCCTGTCACTGCGATGACACGGCTAATCCCTTTAACAAGCTGACGCTCACTGATGATGGCCAGGTCTTCCACAGCTCCTGTTTGTAGAAGGTGCCTGCAAAGTCAGCAGAGAACAGGAAAGAAAACAAGCTGCTCTCTGGGAACAGAAATCAAGAAGCCTGCTTTCCTTTCAGACAAGTCTCAAGTCCAGCATTCCCTCCCCATTTCCAATAGCTTCAATCCTTTCCTACCCCTAAAAACCTGATGGCACCCTGTCAGGCAAGAAACAGCAGAGTTGAGGCTACTCCAGAGGAACCTCTGTGCTACCTGCCCAGCACGCTGCTGCCAAATGGCACATAGCAGCCAAGTTCTGCCTTGCTTTCCTCCCCTTTCCTTCACCAGTGGGATGAAGTGGGATTTTTCTCTTCTACTCAGCTACTACTGAACCTCGTAGAAAGCAATTTTTTCCTCCAACTCCACCACTCTCTTGTCAGGCCAGCTTAAAGACTGGTCAGTAGACTCTAGTCACAGGGCAGCTGTGCAACCACAGGGCAGCTATAACCTGCCCTTTCCTTCTTGGCTATTCAACAGTGGATATGAAAACTACAGTGTCTTATGTTCTGTTACCACAAATAATAATTTCAGACAGCTTCACAAGAATTTATCACCTCCACTCCCATGCAGTTTCTTGTCCCACTACTCACACAAAAATGAGCAAGTTTCTAGTCATGAAATCATTTTCAGCTGTATCTGCTCAAAGACCAATCTGTTCCTGGGTTTTTTTTGTGCCAGCACTGTCCTAATATTGATTAACTCTTCTACCCTCATTACTGCTAAAAGCAGAAGAGGACAAAGATAACTGATTAAAATAATCAGAGTGGTCTCAAGATCTCACAACTGTCTTAGAGTCTCCTTCTGGGTCCCCAGCCCGCCCACAACCTTAAAGCCAAAGCCCTGTAACTCCTGGTGTGACAGGCCACACCACTCTTTCCCACACTGCTGGTGCCCTGCAGCTTCAGGCTGGTTTCAGCAAGGAAAAATGCTTTGCATTTCACTGAAGTTTCCTCACCCTGGGACTTCCAAAGCTTTGTAAGTAGCCCATCCTGCCCTCACGAGATCTTTTCGGAGAGGAAACTTATTAGTACAGGGACAGGGAGTGGAGCTTGCAAGAATGTCTATCTCAGCCACCAGTGCCCACAAAAACACCTGACTGCAAGTCAAAGTCACTTACGTCCCACAGCAGAGCTCCACAGAGGTCTGCATTGCAGCCTCAGAGTCGCAGGTCAGCACACTCTCCACAGGGACCCCCAGGGACACTATCCTCACTGGATCTGGATACCCCTGACAGAGGAGACAGGGATCAGCAGCTAACACCACGGTCCTTCAGGGGCACTTACAGACTAACTGCATGGCTTCAGGTCTCTGCCTCACTTCTCCCCTATTCTAGAGTAGCTCCAAAGTCAGGGGCAGCACTGCTTCTCCCCTACAACCAGCCATGATGGGGAGAAAGGAACAATTGGGTGACTCTACAAGCTTTTGGTCCAAAGAAATTAGTAGGAAGCCTATGCATCACCAGCCTCCTCTTCTACAACACAGTGCTCCTGAGACCTCACCTCTGTCCTAGTTTCCTTCCTGAGTTTTGGGAGTCAATTCTTTTGCTGAAACCTGTTGTACCAACATCTCTTGTGACTCAAATGATTGCTGATAAAGAAGGCTCATAAAGATGTGCCCTGTCATACCTCATCAACTGCACGAAGTCCCTGAACTCTTCTTGCCAGTGTGAGGGGGACCTCAGCCATATGCACAACCTCATTTCGTTTGATCACATCCTGGACCACTTGCTCCACTTGCTGCAGCTGCTCCACAGTCACAGGGCCCTGAGGAAGTAAATCAAGCACCTTCAGGAGAAGCCTCCTGAAAAGTAGAGAGCAAAGGAGGGAGAACTGGGGCAGGGCGTCCCAGCAGCTCATCTTGGGTGCACCACTCTCCCCCCTGCATCTCATCTTCCCTACTTGGAAAACGGAGTTGTGAGAACCATGACCCTCCCATCCCCTCCTTCCACAAAGGATAAGGATTTTTGATCCAAGAGCACCAATCAAACTCTTCAAGAGAGATGCTGCAATGAGTGACAGGTTACCAGGGCCAGGGCTCAGCCTGACCCAACTGCTTTCACTTCCCAACCCCTCTCACCTGGATGACCAGCAGACATCAGACACGTGCCACAGCTGTCTCTGGTCAGAGATCCCTTTAGACTACTTGTCAGGCCCATGCCCATTAGCTTTGCTAAACCTTATCCTCCTGATCTCTACTCCTTCCTTGAGCACGCCCTCCTCAGAGTCAGGTCAATACAAAACCAAGCCAGTCACCTTGAGAGGGCCAAGTTTCATTGCCGAGATAAAATGTGACCCGACTCTAAAGGAAAGATTATGGTAAGAGGAGAAAAATCCCTGGAGAGAAGGCCAGTACTGGGATGCTGGTATTGCTGAGAACAAGAAAATAGAAGTCCAGAGTCACCTGGGCATCAAAGTCGAAGCGCAGCCGCTCTGCGGTCACATGGGACCCTCGCTGCTCCGTGTTGTCACCCAGGACATGGCGGAGCGCAAAGTTCAGCAGGTGGGTAGCGGTGTGGTTCGTCATGCAGGCCAGCCGCTGGGCCTGAAAGCACAGACAAGTTGGCAGGGAGTGCTGGTTCTCCACAGCTCAGGGAAGCAGGGGGTGGCATGAAGAGATATGGGAAAGGCCGCATGTGAGAGGATGGGAGAAGATGGAACGAAAAGCAATCGGAAGCATAGCTGTCAGGTTAATTTATGTCACAGAGCAGATCTAAATTCTTTTCCCACGGGATCACCTCTGTGAAACAGCAAAGGCTGGATACTTCTGGACAGACCAATGGCTTACAGAAGAGTACAGAGTGACTTGGGAGGCCTCCTTCCTACTGCACACCACAATGAAGAGCAGTCTCAGGAATACAAGAGACAAGGCTCTGCTGTGCCCAGATTACTCAGGACATCACAAGACTCTCAAAGCAAGGCTAGGAAAGGTTAAGAGCAGTGAGTTATCACCTCATCCACAAACAGCTGCACTTGGTCCCCAGCACTCAGAGTTTCCACAGCAGTGACCTCATGGATCACGTAACCACCAGAGAGATGAACTGACTTTACAGGGAAGAGCACATCCTGAGTAGAGAGAGACAGAAAGATGAGTTAGGACACAGGGAACATCCCAAGACCTGTGCTAGGTGTCTGCTTGATCCAGCTGGGAAACACATCCCCCATTGATCCCTAAAAGACAGGGATGGGGTGGGAAAAGCACAGACAAGCTTACTGCAGATGTAACCAGAGTGCCTCAGACCTGCCCTGCACCCAGCCACTAGCTGTGCAACACGTTGAGGCTGCCAGCTTGCAGTGGAGCAGCAGCAACACCACCCGTGGTGATGAATTTTCCTAACAAGGATGCTTGTCCACGAGAAAATGGACAGCAGGTGCCAAGGCACCTGCCTCAGGCATCCAAGGTGCCATTTCTGCCTCAGTGGGCTGGCAAGGGGAACTTGATCCCCTGCTTCAGCTTGGGGAGAAGTGCTGAGCACTGCACTATCACATTCTGCAAGGCTAAAAAGGCAGTATAAACGCCCAGGGGTGATTCTCCAGAGCTGGAGTGTGTGAGGGAGAAAAAGCTGTACCCCATGTAACTTCCTAGGAGAGTATCAAAGCTCTCCCTCTGCCAAGCTTGAAAGAACATGCTGCAGAGGTGGAAGTCTTCACTGATGAATTTGGGAGAGATAAAGAGTTTTTGCACTGTGTCTCAGGTTGGGCACTGCCCGCAGTCACCTAGGACTGGACAGAGATAAGTTACTCAGCTCTTAGACTCTCTGATCAGCAACTCCAGCTGGTGAGAGTGCAGCACATTGAATGGAGACCCAAGATGACTTCACAGTCTTCCCCAGCAAAAATAAATTACAAAGGGCTGAGAGAGACAACCAGTGCAGCAACTACACCTCCAAAGTTACTGCTGCTTCTCCCTCATCCTACCAACCCTGATGCAAAGCCAAGGGAACTGTCGAGAGTCAGCAGCTTGCAAATTAACACAGTAAACCAGTCCATCACTTGAGGAAGTCTGCCTGGCCTCAGTATCCACGGCTGCCTTGGGTTCAGGCAGCAAAGGGTCTTACCTGCTGTCCTAAGCGTGTCATGTAGCCTTGGTCAGAGGCTTGCCCGCCCTGCTCCGCATAGAAGTTAGTCCTGTCCAAGATGACACCACAGCATTGCCCTGCCCCAACCTCCTTCTGGAGAGACTGATCTTTGTATAGCATCAGGACAGTGGCCTGGCATGGGCTGAACTCTGTTGGGGAAGAAGATGGCAGCAATTAGCATATACACCCTGTCAGATTGCAACATGAAAGGAGGGGTCACTTCCTCATGCCAACCCTGCCAACACCCAGTCTATGCTGAAAGCTGGCATCTTCCTTCACCTCAATAGAAGAGAAACAGGTACTGGCAGAAAGGACAAAGAATCTGTCATTTAGAACTAAGTCACCCCTCACTTAGTGACAGACCTGCTGACTAGCAGGTAAGCAGGCATGGATGCCCAATCTGGCTCCACATGAGCCTAATACAACAAGCTGTTGCATGGACACATCTGCATCTTGCTACACTGCATGCTTGGCCAACCTGCTTGCCTTCTATGAAGAGATGACAGACTTGGTGGACAAGGGAAGACAGGGATGTCACCTTCCTTTGATGCAGCAAGCTTCCAACACACTCTCCTGTAGGCTCCTTGAAGCCAAATTCAGGCAATATGGACTGGACAGGTGGACGTTAAGGTGGCTATATAACTGACTGGGCAGCTGGCCCCATAGACAATTGCTCAACAGCTCAACGGTCAACTGACATTCAGTTACTAGTAGAGCTACTTGGCAGCTGATATTAGGGCCAACATCATTTAACATCTTCATTAATGACTACCCACAACAAGAGTGGATTGTATCTATATCCTGCTTGTGTATGGCAATGAATTGGTGGGGACTGGTTGATGCACTGAAGAGCAGGGCTGCTTTTCAGAGACATCTCAGCAGCCTGCAGAAATGGAGTGACAGGAATCTTGGGGTCCTCACGAGCAAGCTGAACACAAGTCATCAGGGTACCCTTCCAGCAAGGAAGGCTGACTGCCTGCTGGGCTGTATGAACATAAACATAGCCAGCAGGTTGAAGAAAGTGATTATTCACCCTTGTTTAGCATTTGTGAGACTACATCTAGAGTAGAGGAAACTCTGGTTGTACATAAAGATAAAAACCCCCAACTTTTCACATCGAGTGATAAAGAATGGGGAATAGAAAGGCTGTGAGATCTGTGTTCAAGACAATGAAAACTTAAATGGACAAGGCTCTGAGCAACCTGATCCAACTGTGAAGCTGATGCTCATTTGATCAACAGATTGGACAGTCAGACATCCCCTCCAACCTGAATTATTCTGTGATTCAGAAATTGAGGAGGTGGGACAGTGCTAGCTTAGAGATTTCAGCCAATGTCACTGCTGGACTTTTTTCCTTCATTGTGCTCTTGCCATAGTATATATAGCTTGAATTGCCTCACCTTCTGCTTAGCGTGGGTTGTTACCAGCAACACTGGGTAAGAGGGAGCTGGCCGTACACAGCTATCTCTAATTATTTGTGACAGCCATATCACCTCTCACTCTCTGTGGTTTAGCTTTATGCTTTCCCTAGAGCATCAGCAACCCCAGCTACCCCAAATGACAAAAAGCCTGCACTGGCATCTAGTGGTCTGCCAAAGAAACAGCAAGTGCACCGTTTTGGACAACCACCTAAACCCTTTGCATAATTATTCTTCATTCTCCCTAACACTCACACCCAGCAGCCTAATTGCTGGGGACAGACTCATCTCCAGCAGGAATGAACAGTCCCTGCTTCACCACCGCACAGTAATACCAACCCACAGCTCACAGACTTGTCAGCAGCCCAGAGCCTTCCTAGTACACCAACAGCAGTAAGAAAAGCACCTACTTTGAGGTGAGGTGCCAGGCCAGAGAAAAGATGCGTCAGCAAGGTGGACAGGTTTGAACCACAAAGCACATGTTCTGCATGCATGAAGCTAGGCAGTAAAAGCAGTCTTGTGAGGAATTCCAGCACCCCCAGGCAGAGCTTGTCCTACAGATGGGACCTGGCCACTTACCATACTGCCCGTGCTGCCCAAGCGTGTAGGCGTACTTTGGGGAGTCATCAGTAGCAGGCACACTGTCGCGCTGCAGCTGAGCCAGCGAGTGTACATCAAGGCGCACGTTTGTGTCCTCCAGCTGTCCTGCCTGTGGGCCACCAGCCTTCCGCTGCAGCACGGCAAAGGCACAGTTAGATGGGACATACTGGGGGGTACTCAAGCTGATAACTGGAGCTATAAGGCTAGAACAACTTGCTCTACCTACCTGGTAAAGGCTTATTTAGATCCCAGCTAGGCTGATGCTAAACCAGTCCCATTCCTTCAGACCCCACAAGCACTCAATACCACCCAGTGCTAGCCCTGAGGCAGGCCATAAGCAACAGCTAACACAACCCTGCTGGCACAGCTCGCTGTGTAGCTGAGAAACTTCCAGGCCGTTAAAGCTCAGGAGAGCAAGGCCTTGAAACGATTACTGCACAGGGTCAGCAGTGCAAGGCTTCCAGCACTACAGAGACCAACAAGATTTTGTAAATTCTTCATAAATCACTTGCTGTTTGGGCTGCTCTGCTTTGTGTGAGGAGTTGAACTACATGACTGATAGAGGACACTCCCAACCTACATAACAGCCTCCATTGCAGCAAGTCAGCATCGTGAAACACTATTCTGATCTGAAGAGAATCACCAGCCAGTACTTCTCAGTCCCACACCCACAAGCAAAGGCATTGTGACCCCACTGCTGTTTCAGACCCACCTCCCCTTCAAGGAAAAGGCACATGGCCACGCAGTGCATCCAAAGAGCCTCTGCAGTAAAAGGAATTCTGCCTCCATGCTCACAGGAGAGAGGGAAGGCTCTGAATAATTCTGACAAGGCAGGTATCCCTCTCACCTTTGCATCCTCCATAACAAGTGCATTAAAAGCAGCTGAATCTAAATGGATTCCCTTTTCTTCAAGCATCAAGTCAATCAGATCCACAGGGAAGCCCAAATTCCCATAGAGAGACCAGGCTATTTCAGCTGTAGGACAAAGAGAAGGACATGAACTCTGTGTGAACACACAAACCAAAGGTATATCAAGATTTGCCTGGACGGGACCACTCGAGCATGTGCCTTGGTAACTGGATTCACCTCTGTTGTGTGCAACTGCACTGGCAACGGGCAAGTGAAGAGAAGCTGTGCACTTCCTGTATGGGACTGAGTATTAATGACGACCCACAGCACCACCCCTGCTAAAATTCAGTGCAGCACATCTAGACAGGCAGCTGAGCTGGTTGAGTCCTGAGATCCTTCTTTCAGCCATGTCTTGTAAGGGCCTAGCTAATCAGTCAATAAAGCAGCAGGGGAATGTTTCTGACCTTCCTGGTGCCTAATTTGTTGTGAGAACTAAGTACTAGAAAACAACTGCAATCTGGAGAAAGGAGTAACATCTGCTCCTCTGCCCAGGGCTAGAAGGTCACTGAAAACATGTGGGGGG
>Ga0065711_1031418_pt1 | contig 29741 bp, 15 predicted proteins | sample Hoacrofraction12_FD_59098 | JGI IMG/M metagenome (GOLD analysis project Ga0065711, IMG submission 59098) | Hoatzin crop microbial communities from Cojedes, Venezuela - Epithelial fraction 12 v2 (version 2) | ecosystem: Host-associated > Birds > Digestive system > Esophagus > Crop | place... | reverse complement strand
GGGGGGTGTTACAGTATGCAAATTTAACAATGACAGTTTGCCTTTCCAGCACTAAGTTGCAAAGAGTGGAATAGGTATGAAGTAAAGCTCCAGGAATGGCTTCTTTACCATCCTCCTTATGCACATTCAACAAGTTACCTAGTGTGTAGACACAAGTTGAGAGCTGTCTCAGCTCCTGCACACCAATCTAGGAGTTTTCACTACTATTTATTCATCTTGCCTACACAGAAGTCACAGTTTTCTGAAGGGAAAGGGCTTTCTACACATAAAGACAGCCCTTTTATTTTCATATACTTCAACAACTGTGTGGCACTTCTCTTTCTTCTACTGAGAGAGAAGCTATGCTGAGTGAATTCACACTTAACCACTGGATAAAACAATACAAACATGAATGATTTCTGCTAGCTGCGAACTCTCAGGCTACTTATTTTATCCAGAACCAAGTAGGGCTGTACAGTCATCTTCAGAGAAGTAGACTTGGTAGTGATTAGACAACCAGTGTCAAGAAAAGGGAACAAACTCCTCTACAAATGCAACTTACAGTTATCTACAAGAACTATTTTTATATCTTAAATACTGTGAAGCCACATCTACAGCTCTTTATATCAACATAGCTGGTGATCCACTTCCACCCTGAAACAGACAGGCAGCACTCCACCTTAATTTTGTGTATACATTTTTAATACCAGTTTTTTATTCTCCAGGGCAGGGAAAAAGGACAGACTTTAAGCTCTAGAGAGAAGGAAGGAGCAACCATACAAACTAAAATATATAGTATACTAAAATTTGTAGCATTTCTATCCTATGTTCAAATATGCATGTTACCACAGGCTGTAAACAGCTGGACTACATTTTGGCTAATTTTACATAAAGTTTGTTTACAGACCACTAATGAGACTACTGTACAGACAAAAAAGCTTTAGCTTCTTAGTAAGGAATTGGGCCAATATAGTTGTAATTTGGATTTAATTTAGATGAAATTTAAGTAACTCAGATACACACTACTGTTAAAACACAAAGCTGATATTTGTTCACAACTTTTAAAACATTTAATCTAGATAAATGAAAAAACACCATAAGTTGTGGTTTAGAATGGAGAGAGAGAACATAACTGTTAAAAGAGCAGTTTCTGAACCTGGAACACGAGCAAAATAAATGCAAGTACAGCTGTGACTTGAGAAGCACTAGTCATGATGACCAAAAAAACCCAGCAGTTGGAGGAGACTGCTCAGAATGAATTTTACATTAATGTCTGTACTTCCACACATACTTTAATTATGAAGGCTCCAAAGGCCACCAAGCTAACACCCTCTTGGTCAACTTCAATGAGAAACACTATTTAAAAGCCTGGAACAGCTACAGCCCCTGGAAGCAACTCAGCATCAAAAAAACACTACAAGAGAAAAATACACTACTCATTTTTCATCAGAAATGAGAAATTGTGTTCAGTGTATTTCAAGATATTTATTTGGTTTAACCTGCCATAATTTATATTCATTTCAGTGTCATTATTGCCACTGTTATTCTAATACGAGAAGAGTTTACACGTAACTTAACATATATATGCAATTCTAACAAACAGGAAAAACATAAGTGCCGATATATTTACTCACTGATTGTTCCCAATGATGGTCTAAAATTAGCAACCTGCACTGCCTCTCAGAGGAACAGTGGATTGACAGAGAAGAAAGATTTCTCATTCCCTTTGCTTCCTCTGTCCAAGTGCTACAAGGTCAAAACAGCCTAAGACCCACACAAAAGTCATGCAACAGCCTCCCATCTTTGGCAGCTAAGCATTACTTACATTGTATTTTGTTGAATAATTTTTAAAGACTTTTTAGACATTAAACCACAAAACATTACAAGCAGATGTAACTTTAAATTCTCCTGTCTGCTTTTCTTCTTCTGAGTGTAAAAAGAGTAAACTTCAGTAATTTTTTTCCCTTGTTTGTGTATAATTAGCTTCATTGCTTCCTCTGATTGCTTTCATATCCCCAATATCTTCTTCAGGTAGCTCTTTAAAGCAGCAGCTGCAAGCTTTACCAAGGCAGCTACTGCTGGACACTACTGATGCAAGTAACAAGTTGTGGAAGAGCAAACTGCCAAGGGTCATATGGAGTGCTTCTCTTCTCCTTCAGAAGTACCTCTGTGCCCCTCTTCTACTGTCTCCTTACATTTGTGGCAAACCCAGGTAAGCTATAAAACCAAAGTGCTGCTGTGATCATATCTTTCTCAGTGAAGAAAAGGAAGTAAGAGCAGCTGCCTTTAGTTACTGCTTATTAATTACTTTTCAGGAGATTATTTACTGATCAGAACCAATAAAAATTCTTCTAGGACAGACAGGGAGTAGGGCAGTGTTTGAGCCGACAAACTTTTCTTAACACCAAGAAGTTACAGGTTCCAGAGCACGAAAGCACAAATCTCTTGTTTGCCTGGAAAGCAGAAGAGGATTGATGTAGACAGGAGGAGTAAGTCAGTTTAATTTTGAGAGAGAGATATGCATGAACAGAAACTGATCTGGGAAAACTGTAACGACTTAGGGTTCTGCATTACATGCAGCATTGCTACTCAAGAAAAACAGTCATCTCCCCAGACCTATCAGGGCATATGAAGGTATACCAGTGAAAATATAGTGTATAAAGCTAAAAAATAAATCTGTCAGAAATTTTTTGAAGCCCTGTCAGAAGCACACTGCCATTTGAGATTTATTTCTAAACTGATAAGCTAACCAGTTCAGAACTTCAAAAATAAAACTAAGACAGAAAAATAAGTTATAGACAAAGTTTGCATTCAAATATAACTGGTTGTACCAGTTTTGACTGAGATAGAATTGATTTTCTTCATAGTAGCTACTATGGGGCTATGTTTTGGATTTGTGACCAAAACAGTGTTGGTAACACAAGGGTATTTTAATTACTGCTGAACAGTGCTTGCACAGCATCAAGGCCTTCTCTGTTTCTCACCCCATCCCACCAGCAAGCAGGCTGGGGATGCACAGGAGGCTGCGAGGGGACACAGCCAGCTGACCCCAACGGACCAGAGGGATACCCCACGCCGTATGGCATCGTGCTGAGCAATAAGCACTATGGGGAAAAAGGAGGAAGGGGAGATGTTCGGAGCAATGGCATCTGTCTTCCCAAGCAACTGTGACACATGATGGAGCCCTGCTTTCCTGGAGATGGCTGAGCAGCTGCCTGCTGGTGGGAAGTGGTGAATGAATTCCTTGTTTCGCTTTGCTTGCGTGGCTTTTGCTTTACCTATTAAACTGTGTTTATCTCAACCCATGAGTTCTCACACTTTTACACTTCCAATTCACTCCCCCATCCCACCGAGTGTGAGTGAGCGAGTGGCTGTATGGGGCTGAGCTGCCAGCCAGGGTTAAACCACACCATTGTGGTTTAACTAGTCTTTTAAAAAAGAAAACCAAACCCCCACTCACACATTTCAACTCAGCCAGATCTGTTGTTTTCAATATGGCATGGTACTGAAAGACTATGCATCAATCTGCTTTTTTACTTATTCTTAGAAGAATGGAAGGAATTTATGAATTAAAAACATCTTTTGACTTACCGAAATTGGTAGGTGAGGATGTTGTATAATTACATGTATGTTAAAGTGACTTAATGTTTATAGCAAGTAATTTTTCTTAGTACAGTAGTACTAAGAAAAATCCCCAAACATCCTGTTAATACAGACGCACTTTTATAAAGTCTTCTTGTAATACACTCGTACCCTCCCTGTCACCGTAAAATATAACAGACAGCATAAAACACCAGCATTTAGAAATGCTCCTATTTCTTATTCAGTCCACCAGAGTACATTTACAAACATTTTAGTTCCCACTACTGTGCCACCTCCATCATCAATTCTCTTTACATGGACACCTAACTGGTGTTATTCTTTTTTTTGCTCTCCATAGCCTAAATACACAAGTTTAGTTTAAGATGAAGTGCTTTGTATTTTGACCTAGTCATTCATTAAGGCACGTGAAAAGAGTAAGTCAATTGCTTGCAACCCTGCATATGCACACAGATCAATCCAAAGTGCCTGAGCAAACTCATGTTAAACAACATAAATGTTATCATAACCAAATGCAGAGTAACACATGTAGGAAGAAGGGTCATACCCATAAAGTAGAAGATCATATTCTTGTAAGCAGTGGCTCTAAAAGAGAAGCCAGGATGCAGGGGATGAGCAACTCAGTATAACCTCCTGATGCAGTAATATAGGACTCGGCACAGTCTTTCACTGTATCAGGCTTTTCTACACCAGAACAGCAATGTTAAACCTGTTTGACATCGTGCAATGTACACAGGAGCAACAAACGTTTTATAGACAAGTCACAAGATCAAAGAGACCATAGAAGAAGGGTTGTTTTTTTTTGAGGGCAGGAAAAGTGTCTTACACCAGACAGATACAACAAACAGAATTTCTTCATCAGGAGGACAATTAGCCACAGAATTTTAGCAAAGAGGAAATACCATGCACTAGAGAGCTCTCTCATCCGGGAGAAAGGCCTAAGAGCTGAAAATGGAAGCCAGACTGCTTAGTATACAAATTTAATTCCTATTAGCAATAAGCCACTGGAACAAACTACCAGATGTATGTCAGAAGTTGAAGAAACTAGTCTTCAAAACAAGATTTGCTGTTTTTCTAGAAAATATATATAACTAAACTGCAATTACTGAAGTCAGTTAAAGAAAAAAAAAATTGAGAAAATGGAAATAACTTATGACATAAAATCCTGACCTTGCAACAGGATGGTTCCTGCTATGACAAAACAGGAAAGCAAAAGACCCAAACACACTTGCCTGAGGGAATTTGCTTCCCCCGCACCTTGCATGGCCTTGGGTGCACCCAGGTGCACACTCTCCTCCCCTCTCCCTCCTATCAACGTTAGCAGTACAGTTTTACCATAATACACTACGGTACCCTGGTTCTCCCAAATGTCTCACAGCATTTGAAGGATAATGGTGAGGAATAGGACACTTACAAGAGTAAGGCACTGAAAGACATGAGTCAAGCTGTTCACCTGAAGTTACTCCCTTACAAAATTTGATAAGAAGAAACTGCAATTTTTCTGTATTACAGGGCTAGTGCACTGCTGATCTGGTGTAAACTGTATTGTGAAGTGACCATGTTTTCAAGCTTTTCCCTCCTCTAGAAATGCAACTTCCAAAACTACATTGCCATAATAATTCCCTGGTATTTAGGATATAGTAGGTAACTTTATTTTAACCTTTCCTCATATATAGACAAGGGCTTTTTACTTCCCTTCTCCAGGCACGAGTACCTTCTGTTAAGTACAGATCAACCTCCAATAGCTGCGTCTACCACCATTCGAAGTACCGTATATTCATTTGGTTAGTAAGCAATTTTTCCTAGGTCAAACTAAGTGATATGTTTCTCTTCCTTCAGAGTAGAAACAGTATTCGGATTTGACAGAAGTAGCTGCTGAAAATATTTCAAGCTTACTCATAAGTAAAGTTTGGCTAGAAACTACAGGAAAAAATGGAGCAAGGGTAACAGACAGAGCGGAAGAAATGGGGTTCCCACTCTACCTTCAAAATTACTGTAAGTTTTACCGAGGGAAACATGAAACTATTATCAATGCTTTTGGCTCAGTCTGACAAGAGCAATTAAGGCACTTCAAGAGTTCTGTGTTTAGCCTAAATATTAAGTTGGCATTTTAAAAAAAATTACTGATAAACGGGGAAACAGTCACAGTGAGGTCTGGAGCTCTCACTATACATGTGATCACAGAATCATAATCCTGGCATTGTCTAGCTGAATACAAGGAAGCACCAATCAAACACTATACATTCACTGTCATATAAAAATGGCCCACGTACAGTTTTCAAGAGATCTCACTTCGTGTCAAAGTCCTGTGTTGCAAGTTACAATTAAGAAAACTAATAGCTGATATTTAACCGATCCACAAACCAGGTCTATGTCCCCGGCTGCTACGATGAGTAAAGCATTTACTTTCCAACACGCGAGACCTTTGCATGCAAAGCAACGTTGGGAAAAGTAGATTTTGTTCTTCAGTTGTTCTTCTGTTGACCTGCGGACTTTGAAATGTTTAACTGTTCTTCTATGTGGGACATGCAGCAGCCTGTAGACCATAATAAACAGCCTGCATTTAAGATAATGTATGCTTTCAGATATCTAACCTAAATACTTGCTGCTTAATCAACTGACAGGCTGGGCAAAAAGCAATGAATAAGGGGGGAGGGAGGGGGGAGGAGGTGGAGAGAAAAACATTCTTTCAGCAAAACCAAAGTCAGCCTCTTCTGTAACTGACTAGGGACAATGCATGAACTTGCTTCATCTTTTTTAATCCAAGAAACAACTCTTACTCAAATTCTCTATATATCCAGTCACCCTGCTAATGATGCATGGACCACCCAATTGTAGTAGACATTTTAAAATAAAAAAGTTATAGTTCCTAAAAAAGGTTAGCATACTAACACAAGGAACTTGAAAATAAAGTAAATTTGGTAAGAGTGCATTTATACAGAACTGATGTACAAACAGAGATTGAAGTAGTCACAGATTTATATGATTGTAGGCTGGAAAGGACAAAAATGCTCTGTTTTTGAAAGTGTTAGGATACTCATTTTTCCAGCAGGGACAGCAGCTGAACAGGCACCCATATCATTACTATTCAACAAAAGCGTTCCCGAATGAAAACACGAGTACTTTAAATAGTACTTCTATGAGGGTTCACAAATATGGTATAGCACAACTGCAGAGTGCAAGCAGTTCTTTTAACAGAACCTGCCACGCCCCCACTGTGCCTGAAAAAAATGGAGACATACCTGATTACTGCTTTTTGCAGCAGCGTTGGTCTGAGCTGTATTTGAAGAAAGGGAATCGAAAAAGGCTTGGTCAGCTAATGAATTACCGCAGCTAATTCCATCTTTTGCACCTTCGGTTATAATCTGAAATGGAAATAGTAGCAAAAGATTTTTCATGCTCCTACTAATCAAATTAGGATGATTATATACGATAAACAGCATAACATTCATGTCACTAGCCGTTAAGATGGTTGCATTTACCCTTCTTGAATTCAGATGGAATAGTACCTTTCCCAAGAAGCTGACGTGAGAATCTGGAAGATTTACTTCCACAACAGATGGAACTGGTTTGCATTATCATAGCATAACACGTAAGACTGTTGTGGTAGTGGACACCTAACTACAAATTCATTGGGGATTAACAAGGTTGTTAACATTACTGCTTGGAGACTGGGAACTCAATACTTGGAGGATCAGACCAGGACAGCAAGTTTGGAGAGCCAAAAGCTACTAAACCATGAGCTGCCCAACTGAAGACAAAAAAACAAGGTTATGTGAACAAACATGCTCCCTCCACCCCGTTGTTTGTTTTAAATAAACACAGCACTGGTGAAGGAAGAAAGACACATGCCTTAAGAGGAGGCTGCAGGAATTAGAGCCAGAGTCTTCACCTAACTGACAACCTGCAGACATACAGACAATGGGCTCTCCAAGAGGGAACTGGATTCCAGTCTTTGCATTGAGATCCCCCATTCATCCCCAACCACATACAACCAGTCTTTAAAGAAAGGGCAGATTAACACACACTGAAAAGACAGCAAAGGCCCTCAGGAAAATGAGCTGAGTAGTCCCTGGATTTGGGATCCCATATCCTGAGCCCCAGAAATGGGGTTCCATTCCAGAGATTTATAAGCATGCGGCAAATCAGCCACAGCACCAGTGTAAACCTGCATTACTCATTTCACTTTCCGGATCTGTATCTTCAGACAGGAAAACAAAACAATTACTGGATCACGAGACCCCCAAACCAGAGGCAGACTCGAAATAGCGCTGGTTATCTGCAGATCACCAGTATTTACTACCCACAACCTCCTGTTGCATTTCTTACGAAAACCACTAAGAAGCACAGTAGCTTTGGATGGCATGTTTGCACTGGTCTCCAAAGCCAGCTACAGTTGCTACAGTAAGATTATACATTCCAAGCTTTAACACTGGAGTTTTTATGTTTGAGCATTACAGTCTGATCATCAAACCAGAGGATGGCCTTGTCAGTAGTTCTGCTTTCTTACTGCAGAGCAGTGTAGTCACTTACCTCAACGTAATCTGTTGGAACAAGTCCTCTCTCACCTTGGCTGTTTTTTCCTTCTAACCAGCCTCCACCAACATCCTGAAAGAAGTAACAATATAGAAACTTTTTAGCTAGATGGATCGCGCAGCATGCTTTGAAGAACTCAGGAGGAAGCACCATCTTGCTGTCAAACGCAATGTTTGAAATACAGTTATGACTGTATGACTATGAACAAACTCACTTAAATCTGCTGAAGCAGCAGATACTCATTTAAACAGAACACAGACTGTGCTTGCTTCACACAGCTATGGTGGACTTTAGATTTAACAAGCGTGAGGGGGAAGAAGGTCGATTTTCAGCAATTCTGATCATTTATGAAACCAGAGTCAATCATCTGGGCACAGGCAGCATCAAAACACAGCTGTTAGTATGCCAATTCCAAAGCATTAATTGTAATCAACAGATTATAAAGAAACAAGAATCAAGGAATTAAGCCATTGGCAACCTCTGTAAAATCTCTCCTTTGCTTATTGAAGGTGCAGAGGTGTGTGATGAGTGCCAGCTATAACCCACAAGAAAATCTTGAGATTATCCTTAATAAAGAGGCACATGCCATGCAAGATCTGGAGACACTCCTTCTAGTTTACATTTAATTTCAGAGGCAGGTCTCATGCTACTAGTTTGGAAACAACTAACACAGCTCAGCTGAGTGGGGCATCCTGTTACTGTTTGTTTTTGGTGTTGTTTTTTTTAAAACCACATATTCTACATATACTAAGAAACCTTTGCAGAGCTGTCCAGTTAAGTCAAGTCAATTCCAGGACAACGTTATCTGGAACAAGCCAGTTCTGTTTTAAATCAAGTTGTTCCTTGAACACATAGTACACGTCAAGCCAACTCACAGCTGAAAACTGGAACCACACATGCTAGACAGCAATTAATGAATTTCAGGTTTTCTTAACTTGCTTTTTAATGGGTGTAATTGTTTTTTCACAAATAAGAAAAAGCAAATGAAAGTTTGTTATGTACCTAAAAGCTTACACTCAAGAACACAGAAACAACTAGAAATCTCGATTATAAATTCAACTGGCTTGGTTAAACTGCAAGAGCAATGACATCTTGAGCCATAAGTCACATTTGCACCACTGCACTTAAGAGCAATCATCAATGGACTTTCAGAACTTGTACTACTGCAGTCTAAACTTACATATCAAAAAAGATCAAAAGCCTTTGTGGCAATCTATCCCACAGTTTTATCATGGACACCATAAACTAAATTTTTACTTGGTTTTAAGTACATTGCCTTAACACACAGATGTCTCATTGAGCAAGAACCAGCTTAAAAATGGTAAACTATTTATTTAGTCCTACTTCTGTGAAACAGCACTGATCTCCTGAACTCATTTAAAATGTTACCTCTGCCACAGCACAGCATCCTATCCAACAGGGTGCTGGTTCTATCAAGTATCTCCTTCAAATATATAAGGCCAGTGGAACTAAAAGTTACTAGGATTATACATTATTAGGCTTTTCAAAGAATTAGTTGATTCTGCAGAACCCATGTGTCCTACATAATCAGACAAATAAAATCTGGCATCAAGATCAGGCATGTTTTTGTTTGTACTTGTTTTAAAAGGAAAGTCTTTTCACTGAGCTGTATCACTACACAAAAATCAAAAGCAGACTCAACTAACACTTACCTTGTTACCAAGGGTAAGAATTATACAGGACAATAAACATGCACTCAAATTCAAATTGAATATGCAAATCAAATGTCAGTGCTCAAAAGTACTGCTAATTTAAGAACTTCCCAATAGTATTACCATACCATTACCATTTTCACCACTCCTTCCCTGTACCTTGTCCATATTGCTTTAATTACAAAAGGACACACAAATTTAGTAACAAATTTTGTCGCAAGTTTTTTGAACAAACTTCGAATGCTGAAGCCATTGATTAAGAAGCTCAGAATGGAGAAGGGAGTTGGCATGTCAGATTTAAACGCAAGTGGCAAGCACCTGACAGATTACATACACACAAAACGTGGAACTTGAGGCACACACAAAAAGAGAACACATTCAGATGTAAAGGGTATCACCATCATTAGCTCCTTCCTCTGCCTTGGCACTGAGTGCTAGTTAGAGGGGAAGAAAGCTGAGCAAATTCCCAAGTTCGTAGGCACAATTTGAGAGGGCTCCTGTCCCACGAAACTGCTCACTGCATTTGTTTCCACAAAACTATTAGAAAATTCTTTGTATTTAATTTATTTGCTAATTCTTCAGGGGAGGGTAGCCAGGTCTTTCAGATGTCACCTAGCACCTTTTTTCTTCCATCTGCTAGAAGTAGGTCGGGGAAGTGCACTAAAACCTTGATTCTACCCCATTTTTCTTACCGGGTTGGTAATTACGATGATCTCGCCTTCACTGACGGTCAGCTCGTTGTTTCCAGGCTCAGCAGCAAAATCATACATAACACGAGCCTGTATGTGAAAAAGAATACAGCAGTAAGCCTTCCAGCTTCTTTAGAAGATTTCATGAAGGAAGTATCGGCACAACTTAATTCTTAAGTAGTAGAAATACTAAGTGGGGTAAGGCTGGATGTACCAAGAGCAACTCAGCATGTAGGAATCTAACATTTCCTAAATTTGAACTCCAAACTGAACACTAAGGCAAACTTTACAAGATTAAAATCTCCTGTGGAGCATGTTAGAGATGATGACTATTTTCCAGGAGGATTCACAGTTTAAGACTGGTTGTTCTCTGCCATGTCTGGAACTATCTGTACAACTTTTTCCCAAGAAAGAAGGAAAGGCTTCTAACTTTAGCAAACAATCCAATTTGTATTTTTTTTTCTACAAGACATTCCAACTCCAATTTGGGTAAAAGGAACTGTTTCACAGAGCAAACACTTCAGAAAAAGAAAAACAAGTAATTGCAGATGTCAATAACCACTGCTGTACATAAAAAGTAGTATGTAAAATTATGTTTTAGGACTCTCTGTATATGGGAGGAATTATGCAAATAAACAAACAGTGAGAGTAGGCCTGTTACATATTGGCACAAGAGGTGAAAGAGAAGCAAAACCAACCTAACTTTTAAGTGTTTAAGACACGAAAAAGGCTTTGCTGTGTACTGGCTCTGCTACGATACTACATAAAGAAATAACACATTTGGAACACTGACCAAGTTGTCAAACATTTGAAAAACAGTTCTGCTTTTTTATACAAAGAACTGTGACATGGCCTAAGATTATTTTGCCAAACATCTTTTAATTGTCTTCCATTAAATTCCTTTCTGACCTAAAAGTAGAGCAAGCTCTCAAGAATTGCAAAGGGACTACATTTATTTTCTCACAAACTGTTAAAATGGATGCAGAGAGAAACCACATGTATTTTCCCCTTGACTCTTAAAGGAAGATCTAGAATCAAAGTTTTAGCTTTATCTAATATGCCACTTCAAATGGAAACTTCAAACATGCCCACAATAAACCCTTTACCTAAGCTTCTCTTCCCCTGAAAGAAAACTCATCACAGAACTTATAAAAGACAAAAGCCTTATTATTTACACCTGCAGTCTTTATGGTATCCAGGTACCCCAGAAGTAATTAATACATTGTTTTGTCTGATTGATGCCAATGCTGAAGTACTAAAGAGCAGCAAAAGGGAAAGCTAGATGACAGGTCAGGAAAGGCAAACAGAAAAAGTACAGATTTTAACAGACAGTACTGACAGTTATAACAAAACCATCAATACTTAATATAGATTACATCATAGCCTTTATGTATCCAGCTCATGCAGGATTAAGAGCAGCAGAAAGTTCATTTCAGGAAACACCCCAATCTCCCTAGTGTCTCTTGAAAGAGGCAAGGCTATGGTCTCATTTTCACCAGGAAGACATATGCTTTAGTTAGCTCAGCTCATACAGAAGTGCGCTTTGTTCCAGAAGATTAAAAAACTAAATCCAAGAAAAACAATTTTATAATGGTGTTGCTAATAACGTCAGACACTGTGTACAGCAATGAGGTCTTTCTTGTACTTGGAGGTCAGGGGGAAGAAAAAACAAAACCCTAACTGTTTCTGCCATAAAGATGATAGTAAAATCATGATTTCTGAAGAAAGCAAGTTAAAAGACAGAAAAAAATATACCAGAAGACAGATGTTCATCATCAAGCCTTGCCCATCTCAAAATTGCAGCAAGCTATCCCTTCTTCTGACATAAAACCAGAAAAAAACACAACTTCCCTCTACCATATTTTAATTTCAGAAGTATCATGTGGAAATACTTCTGGCTCATCAAGAAATTCAGTGTAAACAAAAACAGAGCTGAGAAAAAAAACATATGTTGCAGTTCAGCTGACAAAGCTAATCCTGAACTACACGCACAACAGCCAAACACATGGTCTTCTCCACTGGAGAAGCACAACATCGCAGTAGTCCCAAGCACTCTGAATGCTTCCTTGCATGAAAGCTTTTCCCTTGGAACTGAGGCTTTCAGCACGTTGAGATCACACGTGCAGAACCAAGATGAAACAGAGAAAACTGTATGCAATAACAACACTGACTGCTTTCCTTCCAGCAGGAAATCGGGCCTCCGTTGCAAGAATAAGCTGCCTTACTTTCCTTAAAAAGTAAACTGCAGAGAAGCAGCTTACCTTCTGAAATACAAGAATATTTTCAGCAGAGCTGTAAGAAGTGCCACGCTCCAGGCCTCTCCCCTCAGCAGCAGCCGATGAAAGTGTTTAACATGCCCTTTTTAGAGCAGGTTACCAAGTACTCCTCCAGTTCCTGAAGTCAGTTTAGCACCACTCAGATGCTAGGCACCCGAACATCAGGGAATGCAGCTTTCTTAACCAGGGAGCCTTCTTAGCCTTCTTCGAGTAGTACACCATAGTATTAAGTTCTTGCTTTTATTCACAGGAGTGATGAGAGTCCACCAAGAAAAGGGCAGATTTTACCAGCCTTCAGGAAAACTGGCAAAATATCCTACATAATGACCAGACACGAAAGGTAAGATACATTTGTGCCTAATAAAGAGAACAGATGCTAATATTAGGTTCCCAGATGTAGTAGGGAAATAAAGTTACTCTGAAAAATCTGGGAATGTTTAGCTTGTAGGGAAGGAAAGACCAAGTGGGATACATAGAATTTAATAATTGTGCCAAAGTCTATCTATTCACCTGTTCCCAATTCCCGTTTCAAAAGTTGTTAAAAAGAGTAGAAGAGGCGAAAAAACCCTACAAACCAACCCCAGTTTCTGCCTTACTGCAGTTTAAGAAATTGAAAAGAAAAAAGATTTGCAGTACTACAGAAATGGATTATTACAGAGCATTAGGCATTTGAGGCACATCTGTAACCTGATCCACATATTGATGGCTCAGATACATTCCCCAGATTTTTTTGCTGGTACTCTTCATTTCACTTGCACTTCTGGGCTCATTTGCCTAGTCTGGGAATGAAGTCCTTAAGAACTCCTGGCAAGTAACCTTTAATGCTACCCTCCTACTCCTGAGATTTAATGGGAGAAACAGTATAAACTCAACCAATTCTAAAGGAAGTGAAACTAAGTGACTAAATGTTTTCCCTCAATTTAATAAATGTTTTGTTAACAATAGAAAACCCTCCCTCTAGCCTTGCCTCAGGCAGAAGCATCAGCCCCAACCATATTTAAGTTTTTGACAATCAGCTCCAGAAATACTAGAAAAAGAAAAATGGTTTGATTTTGCAGTAAACTTTTTTCCTACTTACTGACCACAAATACTACATCCAAGTAGCAGTTACGGCTTAGAGTTAGATGTTTGCCACTTACGCAAAATAGCACGTGAGCATGGAGAGAAGAAAGCATTTAATAAGAAAAGGATTTTAGCTCCTGGGCACTGCAATACATGCATCGATTATTTGGTCTAAGCTTGTGGACGTTTCTGAACATTTCTTAAATAGGAATCTCTGATAAACTCCAAATATCAGATTGAACACCACAAAAGCAACTTCTTCAAAAAACAAAACCACCCCATCATGTGGTACAATAACTGTTATGCTTCATATTTACCTCTGATCATACGTAAAAGGATCAAAGAATCCAAGAACTACAGGAACTTCAGAGATTCATACATTTAGTTAGTTGAACAAAGGACACTGCTTCAATTACAGAATACTGCAAATCCACAAAACAAGTTGCTAATCAATCTATTAGCTATATGAAAATCAGTTTCTTTTACTGGCTGCACTTATTTCCGCCCTCTTTCCCCCAAGATACAACTGGTTCTGGATTCTGAAGTTGTTTTGTTAGATTCTTGGAGAAAAAGGACTGCTAACCCAAAAAGTTTAAACAGATTTCATTGACCAGAAAGCAGGCCTGGTCACTGTACTGCACATGTACTGCCTTCCTTCGCTCAGGTGGCAAACCTCCCCAGGGAGCTTGCAACGCATCCCGACCTTCATCTCCTGCTCCCTCAGGCAAGAACAGGCCAGCACGGATGAAGAAGAGCCCTGGTGCAACGCATACCAAGGAGGAAAGGGCACGCTGATCCCCAGCATCACTGCAGCTCTGGGACACGTTGCAGTTTCTCTGAAATGAGAGGGAGCTGGCAGTTTTCTCTGCAAGTTGCGGACGGGGGAACCAGTAAGAATTCTTCCTTATTAAAGGAAAATGAGCTTTTCAGCAGTATGAGTATAGACATTTAGATTGTAATAAGGAGAAGAAAATAGAAAGGAAAGCGGTAATTGTCAGTGTTACATCCGTATTCTTTGGAGCCGGTTCTACCTGCTTTAGAGTTACACATCTGCAGTTTCGCAATTTACAGACTTTCTGACTTACTACAGTGTGAAGACTCTCAACTTCTAGAAATTCTATGCATTGCAATCACTCACTATCACTGTCTTTTTAGAATGATAACAGTGATCGTGCATATTAAAACACAACACATTCTTCACATTGAAAAGCAGTACCTAGATTAGTTAAAGTATTATTCCTCTGCAGATCTGGAGCAGACCTAGCTTTTCTCCATTACTTCTTTCTGAGTTGAGTTCCTCCCCCCCCTTACCAAAAATATTAAAAACGAAGAGAAAAAAAGAACCAAGAGCATTTGCCAACTTATTTCTGCAAGCAGACATAAGGCATATGAAACTGTCAGTGTGTCAAGACTCTTAACATAAATTAAGTGGGAAGGAATTTGGCTAGCAAAAGTCATTAAAAGAAAATTCCAGTGAAGGAGTACATTATCACTACACTGTTACCAGCAGAGTATCCAAGATCTCTGCAGACATCCTGATGGACCGGCTCTTCTGTATTTCTCACAGAAACTTGAAAGAGGTGATAAAGCAACAGAAGCATCTTAGTTCTCATTAGAAGAATCTTTCTGCTTGTTCTAGATGTTTCACTTGAGATGCTAGGCTCATATGGAAGAGCAACTTATGCCCAAGTTTGACAATCCTGACATGCACGGGCGGGCGCTTGCCCGCATTACAGCCCACCTGCAGCAAGCTAGCCTTTTCATGGAGAAGCAGGACAAGGAAAACCACTGTGCATTCCTCACTAGCCATGAGCATAGGCACTAGCAACTAATGTGCATCAGTTGTGCTCACAGCCAGTTTTATAATAGTTTCCCTGTCTAAATCTCTGTTGGTAAGAGCGATTAATGACCCCCGTAGAGTGATTACCAGTTTTTGTTAAATTCACACTTCTGAAGCAAAAGGTTTTTGTAATGCTGGACTTCCTGATGCAGAACTGCTGTGTTACAATGGCAGTATGCTCTATAGCACTAAAACTGCAGAAGCCACTCAAAAATTGGACGCACTTTTGAAAACACTTTCCCTACGGACATGACTCCATTGTATTAGAAAGAGCTCTTGTGCTATGCCACACATTCATCCGTTTCAGCCATGTGTTAAAGTTTAGGAAACCTGAACCACGACTGCTTCTCTTGGACAGCTAGCAATGCCAGATAGTACAAACGAAATGTCCATAAAAGGTTCATAGCATGAAATTCCCATAACAAATGCACACCTTCTTTTTAGTAGTGCTTCAGCAGTTCAGTGCTTCAGCCCTCCAGCAAGTGCTCTTTTCAAGGGACAGGGATTCACAGGTTTAATTTGTTTGGCACCACTGCCTCAGAAAGACAACTGCTGTAATCACAGCAGCAAGGATGGCAACACCTTCCAGCTTCATGCTTCGCCTCCTGTCTCCTGTCCTACTCTTGGTGGCAGCAGCTCCCAGATTCACAGAAAGAGGATCAAATTCTCTATTTCTGTTTTGGAAAGTAAATGTGACAGGTAAATATTTTCTTAAAAACCTGCATCCTACTAGAAAAGCAAAAACCATAATCTGGGAAACCTGGTAAAATGTCTTTAAAAAAAAGTTAATCATTATCAGCTTCTTGTTATTGGGTTTTTTGTTTGGTGGGGTTGTTTTTTTTTTTGAGCTAGGACTCCTCTTCACAAGTCAAGTCCTTAAATTTTAAACACCCTTGACAGTAAGCAGACGAACTTTTCTTCTACGACAGCAGCTTAAGCTTTTAGTTGGAATGAACAACGAAGGGCTTCTGGTCACCTCAAATAACTCCAGCAGTATTTCTGTTATGAATAAACTTCAGAAAGGTTTGCTACAAAAACTGCATCAATTCGTACAAATATTCTTCAGTAGGTCTAGTAACCATAAGCCTTTGAAAGTGGCTGCCTGTGAAACACTGATAAGCAATGTGTTGATCATACCTGGAAGCACAGAAAAGTAAAATGCTTTTCTGTCTTCAGAATCATAGAACTATTTGGTCTTCCCTGACTTTCTTTTATTCATTCTCTACTACAAGATTTTCAGATGTGGATTCGGAGGTTTTTTTGTTTGGTTGTGTGCTGACTTTTGCTGGGATAGAGTTAATTTTGTTCACAGCAGCTAGTATGGCGCTATGTTTTGGATTTGTGCTGGAAACAGTTTTGGTAATGCAGAGATGTTTTTGTTACTGCCCAGCAGAGCTTACCCTGAGTAAAGGCCTTTTCTGCTTCTCATCCCACCCCACCAGCAAGGAGGCTGGGGGTGCACAGGAGGCTGGGAGGGGACACAGCCAGGACAGCCGACCCCAACGGACCGAAGGGATACCCCACGTCGTATGATGTCATCCTGAGCATATAAAGCCGGGGGAAGAAGGAAGGGGGGGATGTCTGGAGTGATGACATCTGTCTTCCCACGTAATGGCTACGCTTGATGGAGCCCTGCTTTCCTGGAGATGGCTGAGCACTGGCCTGCCGATGGGAAGTGGTGAATGAATGCCTTGGTCTGCTTTGCTTGTGCACGCGCCTTTTGCTTTACCTATTAAACTGCCTTTAGCCCAACCCACGAGCTTTCTCACTTTTACCCTTCCTAATGTCTCCCCCATCCCAGCAGGGAAGGGGAGCGAGCGAGGGGCTGTGTGGGGCTGAGCTGCTGGTTTGGGTTAAATCACGACAGTCCTTTTAATCCCTCAACCCAGGCCAAAACTCTACTCCAGCAAAAACCAGCACAGGTTGTATTTTCTGGGGAGATTTTTTGGTTGGTTTGTTTTTTGGAATTGCTTTTCCCACCAATATTGTTTTTAGAAACAAAATACTCATTCCAAAGGGCAGTTCTAAGAGAACAAAACAGAAATATCATTCCTGGAATACAGGTTGGGATCTCGGGATTAGAGAAATTGAGGAAACAGAAAGAAAAGAACAAAGACAAAAACCTAGCTGAAAAGAAATCAGTTAAGAAATTGGCACTGTCCAAAACAACAGTTCCAAATGAAGCATTTAATCTGAAAAGTGGCAATACTCTGCAAACAAAAGGCAATTAACTTGAGATGATTTTTGTATTTTCTGTTCTGTGCTGTTTGATCTTTCACAGCAATTTGCCCTCTGATTACTGTCTAAGATTGTCTTGAGGTAGTTTACTACTTAGAAAAACTGCAAGACATCTGACTTGTTATCAGCTGAAGAGCTGGCATTAAACCCCTGAGCTGTCCTCATTGCATCAGTGAAGCTACAGAAACAAAGTAGGGTAGGCAAGGCTCTAAAGGACATTCTTTCATTTCACCATTCACAGACTACTTAAGTCTTACACTACTTAAGTGTTTTTAGCATACGTGTATTTGAAAACAGCTCTCAGCAAGTCAAAACATGCTAATTTCCACCGTTGACATTACTAAGGGTACTGCAAGAAGCTGAAGAATTAAAACAACCAAGTGTCCAACAAGCCTGGAACGCCAGGAAGAAAAATGCTTCAGAAACACAGGCTGGAGCCCCCCACCTCTTTCCCATCTCAGAGTACACTACCTTTCCTCTAACAGCAGCTACCGTTTGGATAGATTTAACCTTTCCACCACTCTCCACCCTGAAACCCAAGCTTACCCAAAAGCCAGAAGTACTCCAAGACTGAAGAGATTTTCACTGCAGCAACTGCAACATCTGGGGCAATGATTGGACAAAAAATGCCTCTTCGTTTTTAGCTCCTCTACCACAACTGTATCAGGCTGCTAGGCAAAGCATGCATTTGGATAGCGTATGCAGAAACATCAAGTGGCTCTTCAAGCGCCTGTGCCTCCCAGCCTGGGAAGGCAGCTACTTTCTGTCCTGCCTACAGCAAAGAAATCTCTACATATCTTCCTCACACAGGCATTCCAAAGAGACAAGAAGCAAACAAAAAACTGAAGACAGAAGCACAAGAGGACACTAGGGACACTGTCTTCTTAGACAGGCTCCTGCAGAAACCTTACCTTACAAATTCAAGAGATTATACATTATTGCAGAAACTACCAGTTAAAGTGATAAAGGCTTATTACAAAGAAGAAAAGACCCCAATGCTTATCTTTTTAACTAATACAGAGCAAATGGAGAAAATTTATATTGCTTGTATAGTGCTAGGCATCACTGCTCTTGTGTATGTCCTCAACAACATCTGCCTAGGAAAAAATGCTACTAGGCCTGAAAAAACGGAACCATCCCTTCAAATTGGTTTTATACTATGATTTTATTAAACAATACGCAAAAATTAAATTCCACTTGTTTAACAAAAGCCTCCCTTTAGTACTACATTTCTAACTCAATTGGGTTTTGCTTTCAGCAACATCAGAATCAAAACAAACCCATCCAAAAAGTGAAAGTAAGTTAAATCAAGAACTCCACTTCTGGGCTAAGAGAGGCCACAATATTAAGATATCATTACTCCCAAGTTCCCTTATCAGCTGTAACTGCTGGATCCTTGCATTACTCAACAAATTCACATTAAAAATATGTCTCTTGACCTGCTGGCTCACTTCTGAGCAATTTTTCAACTCTAAAATAAGTTCAGTAGCTTGCAGCCAGTCATTTGAAGTCAACACCACTGACTATAAGCACATTACAAGCAAATTAAATACAAATAAAAAGCTAAGAAGCGGGACTTGCATCATTTCTTCCTGCTACTAAAACATGCTTGCAGACAGAGAAGACTCAGAACAAGGAGCTCCTCTTCAGCCTCAGAAGCTGCACATCCTTGCAATACTTCAGACAGGTACTTAATTAAATATTCACACTGGATTAAAAGGCCTGCTTCATATTGCAAGAAAATGGTTAACAAAGCATGAAGAGCTTTCAAAAAGCACAAAACACAAAGTCTGAAGCCTTTATAGGGTAAGAGATGGTAATGAAATACCAACATGCACGTGGCTTAAACCACTGGCACTTTTAGAACTAGAATAAAGGTGTAATAAGCTTCTCTTGAAACCATTTCTGTATGATTTTGTGTAAGAAAGAAGTGACTAGGCAAGTTTTCAAGTGCTAAAGAGACTTGGAAATGTTTTCTCTAGCAACAAAGACAGTGACTTGCTAGGCTCTTCAGAAACTCAGGCTTTCCTCCCTGAGGACAGATCAGATCTTTGAAACAGATGAGCTCTTCAGATCTACCATGCAGAACTTCACTGTCTTGCTGAAAATCATTCTTTTGGTCAGGAAAGAAGACCTGAACTCTGTTCAGGCTAGTCCATCTCATTTTTTGTTACATATATTTTTTCTGATTTACAGAACATGAGTTTCTTTATAGCCTTCCACCTGTAAGCAAACATCAGCACACCCCAAAGCCCACTGGAACGCCCTCCTGGACAGCATTACAGGCAGCACGTATACAAAGAACTCGCATTCGAGTGAATTCCTACACATGGGGAGACCCCTTGCTCAGCTCAAGCATTTACGACTAAAAGTTACTGATGTAGTATAAGGACTAAATTGGTTGTAAGACTAAGGTCTACTAGAAACATTAGAATGTAACGGATCTTAAAATCTTAAGGTATTAAAACAAATTATAGCTTATTTCCATGCAGTTACAAGTGGGATGGATAGATAACCACTGCCATAGTGCCTGAAAAAAGCAAAGAGAAACTGCGGCATTCTCCAGGTTTACAACAGTGCTTAGGAATTTTAAAGTCTGTGGATTACCTACAAGCAGCTCAGTAGTTTTAAAAAGCAGCATTCACATTCTGATACTTTCAAAAGAACCATCATGTGCTATTAAAAGAGGTGCTCGGTTACCTTTTGTGGTGTTCATACAGACTTACTTCTGGGGCACTGTCAAATCAAATAACAGAATCCCCATGTACCCAAGCAACAGAGAAGCAAGGGAAATTCAGTTGCAGAAATACATGCAACACACCCATGTGATTTAGAGATGTTTCCAAGTACTCACTCAGATACTCCTGTGAATCACATCTGAACTTTCAGTTGGGTTAAGCACCTGAAGTTTTTTTTCTTATTTAAAAGACTACTTATAAACCAGTTATTAACTATATACTGCAAAACTTTTAACCGTGAGTGAGGAGCTCAAATGATGTCAGAAGGCCTTTTTCAGGATCAATTTACTGCACTGCTCCAAGTGATCAGAGTTCCCAATATTTTCCTTTCTGAATACCAACCTGTTCCTGGTCCCCAAACAGACTGGGGACTAAATTTCAAAATTGAGAAGATTAATTCCAGTTACACCAGGACATACAACTTCAGCAAGTACAGCATGGGTTTGTATTTACGGATGTTATGCAGGAGGCATTCATCTCCAACGTGACTAAAACCTCTGCCTAGACTAATCACTGCTGTGTCTCTGAAGCAAAACTGCAACACTTGCAGCTGTTTGCTGAACCAACGTCTGTGTGTTTCAGCAGTCTGCCAGCCCAACTCCCCTGATGCTTGCCTGAAACTTCAGGGTGATCAGTATTGTACTGTCACCGCCTTGCCCCCAAAGAACAAAGTCAGCAAGAAGTGAAGGCTTCAGAAAAAGCCCGCAGAATTCACCAGAAAAACTGCCACATTGTGGCCTACTCATTAAGACAGCTCGCAGTCACAGAACAGTGCTGCCTCTATGAGAGGAGAGATTAGAAAAAACAGTAATTATCCCAATAATTGGAGAGGCACAAAGTTTCACTAAGGTTGTCTAATGAAACTCAAGCCTTTTCAGACTCATCACACTATTACAGGCAAATGAAGAACTAGCAATGCAACTACCTGCATATTAAATTATCCTACTTCAAATAAAACTTGACCTGTAAAATACACAACTGTACTGTTTTGACATCCCAAACACTGGTAATATTAACAGGAAAACAAGTGCTCAATAGCATGCTAACTGAAGACAGCTGGGAAGGAATCTAAAATGCATCAGAACAGATCCTCAGCATGGAATTCTGCTAAAATCTCTGTTACTCAAGTAACCAACATTAATCATTATAGTCATGTTTTGGGATTTCTTAATCCTTCTTAGAAACACTACTTTATGAAAGCCCAGTAATTGAACCATTTATGCGTTTATTCTACGAAGACATGTGAGGAAACTATAATACCAACATAAATGTATTACCTTTTACCAGATGAAGCTTCTTTAGAAACTGACAAAGTTCAGTTTTTACAGGTTCTAATGTACCCAGGCCTACAGCTATTTTAGGCTTTTCTGTTGACAGCACAGAAAAGTACAAGACTTTGTAGAATTACAAACTAGGCACATTAAATGGCAGCTCAAATAACCAAAGTTCAGTCATTAGACCTGGTCAGAGAGTACCCAACACCCACCTGCAATTTAATGCAACGTGCACACTAGCAGTATTGCCCTATCCCACTTTAAGAAAAACAAAGAAAAACAATGCCTGGACAGAAGCATAAACAGAGAGAGGAGAGAGAGAGAATGAATGACAAAACTTGGATTAAGTCCTACAATAGTTAAAGTTCCTCCTTTACAAATCTCCATCTTCCATTATATAGGAACTGAATTAGACATCACACAAACTCTTCTTGTACTAGCAACCTTTATAGTGACAGAAAGGACCAAAGAAGTCAGAAAAGAAAGTTTGATCTGTTGCTTCCTTACAAACCAGTTGAATATTTGGCAGCTTGACAGAATGCGACAGAGCTGTAGATATAAAAATTATAATTCAAAAATCATATACAAACTTCCAAGAATATGGTCTAGTTATTTGCAGCAAGAAAGATGCTTAATTTTGTATTCCATAAGCACCCATTTTCAGAATACAAATACAGGGCTATTAAGGGAGGAAATTACAGTACTGCTGAAAGAACTGTGCTGTAACTAGGTAAGCACTAATTACATCACATTATCATATGTTTTTGCAACATTCAATTACGGAATTAAATCTTAACCCCCCAAAAAGAATTAATGCAGTGGAGGAAACAAAACTTTTAAGCTTAATTCTCAGATCTGATGAAGTTGTAGGACAAAATGAAGCGCATCAGTCATGGCCTTACTGCTGCAGAAAGAGGAATTGTATAGGCTCTCCAGGGAATCTCAGGATTTAAATCAGAACTAACAGGAACAATAATGTAATAGCCTTATATCAATCATCTTGCTTTTGGAAACCGCCCATATAATCACGACAAAGAAAAAAAAAAATCCTCATGCAGAAGAGAGAACCAGTCTAAAGTTATTCTAAGGGAATTTTTATAGTTGTTCTTGAAAATTAGCCATTTTGTTGTACCAGCCAGGAAAACAAACACTTTGCTTGAATTCAGCTTGAATGAAGAGGACAACTTATTTTCGCTCTGAACATTGAGAGCTGCAGTCTCAGAAGCCTGGGAAAAGCAAAGCAAGTCCAAAACGTACTGTGTATAAACAGAGATGCCATATGAATACACAAAATAAAAGCACAACAGTTTCTTTGCCAAGGAGGAGCAGATGGCAACTCAGAGCAGAAGTCAGTAACACAACGATAAGTCAGAAGAAAACGCCCGTCAACCAGTTGTGCACCAGTCCCACTTTTTACAAGGGTGGGACTGCATGATTTCACCTGGGCAAGTCCCACTTGCAGAAACCGTCCCGCTCGCAGAAACCCCAGGCCAGGCATGGCTGCCCATCCCCAGCAGCAGTTGCTCTGCTGGGACTCCCGAGGGGCACAGGTCCCTCCCGCTGCCTGCCTGCCTACCTTCCTGCCGCCGCCTCCTCCTTCCAGCCACCTACTTTGCACACTGGAAACCCCTCCTGTACAGTGGCTTCCTTTCAGGGGCAGGGCCCGGGGGAAGAGCCGCTCTAAAATACAGGAGGAAACTAAGAGTTTTTAGCAACAAAAAAAATATTGCTCACATGCACAGTCGCTGGTTTGACTTTACCCCCCAGGCTTGCTGTGAGCAGGTAGCCTCTCCTGAGCAGGGCAGGACGGCTCCGTGCCCTTCGTACCACGCCGCGTCCCAAATGTCCCCTTGCAATGGTGCACCAGCTGGGTCAGCCTGCACAAAGGCAGCTCCCTACAAGAAGGGTTATCCCTTGTGCCCCTCTCCTCTTACTGTGGGTCTCACAGAGGACTAGCTGTCAAAGTTCAGTGATTCTGGTCTTAACTACCTTTTTCTTTTTTGACGGAGGTTTCTTGCCCATATGAAGCACAAACAGAAAGACTGCTTTGGAAAAAAAAAAAACGGCAAGGCTTAGAGCTTAAATTCAAGTTTCCACTAAGCAATATGCATATATTTTTTCTCTTTAGTAGCACTTAAATTTTGCTTCTTGGACTACTACAAGACTGCTTTGTTTTTTGAACTTTGTGTTACTTGGGAAGCTCCTTTCCAATCATAAATTGCTGAGAAAGCAGGAATACAACTGAAGAAAGTAAAAGGCACAAGCTCCAACGACCTTGTCACTGTGAAACATGCTTTCAAATAGAAGAGGTTTAGCTTTAAATGCTGAACATCGCAACAGTTATCTACTTTAAAGAATTCCAGATACCTAAATGTTGATCTGTCCTACTGCAGTGCTGGCTGAAATAAATCACTCCCACTACTTCAGTCTGTTACCTGCTTTTGTAATGTTTTGCAAGACTGCTTCCAACACCAATATTGCAATTGCTTGCAAATTTAATACAGGAGGGAACCAGTATATTTAAAACGGCCAAGTTCTCACATCATTTTCCCTTTGTAAACTCTGACATTTGCCAGATGTCCTAATCAAATAAGGAGGTTTATAAAAACAGAAGATGTGTGGATATTCAATATTTCAGGAGCTTTTTCAAGACATGAAAATCAGAGGTTCTAAAAGTGGAAGACAATTCACAGAGGTAAACCTTGAAAGAATGGAGTAATTTTTTTTTTTCAGAGCCATAGTTCACTGTAAAAACTTCTTGCTGCAATAATACCAATGTATGAGGAAATTCTACCAGAGCGAAAATCTGAATTGCTGAATCTATAAACCAGATGAAGCTTATGACATCCGATACCAGACTTCCTTCTCTTTAGCCAGTGTAATCATGTTTTTAAATGACGACCTCTGGTAATGAGTCTCTGATGACTCAATGCTTAGGTGCTTAAAATAACTTTGAAAAACTGAGTCAGAGGAATTATTACGCAAGGTAGCATCACAGAGAATCTCACCAGCTCTCCAGCTTCCCAGCACAGAAATGAGAAGCTTTGCACTAGTAATTGCTGCAATGTAACGTAGCCCTCTTATCACTGAACTTCTTTTAAACGATGGTAAGGTCAGACAGAAAAACAAAAGAACAGAAAACTTGTATCTTAAGAAAATAACACTGTACCGGTTCTCATGCTCATCCTAACATCTCACTCCACCAACAGGTCAGGAATCCGTGGTAAATTTGCATTACCGAACATTTTTACCTTCTCCAGTCATCTTGTTGTCTCTTAAAAAAAAACAAACCACCACACCAAAATAATCCAAAATGTCCCAGAAAATATCTTCACATCTACTTAATTCTATCTTTAAAAACCAAACAACTTTTCATATGATTAAGACCATCAAATCAAAACTATTACTTCACCTAGCCTAATTAATTTTGTTCCATCACATCCTACATATATAAATCAACCGTGACCACATTCTTTATATTATGTCTTGCTTTGCTGAATTTAAATGGTGGAACATGCTGAATGGATTATGAAGTGGTCTGCATAGCAGAAGTTCATCCCAGCTCACTGATATATTAAGATTTTTTAACTGAATATTCTCTTAAGATGTGATTTCCTAGAAAAGGCTACTTTCTGTTAAGTTACGACAATACAGAAGGCAGACTTGCAGAATGCAAAGTCCGAGTATGTTGGAGGGTTTAGCAGAGAGATGCTCCACTTAGCAGCTGTGAATCAGAACAAAGACTTGTTTCTGCCTGATTCATAATGCAAACATACAAACAGCTTCATGAAGTTACAAAGGAAAAAGTGAAACTTCTTTGGAGAAGCCTTACTTTACATGCAAAGAAAGATGAAAGCAAGGATTCACACTTAAGAAAAATAATCTTTATTTAATGACTCATGTGTTGTTATTTTTTCCTACCTGAAATTTTCATATATAAATCACAATGTTCCCTCACCACAACTACCAGAACCATGCTAAATTCAACTGTACCTGGTTAGTGGCATTCACAAGATAATCCAACACAATTAGATAGACAAGAAAGTCTTGAGAAACATTTCCATGTTTTATTAGTATTGCTAAGCTATACCTTCTTTTAAGAATATCAGTCTAAGCTTTCATCTCAGGGGACTTCTTCCCACAAAAAAAAAAAGTAGTCCAGTCCTACACACAGAACCAGATGAGTTCTTAAAACAGACAAACCATTGAACAATCACGAACATAATGGTGGGATACAGGTGTCCCTAAGGTTACACAGAAACATTTGTTACTATTGACACTAAGAGGGGCCTAACCTCATGAATAAGCTTACCAATACTTGCCTTGTCAAATACCCAGCTTGTGGAAGTAATGTCATCAACTTCAACAGTGTTACTCCTCTAAACCAGAGGTTATCAGCTTCTAGTTCCAACTTCAGCTTTTAAATTAAAACCCTCGCCACAGGCTGGCAGTGCAGGTTCCAGAACTGTCTTGACTATCGGCATGCACATAACCTATCCACTTCTCCTAATGTCATCACCTCCTTCTGAAATTAGGATTTCACAAATGGCAAAACATCAGCCTTTTCAAGAAAAGGACTTGGCTACATTTAAAACTAAGAAATAACTCTAAAAATAGACTGAGGTAGGAAGCATGTTATTTAAAAGCCAGCATATCACTTCCTGACATTTCTAACTCTCCCTATTCAAAAAACTCAAAAACAAAAGAAAGGGCACGAGTAAAACTGGGACTTGGCAAACTCTAGTGGGGAAAGAAGAGGAAAGGCCAAAGAAGTCAAGCAGGAACAAATAGAAGAACGAGAATCTCATCTGCAGCTTTTGCAACCAACCATCACAGAAACACATTTACAATACTGCATTTTCTTTGTGACCGAGTTTTGAATATTTTAAGCTTTAGTCTTTTAGGCTCAAGTACTTTTTGCCTTCATTTGCAATAGAGTTAAGGAATTAGTAAGCTCAGCTCTGTTTCTTGTAGGAAGCATCCAAAACAAAGTATCTAGCTTAATGCATCAGCTCTTAAATGTGTATATGAAATTGTCTACCTCTGAAGTCGGGTTCAGTTACATTACCGTAAAACTTCAGAACTTGGCATCTCCTAAGCAATCCTCTTTTTGTTTTGTTTTTTTCATTTGCTTCAGTTTTTAGAGCATGTGACCTTGACCAAGCCTTTAAGGAATCACGAAATCCACTGCCAAGTTACAGTAAGGATCTAGCCAACCAAAGAACTGCCACCAGAAGTCTCAGATCCTCCGTTTCCCATTTATACTTCCACCCTTCGCCATGAAAGCCTCTCCCTTCCCTCTTTGCCACCCCACCCAAACTTTTCCATGATCTGTGAGCAAACTAGAGAAAATGGCCCCACTGTTTGCGTTCGGGTAATCTTCTGCTGTTTCAGCAACTTACTGTAGCTCAAAGACAGGCCTGGCGAGCGTTGGAGTCAGCTCCTGGGCCGTACAGACAGCACAGGAGCAAGGAAGCAGAAGGAGTAACGGCGACTGCTAGCTCAACTCACAGCACCAGGCACAGCCTCCACAGCTTTCAGGGTACTTAGGAACTACAGCCGCCCAGACTCTTTTCAACAAAAGAACCCCTATCAAGTTGCCAGTTCACAAATGTGCTAGCAAAGCATCGCTAAAGGCCTTTTCACATGAAAATATTAGTCCTTTCCCCCAAAAGCTTTTATTATTTCAGTAAGAAATCTGGTGAGTTTGAATGGTACAGGGAAGAGCCAGCAGATGACACGACTGTAGACCCCATCATCATATTGGAAAATGGTAGGAACTAACATGCTGTGATTTATCAAAGTGGGAGGCAAGAAAACTGGTCAGGGTTTACAAGCTAGCTGTGGAAGAAATCCCTATTTCCCCCCCACCCACAAGGAAGCCTAACACTTTGATACAAGAATTTGTAAATCTTGTGGGCAAAAGGATAAAACTGTAAACAGAAGCTGAGCAAATTTAGACTCAAAATAAAGAAGCATCAACAGTAAGAGAGCTGATGGCTTAAAAAAGAAAAATTAAAAAGAAAAAAGACAGACTGGATTTTCCATCACTGAAAGTGTTCAAAACAAGACGGAATTTTCCTCCAGCCCTCCTTGGAAACTATATTCTAGTTTAAACAGGAATTAATTCAGGAAGCACTAATAGCCCGTGAGGCGCAGGCCATGCCTGACTCTCAGTGGCCCCTGCCAGCTCTATGGGATTTGACACCATTAAGGTTTGAGAAATTCACACTCCGGCTGACCAATTATAGTTTAGTTTTGTTAACGTTCTCAGAGATAATACAAATACGCTCTGCATATTTATTTTAAAAATAGGCTACTTTAGAAGGAGCACAAGCAGAAGGCAATAAGTTTGTTTACAATTTAAAAAGCCAAATTTACTTCCCAGGTGAAATGGTGACGTTTTAGTTGGCCAAGCTCCTAAAATTGTTTCTTGAGCCAGTTACTCCCTTACACTGTTAAACAAACATATCCTTTACTGTATCTGACATTTGCACAAGCTTAACAAATTAAAATCCATACAGGGGCAATGAGCAGAGAGGGACCCATCTCCGGGGGGCGGGAGCTCACAGAAAACAAAGTAAGCTTCTCTTCAGTACTGCCCTCAGTTACCAGCATATCAAAATAATAACAATAAAATACCAAATCCTTACTGACTATCACTCCCTAATTGTAACCTTCAAGTTAAAGTAAATTACCCTAACTTGCAATGTGTAGAATGAAAAAATGTGCACCACCTGATTTCAAGTCAGTCCTGGTTAGGAAGTTAGAAATTACACACCCTTCAGACCGAGGCCACAATGACTCAAAAAAATTATGCCAAGAAAAACAAAGTGAAGGTTTCCAAATGTGTGAATAAAGTGGCTTCAGGTGTTTGGCACAGAACACAGGATCCCATGAGGGTACTGCACCTTAAAGCAAGGAGAGGAGCAGTCACCTGTTTCAGCACAGTATCTGCTTGGCACGCTGTGTGTGACGTCATACATGCGCACACACAAGTGCTTTTCGTTTTCTTGCTACCTGCAATAGTTAGGCTGATTACGTATTATTGATACACTCATCCCACAAATCAGTGGAAACCACCAATATTAAAACCGAGTCCATCAACAGTACTCTAAAACCTCAACAGAACATCAACTCCGCTATGTTAATACTTCTTAAACTGCCTAAGTGATTTTGAAGCCTAAATCCAACTTTTCCATGCTTCTAAAAAAACCTGCTAAAACCTGAGTAAACGTCAAACTTCTCTGGTTACAGATACAGCTACCTACACATTAAACCCGACACACTCAAGACGCAGGATTTCTCCAGTTACTGAGAAGCGCAGCGCAAGCAGTGCACTGTACGAGAACTGCCTCGGCAAAAGGAAGCTTTCAAACTGCTGGCCAAGTTCATGGAATCAGGTGACTCAAAGTATTACTTCAAACACCGAAAAAGCCTTCTGCAACATTCAGACAACGTACCAATGACATTCTCTGCTGGATGTTAACTCACACCTACACAGGCAGAGATGCTTTCATGAGCCAATATAGTAAATAAACATTGTTAATTTAGAAGGAGCCCGGTTTCAGACAGGATGGGCTAAATCTGACTGCCGCATTAACAGCGGATACTGTTGAAGAACTGAACAAAATAATTTCACTTCCTGCTTTTTTCTTGTTCTATTTTTTTCCTCGTAAAATCAGACCCCGCGATCAGCATGTCGCACCCCACGGCCGCCGGGCTCCCGCGGGGGACGCAGCGGAGCCGGCCCCTGGACGCCGAGCAGGGCCCGATGCGACCGGGGGCCCTGTGGGGGAGGCAGCCCGGGACGCCCCGGCCCCAGCCCCGGCCCCG
>Ga0065711_1004565_pt1 | contig 29741 bp, 18 predicted proteins | sample Hoacrofraction12_FD_59098 | JGI IMG/M metagenome (GOLD analysis project Ga0065711, IMG submission 59098) | Hoatzin crop microbial communities from Cojedes, Venezuela - Epithelial fraction 12 v2 (version 2) | ecosystem: Host-associated > Birds > Digestive system > Esophagus > Crop | place... | reverse complement strand
AGGAAAGGAAAGGAAAGGAAAGGAAAGGAAAGGAAAGGAAAGGAAAGGAAAGGAAAGGAAAGGAAAGGAAAGGAAAGGAAAGGAAAGGAAGAGTCAAACAGCTGTGTCTGTACAGCTGAGGTGATGGGTAACTCACTAGTGTGACTGGTCAGCAGCTAGGTACAAGACTCATGAGCTGTCTGCAGTCCATAGGACTAACAAACATCTACAGATGACAGCTGTGGTATTGTACAATGAAGATACATAGACCCAGAAATGTCCAAACACAGCCTGAAGTTGCATAGCAGGAAGTGAACACATGGTGCTGCTAATCACAAGAATCTGAGAACATGCTTAACATATGGATAAAGTAATTAACTGAAAATGAATGGCAGACACAAGATAATCAATTAGAAGATGAAGATGAAATCCAAAGTATGTTGTGGACTAACAGCTTTGGACCCTAATTATTGCACAGTTGGACTCCAGCAAGCGTTGCCAGATCATGAATATGAAGTGTCAGGTTTGCTACTTTCTATACTTAGACGTGTCTGGTAAATACAGCATCAGCTCAAGCTTTGTGGAAAGGCTGAGCAAGTCTGGTCCCTGCGAGAGGTGAGACTCAGACCACATCCTCACGCATTCGGCTGTGAACAGTGAGTAGCTGTATCTCAGTGCCAGCCATGGGTCATGGTGTTAAAAGAGCCAGTATTCCCCAGATGCTGGCTAACACCATGGCTCATGCAAAAGGCAGGTGCCAGAAGGAACAGCCAGTAGTCAGAACTGTAAAAAACTTCACTTCATGGTTTGAATCATCTGTAGCCAGACTGCAGGTTATTAGAAATTAATTCATTAGCATGAATACAATCGTATTGCTTGATGTGATTAATGATATTTGGAGAACATGGCAGAAGACATTAAGATGCATAATCAAGAAGGTAAAAGCCATCTGGGATATAGCAACTGGGAAGAAGCAGTCTTGCTTGTGACTGAAAGGAAACCAAGAACATCAGAGTTAGCACTGCTTAAATCATACATACGAGATGTATGACTTACAAAAATAGTGCCATAAAACATTCCCTTGAAACATGACAGCTATAAAAGTCTCTATAAAAGGCAACAGTGGAAGCCACAGGCCAATGATCTATGTACCCTATGGTTCCTTCACTAACCCATAATGACTGACCATGCCTTCTATGAACTTTAATTTTTCAAACGATTCCAGTGGCCATTAGTAGTCTAGTGATAAATTCAAGCTCAATGACAACAGTTTGTTTCAGACTCTGTAATCTAGGAGCCTTTAAATTTGGCTTGCAAATTGAAAACACCAGGATTTAATGATCTAAACTGATGGAGACTGGAAAAAAAGGCAAGATTTCACATTAAACAGCTACTTGCAGGTCATAACATCACCACCTCTACAGCTATATATCTATCAAGAAAATTAAATATATCAGATTTAGGAACCAAAGATCACACCTCCGAAACAACTCTTCACATGAAAGGACAGGATATTATGCACGCCACCTAATGCTCGTATTTCTTGGATTCAAGAGCCAAAAAGGCTGTGTAAATCCCAGACCCATAGGTACAACTACATCTTGAAAGAAGCAATAGTAAACAGTAGAAAGCATTTGTTCCTCTGCTGAAAGCGTCGCTGCACAACAGCAGCTTCTCAACCCTTGGGCAGGTGCAAGGCTTTTATGAGAGGTAGACCATGCTGATTAATAAGCAAAATCCAGTGCTGCTAGCCTGAAGCATATTAATCAAACAGGTGGTTTCGTACAGAAAGAAATGTCACCAAATAGGAAATAAAATTTTTAGAAAGACCCCTAGGAACAAAATTAGGACCATCAGAAAGTCATCGGAGTACAGTGGTGCGGTCCACCTCAACAAGGGATCTCCCAAAACAGAGCAGCTGAGGATTCATCCCAGGGTACCAGCGTCTGATTGCAGTCAATTGAAGATAGCTCGCCTGAAAAACTGCGAAGTTATGCAGGGCTATGCTGGTGCAACGGAGATGAGAATCTAGCTCACAGTATTCATCCACATGGCTAGAGGGAAACCAGCTGAGCTACTTCAATTCTGTTTCTGAAATGTCTTTAACGCAAGATTGGGCATTTTGCCCATAGCTGAGCCACTGATAAGAAACTCTGCTTCAACTGAAACTGTCTTATAACTTAAGGGAGCTTTTGCTTTAGGATTACACAACAAGCAACCTGATTTGATTTTTTTCCCGATATTACAGGCTTCATCACAAAAATGAAATTGTGCGTTCTGCCTTGACACTTAAGCCTTCAGTGACAGCTGGGCTAGGAGAAAGCTGGTCTGCAGCTACAATCTACATTTCTTTTCTGAACTCCTGAGTACAAAATGTTTCCTTCCCGTATTACCAAGAATGAAAGAACTAGCAACTTGGATAACTACCTTTGGATTTGATATAATTGTTAGTCAAGTAAGAATGACCAGTAAACACAGGACTTATAAGTAATACAGGTTTGGATTTTGTATTTTTATTTTCCTGGATAAAACACTTTACTTAAGAAAGCCCGACCACATTTAGTAAGTGAAAAATCATCTTTAGGACAGCAGATTCATAAGGGTCTAAAACCTGATGCTGCTGGCACTCTCAACTGTGTAAACCAGAAACAATTCTACTGAAACCAGCAGAGCTACAAAGACATTGAAAATCCTAATTCACATTTACCACCTGGCTATCTGAACAAACCCCAGGGTCCTGTGAATGGACCAGAGATTCAAATATAGTCTTAGTGTCTTTCCTCACAAACAAGACAGCAAAACTGCAGTGGTCACAGTCTGAAGCGATGACTGTATTTTGAGATAGATCCCCAACTCCGGACGGGCTTTGTCAACAGCACAGCTTCTGCAGCCTGACACTCATAGACAGCCAGCACATTCCAGTCCACTTCCCTCAGTTGAAGGTACGCTATACCTTGTGTCTACACAGCCTGAGCAAGGCCTTCAGCAACGCTGAAGTACTAAGTACATCATTTGTGGTGACAAATTTACAAGGTCTCGGCAAAATGGGACAGAACCCTGTAAGACCACCGCCATCCCAGCCACTCCAGCTCTCTTTGCTGCGCAGCACGGGGCAGCTTGGGTCATCCTGTGCGTTTTGACCCAGAGGTATTCACACCTTGGGACATGAGCCTTGGCAGAGTGAGACATGACAATTCTGCTGAAATTATACCAGTTTGGATGGATAGAATCATTGAATCATTAACATTGGAAATGACCTCTAAGATCAAGTCCAACCGTCAACCCATCACCCCCATGCCTGCTAAACCATGTCCTGAAGTGCCACACCTACAGGTTTTTTAAACACCTCCAGGGATGGGGACTCCACCACCTCCCTGGGCAGCCTGTTCCAATATCTGACAGCTCTTTCAGTAAAGAAATTTTTCCTAATATCTGATCTAAACCTCCCCTGGCACAACTTGAGGCCATTGCCTCTTGTCCTATCACTAGTTACTTGGGAGAAGAGACCAACACCTGCCTCACTACAACCTCCTTTCAGGTAGCTGTAGAGAGCAATAAGGTGTCCCCTCAGCCTCCTCTTCTCCAGACTAAACAATGTCAGTTCCTTCAGCTGCTCCTCATAAGGCTTGCACTCTAGACCCTTCACCAGCCTCGTTGCCCTTCTGTGGACACGCCTTTTAGGCCATTCATCTAGCTGGGATGAAACGTCACACAATTGTACTTTTATTGTCAGTCATTTTTACCTAGCAAGCAGTACTGCCATAGACATGCAACAGCACAGGTGAGATATTAATGAAAAAGGGAACAGTCCAAGGCAGAAAACTAAACATGGGAGCAAACGGAACAACCAATCAACTTCATTTCCTCGTCTGAGTTATCTATTTTTTGGACTACTGCACTATTTTCCAGAACACTTCTTTTCAGCAATATTTTCATCCATCAGAGAGATAATAAAGAATGAAATTGAATAATGAAGGAAAATGTGTATCCAAATGAAAGCTCGCCTGTACAAATTCCATGTTATATCAGAGGTAATTAGTCCGCTTTGTAAAAATTTTTTACTACTTGTAATTATCCACACCAAAATTAGATCAGTTTTGCACAGGTAAGATTTGTTGAACATAAAATACATTGTATTAGTATTCCAGGAAAGGAAGTCTCTCTGACACACAATGAACTGCCACACGTATAGCTGACTCATTAAAAGAATTGTCAAAGTCCTTGTTGCCCTGTTTATCTTCCCCCTTCTTTTTGTACTTGGTGAAGATGTACCATGATGAAAAACTTTGAAAAGTATATACCCACCTAGAATAGAAATTGGTTTGGGTTTTTTTTAAGGATCCAGTCATGAGGAATTATTTCTGGAGGCTCACCACATCAGTAAAGTGATAGTGTAATAATTGTCTTTATTAATTAAAAGTTCCTATTCGCTACTTTTGCAGAAAAAAATATTTTTAAACATCATTCTGAAAGTCTTCTACTTGCAGAATAAAAGCAAAGAAGATTTATCTGTTTTGTTTATATTTAATGTTCTTAAGCCGCTTATTAGTTGGGGTGCCTGGCTTCTACTAATGGACGCAGTTCTTTTCATGCTCTGGAAACCCATGCAAAGCAAAAAAGTCTTCTAATGCAAAAAATCACAGTTTTTTAAATTTGCTGCAGCTGTAAGGCTAGCATTGCAAATACAGATTCCTTACCTCACTTAACACAAACGAAATGCATTTGTATGCTATATTTTGGGAGAAAGTGACTTATAGTATAAAACGGCATTGTTTTCCATTGAAAAAATAAGATTTCTGTATAGCATTTCAGATAATAATTAGGTAGGATGTATTTTATTGCAAATGACATGAAAGCACGTATTTCTTTTTTACAATTTTATTTGTACATATGAAATTTTTCAGTGTATTGTGTACACTGGCATATTGTAAAATACTGAAATTAAGGTCAAAACCAAAATCAGTTAAGCAAATCGTAAGTGCAACAGAAATTAAAATAGAATAGAAATAGATCAATCAAATAAGAATCAAAATAAATCTGTATTTACAGATGTGATGAGATTGTTTATCTATTTATTTTGCATATAAAGTCAGTCTGAGCTTTCATTTATTGCCCATTAAAATAATCAGAAGAAACAGAAAATGAGTGAGAAAAGAGAAAGAGAACATTCATAAGGACAACAATTAAAGAGCAGAATGAAGACCAAATCTAGTGGAAATCAATGACATCAAAACAGACAACCACATGTGAAATGCAACTAGAGAAAACCGTAGTTTTGTAGATCACCCACAAACTATCTAACGAGAGAAGAATTGTAAGCGAGCACGCCCGGGTTCAATTGCTTTTTTAGAAGGTGTTATGGAAACCTGCTTGCTCAAGCCTGGTCCCTTGCCCAGACCATGTTAGAGGACTTATGTGCAAAACTTATAATCATTCTTGACACATTTGGTCAGAGCGCACATAAGAACTGTACTCAGCCAAGCTCTGACACAGAAACTAATTATAGATTGAGCACTGATTTGCATTTTTGTGAGGAAAACTCCTGAAATGATAAAGGAGGAATTATCAGTGATTAATATATTCTGGAGAATATATATTTCTCTGATCTGTAGATTTCATTTTGCCTGTGATGAGTGCTTTTTCAAGCATCTGTAAATCAGCTCTGAATTTTTCCATTTCAAAAACAACTATCTTTTTCAGATTTGTTTGAAAGATGCTTTGGCAAGGAAAACTATCACTCTTTATGATCCATCGAAATGCCACACATGATTTAAAGTGAAATCTAAGATGGCCTCAAGTAAAGCCACATCTTGAAGTTTGACATGTGGCTTCTGGAATTAAATCAATGCCAAGATGGTTTGGTTTGGCCTGGATAAATGCCAAGTGCCCACCAAAGCCACTCTGGCACTGTCCCTCCTCAGCTGGACAGGGGAGAGGAGATATGATGAAAGGCTTGAGGGTCGAGACAAGGACAGGGAGAGATCACTCACCAGTCACTGTCATGGGCAAAACAGACAGAACTTGGGAAGAAAAGGGAAAAGGTAGTTCAATTTATCACTAATCAAATCAGAGTAGGATAGCGAAAAATAAAATTAGATCTTAAAACACCTTGCCCCCACCCCTCCCTTCTTCATGGGCTCAGCTTCACTCCCGTTTCTCTCCCCCTTCCCCCCGAGTGGCGCAGGGGGACAGGGAATGGGGGCTGTGGTCAGTTCATCACACATTGTCTCTGCCGCTCCTTCCTCCTCAGGGGAAGACTTCTCACACTCTGCCCCTGCTCCAGCATGAGGTCCCTCTCACGGGAGACAGTTCTCCACAAACTTCTCCAACGTGAGTCCTTCCCACAGGCTGCAGCTCTTCATGAACTTCCCAGGGTGGGTCCTTCCCACAGGGTACAATCCTTCAGGAACAGGCTGCTCCGGCATGGGCTCCCCACGGGGTCACAGCTTCCTTCAGGCATCTCCCTGCTCTGGTATGGGGCTCCTTCCACGGGCTACATGTGGAGATCTGCTCCACTGTGGACCTCCATGTGCTGCAAGGGCACAGCCTGCCTCACCATGGTCTGCTCTGTGGGCTGCAAGGGAAGACTCTGCTCCGGTGTCTCAAACACCTCCTCTCCCTCCTTCTTCACTGACCTTGATGTCTGCAGAGTTGTTTCTCTCACATCATCTCGCACCTCTCTCTTGACTGCCGTTTTACTGCAGATTTTTTCCCTTGTTAAATACGTTATCACAGAGGTGCTACCACCATCGCCGATTGGCTTGGCCTTGGCCAGCAGTGGGTCTGTCTTAGAGATGGCTGGCACTGGCTTTATCAGACATGGGGGAAGCTTCTCGCAGCTTCTCACAGAAGCCATCCCTATACGCCCCCCCGCTACCAACACCTTGCCATGCAAACCCACAACATTCCACCCCTCGCCTCTGTGAATAACATATTTAAGAATTAAGCATTAAAATCCACATTCATCACACAATCTTCACAAACTTCAGACACATCAACAAAAAAGAAGTCCTCACACCAAAATCAAAATAACATCATCACAACACCAAACAGAAGTGGACAATTTACTCACATTCCACCCCTTGTCCCTTCACCACAACTACAACAAAAACAACAAATAATTCTCCACAATTATTCCACACTCTTCACATTGTTCAGTCCATGTTTTGCCCTTTACCTCTCCATCTCTCCATTACTATACTAATCTCAAATTCTTTGAGTCCTCCTGCCTGGCTCACCAAATATTCTTTTTTTATTATTATTATTTTTATTGTCTGCGAAGTTGTTTCCCGTTTGTCTACCTTCTCCCCCTTGAGCGGCACCTGGCATTTATCCAGGCCAAACCAAAACACAAGCAAAGACTAAATACCTATGTTTTCATCATTTCACTTTGTCTATGTATCACAAAACTTTGGGAACTATCAAATTATACTAGTTTGTGAACTAAGAAGTAGTAAGAAATAACTGCTATTTCTAACTCTGACGATAACTTGTTCAAACGGATTGCTTGTACAGAAATTGAGGCATATGATGTGCTCCAATATTTCTGTAACATTTATTATTTTCATTAGATTAACTGTGTAAGAACACAAGGTTTTAAGGTCCCTTAAGACTTCATCAGGAAAATTAGTAGCTAATTTTATGTAGCCTCTTTGCAAAGTGAATGTGTAAAAATAATCTTCACATCCAGCAGCATAGGTTTCTCTTATCAATAGTCCCACCACATAACAGAAAGACAAGGAAATCTCATCTTTTGTGCAAATAGTTTTAGAAGAGAACACTAGTTAATGAGACCTAGCGGAAGAAATTAAAAAATTTTCTTGCATGTTGACATGTGCTGAAAGATAGGAATAGAAGGAGATAAGAGTTTCTTATACTAAGAAGAGAAAAGGTGGAAGTAACTCAGACAATCTCAAGTCCTGTTTTAAATATTGTAGAAAAACCTGGGGTACGCAGAGATTCAGTAATGAATAAAGAAATGTCAGTGGTAAACAACAAGGGATAAAAAATATGCTAACACTAGGCAAGAGAGCTGAAACAAGTATTGTAACTAATCTGGCTCAGAAACATGTCATAGTTTTGAGAGAAAAATGAAATTTTTCTACACTATGCAAGGACAACAAGAAAAGGGAGATGTTACGCACAACAGAAAGCTAACTACGAAGAGACAAGAAGAACACAATGGGTTTGGGGTGGAGACATATTGTTTAGGAAGAAAAGGTCATACAAGAAACACTGAGTGGAGTGTTCCCACTGAAAAGAAATAGTAGAGCTAGCATGCATCAAGCTGAATTGATTTGGGTTAAAATAACTTTAAGAGGAATAATAAGAGAGAGTCCATTCCAGCAGAGCTAGAAGTCTCCTGTGGTCATCCAGCATCAGACATTGTTCATAGAATCATAGAATCATTAAGGTTGGAAAAGGCCTCCAAGAGCAACAAGTCCAAGCACCATTCCATCACCACCACGCCTGCTAAACCATGTCCCAAAGTGCCGCATTGACACGTTTTTTGAACACCTCCAGGGATGGTGAATCCACTGCTTCCCTGGGCAGCCTGTTCCAATGTCTGACCACTCTTTCAGTGAAGACATTTTTCCTAATATCCAGTCTAAACCTCCCCTGGCGCAACTTGAGGCCAAACTGTTCTACCTGTTGTTACTGTTGTAGCGGTATTAGACAGAGAAATAATGCTAGGAACTGTATTGTTATGGAAGACCTTAGCCATACAGATATATATAGTGGAGAAACATCTATATCCTGAGTTTATGTTTTCAGCTTGGGTCAAAAGCAGTGTAATGAATTCATATGACTCTGATCCCAGATGTGAGCTGTAGAACAAATCTCAGCCCCTGCGCTCTTCCCAGTTCAGCTGACCGCCAGGCTGAGGACCTCTTTACACATCTCACAATGGAAGCCTGACAAGGCATATGAATTGTCTCCTTAACTCTAACTGGGTAAGCATCAGGCAGGAGGAAGAATTATTTCACCTGAGGACAAAAACAGGTATAAGCTATAATTTAAAAACTGTGGGCTGGAAATTAACCATTAGAGCAGGTGGGGATAGGAGAGGTTCTAGAGCATTTTTCTAAGAGTAGCTGCTTTTTTTGCCCAACTATGTACTTCTCAAAGGGGAACTGATCAGTTTAAGACTGTCAGTTATGCAGTTGCATGGGACTAGACCTGGTAAGTCAGCAGGTCTCCGTACTCTGTAGGAGCCTTTCTAAACCTTTAAATAATCCTTGGAAGTACAAAGAGCAGCACCTCATGAAGAAGTAACAGAATGTTACCCACTTGCATCCAGCCTGTTTTCACCAGACAAGATTCCCAGATGCTCTGATGACTCTCACTGATGTTGTTCAACAGTTGTTTCTCAACCAAGAAAATACTGAGACATCACCGAATGGAAGCTTGTTCAACCTCTTAGATATCTTTGGCTGTCAACAGCCCTCAGAGGAAACTAATTTTAAGACCTAAAGATACCAACTGAGTATCCAAAATAAATCAAAATCCACATCAGCAGAAAAAAATATTTCTTCTGTGTTTTAACATAATACAAACCTATCTGTGACATTGCTCCCTAGCTGATCTAGAAAAAACATCTGCATGAATTTCATAAAGCTCTCAGCAGTTTGCACAGCCTTTCTTTACACACTGTGGAGTAACAGGCTTCTTGGACAGCTACTGTACCTGAAATAAGTGTGTCTCCTTCAGGTCAGACAGCTCACTGCATTTAATTTTTTCACTAAGCGAGAGAGCAATACATTTTCAGAGCTCCTTTACACCCAACAGTGTCTCTCTTTTTCTACGCAGCATGCTGCTTGCTTTGAATTCAATAGCTGGTAGTCTTTTATTGTCAACATATTAGATATCATTATAAGTTAGCACATGAATAGTTTTATTAGCCTGTCACTTCATGATAGATAGAAAAGTTTTGTCAAGGGGAGTCAAAATTTTCTACTGCAAAGTCAATCATCTCAAGCATCTTATGTGCACCAAATGCCTTCCAAAGGGAGTGTTAACTGAACACAACAAAAACCTAAAGTAGACAAACAACCCAGCTTGCTGCAGTGAAACGTTTGATACAGAGCAAAACACTAACTGAAGATTAACAGCCTATTAAAAATGAAATCAAGCTATTAGAAGCCAACAAGCATGGGAAAGTTTCTTTTTGTCATTCAGCTACTATCGCATTTGATGTCGCATTAAATTGCCCATTGGGCAAAGAACCACAAAGCTAATATGGGAAAGCCTTGTTTATAATGTTCACTTTCATCTGTGAATTACAAAAGCAATTCATCAATAACAAAACCAGTTTAAATGATGTATGAAGCGAACACGGCATTCTGCAGCAACTGCTTCTTCCAGATAAGACCCAAGGATAAACTGCATCCACAGGGGGAGGAAAACAAGACACCATTGGGTTCCACAGGCGAAAAGCATTTTACTTAGCATGAAGGACTCTTTATCAAGTGCAGTCATTTAGATAAATTATAATCAGGTCGTAGGAAGCTCTGATCTGCACTTTATAATTTTCCCATTAGCAGTAAGTCAGGCTTTAAAGTGCTTAAATTTGACAACAAGTTCCCCAAATGCTAAGCAACATGTACAATTTTCTCCACGAACAATGACATGATTCCCCTAAGATAGGTTTAATAAAGCCAAATGAATCAGTGGTTTCTGTTAGTTATTTATGAAACATTCAGGAACAGCTGCAAGAAATGTGCAACTTCCTAAATGGGTTCCGCCTCCAGCAGTTGTGTAGACCAGATGGGAGAGTGACAAGCTCCACTTAACGTGTCACAGCGTCAGCTCCATCATAAAATGGTACCAAACAAATCTCCTTGGAACAGGAGCCACCTGTTTACTATCAATACACCTTCTATTTCTCACATGGCAACTCTAATTTGTGATGTGCAACCTGAAGGAAGCACCCCTTCACCCCCACAAAGCAGCCCTCAGCAAATTGGTTTCCTTCAAAAAAAAAAGCAATGCCTCACTCTTTATCGTCAACCTCTGGCAGTTTTAAAGCCTTTCATTTATAAAGTGTGCTCACAGATTAGTCAGTGTACCATCTTCCCACTGAGAATTTCCCGGGTTAATTATTCTAGTTTGAGTTTGGTTTGTCTTCAACTTTTACTCAGCAGTTATTAGAAACAGAAATTTCCACTGCCTTCTGGTTTACCTCAGTGCCAGAGCACTGCTCTGAAAGCCTCAGAGCTGCTTTCTGCCCATAGCCATTATTTTCCCTACCCTGAACAAGAATATATGATGTGGGGTCTGTTGCAGTTTACTCAGGAAGAGGTGTGAGGGGTCTCCAGATGTCTATAATGGCTTAGAAATAATTGTGTTGGTCTGAGGAGAGAGACAGAATAATTTAATTAGGAAACATAACCTACTTACAAACTTTCCAAATGTTTATTTCCATAACATAATGTTTGCTTCATAAAAAACATTTGTATTTGTCAGGAAGGCTTATTGCGGTGTCCTGTACAAAGGGGGCACTTCCAAATTCCATTGTTTTAACAAGAACATGGTGGTATAAACATGGAGACCTGGAGACCTGAACCTATCCAAACTACCTCCAGGCAACGAGAGGTGTCCAGGCTGAGATTTCCACAGCATGTGTTTTGCTGCTGGAGTTGTGCCTAGATCTGTCGCGTTACACTAAACTTCCGGGAGCTCACCTTGCCAAAAGTGTTTGGGAGCACATCCCTGATGCTAACACACAACCCCAGGAAGGTCTAGACCCAGAGCTGTCATGTGTGTGCCAAGGATCCCTGACAACTAACAAGCTTTTATTCTTAACGATTTGCAAACAAGTCACCTCTGCAGATGTTTAACTACCTAAACATATCCAATTCTGATGATGTTTTGCTTGGATGGCATTCATTTATAAAGTGTCAGGCGCTCCCCATGCCAGTACCTGCTCATTCATGTGGTAACTATTCTATTAGGGGACCAGGATTTCAGCCATCTGAAACCATAACTGCTATGACATTGACAACAGGAGTTGTGGTGACGGACATCAGCCCGCTCCGAAGGATGACGTTGCTCTTAAAGGGAAGAAAATCAGAGCCTAAAAGCCATAAGTCTTGCCAACATTAAAAGAGAGGATTAATGCTGTTTCACGGGATTTTTCCAGTATATAATGCAGATAAGATTTCTTTCTCAGAAAATGATGAGGTGAAGAACTCCACCCAGCCTACGTCTACGTAAGCCACTGCAACTCAAGACTGGTTTCATTTTGATCTCCATGTACATGGTATCTCCTCTCTTGCAGTGGTATCTGTCAGATGCTAAAGCAAGAAACCCCTGCAGGCGACCACACCGTGCTTCCGGAGAGGGAGGTTTGTTTGCTCGGACCCACAGGGGATCCCTTTCTTCAGCAACGCCTGTGACTGCGAATCCTAACTGATAGGCACTGCTGCTCTCCAGATAAGTGCAGAGATTTCCACGTCTAGGGGTTTTCGTTAAAAGAGCATTGAAAACAGCCCTTCTGCCAGGGTTATTCTTTTTGCAGTAGTTCTGCCTTTTCACGACATTTTATTCACAATATTTAGTATTTTTTTCTGACACTATCATTTCTTATAGTCATATTCCTATGTAGGATATTCAGCTGTCTAAAAGAAAGCAATAACTTTGTTAGGACTAGTTAAAAATATACAAAGTTTTTTCAATAAAACCTAGGGTGGCATTGCTATTTTAAATGGGATCAAGAAAATTAAGAAAAGTGAAATAAAATCTGTCCTGTCAGCCAGAAATATCAACCAATCTTAAATCTAAATGTTTCATTTTAGAATGCACCCCGTGTTCTCCTAAGGGAACAGTGACTCCATGTCATTCTTTCCCAACTTTCACTTGGATTTAGCTCTCTCGTTCAGTTTCCCATGATGCACAGACCTTCCTGCGGCTGAGTAACATCCTGGCATCTCTACACGATGAAACAAATTAAATCAGGCCTGACAGCTAGAATTCCTGTGCGGCGCTGCTACAGACCTGCTGCAGGGGGTGAACTGAGTGCCTCCTAAGAGACGCAGGACATACGCACTGTGGCTATGTGTCATGCCAAGCAAAGATCCCCAAACACTAAGTCCTATTTTTCAATTGTTAAAAATATTCTCTTCTTACTCAAGACTTGTGAAAAAAATCGTTCTTTTTTTTAAAAAAAAAGTGAAAACACATAGAGGAATAACAAAATTTCTCCTCTTGGCAACACTTTTTAATCCACATGACAACCAACTTGAAAACACAATTAAGTAATAACTATACGGCATGTAAAGATAATCCCCTATAAAAAAATTTGTATTACTTGACTTCAGACTCAGGATTATGTTATATGCAAATCAGCAAATGCAAAACATACTTCTGAACACGGACATACAACTCAAGCGATGGATTTCTCTCCTAGGTTCGCACTCTTCAAAGCAACCTTGTCTTGCCATGGTGGCTGAGGCTGCCCCGGATGCCCTCTCCACTCCCCAGCTGCCCGCTCCTGCGCTGGGGATGGTGGGACGGGCACCAGCCCTCGGTGAGCCAGCAGCACTCACAGCATCCTAGTGATACCCACTAAAAATCCTCATGACAAGAACAGGACCTGTCCCACTACACAAAAAGTGGAAGGCGTTCACGGTGGAAATCAGAAGGCAGGAAACATTGCCAGAAGCCTTTCACCAGACATCCACATGAAGGGTGACTTACAGCTATAACACATGTGAACATCTTTGCTCAATGCATTCACTAAACAGCTCAAATGTGAAATAGCCAGCAGAGCCTCAAAGTTGCTCCTAGCACATGTCCTGTGACCAAAGAAACGTCAGACCAGTTTGGAGCCAAATTCTCCCACCTGGTTTGTTTAAAACAAACATTAGCACCTTTGGTTTAGGTATTTAAATTTGATCTGGACAAGTTCTTTGTTAGAAGCCTTGTTTGGCCTGGATTCAGACAAGAACACGATCCTGTGATAGTGTTCACATGCATGAGAAGCTGGTAAGACCAGTAATGCTATCAGTTGTCCAAGCACAACAGCGTAGAACGGCGCCTGCTATTCACCGCCTGCCGAGGGCTGTTAGCCCTGAGCCTGCAAGTTATGAGGGATGTTGGCCTAACATCATCACCTGGGGAAACCGTTTCACAAGTGCGTACAAGTGCTTGAAAAAATCTCTATTCGGTACAGCTACGGCAGTGCTTTTGCAGTGCCTCAAACGCCAAAGTCTGCTACCCACCCTGGAAACAACAAACTCATCCTCAGCAGCGCCAACCGCAACTTCGCCTGGTTTTCAAACGTCCCTTTCTTCCACCCCTCCTCAGTACTTCACCAAACTCCATGTATAATTACCCCGTAGCTGCACAGGAGTACATGTGATAAGCATGCTTTAGAAAGCTATTATGTCCTCCAAAGAACGTGCTGTACAAAAAAACTCAAAAACCCTATCAGCTAGATGTAGCCCCCTGACAGCCAACCCTTCTGCAGTGTCTTACCAGATTTATTTTAAACAGCATTGCAGCTGAGAGGCATGATGCTAGCTCAAAAATCTCTGTCCGTGCCAAACTTGGCTGCGGTGCCAATCATTTGTTGTGGCTGATCTCATATAAATGACAGAACACGGACAAGCCAGCTTTTAAAGAAAGGAATAAAAGAACCAGGAAAAGGTACATGAGAAATTCTCTCAAGGACAAGGGATAGCGTAAAGGCAGCAATGGAGATGAGCAGCAAAACAGAGACAGGAAAAGTGAGGGGATGCATAACAGAAATTCAGGCTTCTGACAGGCACTCCGACCCATTGCACTGAAAAAGATTGATTTTCTGTGAAATTGGTAACCGTTACACTGGCAAATCAAAAAAAATTAAAAACATTACAAGTAAAATGATCATTAATGATTTCCAGTTCTCTAATGTTTGTGTAACACCCATGGCAATCTCACCTCAGGATCTTGAACACAGAGATGTCTGGCATGACGCTTTTAAGTGCTAGTACTTTACAGAGAATTAATTTGTTGTTTTGTACTGTGTTGTTTAATTATATAATTATTAATAATACACAACATCATTGACAAGAAGTCTGCCAATACTGCAGAGAGAGCAAGTTAGTTTATATATGGCACCCTCACAACTTCTGTCATCAAATTCACCTGCTGTTTTAACACAATACAATTAACACTGTTTGTTGTAATTAATTTTCTTTTTCACACTGCTGAAATCAGTTGCCTAAGAATCAAAAAAGATTCTTTTCTTGAAGTTTTTTAACTGGATAGCATTATAAGTCTCTGCAGCTTCACAGAGAGCTCATTTTTAATAACACACAGCTAGAGCTCCTTGAAGGATTCCCTTGCGAAAGAGAGATTCATGTTTCTATGTTTTATCTTTCACATAAATTATTAAGCAAACCCAAGCCCAATATTTGTTTGTTCCTCATAAGAGAAAGGTATTAAATATTTCTCTTTTGCTCTATAAAATCACTGGCACAGTCTTTACCTGGTCTGAGTCAGTACCTTACAGAACTTGTAGTCTAGATATCTCAAATCTCCATTCTCCACTAGACCAACTACGATTCCAAAGATAACCTGTAAGGATTCAAAGTTGTTGATTGATCATGCATACAGAGATGTATACCAGTAGCACGAGCAGATTTCTGTTAAGTGGTAACTTCTTGTGATTTTTTATTAGTACCTATTTAAGGTGCATGCTAAATTTCACCCAGAAGATCCCAAAGGATCTTAAACTATATCCTGACTCACCAGCTGCTGGAAGATACCTGTTACTTATTTCCAAGCAGAAATATAATTACAATAGTTGCCACTAAAGTTAGAGAAAATAGAGAGCTAATATAAGTATTATTATTGACTAGAATTCTGGGACAGTTAACAAAGAATATCACTCCTAAGATGATCTCATTTTTTCATCTATAATGGAAACTGCATAAAAGCAAAACAGGCAGCTAAGCTTGTCCCACACATCCTTGATAAACTGTTTAAAATTTAGCCTTTGTTACCAGGACAAAATATTTCTTTCACTTTATTTGCTACAGAGTATCTCCATACAAATATTAATGTATTAATATTTGGAAACCTTATTTATCAGTTCGACTTATATTTTGTTAGGCATCATCTGACAAGACTTGGGCACCATTGTACTATGCAGTGAAAGAAAATTTAAGAAGATACAGTCAGTGCTGTGAATTTCCCTCTAATGCTTTTCCAACTGATGATGAATAATTCATCCACCATTTTATGAGCCAAATGTTTGCATCAGTTCATCTCAATAACCTCAATAATTACCCATTTGTTGACTAGGTTGTTATTGGTCTTCTCAGCACACAGAGGCCTGTTCATATCTTGTGTTTCCAACTCTCTAACAAGACTTTTCTAAACTATTGACACCTATACAATCCATCCCTGGAGTCCTACCCTTCCAAATGAAAGATATTGCACAAACACTGTTTTGCTCTACTAACTTCCTTTCTTATTGTCCATTCCATGAAGACCTGTCAGTCTTGGCTATATAAAGTGGCCGATAGCATCCTACACTTATAATGTTCTGTTTAGTGTTCTCACAGTTTCCATGGAGATGTCAAAGCCAGAAAGGTTTACTTTTGCCACAGCTCTGAAAGGTGTCTATTGGGACGACAGCCCATTCAAAACCCTGCAAACCCTGCGCTGGTCCACCATATAAAATAGAATTTCTTCTTCACTGTGTTGCAATCCCCAAGCTCCTCCTACTGCAATAATCAGGCATCCGTAATTGCTTCCTGATAGAGCGACTGCACTGCTGCTCCCCATGCAAAGAAGCAGAAGAGGTCCCATTCTACCTTGTGAATGTCTTAGCCCAGACAAATCAGCAGCGGGTGCTCAGCGAAGCAGATGTACGTCATGAGCCAGAATAGCTTCAGTTACAATGCTGGCCTGAAATGGGCAGGATTTGTTGTTTGCTGCATGTTTTGATATCATGGCTTGGCTTCCCATCTGATCAACATTGGTGTAGAACCGGAGCCAGCCAGTGGCAGTCCCACCAGACTCTCAGCAGAATGACTGGCGTATATGAAACACAAAACTTAAACTACGTTCACTTTTAAAATTGTTAGTGTGACTGCTTAATTCTGTAAGGTTATTTTCTCTACTTTCTCATAGAAAAGAGTCGAATGATACCATTTTTATAGCTGCAAAGACTTAGGCCCCTGTCAGCCCGTGTCACAGTCCTCACACACAGCAGGCATGAAAGAGTACACATGAGCTTCCTGACAGAGCACAGAGATGAATTTATCTATGCCACCTCCTTAATTTGAGAGAACAATGCTGAAAACCTACTTTATTTACGCCTACACTATGTCAGGCGCACGAACAGAACTTTAGTCTTTTTAAAACTAGAATAACAGATCATTTCATTACTCCTTCAGACACTTAGACACCACTCATAAAGCACATTGTACTATTGAAAGTTTCTGCATATGCTTACGGTATGAATACAAATGCATCTTAATGCACGGCTTTTTTCCTTTTGGAACTACTCTCTTTTCTGCAAACAGGACACTGCCAATGAAACCACCATAGAATTAACTAAAAACCCTTTCTGCAAGTCCAAGTGTGGGAGCCATGCCAGGTTACGCTCAGTCTCATCAAGCGACTCTTCTGAATGACTGGCTTGTGTTAACCGAGAGGCAGAAGTAGTGCTAGCATGACCAAAGTTTTATAAATATTCATAAAAGATTATGCAAGTGATAGTTTTGCCTTTAGGTCAACATCAGGCAGGAACCTGAAATGCATCCAAAAGCAGACACCTGCATCCCTGATATGTATTACAGTATTATTTTAGGACTCTAATCCTGAGAAAATCATTAGAATCCACATACTGCAAAAGATCAGTTTTCTCTTCCCTTTCAACAAATCAGAAAACTGGCCCCTTGGACAGCTTCTCATATATCCTCAGAATTTCCTTTCTTTCAGCTTTTTACTGGGTCTCCAACCTTGTTCTTCCTTAACTAATAGCTGTAGTTCATCTACCTGTTACTGCGCTAGAAACCAATGTGGAGTAGCCTAAAGCTCTCTGTCACTACAGGGTCATTTCCTTTTGTTCAGCAGTATGACCACTTGCAATCCCATCATGTGAGGATATAACCATGTCCTCAGATGAGGACATATTCATGTCAGTTTCCTCTGTTGTCAAACAAGAATCTCTAGCTCAGTTATAAGCCTAGAAAACAGCATCTAAATTACTCTTTCCATATTAATGGGGAGACCTTATAGCAGCCTTCCAATACCTGAATGTGCCTGCAAGAAAGCTGGAGAGGGGCTTTTCACAAGGGCATATAGTGATAGGACAAGGGGTAATGGCTTTAAACTAAAAGAGGGGAGATATAGATCAGATATAAGGAAAAAATTCTTTACTCTGAGGGTGGTGAGGCCCTGGCCCAGGTTGCCCAGAGAAGCTGTGGCTGCCCCCTCCCTGGCAGTGTTCAAGGCCAGGTTGGATGGGCCTTTGAGCAGCCTGGTCTCGTGGAAGGTGTCCCTGCCTGTGGCAGGAGGGTTGCAGCTAGATGGCCTTTAAAGGTCCCTTCCAACCCAAACCCTTCTATGACTCTATGACGGGTTTCACACTTTAACATTCTGACCAGAACTACTTTCAAGGAGTGATCAAACTCCATTCCAGCTTTTCTTGGTTGCCTCACTGCCTTTGCTCTACTAGAGCTACTACCTGGAATCTACCTGTACCCCCTGCTGTCCTCTGTTTAAATTGTCCTAACCCAGTGATCCCCATTTCACAGCTCACCCATAACACATGGTCTGCAAGATATAAAATGAATTTTTCAATGTTAATTTAAATGTTTAAAATGAGGCTGACAGGAAGAGCAAAGTATGAAGCTAGATGAAATATGTTAGTTACAGAGATTCGTCATTTATGGACTGCAATAATTAGAGATCAATGCCTTAAATGTCTTTTCGTTTTTCTTATATGACTCAGGCTCATGTATTCTTTTCTGGCGCACTTTTCTAGCTGTCAGGCTGAACCGTCCTGTATTACCCCAGAGACAGACTACCACGTTCATTAGCAGGGAGAATAGCGGCAAGCTGCTCTGTAAGAACACCAAGGCTGCCTGCATGCCTGACTTTACAGCTGCTTCTGGGGATGCCTCTCTTGCAAGCTGCTGAATGTTTCTCCTCATTCTGCAGAGCCAGTATAGATTATCTTTTTCATCTCTCTCTGCATTAAATCACCAAAGGTCAACTTTCATTTACTGCTCATTACTCAGATTCTCTCTCCAAAGGTTGTAAGTAGGGGGGAGTTTATTAGATGTAAAGTACATCAGCTGAAGCACACTGCTCAGCAATGGTGTCTTCCTGTAACTCAGGAAAAGACACGTCCTACTGTAAATCAGTTCTTTAGAGACGTCATTGTTATACCAGCTTTATCTCTTCTGCATACATACATCTTCAGCCAGAACTCAACAGCATATTCCTTGCTGTGTCTGTTTTCTCCAGACACTTCACCAGACATTTTGAGACTCCCGATGGAGCATTATTTTTTTAGACTTCTGCTTCTCCAATGCTTTTGCGCAAAGTTTTTGCACATATTATTGTTACCTGAGCTTCTTTAGTCCCGTGTCAAGTCCATTCAGTTAATGGCTTTCTCAAACTAGAACCACAGCTCAAACATCTAAGCTGTTTTTCACAATTTGCTATGGATGAACTGGGACAACCGCAGAGCATACGGGAAAGGTGCCCATCTGAGTGTAACACGACCCACATGTTTCATGTCCTCCTTTTGCCCACATTCTGGTATCTTCTGATAGAGAATCCTAACACTGTTTATTGCGAGGGAACTGAGAGACAAATATAGAGCTAGCATAAAAACAGTGTATGTAAAAATTCGTCATATCATAGACCACAGTGCAGCTTTTCACTATAGATACATATCGGCCATTTACAAATAAAATACGTAGTATCTCCAAAAAAAATAGAAATAACTTTTTAACACTGGCAAATACTGTTTCTTTGTTTTACCACACTTAAGAATATTTTGACCTTTAAAATCTGCAGAATGAACAGAAGTTCCTTCAATATGCTCCATTTATTCGGAAACAGAGAAGGATTCAGAAAAGACAGGAAGAAACTGATAGCCCAGTTCCAACCCAAACTGGCCTGCAACAATTACAGCTGCAATGCAAACAGCAGCTGGCAACTTGGGTCCATAGATTTTTTTCAATAATCAGACCAGGAGACGGCATTGACTATATTACATATGTCAAAATATTAATCTTCCAGTAGCTTTGATTCTGCTTTGTTCACTGTCTTTGCTTATATGGTCACGTCATAACTGTTACAGTACCTGCAACATCACATACTTCATGCCACAATAGCAATTTCAACCTTCTACGTGTAAATCACACACATGTTATTTTTGTCATTTACTTGCCAAAATTCTTATTAAAGTCTCAGAAGTACATAACCAGAAATATCAACATCCTGTGTCAGATTCGGTACTCAGTTGTATGGGTGTGCTAACAGGCAGTATTATCTCGCAAGTTATCAGGGTAGTATCGTTATCTTCCTAATGGCTAAACAAAGTTCCTCTGTAGTATAACACCAGTATTTCAGACCACTAGTAACTACCTAAAGACTGCACTCAAATACTGACTTTGGAATATAGGTTACTTTTTAAAAGCCTAGCATTTAATTCTGTAGCCAGAGAACTAAAAGCTCAATGACACATTAGACAACATATTCACTGTGCATTGTTCTGTTGACAGGACTGTACATTATCTGAAAACAATGAACATATCAGTACCATAAACTTGAATAAAAGAGCTGAAGGAGGAAAAATGCTGAAATGTGGGTTTGACCTCTCCTAGGATCATGTGGCTATAGTCGTAACAGATGGAACCAGAAATAATTGCATTTTGAGGCCAGGAAATAACAATGCTACCCACGAAATGGATGGTAAGTCACAAGATGATAACCAAACAGTTTACATTGTTCTCAAAGTTCATCTACAAATGCAAACAGCGGAGAACAAAGAAATATCAATAAAACCAAGCTTCAAAATGTATGAAAGAAAACCTCAGTGCTTTTTCTGTAGCTCTGGATACAGCATCCACTTGTAGCAAATCCCTAGTATTTAGGAGTATGATTAAAATTTACATCTGTAGGTTCAATCCAAGGCTCACTTCAGTCAACAAGAATTTTTCTTCAGTTTTAGTATTCTAGAGATTATCCCCTAGGTTAAGGAAGGTATTTTCTGGATAGCTAAATGCCTTCCACAACAGCAAAGCATGATAAAGACTTCTTACTGTGCAGAGAGTGTGAAAGCGTGTGTATTTGTGCCTTATACAAGATGGGGTGCCATTCTCCCTACCCTGCAAGTCGTGAAGCAGCACAAGATCTTTATGTATCAGGTCCTGTCAAGAAATGCAAAATATAATCTGCCTATATTGTGGTTCATCCCATCTGTATGGAACACCTTCTCTTTAGTAAACATATTACCTTGTCACAAAGTTGACTGAAATTATACTATCCCTCTCTGTATATTTGTACAGAAATGAAAGGGAGCTAAGCAAGAAATAATTGTTAGTTCACAGCAGTATCACTTCAGAATATTGGGCAACAATACTCTTCAAAGCAGCATGATTCAGATACTGTATAAGTCAATACAAAAAATGCAATTGACACAAAAAGGTCAAAAGCCGTTGGACCTGCTGTGAACTGTCGGAAGACAGCATATTGAATTGAAGCCACAGGAGAGCACTGGCAGGCAAAACCGAGCTCTCTCAGATCTAATTTGGCCAGGACATCAAGATTATGATTCCATCACTTTAAAAAACTGGTCTGGCGCAGTTAAAAGCTAAAAGTATGTTGCACTCGGTTGTTTATTTGCACAGGAATTACAGCCTCACCGGAACTTTACAATACACAGAATCTGTGTCCTTTCACTGCTGAAAATTCACAGATTTTTTCTAAGCAAAGGAAGATAACGGTAACAAAATCCAACACTACAAACTCTGGCAATTTCAATGAGTTTGAATACATACCTACTTTTATTCATAAAAATCTGAAGGCTGTTTCCTGTGACATAACTAGCACAGATTAAAAAATCCCTAAACAAACCAGTATAAACCTACCACAGCTGTGAAAGGTAACAGTGAGAAAAAGGTGATAAACAGAAACATCCACAACTTTTCCAATTTGTGTATCGGTCAGACAGCCTCCACACAATGTCTGCCGAACCACAGTTCGCAAAATTGTGTTACGAATGAAAAATACTTCTCTTCATATTGCCTGTGTGGCTTTAAGAAGGAAAGTCACACTAGACCAGATCACCTCTTGGGAGTGAAGAACATAGAAGAAGGAAAGTGCTTTGTAATTATATCCAAGCGAGGCTGTGTGAACAGCAGTCCCTTGCCTGGGCAGCCACACCGCTTCTCACTGCGAGCAGCAAGCAGCGGCAGGAGCGGCAGTGCAGGTGACTGTTCCAGGGAAGCAACGCAGGCTGAGGAGCACCCCGATGGCTGGCTTCTAGCTGGAAGAGGAACTGTCAGAAAAGCACCCTCATCTGATCTTTCTGGCCACTAGACGCAGCAGCCTGCCCATCATCATCACAAGCGCCTGAGATGTGAAAAAGTTACTTTACGCATAAGACAGAGGGGAGGCAGCAGAGCAAGAAATATGGCAGACGGGAGGGTGGAAGACGACTAGATACCAGAAACACAATCCTGAAAGAAAGAGTAATATAACAACTGCAGTAAATCCGGGAGTTTTGAAATCAAATGTTCATTTAACTTAAATGTTCATTTAACATACCTATATATATAAATACACATATAAACATATGGACAGCTACACTCACGTAGATGAGTGCTATACTCCATCACAAAGTTAGACCTGTACTTAGAATATTAACACAGACATATAAGTGTTTCCAGTCTTGGGAAAAATCTCCAATAACATTAACAAGGATCAGATCAAGAAGACAGATGACTGACTTGAATACAAGGCTTCCAGCTAGNGATTATTCTAGGCAAAATTANATAGAACAGAACACCAAACTGTATACNTTCCAAAATAAAAAACTTTGCATATGCACATACCAGCAGGGTGACATGAATACGGAATTCATAAACAGTTGATATATTACACTTGTTACCTCTCCATTTCAGACACATGCAGAGTATACTCTAAGAGGTAATATCACTCAGCAGAACTGATCACCACTCTTGCCTTCAGTCTCACACTCTCACTGCTTCCATCAAAGAGAGGATGGGTTATGTTTCAGAGGAGGAGCCCATTCTGCCATCCAGCTGGGATGACAGCTAAGACACTCGGGGCATGATCAGTTCTGGATGCTGTGGTCCCTTGAAGCCTCTTTTCCCGCTCATCAGCGAGTTTTGGAAATAATTGCATTTGAGACAAAATTTCCCAGTGAACTCCCTTTCCTGGTAAACTCCCCAAACTGCCTTTCTAGGTTATGTTCATAAAGTCCTGAAAAGTAAAGATTTCCAGCCTACTGTCTCCTGAAGTTTTCTTTAAAGTGGTGAGCATACACAAAGAGCAGTTGTACCTTTTCAGTTTACTACTCTTCAAATGCATTTCCTCATTCTGAAATAAAGGATGCAGTGAATATGAAAAGAACAGAAACTTCTTGATTCAGAACTTCTGTCTCTTCATTGTATATGCAGCTTCCTAGGAAGGGAAACATCACTTTAAGCCAATGAGACATTTAAGAAGGCCTTCATGATTTACATTAGTTGCTTCTCCTGCTAGCTACTCTTTAGCTACTGTAATTATTATGTCAATAAATATTAATGCTATCACCAAAAAACACACTCAAGTCCTTTTCAAAGGTAACGCTGGAATTTTTCCCACAACATCTGCCAATGTTTGTATAGAAAAGTTTGAGTTCATGTCACAGTGGAAAGCTTATTATGATCATTACTATTTTAAAATTCTCAGCATAACTACATCGCCTACAAAACTTACTAGGAAATAACATCCAAAAAAAGAAAATAAGAACGGCTGAGAATTCTTCAGACTCTCCCTACAACGGGGCAAGATATACTTTTTCAGAGAGCTGTGCTGGACATCTGGACCTCTTTTATAGTGTTATGAAGGGCTCCAGTTCTCAAAATTTTATTTTTAGTTTATGGAATGGCCAGAGGAACTCAGAACATTCAGTTCATCACTTATTTATCCAGCCATTTCCAAAATGTATTCAATATATCTTGGATTATAAGGCTGAGGAAAAGGATAAAAGGCTTCAAGAGAAAGCTCCTAGATACCTAGAAACCAAGTTCCCAGCTAAAGAGCATACTATTCAGTATGGACAGCTTCTGTATCATGGTCTAGGATCTCTACTTGTGGGTTTTTTTCTGAGTGGGAAGTAGCAACAAGTAGATGTGGAAATGCTTGCTTGAGGATGATTTAGTGAAACAAAGAGTCATTTAACAGCATCTTCCTCCTGCCAATCTTTAACACAGCTGAGCAGGGAACTCCCCTACAGGAGTGTGCCTGCCTCAATTGTCATTTACTTTGCAATCACTTTTCTCCCAGAATCATTTGGCTGCTTAAACTTGCCCTCAGAACCTTTGAGAGGACACACAAAATCACCTTCCCACTTCCTCATTAGCTTCTGAATCCTAACTCTTGAAACTTTTGTCCCACTCTCCTCTGCCATTCCCTTACGCAACTTAAAAAATTATTTAAAATAATCAAAAAAATACATTGTTTTGAAACCTGCTTTTATGCCAGGAACATCACCATAATTTAATGGCTCCACTTAAACAGTAACAGAGAAAATATGACTTTATCTTTCCATGACCTTACATTTTGCTTTCAAAATTCCATTTTCCTTCTTTATTTTCTCCCTGGATTTAGTTTCTACCACATACCCTAAGGCATAGTCAGGGCTTAAGAACCACTCCGTCCTGCAACAAAGGAAACGGGTTTGGTAAACCGCACCGACTCCTTATGCCAGAGACCCAGCAGCCTACAGCCTAGCCACAGCTTTGCCACTGACCAACTGTGAGAGCTTAGTCAAGTCACTCAGTCTCTCAGTTTCCAGTTGTCCTTTGGAGAGCGTAACTTAATCCTAAAATAAAAACTGCTGCACATGTGTGCTACTAATTTACAGGATTTATTTTAACACGGAGCTCTCTTAAAAGCTCACAGAAATGCTTGACACCATAGATTCCAGTCATCATGGAGAATAAAGAGCTCTCTGCTGTGGAAATGCTGAGTTTGTTTCCCGCCCATCCTCCTTGTGCGTTAGAAACACCATCACCTAATGTTCAAAAGAAAAAAGGAAACGGGGAAAAGACCTAAGGGAAGAATCTCTGCTGGTTTAGGAGGTTTTATTTAAGTTCTACTTTCTCTACTCCCTCTCCCTCAAACCTAATCAGCATGTCCTATATTTAAGATAGAAAATGTAATTTTAGTCAAACATTTTAAATTGGTCATACAGAACCTAGAGCTATCAGTTTTGTTGAAGCCCCGGGTGAACGGCACTTCAGGTCTATGAAATTCAACTCCAGCAGCGAACACCAGTTCTCTCAAGGTTATTTTGTATCTGTAATGTAACCCAAATCCATCAATTACATAAACTCCTTTGGGTTAAAAAGATGTAATAAATTGTCCTATCTCTAAGCAGATGAGTTTGATGAACCTGTCAGTATTACTAGCACTTATAAGCTGTGAATATTCTGACACATCCTGATATTCAGAACACGCTGCTAGAGGCTCAACCTTTAGCAATAAATGCATGGTAACTATGGGACCTTCCACTGGGTACTCCCAGCCAAGAGAAATGTTTAATTCTCTCATTATCTTTGCTACCGTGCCGCCCAAGCAATAGCCCGATTCTTAAACTATGAGATTTGGGAAATAACGCATACATGTGCTGATAAGACTGTATTTTCGTATAGCTCATTATTGCAGGACACAGATTAATTTAAATCCAGCATTTTTAGAATCTTGCAATGTATTCAAAGTGTTAGAGTGCACTAATTTCTTCTAAAGGAGTCCAGGCAACAGCCAAGGTCTTCAATATCATCCCCCCATGGCCTATTTAACAGCTAGGCAGAATTCAGGTAGGAGGGATATTCTGGAGGATGAGGGATCTCTAACAAGGGAATGTGAGTATTAGAGCAGCTCAGCCAGAATTCTGAAAGGCTGTTCAGGAGGGTGATATGAAAAATGAAGCTCCTTTTTCGTGTTAGTTTTTCCTAAGCGTAAAAAAGAAATAAGGTCTCCTCCTGCCCTACTGGCTCAGGGAGATGCCAGACAAAGCCCAGAGGGAAATCAGTCAATAGGACAGAAATCTCCCACAGAAGATCCCGTTTGCATGTTATTATTTAAACATTAATTTAGCTCAGTTTTGTAAGCTTCCACACCCTTTGTTCCCCGACAATTTCTGTACCCTCTCGCCAGTTCAAGTTAAGTTGAGATGAGGATCTCAAACACATCAAAATCCGTGTAAATTTGGTAAAATGCAACAGCATGGAAGAGCAAAAGAAACTCTGCAGTTCCTCTGCTGGCAGACAGGCTACAAAATCAGCTCAGACACAAAAGGATACCCACAACAGACTCACCTCGGGACATAAACCCATAGTAAGCCAAGCTTCTGACTTCCCACTGCTTGCAAAGCAATCGGGTTTTTTTGCCAGTTGCCAAACTTACCATGTTTCTTTCAAGCTGTCCCAAATCTCTGCAGCAACAGTGCTTCCAGAGGCTGCTCAAGAAATCACAGACCCTGCTCACACCAGCTCTGCCTCAATGCAAACCTATTTTTGGGACGGCATTCCAGTTCCAGAGTAAGTTCACGTACACCCTGCCTGATTCCCCAGGTAGTCTGGTGTTTTGCTAACTCAGAGAATCCAGCGCTCTCTGCCCGCAGAACCAAGGTTCTTGCACTAATACTCCCATATAATACTGACCACCTTTTTTTAATTTCTTGCTCAAGCTGACACAGCTCCTAGCCTCCACCTGAAACCTTTTCTTGTCCACATGCATTAATGTTTCGTCTATTTGCTCTTTATTAATTTCTCCTCATAGAACACAATATTTTTGTCAGCTGAAATAATAATCTCCTGCGGCACTTGGCCCCAGCCCTGTAAACTGTTAACGCAAATTTGATTAAGGGACAGTCATTCCAGTGGGCTCAGTGGAGCCTTGACATGGGTAAAGGCTTTCAGGGGCCAGGTTTTCAGGGGCAGGTTTTGATTTGCAGTTTATAGAGACACTGGAGGGTTCCTATGCCTGTTCAACCCTTTCATAATATTTGACTCTCCTTCATAATTTCACAGTGGGGTTCTTTGTCTCTCTGTCTCTGTTTCCTTTCCTCTAAATTCTTTATGCTGCCTTCATTGCTTGAATTCCCTTTTCTCACACAATTAATTCCCTTCGTTTGGATGTGTCACTCCTTCCCAACATGGATTCCACCTCCAAAGCTATGGGTAGTTAAACAAAGATTATATGGAACAGATTTGTCCAGGACACATTACTCTTTAGAGGACAGGTGGAGGAGACATTTGTGCTTTAATATAACAGTAAATACACACAAGGCAGCGCTCCCGGCAGCACAGCTACACGTTACACCAGATTGCTGGCAAATGACAGATAGACTTTATCCTGAATCCTCAGTGGGGAGCTCAAATCTGTAATTTTTAAACCCATATGGAGTATTCAGTACTCTTGGTGCAACAAAGCCAATACAAGAAAAATGTGAAAAACAGGGGGTTTTTTTCCTCTCTCTTTCCTCTCTCCCTGAAAGTTCCAGCTTCCAATTAATCATAGATATCTGCTCCTCATAATGACAGACTATTTTTTTTTCTCATTGGAAACATTTTGGCTTAGTTACTTCTGACATTTCAGTCAGCACATTGTGAGCTTGCTCAAAATTTTGCAGCATTTAAATAAATAAATGAACACACAAATAAATAAGTAAAATAAACAGCCTATCTCCCTAGCAGCTAGCATAGTTTATTTGGCTTCATGGTAACACAGAGCACAATGGGAAAAACATCATGAATAACCAGTTCAACCAGCAGTGGAAGAGCAGGCAGATGGAATCTCTACCTTATTTACCATAAGGCATCTCTCACCCCAACTCACACAAACAGATTTTTAAAGGAAGTACATTCATACCCTCATGTTCCTGTTCAGTAAGGAACAACATAAATTTAGAGGGAGGAAAGGAGACTGAGGTAGGGAACCAAATTAATGGCCTAATTTTTTTTTTATTTTTTTTTAGAAAAAAAGAGAGATGTTCCCCTGACTACTATCCGCCCAGGAGGGCTGCAGAGGCCAGCGTGATGAAAGGTCTATGGTAAGTGAAACGGACAGTGGTGAATTTGTGGTGGTCTGAGTAGCCATGGGATTGTGGAAATCAGGAGCAAGAAATGTGGATAATGGCACAAGCAGTTGCCCGAGGGAGGCTCAGGGAAAAAGGATTAATGACCGCCGAGACCTGCTCCCCTTCCACTCCTTCCCTGAAATGCCAAACCGCTGAGCCAGTTATCAATCACGAATGTGAAATACATTGGTGGATTGATTGGGTTTGATACAGTGGCAGCCAGCTACACTTCTGAACACTCTTTGAAAACAATTTTTACTGTGCAATGCTGGAGAAAGCCAACAAATAATAAACCTGTCAGAGTACTCACCAAGTGCTCGTAAATACTGAAGCTGCTGTAGTGCCTTGTAGCTGCAAATGGGAACCATTCCAAAGCCTGAAAAAATTGTCAATATTTAATCGTTGCATCTGATATCAATTCTAATTTAAACTTCTACTCTCTCTTCCCCCATGTCTTATCTTCCCTCAGCAGAAAACGCACAGTCGTAATAAAGAGCATGCTGATAGCTTGCCTTTCCTTTTAGCAGGAAAGGCTTAGGTCTTTTTCCAGCCACATTCCTTTTCTCCCATAAATTATTCTGTTCTTCTGAGCCCTTTGTTCTGAATGCCCACTTCAGGTTCAAAGTTGCATGTTTTTAAAAGAGAGAATGAGGCTACCTAATAACTAAAGAGGTCATGGCCCGCTATCTAGCCTTTATTCAGGCAAAACTGAGTCAGCGGGATTTCGCTCGACCAAAGGCAGTCGAGAAGCTCAGAGTCACGGTATTTTATGTCACCTTTGCCACACAGAAAGCAGGAAGAATTTTTTCGCTTCATATCGATGGGTTGTCCCCTCACTTCTGCAATGGACAAAGGACTGCAAAAAATAGACCTTTAGGGACACAAGCCTTTGCAGTATTTTTGGTCTTACACTTTGTATGCCAGGCCTAATGAAACCCTGGTTATTAGTTTTTAAAAACATCCTTTAAAGAAATTCTCATCAAACACAGAAGCTGTAGAAAATATGCAGCTTTCTGCCATGGCTCATGGAAGTGTGCCCCATAGTTTGCAGACAGAGCTGTGCCCTTTTGTTTTCCCTCTCACCACATCACTGGATCCCAACAAAATCTTCACTGAGCCCAAAGAAAAAAGGCATTGCTCCTATGGCACCTGAAATCTCTCTCAAATAATTTTTCTTTATTTTTTAACACAGATGTGTCCATCACAGTAGAGTAATTCCTCTCCATACAGACCAAAAGGAAACATTCTGGACTTGAATAAGGATCATACAATTGCAGATAGTATCTTCATATGCCTACAAATATCTGAAGGGTGGGTGTCAGGAGGATGGGGCCAAGCTCTTTTCAGTGGTGCCCAGTGGCAGGACAAGGGGCAATGGGCACAAACTGAAGCACAGGAAGTTCCGTCTGAACATGAGGAAGAACTTCTTCCC
>Ga0065711_1031417_pt1 | contig 29745 bp, 16 predicted proteins | sample Hoacrofraction12_FD_59098 | JGI IMG/M metagenome (GOLD analysis project Ga0065711, IMG submission 59098) | Hoatzin crop microbial communities from Cojedes, Venezuela - Epithelial fraction 12 v2 (version 2) | ecosystem: Host-associated > Birds > Digestive system > Esophagus > Crop | place... | reverse complement strand
GGCGGCGGCTGGCACCAGCCCCCGCCCCGCCGCGGCCCCGGGGGACACCCAGCCTGCTCCCCCAAACCCCGGGCTCTCCTGAGCCCCCGCTACCCGCACCCGCAGGTCAACAGCCAGTGACTTTGCTGCCCCGAGTCTTTTGGAAATCTGTTTTTCCCGGGTCAGGTCTATTTAGGACCCAACGTGGCCCTTCCCCCATTACACTTCATTTAAAACACCGGGACGATGTTATTTATTGTCGAACTAAATAGAACATATCACCTCTAGTTAAATTTGTAAATTATATTATGCTGCTGTTCTGGCTTTGTTTTTCATAATTTTTAAAAATCCGAACAAATCAATTATATTAGCCATATGGCTTGATCATATCAGCTAATTTCCATTTTTGTACAGTAATTGTTGTTTAAACACTGACAACTTATTAATTAAGGTGTTTAGGAAAGATCTCTCCAGTCCTGTCTTATTTAAAAGATGATTGAAATGACAATGAATACTCCAAGTAAAGTCATTAAACCATTCCTCCCTGTGTTTTTCACTTTGTGTGTATTTAAAGAGTTCACAACAGCAGTAGCTGAGCTGCAGCCTGATTTATACTTCTGGAACGGAGGCCGTGAGGCCATCAGGCTTTCAATTCAATCTATTCCAGTTTGTAATGATTTGCTTAAAAGAAGCCAGTTTTTGGTATGCAGCAGGTAAGTAGTCATTTTTCTTGGTTATTTTAAAGGTGTGTAGTATTGAGAATGTACAAGTGGTTCCACTTTGGCATTTGCACACTGCAAATATAAAACTTCACCCCTCAGTGATCTTAATACTTCATCCATTAAATGTACTTACTCATTTAAATGGGAGTGTATTTAACCACTAGACAGATGGTCTACAGTGCGCACAATTATAAAGCAAGGGTTTGTGTACGTTGCCATATTTTAGACTCCAGATTTCCTGCTTCCCTATACATTTTTGCAAGCAGTTTATTTTTCCACACAAAATACTAACACAGGTGGAGAAGCAGTCTGGAATTAATTTCTTCTGCTATCAGAGATCCAGAGCATAGTCCTTCAGGCAATCGTCTCAGTTTTCTGACAAGGATTTTAACCACTTCGGTACCTCAGATTTTTAGAGCCTTTTAAAAACTATTCTGAAATGCTCTTTAGCACACTGGGATTTTAAATATTTGACAGACATTTCTGATTGTGTTTACTTTATTGAGTAAATACTGAAAATGTATCTTGGTGCCACATCAGGAAAACTGAAGCAGTGACCAGGCAATGAGAGGTGGCAGGTTTTATAAGCTGTAGTGTACTACAAATGCAAGGAGAAGGTTGCATGCGGAAAGTTAGGAAACACCAAAACTGAGGATTGCATTACAAGCTGACTACATTTGCTGTAGGCCTGTCTCATGCAGGCAAAGGGGAGCTGGTCTTCACTCACTGATCAGCTAATAAAGCCTCTGTGTTTGTCTTGCCTGAGTTGGGCTCTCGGCAATATTTCTCATGTAAGATTCCAGCTTTGGGTTAAATACAGATTTGGTAATTTTCTGACCAGACTGTCCATGGTTCTCCTCACTCCCTCTCCTGCGTACCTCACAAACATTAACAAATTAACTTTCAGAAAGACTCTATAAAGTGAGGATTTAACTCCATTTTATAACTGGGATCCCAAAGATCAGAGACACACAAAATCTGCATTCATTTTGTATGCCTCATGGAGGATACTGATCTGATAATTTTGGTGTACTCACCAACCATATTTGCTCATTGCTTTGCAAAACAAAATATTGAATGTGATTTGAAATCCTTAATACGGAAATTACAGTTTGTAACCAATTACAAAAAGCTGGATTTAAATGTTATGCTTAGCATTGTATGGAAGTTCTGCAGCAAGGCAGAGGCTGAATTGTATCAATCAAGGCAGCATTCTTCTGTCCTATGAGCCCATTCCTTCTCTTGCTTCACAAAGCATTTCCAGCATCGTTTAATTTCTCCAGCAACTGGCTGGGGTTTTACCGATATCAGACTTTCAGAGGAACTCGTATCTGCCCTGGATGAGTTCAGCCATTCATGCAGCCACAGAGATTAGGATTTTATCCTCCTTGACTGCATCATAGAGCAATCACAGCTGGCGGAGCAAGGTGAGAAAAGGCTGCATAAATCACCCTAAAACTGACAGTTCCAAAGTTCCGAATGCTTGACCTTTCAATCATAATTTCCCTTTGAAATCGCTCTTTGCATGTAGTATCCTGGATTAAAGAATCAGTAAATGATCAACCCTTTCCCTGGAAACCTCCCACCATGGTCCATCAGTACCTGGAACCATGCTGGTGGACCTGTTAGGCTAGCAGGCCGAGGGGGGTGGCATACATACTGCTGTCGTAGCCTGACATATATACTGCTATTTACTAACAGGAGAACATCAAAGTTCAATTGTCAGATCAAGAAGAGGGTCTGTTGTAAAGGACACAGACCCCTCTCAAGGTTTCCACCAGCTCTGGTCCCTTCTGTTCATGTTAGGTTTCGTTCATCCCTTTCCACCAGCGCAGTTGCTGACTGCCACTCTTCCCGCTGATCACCCAAGCTCAGACCTTTCAATTGTCCCAGATAGTCACTGTGGGCCTGATACGAAATTCAGTGAAATCTCTGGGATTTGGATCAGACCTATGGACCTGCAACTGGGTTATATGTTTTAACAGTTTGTTAGAACAAAAAAGTCAAGTTGCTTATTTGCTAGTCACTTTTAGCCACTTACCAGACATCTGGCTGTGCTTAAAGAGAAGATATGACCTGTGAATGAGCCACTCAGGTCAGGAGAAAGAAGAGAAGACTGGAAGTAGCATAACTTTTTCACAGGTTTGTTAGATACAGAATTAATAGTTTTGAGAGATCTGGGTGCTCTTCTTAACACAAACAAATAAGCAAAGCATGGACTAGCATTTCGTTTTGCTGTAGGCTTGCTCCTTGTCACTACAGGTTTTTCATTGGGAACTTGGCAAAGGGAAGTCCCAGCTAGCAATAGATTTAGAAGGGACATGAAGGATTTTCTACAAAATGAAGTCCACACTGCTCATGACACAAACCATTCAACTTGGGGAGACCTATTTGTAGATCTGTGGTTACACGTTTGCAGTTCTGATAAGGTGTTCAGGGAAGAGCTAAGCTGCCACAACTCACATTGTACCGAAAGGCATGCTGAGGCATTCTGCTCTTGCGTGACATCGAGCAATCCCATCTCTGATGACTTTTTCTTTGTCCACCTCTTCGTCCAATGTTAGGAAACTGTGAAGTCACAGTAGATTGGTTTCTCTGGGTTTTGGTCAGAGGGGATGCTTTTTATGTTCCGTGAGGTTTGTTCTACTGCCCAAACCAGGGAAATGTAAACTCTAGAAGAAAGTGTGGTTATCATTTGGGAAGAAACAAGACATTTTCAGAAGGAAGCATAAAGGCCTCAAAGCTCATCTGTATATGAGAAGGAAATACGGTCAAAGGACTAACTGAATTCTGCTGCATAGCCTCCACACAGATCAACAGGCACATTGCATTAGCTTCAGCGTCTTCCAGACTTACTTTTGGCTACACTTCAGTGTTGATCAGTCCCCAGCCACACCACACAACTATTTCAAACATAACCCAGAGATCATTTTATCCATTCAGATTTCAGATCTGGAAAACAGAAATTGGTATGCATCAGAGCTGTCATTCCAGCTCTTGGGGTTTGTCCAACTCTTGGGGTTTGGGCAATTGCCATTGGAAAGACTGTAACACTTTCATTACTCTCATCAGCTCATAAGTTTAAAAAAATCTGTCAAAAATGTGAAATCCTCACTTCTGCCAGTTTGTCACCTCCCAGACATGTATGGAAAACGCTTGAGAGAGGAGAACATTACCAATCCGTTAATTATCAGTTTCACACAAAGCAAAGCAGGCAAGTGAGTGTGGTCTTGCATTTTAGTATCTGCTCTGATCATATATTTGTGTGCTTAATTATATTGTCTTTACAGAGTTGCCTATGACCCATAATCTACACATATGTATGGAAATACAGATATCTTAGGAATTTGTATGAGATAAGTTGAAGAGAAAGGGTGAGCATGGAGAAGATGGTTTGGTTTGAAGGGATTTGATATCTTTGAGAGAAAACAATACAGTTTTACTTGAGGAAAGAGGGTCTCATTTTTTTATTGTCCATCCTGTCCCTGCTGATCTTTGTGGTCTGTTTCTCATGGCAGGGTCCTAAACCATTGGAAAGGGACTAATCCAGTCAGAAACGTGAATCAGCAGGAAAAAGCAAGACAAAGGCTTCCTGACTCACATTTGCAGCCACTCAACTTCATAGAGTAACATTTTAGTAACCTAAAAGTGAATAAAAGTTGTTTTTCAGACATGCACTCAATCATTTCTAGCGCCTTATAAAGCATTATTTGGTTAACAAAGTCTCTTAAAATATCTGTTTATGAAATGCAGTGTTACTTCACGAAATTAACCATTTTGCTCCATGAAAAATAGCCATTTTTCTCTGAAAAAAAACCCCAACACAGACTTAGCAGCAGAATCTTTAATGTCAAGAAATGGGCAAGATGTCAGTTTTATGCCGCATCAGAAAGACAGATACATATATTTCACCATTTCTCCTATCCTATTTATGATTGTTGCAATCACAGATAATGTAGCCGAGATCTAGTATCTGCTTGACCTGTACATATTGCTACTTCTCGCTTCAAGAGTAACAGCACTTTGTCATATCTATTTCTCTTCCTCTGGTTCTTCTCCTGTATTTAACTCTGTCTGCTCTTCAGGAGCCCAGGAGCATGACCATAGTACGCAGGGCTTCCCTTTAAAGAAACTCTGTTGCTGTGCAAAGGCCATATCCAAAAGCCACCTGAGATTAACAGATATGACATGCTTCTTATTAAAAAGCTGGAATTCACAACTTCTTGTCTGTGCATGTTACAACTTAGATGGCAAAATTCTGATGATAAAAACTGTGATCGTTTTTAGTCAGGTAGGTGGCATGCCATATGCTATACCATGTCACACTCCCTTCTCTTAGTCTGTAAAAGCACGTTCTGTATCATGTTTTGAAATTAAACATTTGTGTAACTAAAATAAAGATCATTTTTAGCTAAAATTGCATTTAGCTTTCATTAACTTCATCTCAGTTCACACATTAATTTGCAAACTATTGTTTACATTTGTGAAGAAAAAAATGTATTGCTGTGCAGATAGGTCTGTGTAATTAGTTTGTAAATGAAAAATTCTGTTTAAGTTTTCATAGATCTTCTGTGGATCCTTGAATGTTGGATGTCCTGCTTGAACAGGTGATTATGCATATAGGTTCCACAGCTCATTTTTGGTCACATCATGACTTTCTGGGAACCAACTTTTTGGGAAAGTTTGTCTCCATCTCCATCTCTTTCCATCTCCCTGTCTTCTACATTATCTTCTAGTAGCTTTCTCCTGACAGAACTCTGAACAATGTCCTACTAGGCTTACCTTGGGTTGCTACTACCTGTTTTTCAGGTAAAAACCCTTCCTGTCCTATAGGAAACAAAACACATGAATAGCCTTTTGCTCAGATAAACTATTAGCCTGTTGTCTAACTACTGAAGAATGAAAAAGTTTTTCTCTTGCAAAGGAGTGTGCAGATCTCAGCAGGAAGCTTTTCCATGTTATGATCCTTATCTTTCATCTGAGTGCTAAATGCATGAAGCTGGTTACTCTGTGCATACTAAAATGTTTCAAGAATTTTCACTCTATCTTTGAGAAATCTCACAACATTTGTGTAGTCATTCTGGTCTCACATAAAAGTTCTTGCACATTTTGAGGAGGTTTCCCCAAAGAATTTGGTCATCTCCTTTCTGAATTTTTCAGTCTGGAAGGTAGGGACTAGACCCAGATAGTGAAAGAGCTTCCATAAAAATTTTTATTCCATTACTGAACCCATCAGGCAAAGTACCTTCCACCACAAGTCGAAAATACTGATCAATTCAAGCAAGAGAAGATAAATTGTTACTTGAATTTGGTTTGATTAGTGTTTATCAGCTACCTGAGGACAGCTACTTTCAGAACTAGATGACAGTGCAGGAGAGCGAAGTTAGGAAGCGTGCCCGTACATTGGAGAAGTAATGCAGGTGGGATTTGCCATGGGATCCTTGCGCAGCATTAGGTGGATGACATTTTGCTTGTTGCTCTGCTGGATGTCCCACTGCCTTCACCTCAGACCTGGGATCAAGATCAAGCATGTTGTCAGCAAACAATTTCTGAGATCCTAGAGCTAAGTTTTATGAATTACACGACCCGCTGCCTGACAGGGATGTTAGATGAAACACCTGGGTAACGGTAACTGCAGTACTGAAGGAAGCTGTGCAAGAAATGAACTACACAATGCACTTTGTACTTTCCTTTTGCTTGGATCCCATACTGCTTTTGGGCTTGAACTCCATCCCTTTTCTCCTACCACATCAACACCCTCATTGGTCACAGTACCAAGATGAATAAAACTATGTTTTTTTTCTGAGTCTATTTCAGCTGCTCTTCTACATGTAAACAAACAAGGAAACAAGGATTTACTGGAAACAGGTGACTGTTGCAGTCAACTGAGGTAATACCCTGGCCCTAGCAATTCATTATAGAAAAAAAATTTTGATTTATACTTGACCTGCCAACAGTATCAGCACTTGACCTATGAAAAGGTCTGTCAGGGACAAAATAACCCAGGCCCATTAGCAAATCCTCTGACCATAGCCCTTTACAGTCTCATTATAACTGCCCCTGAGACAACATGTTGCAATGTATCTCTCGCTGGACAATCGGAGTGACTCATTAGAGCTGCATGGCATGACTGCAAACACAAACAGCATCCTCCTGCTCCTCATGTTCCTTTGAGTCAAGGCCTGTAACAGCATCTATGCTGCCCTGTCTGCAGCTCATGCAGTCAAACTCTAATGACCTTTAAATAAACCAAGGGTGTAGCTTTAACAGCTCAGCGCCGGGTGTGAATTACAGGGCCCATCCAAAAACTTGGGTAAATACACCATCTATTTAGTGATGGAGTTGATGTTACTCCACACTGAGTACCCTGCTACCCTAGCTACGCTGCCAACAACATCCAAGCCTAATGAGTTTAAACCCAGCTCAAGAGTGCCTCCATTTATTTGCATTTTAGACATAAAGTTGAAGTTGCCTATGCTTTTACTTGCTTTGTGTTCCTCTGCTGGGTGAAGTATTCTGCAGTATTCTTTATTGTTTCTTACGGAGCTACTTTAAATAATGTAATCAAGTTGCATCTTGTCTGACAAACCAGACACATCAATTCATTCGGTTTCCTAAGGTACGGATTTTCTATTAGTTTTTGATTAATTTTTGGTCATCCTTGGTCCGTAGCTTCAGCACATATTTCATTGTGGGTGCAGAGCAGAACTACTGGGACTGGACTGTTCTAGCACTGCTCTCAACGATGCTGGAAACGGAAATGAAATCAAGACCCTGCTTCATCTCATTATACCTGAGACAGAGTAGGCAGTAGTATACCGATTTGGAAAGAAATGCTTCAGTGTTCCCCAAGTCTCAGATGAAACATAGGAATTGAGGTTGTGGGTGGATAAAGAAGGATTTGGGACACAAGCTGGCTCCAGTCTTTCTCTGAGTGGTAGGCTGGGTGCCTGACTGGAGACATTCAGGGAGGTGAAGAAGCTCACCTGGGTGGTCAGAGGGCTACAGCCTGGCAGTCATTTAAAACCCAGGTTTCCACATCAGGTGGTGGACACATGTTGAGATTCATCTGATGGAGGAGAAAATGAATCTGATTAACTCGTGTGGGTGTGTCTACCATAGACTTGTAGTTTAGTATGTTTCTGCAGAGACTGTTCTGGTTGTCCACCTTTTTCTGCTTTGCTTCATGTGGTAGGCTAACCTCCGGTCACACCTGGATTCACTTCAGATGAACTAACCCGGGTGGTGTCTTCCTGCACACCAGCCACAAGCGTGGATTCAGCCTGTCCTGGTTTATCCCTGCAGCTGGCAACAAGGGCCACGGAGTTGCTCACTCGCTCCTCTCCTTGCAGTGGGATGGGGAGGAGAATGGACAAAAAGTAAAAGTCATGGGTTGAGATAAAGACAGTTTAATAAGACAACAAAGGAAGGAATAATAATAATGAATATGTAAAACAAGTGATACATAATACAATTTTTCTCACTGCCCGATGACGAATTGCACAGCCAGTCCTCCAGCAGCAATTGCCGAATGCGTGGATTTCCTGGAGCTCACGGCTTTCGCAGATTTTTCTGAATTTGTGAATATGGCAGAACTGGTCAAACGCGTGGAAAAAGACTGAACTCCCTGAAAAAAAGAGCTCCGGCCCACTGGCCAGCCCCCATTTATACACTGAGCATGACGCCTATGGTATGGAATATTCCTGCTGGCCAGCCTGGGCTAGCTGCCTGGCTGTGCTCCCTCCCAGCAGAACATGGGAAACTGGAAAAAATCCTTGATTTCTTAGCAACAGTTACAAATATCAGTGTATTATCAACATTGTTCTCATACGAAATCCCAAACACAGCAGCTACTGGGAAGAAACTCTATCCCAGCCAAAAGCAGGACAAGCCCATGGGACTGAACTAGAACTAGCAGAAGTAGAAAGCCCCTGAAATATGTAGGATGTAGCTTTCGGGTCCTAGCACTGTTGGTTTGCACTACTTGCTAATGGAGGCATAGTATGTGACTCTTGCTTACGGGCAGGCAGGAGGAAATGTTTCTAGGGATTATTCAAAGCTGGTGCGACTTGTATGTCTTGCTCTCATTGATTTTTTTTCTCTATTTAGTAAATATTTTATTAAGGAAATTACGTGTGTATATTATGATATCGTCAGGATAACATGTTGCTCCCTGCATGAGCCTCCATCTTCTTGAAAAAGAAACTGTGATATTCTGTCAGCCGAGTCATCCAACTCAGGGCTCAAAATAAGTTAGAAATGATCTCAAAATCAACACAGCTAAACTAATATTTAAATAATTAATGGAAAACTAACTATTTTATCAGTGGCACAAACTATTGCATGTTGTGGAATTCTAGCATGTATTTTTCAGCTGAGTGCGAATAGTTGCCATCTTGCTGGAAAGTAAAGTCATCTGTGACACTGGCAGGTGGGAGGCCAACGTAAAAGCATGAAAACATTTCTCAAGTCGTCTTTCATACAGCTTTAACAATCAGAAGAAAAAGTTTTATTATTTAAACAGAGCCTTAATATAAACTTAGTATTAAACTTTGCTTAAATAATAAAGCTTTTTTCTTCTGACTGTTAAGCCAATATTAAAGCAGGTTGGAAATGCGTTTACAGTTTCTTCCACCAGGTTCTCACACTGCTAGTATACATTTATAACTGCTCCCCTGCCTGTCCCTTTTGTGTATCATAAACTTCTCCCATTTACTGTTTGGGTGATACTGAGTACCCCAGCTGAGAGTTCATGGAATAACCTGTACAGTAAATGAGAGAAATTAACGATGCCCAGAAGAGATATGCAGGCAAGCCATTATAACTGCATTATAAAACTCCAGTGTGTTTCTGGCTGGTGCTGCAGCTTGGTCACTCTTGCAAGCTTTGTGTCCTTTGGGTTTCCGGTCGGCATATCCTCCATCCTGGGGCAAGCAGAAGAGAATGGTCCAGTCAGAGCTGGTTTTGGAGAGACCAGTGCTGGACAGAGCAGCACAAAGCCTCCAGCACTCGGCATCATAAGACTTTACAAAAAGGTGCAACCTGCCTGGAGGACAGCGTGCAGGTGCTCTGCGGTGTTACAAATGCATTGCTTTCCAACGAGATGTTCTTTGCAGCCTTAGATGTGGATACACCAGGCATAATTGAAAAATGGGTTAATGAAAGGTATTTTGTGGGTTGAAATAGTACTCTGTCCTCACTGAGGGTTGTCAAACATACGTTTGGCTCCAGGCTAGCAGACGGTGCAAAATGATCTGCTTTATAGTTGCAGAAAGCGCCTTCATTTGCAATTTTTTTTTTCTTTTGTGGAAAGATGTCTTAATAAGTAATATTTTATGTCTAGAAGTATAGGACCTCTTATGAAAATGAAACTATATTGCATCTATTTTGATCTAGGTATTGCATGGTCTGTCTGGAATTTTATTGCTTGGGTTTGTCATTCTTTTATTATGTAAAGCTTAAACTGATCCTGTTTCAGTATCAGACTTTGTATTGTCACAAGGACATGACTGTTTTGTTTTGCTGCTGTTTGACAGGATACCTCTAGTCCCTCCACTACTGTATGTGTATACCTTGCTGTCATTTCATAATTTCATCTTGATAAATTTTGCTGTTAAAAATGTCAAATTAAGTCCAAATGATAGTCCAACATTATGACTAGAATGTGAATGTACTAAAATCTATTTTAAAATACAACTCATCATTAAAAGTGTGGCAAATTTATGCATTTTCAGCAGCCACTGTTATTCAAACAAGAATCTGGGGAAGGAGACAGCAATGCTGCACTGAAAGGGACCACATAACCTTTTTAGTCTCTGCCTGCTCACTCCCATAGACAGGCTGCCTTTTTGTTAGCTGCTACTTCTAGAGGCCAAATCAAACTGCCTTGCTGGTTGAAGCAAGACCACAGGCCACCACGCTTCGCCTTGGCATGGTCTTGAAAAACTTACAGGATACAGCCTGACATTTTGAATTTTGCCTTTTAAAATGCCTTTACCTTAATATTGAACTACTATTTCTCAGGATTTCTGCATCAACACCCCTTTTTCCATTGGTAGCCCCTGCAGACCTTCCCTCATTCAGCAGTATGGAAACAGCAGGTGCCTGAGATGCCCTGACATGAGTTCATGACTCCCTGGTTGAAAAGCAAAGCACTGGTTGTGTGGCTAAAAGACTGACTGGGCTGTCTGTGAGGTTTTGAACAATTCCAGATTTTGAGGGGCTTACTGCTTCTGTCAGAAGAGTAATTCAGAGTATTTACCATTTTGAAGATACATTGTGCTTCATAAACTGCCCCTACAGCGCAACAGAATAACCACGCAGAACAGGAAAATAAAATCTCAGGAGAAGTCTTAAACAATACAAAACATTATGGGGAAATTAATAACTCAGTTCTCCTGTGAAGCTGGGTATGAGAATCATCCTTCCTTTTGCTTTTAAAAAGTCAGTAGCTCTCCCTCTCATAGGCAAACAATTCTCCATGTATATAATGTAATTCAGGAGTATTTTTTCTTTTATTACATTTATTATCAAAATATTTGTATAAAACCACAATGTCTCTATTTCTTCCCATTTCTCTTACAAAGAGTTTGTTATGACGTGCATTATTTGTTGCATTTCAATTACAGTATCACACTTCTGAAGCCCCCTAAATGGACTCTAATTTCAGTGAAACAAGCAGAAAAGGTGTTTGTTTTTTTTTTTTAATCATAATCTCTTCCTCTTTTATACAACTCTTTAGCCAATGATGCAAAACTAGTTCTGGAAAATCAGAAATTCTCACGGTAATGCTGTAAAACAGGTAAGTTGCATTACCCTTATCTGAAAAACGGAAAAACAGCGACATGCCCTGGGTGACTAGCCAAAGACAGAGATTTCACAGCAAAACCAGAAACAACTTTTGAATCCCAAGGGGGCTGTACTTTCTCCCATTAAACATCTTAAACCTGTTTTCTGCCAAATAATCCTAGCAGAAAAAAATAGAGGACAAGGTGTGTGTACTGCTAAGAAAATGTTCAACATTTTGTGTGAAATGTTGTTGGAGGTTTCATTTCTTCATGACACGATTGTTTCCCTTCACTACCTAGAAAACAAGAAAATGTAGCAATGCAAAACTAGGATTGAACATGTATATTTCTTCATTTTATTTCTCTCCCTATGGCTGAACATTAGTATTTACTAATTTTATTTATCATCTCACTCGTTTGGGAGCTCTTTCCCCCTCCAGTGCAAGCTCTCTCTGCAGCAAGCGACTGAAGCACCCGTGACCCTCATGAGAGCACTGCAGTGTTGTGTCAGCAGAAGTAAGTCACGATGGAGCTGGTGCACCTCTCGCCGAGGACCTGAGCTAAAGCCTAACGAGGTCAATAGGAATCTCAGTTACATATATGCCTCTGCAGAATGCTAGCTCAAGGGATAAGCATGACTCAAAGCATCAAAATAAAGCTTTAACAAGAGTAAGCAAGGCACAGTCCTAGGCGAGTCCCTCACTAAAGGAGGAGATTTCACTCCAAGGAGAAACCTACTGTTTTGATAATTCTTTCTAACTCAAGGGAAAAGACAAAACCTCTTAGCATTTCTTAAAAATTTGCATTCACACACTGGTAAAAAATATGACAAAATTGGAATGAGACATCTGAAAATATTTTTGAGCACATTTGGCAAACAAAGTGTATTTTTTCCCAAGGCACTTTACTGAAGGAAGCATTCACTGGCCTTTTATCCTTTAAAGTCTGGTATTTACAAGTGAAGCTGCTGGCTGTCTAATTGCAACTCACAAAAACATCGCACATTCTCATCTAATCTCTCGGTCGTTGCTATATTTAGTTTTCTGTGGGATAATTTACATATACCTGAACAGAATTCTAAGTCAGTTTAGAGGGAAAAAGAAAACAACTAAAAAAATCCCTAATGTGATTTGCATGCAAATTTTTTCTAAACAACAAGGTTGAGAAAACACTGCTCTGTGCAGATGAAGAATATCCAGCCCTGCAGTATGTAGAAAAGGTTAATAAATCAGAGCCGGTGCCAGAGACATCTAAAACGAGTGATAACTTTTCCTTCATAATGGGTGTTTTATACTTTGAGTGGGAACAACTCCCAGTCACGTCAAAACTATCCTACATATGTAAAGGGCTTTAGGTCAAGGCAGATGCATTTTGCAGACTTGTCCAATCTTCTGGTCCATGTGAGAGCCTCACTGAGCTGGCCCCCAGCGCAAGCTCTCCCTGGATGCTGCCTTGCACCTGTGCAGCACCATGTCCCAGCTTCTCTCTGGCTTTAGTCAGCGGAAAGCACAAACTCTGGTTAAGAACCAAAGCTGGAAAAGAAAACTCACTGCTGGTAACAAAGCAAGAAACAGTCCTCCACAGGTAAATACAGGGATCAGTTCTCCCCGTTGTTGGCAGTAAGGAATTACTTTTATTGACCAAGGTCACATCTTCAGCTCTGTGAATGAAAAAAAGCCTTCTGAACTTGGATCTCTCTCTGTATGGATGGAAGAAGATCACCACGCCTGAAGAAAATATTTTCCTGCCAAGCACCCCACAAGCCTGGGGGAATGCACATGGTGGGAGAAGAGGGAAATGGCATGGGGGGGAAAGGAAGGTGGTGGTATGTAAAGGGAGTATGAGCTCTACAGTATTTTCCTGTGGGACAGATTTTTCAGCCCAGCAGAACATGCCTGCATGTGGGAAAGCTGGAGGGGTAGAGAATTTCAATTTCAAATTCCCCTGAGCAATCCAAAGACAGTTGAACAGAAACAGCAAGTGGAAACCAAGAATCAGACTTTCGCTCAGTTTTGCAATAAGAGATTTTATAGTGGAATCAACCAAGATGTATATCAGAATTAAGAACCTAGCTCTGAATGCTTTTTGTTTTTCAAGAATCAAACACAGTTTATTAGTATTAATAACTTTTTAAAACTAGTTGATTTTTCCCTGTATCTCTTTCACAGCAGATGAACTTCTCTTGGTTTCATTTGCACAGCCAACACATGTCAGCGATACATGTGGGACACACATTTGAAAAAGTATTTTACAAAACAGCAGTGATGTGTGCTCACCTTTTCTTTCTGGAAGTATGTTATCAGTTTGCTTCCTGACTGTCTCTGTGATATTTTTAAATTTTCTAACTATCCATTAAAAATCTAGATACATCCTGGGTCCTTTTGTCTCCTAGGTGCTGATTTCTTCCTGGTAATCTTAATCTGATTATTATTTACTCACTCTTATCCCTTTAACAGTAAAGTCTGGTTTATGGGAGTTTATTTGCTAACTGAGATTAGGTGATGTATGGTTATAAGTCCCAATAGGCTGGGAGATTAAATATGCCACATGAAGAATTATCGCAGCCTCTCTATTTCCTGTAAATTCATCTTTGACCAATAGTGTTACTGTAATTCGTATTTTGAAAGATTCTGGTTTATTTGTGTTTACTACTGCCATAAGGCAGCATTTAAAAGCAAGCTTTCTATTATTTTTTCCAAAACAATTTTGATGCATTGATGGCTCGCTGTGATAGCTACGAGAATTACTGTTCAGCACTTTGTCAGTGTTCTACTTCATCACACTTCAACATCTACCTATCCTCATTTTCCTGGCCTTCAACTCTTCCCCCAGTAACATACTTGCTAATTCTTTCAGCAGAAGTTTCTGACCCACCAGCTACTTTAACTTTCTTTTTCTTACAAAGATTAAACCTGAACACTCTTATGACAGTCTCCAGTGCATATGTTTTGCAAGACTTTTCCTCTGACGGTACCTGAAATGGAAGTACAAATGCAAAGTATGGAGACTCTTCCTAAAGTACTTCCCTGAGATAATAGTTCCCTTAGAGAACATTTTATTTAATAACTGCTTTTTGAAGTGATTTGGTATACTTTTTCAGGAAATGCAGAAGGCCTAGTGCAGCTTTATTGCATAGGAACTCAGTCTGTTGACCATAATAGGAGTTCCAATTTATGGGCAAAAATGCTCTTAATGACACATATGATTTCAACATACACATTTGCTTTTGATTAAATGCTGTAACACATTGGTACACCCATGTAGAACTGACATTTGTCTTTATGAATCTCATGTAAAATGACACTTTGAGTCATGTGTAAGGAATTTACAAGAAGTACATGACAAAACAATGTCCTTTTTGTGAATAGAGCCCATATTGTAAGATTTTATTGCTTTACCAGTAATACATAATTAAATATGTCTACAAAGTCTGGCTTTGATCCTGGGGCTTTCTTCCCTGGGTTTAAGCTAGATACAGTTCCTGTATCCATGATACAACTACATAGTAGGTAAGGTTTATGTTCAGTCTGTACTTTTAAAATCAAGTCTCTCTTGAATTAATTGTTCTCTAAACATAATCTCAAAGAACAGTTTAAAGTTACAGTCACATTAAGACTTGAAGTCAAAAGGTCTAAGAAGAGATTAAGAGTGGAACACGATCACAGACGGACAGCATCAGATGGGACACATCCTGAAGAGCAGTCCACGGTTGCTAAAAGGCAGCAGGTACCATGGGGCACTCTCCTGCACAGCCAGGCTGAGCTACCTATTCCAAACCACCAAACCAGCTTTGCTCCAGGGGCTTCTCCTCTGGCACATGAGATGAAGTTCAGCCCAAATCCTTGCACAGTGAGGTTATGGAAAAGCTGAACAGCGGAAAAATAATTCGGAATATCATAGAAATAGAATGGAGAATTTTTAAAAAATAATTTCTTCATGCATCTTCATCCCTTCCATGTCATTGCTTTGTCAAATTGTTCTCAGACTGAAAAGTTATTAACAAACATTTTGGTTTTAGCTTATCCTGAGCAATCTCTTGACTGAGAAATGCTATGGGGCAAATTAGAACAATTTTGATTGAAGGCAACTAACTCCATCTTTCCACAGTGAGAAGTGGTTTGATTTTAAGAAGTATTCAGCACCTGGAGTTCCTTCCTAAAACTTCTGAAGGTAATAAATATCCATTTATTTTCTTGACAAAATTTAATCTCCAGTGCTTCTATTATATTTCGCTTCATAATACTTACTTTCCAGGGCTGGTTGATTATAATTATTTGATTCAGACTTCTTGAGCAATTAATGTCACTTAGAAAATTTTCATTTCTCTGCGTACGAAACCTGATTCTCACACGTACACTGCCTGCAGGAATTTTGCAATATTTACTCCAAATTCTCTATTTTGCAAACATTCCTAGTAGGACAGTCAAGAGAGCAAACAGAAGAGAGGATGTGAATGCTGCCAAGGAGAATTTGCCCAAGTACTGGAACATCTGCCATATCCCCCTCCTGCCCCATATTTTCAAGGCTGCAGTGTCTTTCTTCTGACCTTACAGACAGACAGACAATGTAGGGCAAATTGCGGAACAGGAAAGGTGATGGCAGTGAAACTGAGTAAGAGAGACATTTCTGCCTCAGGTATGGAAACGGAAACATTTCTGTATCATTGTAGAGTTTGTTTTTCTTGGTTGGTCAGATGGGCAGGAAGAGTCAGAGGCTGGGGAATTCAGTAGTACCATCACAGGCAAAATGCTGAGTGCTTGTAGCCTGCCTTTTCTTCTGGGAAGAGTGCGAGGGATCTTAAGGAGGATCTCGGACTCCTCAGAGCAGCAGCCTGCTTGCAGAGAACCTTTACCAGCACGGCCTCTTTGTACAGTAGGAAATTCAAGAATGTTTGATGAAGTTAGTAAAACTTTCTTTTGTTTTTATGCTCAGGGTTCAATGTTCGGTTTATATTCCATGTTCAGGGCTGGTTTCTAATTTCCTCTGGAGAGAAAACCCACAGCAAGAAGCTCTATTGGCTATGGAGAAAGCTGGAGGCTAAACTGGTGCTGAAGGCTGAGCTTGCCGGGAACCTAGTGGCAAAAGAGGAAACACAAATGAACAACTGAAAATTAATTCATGACTCCAGGAAAACACATGAATTTGCACAGTCACAACCATCAAACTGTCTGCATATGAGTTTTAATCTTCAAGTACTGCAAATAGTAGTCTGTACGGCTAAGGTTTCCAACACCTCCTAGAAGACCTCATTGTACATTGTCCCCGATCTTCAGACTTGCACTGTTCAGACCAAATGCCTGTGTATATGCCTTTGACCAGTGTTTGAAAATCTCAGCACGAGAAGTTAAGCTATTACATTAATGAAAAATATGTTGTTTCCCCTAAAGTAAAAAATAAAACCCCAGTCTTAAAGCTTCTTGTTGGACGAACAACTTATGACTAGCAGAGGAGTTGTCCGTAAGTTAGGGATGTGCTTTTTTTCCAATTTGTCCAATAAATAAGCCTCTTATTTCACACATCCTGAGTGGCAATGTGTAAGGGCTTAGTAGATAAATCCCATCTGCAACAAACATGCTTCACTGCCGTGCTTGCTTGTCATGGTTTAACCCCAGCAGGCAAATAAGCACCAGACAGCCGCTCACTCACTCCCCCCTTCCCCGCCATGGGATGGGGAGGAGAATGGCAAAAAATAAAAACTTGTGGGCTGAGATAAAGACAGTTTCATAGGAAAGCAAAGGAAGAGACAATAATAAAAGTAATAATAATAAATATACAGAACAAATGATGCACAAATGAAATTGCCCACCACCTGATGACCCAGACTGTCCCTGAGCAGCAATTGCTGCCCCCAGCCAACTCCCCCAGCTTATATCTTGAGCATGATGCCATATGGAGTAGAATATCCCTCTGGCCAGTTTGGGTCAGCAGCCGTAGAGGTGTCCCCTCCCAACTTCCCGTGTACCTGGCAGGCCAGGCCAGCGCGAGAAGCTGAAAAATCCTTGACTGCCTAGCAACAAGTAAAAATTTCAGTATGTTATCAACATTATTTTCATCCCAAATCCAAAACACAGCACTACACCAGCTAGCAGAAAGAAAAGCAACTCTATCCCAGCCAAAACCAGGACTTCGCTGCACTGCGTCTTTTAGAGGGGGGTTGAATATACTTTCCCCTTTCCTTGCAATTGTCTGTAGCTATAATTGTGAATCGTGTGGGTCCAGGCCATGGGACTGAGACCTGGGACAATGTTTCTCTCGAATTCCCAAGTTCCCAGACCCCGTGCAGACAGAAAGGGACAGAAAGGATGAGGACATGGGAATGCCTATGGAGGACTTGGTGCGTGAGAAGGAAAGTTTGTAGTTCTGTCTGTGATACCAAGAAGATTAAGTTTAAAAAAAATAATCTGAAATCTTCATGTTTTCTCTCAGATGGCTGTCCTGATAACCTATCCAGATTATAATGCTCATTTTTTTACTTTTACTTGTTTTCCTTTCCATGTACACCATATTTTCTAAGTATAGCCAGAGCAAGATACTATTGCACATAGTGCTCCCTCCTGACTGTGTTTCTGTGCTTATTCTGTGTTCACACTCTCCTTTTTTGAGCTTTATTTTAATGGATTACTTTATTGGATTTGCACTGCTTTTAACTTTGTTAAATCCTCAAAATAGGGATCTCCTATTTATCACTCTTTACCTATTGAACAAAATCTCCTCCATTGCTGACATAATGGGGAAACCTCAACAACTTGCAATTTTTGACATTGTAAGAAAAGCAGAACAAGCCATGTGACCATTCTATTTTTAATAAATCCCCTTCACACAGTTTCTTAATTCTATAGGAAGCTGGTCTTGGGGTTATTTCCTCTAATTCCCTGAGCAACCAGCTTATTTGTATGTTGCAATACCATCCTTTTTTCAGTGCATAGCTTCCTTTTCCAATGTTTTGTTTCGGTTTTACTTGGCCTGGATGCAAAATGTTCTGATCTCTGTTTCCCTCTTTTAATCTTTCCAGTCCCTCTTATACTGATACACTTATTACTTCGTGTGAAAACTGTGACAGTCTTCAGATCTGGCATTTATTTCACCAGGTGAATACTCTCCAGGGTCCCAGGGATGCTGAGCTACACTTGCACTCTTTCTTCACTTCATCTGGAGAACTGTCTGCCTCTGTGGTCATATGGAGTTTAGGCACCATTGACGCAAGTCCTTTTTCTTTACCACCTTCTTCACCAAAGCTACTACAGGACTTCTCTCATTTCATAGTCTTCGGAGTTTCTCGTAGCTCTTGGTTCTCAGGTTTTGTGGGAAGGAGACTGGATGCTGGAATTTATCAGTGGATTTAGGGCTGACTTCTACTGTGACATAGAGGTAGGTCATTTATTCCCACTACTTTTAATTAAAGCTATGCTTCCTTTTCTTAATATCTTACCATACTATGTACATACAGTGGCCGTGAAAAATAAAATGTGATAGGGTAAAGCTTGCCTGGGAACAGGAAAAGCAATAGACTGTTCAACTGAGAGATGTATTACGTAGTGAATTGTACAAGATTTAATACTAGCAGTATAAAAGAAGCTGCACATAAAGTTGTCTCCTTTCTTATAGAAATATGAGTCTACAAGCAGCCTGTGTGACATCTTAACATCAGCAACTGAAGTTCATGTACAAAGCACAAGGGCTAAATACTTACACTTCCAGAAAGACCACAGTTTTCTCAGAGGGCAGAGGACATTTTCTATTGCGCTAATAGCTGGCACTTAAAATTAAGGAGACTTTATGAAAGATGGAGCAAAAACTGGATTAGGTATTTCTGTAGGAATATTTATTTTGTAAAGATTGCAAACATGTCTGTGATTTATCCTAGATAACTCACACTGGAACTAATAGTTAAGCCCTGATCTGGTATTTTTTGATAGAAAAAAAGGACTCTTCAGCTTAATTTGAGTTTAGGTATTTCAAAGCGGGTATTTGCAAACTCAGAAAAAAAGACCTTTTCATTAATCCATCATTTTGGAAACAGTCACTCTAACCCACAGCCACATACAAATACAAAAATCCTAATGGGACTATTTTCTTACTAAGCCTGTAATAGTTTACATTCACCTAATGGCCTGGGGTTATAAGCAAACTACTCAATTAGAGAATTTAGGCTGGTTGCCCACATATTTTAGAGCAAATTATCCCTTCACAAATGCAGAACCCCCTATATAAAATGCCTAAACAGTACTTCCTGTTAAAAAAAGCAAAAATACTATTCCCTGAATTCCCACCTTAAGCCTACTAAGTATTCCTCTTTATGTTAGTATAGTCACTTAATGGAGAAATATTTATTTTTGCCTCACATACCTCAATCTAGACCCTTTTGCTGGAATGTTTTTAACCTTTCAAGCAGCTAAAAAATGCTAATGCAACTTTTTTTTTTCCTGAAGTAAGACTTTTAAAAGTGATTTCCCACACTCCTTATTGGTGATACTGGGATGCAGTGGTCTTCTGAAGGCCTGGCATTTTGAAGCTTCAAGGATAAAGAATCTTCCTCTTCTAAGGGCACTCTGAACTATCTCTTACAGCTTACTATTTCTTCTACTGCTTCTTTCATTTAAAGAGAGGTTGGTGCTTTCAACCTATAAACAGTCATTAAAAGTTCCTCACCCTATTACGCCGAGCTGCTGCTCCTAATTGTATGCAGCTGGGTGGATCACTGAATTCTCATTTCAAAGACTAAGATTTTAAAAATACAATGGGCCAGATATCAACTCCTCATAAGACACTTGCTTCTGAAATGATGACGTGTGGTTTTGACTGTGTACAGAGGATGAACGTCTTCTTTGCAGTGTTTGACCACAACAGGGCAAGTCCAGCTCACGCACCCCAAAGTGGGTGATCAGTGTCATGGGTCCGATGGCACCAGTGCGGTTTTGAGGCTGTGGATAGAGGGGTTCCCACCTCTGTTCCTCCCATTCTACTGTCTGTTTTCATGGTCAGGTGAAATGACTTTCTAGCAGATGCAATATGAGCTGAAGGAACAGTTGGTTGTTTGGATCCGCAAGTGGTTGAGACACAGACCATTATGCAAATTAAAATCTTTTATAGGCGTGCCATGTGTGCTGTCAGAATTATGAGTACCAGTGAAGTGCCCTTTTTCTTGTCTGAGATCTGGGAAAAGAATGAGGGTGCTGTCGGCTTTTGCCTTCATGGAGGCTTCTTCCATTATTTCAGTCCACAGAGGCTTTGTTCTCTAGCACAGAGCATGTAGATGGCCTCATGCAAAATTCTGCTGAAGCCAAAAAGCTGGTTGTGTTCATCTGAAGATAGAATTTATCTCAAAATGTGAAAACTTACAAAATGTGATTTAAGTATAATAACTGAAAAGCCTTTTAGTAAAGCAATGACAGAGTCAGGAAACATTTGAATGCCCAAGGAAGACTTTAGAGCTGAGAAGTCCACCATTTTTTACATGCTTAACATTTTCAGTTCTAACTGCTTCCCCTCAATGCTTTAGGCAGTCCACTCACCACTAAAAGTCAGAATCTGTGGGATTTCTTCACTATGGCACCGAACACAAGCTGACACTTTTGAAGGTATGGGTGTTATAAAATTATATGAACAGAACAATCTCCTGGACCAATGCACAGCTCAGATAACACAAGAGCAATGATAAATAAACAAAAAAAAATACGCTGTCTTGCAACTCTGCTAGTCTGCAAAAATTGTGAAGGACAAGAGTAGAAAGAATAGACTAAAATTGCCAACTAATGCAGGAGATTTGTGTCACAGAAGTATCAGACGGTCTCAGTCCTCCGTTACGTGTGGACCCCCACAACTGTGTAGAACCCTAATAAAGTCTTGGGGAAGCATGCAGCTAAAATATCTCACTTAGTCTCTGATGAAGGATTAGGGTCCAATTTCATGCAATGCTCAAAGAATAAAGCAGATGTAAACTCTAAATTAAGGAGACAAGGTGTTAAAGAACAAAAGATGACATCAGTGGAATAAAAGCAGTTAAGCAGAGTGTGAAGAAGCAAAAAATTATTTTAGATATATACAAATGAATTTAACAAATAGATGTCAATGCACATACTTTTGAAAGCAATGGCAAAGAAGTGTCTTCAGGAGAGCTTTAAAATCAGCAGAGTGCAGGTGGCTATTCCACTGCTCTTAGGGAAATCAACAGCAGTTCTACCAATAGGGAGTCATACGCTCAAGAAAATTCTTAATGTCACTAGAAAAACAAAATGCAAACATTATTCGTTTTCTCAGATGTGCTCATTAAGAAGGATTTCTTCTACTAAGATGGAATTTATTAAAAAGTATGGTAAATCACTTGCAAAGCTAAGAATAATATCAAAGGAATATGCAAGCGCTTCAGGACTCAGGATCAGACCAGAAATTCTGGAGCAAGCTGGGTGAAAACAAAATGCCCGATCTCTCTGTGTGATAGAATTTTATTAAAGTTTATTGGCTTTTTACTACAATTTCCAATTTGACAGGCCCTACTAAATCTAAAATTGAATTTCATATACAAAGCTTATGTGGTTATGTTTGCTATTAGCATTGTCTTCCTGAGAGATATTTGGATTTTGTTTAACTGAAAAATAAACAAGTTAAATGCTGAATTGCCTGGCTGAGACAGTTATATGATGTGGTCTTTTCCTTTCATTACACAGATCATGAGTTTTGGGATACATGTTTAGGAGTTTGTGGTTACTTTACTTTAAATCTAATACTGTGGACTTATAATGTTTTTGTTCAATGTTCTGCTCTTTTCATATAAAGTTCTGTGTCCTGGCCAATTTATGGCCAGACTTATCCAATAAACAAGTTTGTAGGAATGCATTTATAGATTGTTAGAAATATGTGTGGTGCCTGCACTTTCCTCAGCTACAATGTAATGATTTACATTTACTGTTAATTTTTAATTATATTACAACAAAAATGGAAAATAATTTGTGTACATCAGACATTATTTTTTTAAAAATAGAAAAAATAGGAAGCTGCATAGATCAAGATGTAAAAAATACCTAATGAGTATGGATGGATTCCTCTTCTCTCGACATTTTAAAAAGACTGAAGCCATGTTCAAGACATTTTAAAAATACTCAGTTTTCAAAGGTTAGACAATTAGTGCTTTCTGAAAATCAGATCCTGTGTAGTATCTCACCTGAACCCACAAAACCTTTCTGAAAGTTTTCTTGGTAAATCAAAGAGTAAGTAAACAAGCCAAACAGGAAAGCTTACGATTTGTCAACAGATATATCAGACAGGTATAATTTAGTACATTACAGAATAGGCGATGGATAGCTGCACCGTGGAAGCTTCCAGGAATTCCAGGACACAATTTGCTAGCCATGGGTCATTCAAGCATCAAACAGAGAGAGCACCAAACTGTTTACATCTTAAATATAGGGAAAGAAACAAAAGGCAGATGGGCCATCACTAAGACAATACTGTTTTATTAGTGATGTGCCACATATTGTTGTTTTTCACTGGTCTTCTCAGTGCACTATGGTGTCAGATCTTCTGTGAAAATGAAGAGAGGTTGTGATGTTTTGAAGAACAAATTGCTAAGACAGGCAGCTAGCAAAATGAGAGTAAGTTAGTTTTCATTGTACGTTACGTTAAGATGTTTTGGATTAGCATCTATCTGCCTTAAAGTCAAGATAATTTAATGAATGTGTAAAATGACTATCCTTCAGAAAGAAGTTAAGTCACTGACAAGCATAAAATGTATTGTAGTAGTTTTTTCTGCTTTTCTGGCATGAAAGAACTGATCTAGTATTGATATATGTATATTACTTAATAAAAAAACCCAGACCTAACAAAAATGTATATTTTGCCCTGAAGCAAAACTCCTAGACTTCACTACATGCTCTTTCTATTTCCTGGTAACCTCCTTTATTCTTAACAGGACTCCAGTTGAAGTGCTGCTTGTGCTGGAAAATTAGCCTTTTCTAATGCATTTTATTCTGGTTCATTTTGCCTAAAGAACTGAAGCTCTATTTCAGATTTTTCTCTTCCTCCACATCTCATCTGCAACTTATCTTTGACTCGTTACAGCTTTATCATTTGCCTTACTTTTCACTGGTTGATTATGGGTCCATTGGCTGATTATGGGTCAGTTTATGACTGGAATGTGGAGAATACCCCAAAAAGTGCAATAAAAACCCAACTTATTGCTCTGAAATGTCGGTTTCCAAACGTGTTTTTAAAATTCCAGACACATGACTTTTATCTAAGTACCTCTATATAGCCAAAGCAGGCTTGGAATGACTTTGAATCCTATCATTTGAAGTCATTGGAGTGATTACAGTAGAAGCTCTGTTTTTTTGTACATCTTCTATATGTATTTAATGAAATAGCTTTATTTTAAGAAAGGGAATATTTTTTTACATCCTTCTAATATAATTCATTCACGCTCTGTTTCAGACATTCATTAGGATGACCCACTATGAGAAAATGATGTTGCCTGGGAGTTTTGCATGTGAAGAGACTATAAATTCAGGTCTTCAATTATCTAAACTTAAAGCAGTAATAGTTGTAGCTGATACATGGTAGCTGATACATGTTCTGAAATTCTGAATGCTTTCAAATTTCACATTATTTGAAAAGGTATTTGAAAATCGTGTGTGCAAAAAGACTAACAGAGGTCATACCATTAAATATGAACATACAGCAACTGTTCATTGTCTTTCAGTTTGCAAGATATGTATTTGCTTTCAAGGGGAGCTCTAATATTTGTCTTCTTTGAATGAAATCACAGATACTTTTACATGTGGATTTTATTATATGAATTGGTTTATAAGCTTGCCATTTAACATGACTATATGAATTACGAACTGCGATTTTATTTCTTTTATAATCTTTGTAGAGCTTGCCATTATTTTTACATGTCTATGTCTGGCATTATGCACGTTTGAAACTGTGCCAGAAATATTTATTGTCCTATTTCTGGCATTCTGGGACAGCGTGGTTCCATTTGGTTTCCAACCAGAACAAAGCTTATTAGCAGATCCAGTTCTTGGTACTTTGCTGAAAACAATTTTATATGTAAATTGAATACTTCATTAAAGTAAGCTCTTGTAACAATCAGGAGTATGTATGAAATGCATTTAATGTAGGTAATGTTCTATCTACCATTTTGAGCAGTTATCAAAAGCAAAAATATATGTACTAATTAGAACTTTCCTTCTCATTGCCTGTCTCCTCCAGCTTGACTAATAAGGAAGCACTAAAACGCAGTCAGGTTGAACAGCACCGGGACACCGTCCCCGCACTAGTCTGTGCTCTGCACACAGATGCAGCGCCATGGAAGGGAGGCTCACTGCAGTGAGAACAGCACATTCTCGTTCGCCCCTTGAATTGTGTTTACTTGCTTCCAAATTCCATTATTCTTAATCAAGTAAAAATCCTCTTAAGGTCAACAGGAGTTTCATTCAAATTACTTCATAATTTGGCCCTCATTTTGTTGGGTTAGTTCCCACTTTGCCCAGTAGGCACAACCATACTAAAAAGGCTATTGGAAAGCATTCTTTATTTTATTTAGCTTCAAGGAAATAGATGTTAATAAAATTTAAGGATGTACTTATGTGTTTATTAAAAAGGAGGAATCTTGTTGAATCAGAACCCTAATTAGTTTAAAGAGCAAACTGCTCCAGGAAGCAAAAATAATATAGCTGACTTAGGTATTAGTACAGCTCAAATACTTTCAGTGAGAATAATCATGCTTTCATTTGGGGACTAGGGAAAATTGATTTAGTATGGTTTTTTACAGAACATTGAGTTATTGTTTATATAGTCATTTTTCTAACTATAAACATATATTACTCATTATAACCATTAAAGAATCAGAAGCTTGAAGTCATGCCCAGCGGGGAAGGGAATGTACTTATATGTGTATAATAACTGCTTCTAAAACTTCATACATGATTTGAAGCATAACTTTTCTCAAACAGAGGCAAAACCATCTTTCTGCTTCTCATGTGACAGTTTTGCACTAGGCTTCTTCTGTTTGTTCATGAGATCTTAATGACAGAATAAACACATGCATTTCAGTGTTTTATGAGAAATCACTTTCCGGATTCATTGTGCCACAAAAATAACCCAAAGTTTAACCATGCTCCTAAGCACACTGTCAGAGATTTATAGTACTCAAATGAAGATGAGACTGCCGTTCCTGCTTTAAACTTGATGGTCTTTCAAGCATGGAAAAGTTCACACTCTAGGATATCAACCAAGAGGTTTAAGACACTTCGTTTTTTTTGTTATTTAAAGCTTTTAAATGTTCACATTTTTGCCACAGAACAATAATCAGCAAAATAATAATAGTAATGATTGTAATAATAAGTAACAGCAATAGTAATATAGCAATGGCAATGGCAATAGCAAGTAATAGCAGGTAATAATAGTAATAATAATATTAATAATAATATTTATTAGTAGTAATCAAGAGCAAAGGTCTTAATCACACAAGCATACTTCATGGAATGGAAAAGTTGATCTTGGCTTTTTCTGATGATTGTATGCAACCATTAAAAGATTTTTACATGAGCCTTTCATTTGAAATGACATCTTTTGACCTGATGGAGTATGTACTTCTTATTGAGGTGATAATTTATCAGAAAGACATAGATGCAAAGGACTTCGTGAAAGTGCTGGAGCATTTAAATGCCCCACACGATAAAATACTGAAAAGCTCAGAGAATTAGATGCAACTGTAAGAATACAGACATCTGACACTCCAAATGTTATGGTTGGATCAGAACATCAAAAGAAGAATATACTATTGCGTACAAAAAAATTAACTCAAAGCTATGACATCTTCCTCAGTGCTGCTGTTGCAAAGCGCATTTCTAAAGCAGATCTTGCCAAAAATATGTCACTGAAGTCACCCCACCTTGGGAGCACTACCTTTTCTGTATGCTCTGAAATGATTCACATATCAGGAATTAAACACAATTTATTTGATTAATCGATTTTTAAGCCTTTCTTGCAGCTTCCAATTTATACGTGCCTCTTGGCTTCAGGACTCAACTCCTTCTAGCTCACCAGTTCCCTCTACGACGGCTCTACCAGCCCCTTGTAATCTGAAAAATTTTCGCTAGCTCTTTTCTCAGTTCCGGTCCTAACTGAAACTTGCAACAAAACAAGACAAGAAAATAGTCTGGAGTCATTGCAATCAGTCACGTCAGTTAAGAATAAAGTGTAGGCTCAATGTAACTCTGACTACAGATATGCCCACACAAGGAAGTTATTAGTTACATATGTATTTTCTTGCATTGGTAAAAAAAAAAAAAAAGTTCCTATATTTCAAATATAAACTTTTTTTTTACCAAAGCTGAATTACGCAGGACATTCACAACTGTGTGCTAATTGCTATGTATTTGTCATTTATGAAAGGCCAGCATGCACTCCTTCTGTTCAAGATGCAGAGGAAGCAGAGTCCAGGCCCCGAGAAACATGATCCATCGCTGGCTCGATTCAGTTCTGGCATATGCTAACACCACCGGCTGCGGTGCATTCAGCTGAGGCTGGGATGTAAGGACGCTGCAGCAATCCAAATGCCGACACCAACTGCTTTCCACCAGTGGTGGTAGAGTGGCTTTGCAGGTGGACAGCAGAGCTGCAGCGAGGAGTGCCTGGACTGCATCCCTAACAGTTCTGGCTTGGTTTAATCACTGCGGTGCCCACGGCGCGCAGGAAGCAGCCTGAAATGAAGCTGTGCTCTTGAGGAATCCCCTGTGGTGTACAGCAACGAGCACAGAATGGCTCACCGAAGCAGAGCAACTGGGGCACAGCACACCAGTTTTGGTCTGAGCAATGCAGCATACAGCAGCACCTAATTCCCAAACTGTTCTTTCACTAACAGCGCAGTGAAAAAATTGGTGAGATGGCAGCACACGCAGCCATAGTCAATAGTGGTATGGGCAGTGGAGTTTGTGATCTTAAAGCTATCTGCATACCCTCGTTTGCTGCAACCACATCTCCATTTGCAATGCAAACAATGGCTCGGTTTCAACGTCTAAAATTTCCCAGCATCTAAATGAGTTAAACTACAACAGCCTCACTAGCCAGAGAAGTTCAAAAGGGTTTACTTTAAAAGAATGCTGAATATACTTTGGAAGCCTAAATTAAAAACCTCAGGTATACACAAATTAGCAACATTGATTCTCTTAACCATATAGCATTTTCCTAAGGATGTATAGACCCATATATTCATTTAGAAAAAGAAATTGGACTACTAGGCTACATATATCGCTATATGAGCGTTACAAATGTTACCACAGGAAAACTCTTCTTGAAGGCAAAAAAATCTTCAGGTGTGAGACCAAAACATTTTAATAGAAGTTTTTTACTGATGGTTCAGTGTTCTGCACATAGAGGGACCGAAGGGGCTAAATGCAATCTATGATGCTGGGGAAAATTCTGAAGATACGCTCTGCTGTTAAGTGTGGTTACACAGAATCAGGTTAAATACCCGTCCCACTGATAATGAAAGATTTTGAAGGGAATTTATTTTGAGTTTTAAATACTCTGCAGGGAGATGTTTGGAACTAGATGAATAAAAATTTTAAGCTGACTGATTCAAAGTATATGGTTTTATACTCAGTTTTATTATCCTCACCAGCTACATGAGGATTATTTCTTCTTTTAGGCAGATCTTGTCTCTGAAGCAAACAGGTAGCTGCACGCTATCATATAACATCACGTAGCTGAGAGACTTATCTGCACGTGAAGTTCAAACATGGTAGCTAATAACACTTTTTTAAACCTACCAGTTAGACACATTCATAATTGTGTAGCAGTGATTAGAACTTCCTGAAGGCAGCCTGCATAAAAGACAGTTCTGCAACAGGGCCCAAGGACAGAAATAGAGCCTGGGATCTCCCTCACAATTCTGGTTCAGCCTTGAATCAGGGCTGATTTCGCGGTGACTTGAAAATGTATACGACAATTCTAGCCAAAAAAGGGGAGAAGCTTCTTGGAAATGCCAGTATTGGCTGCAGCATTTCAAAAAGCCTTTAAATATGGTATTGTCATTATTTGGGTTTATTTTAAGTAGATACTACGCTAGACGATGGAAAAAATATGTTAGTACACTTAAATGTGCTAGCTTAAAGATTTAAATCAGCTTCTCTCCAGCAACACAGCACTTTGAAGTATCAAAACCAGGAGTAGATTATAGCTGTATTTCATCTGAAAGCAAAAAGGAACACATCTTCTCAGCAGAGGGATAATCATTGCTACAGGGATTTAAGTGGATGTGGCTCTAGAATGCAAACTGAAGAGAAGGACAGGGTCAGTCACAGAGTCTTTCTCCACTCAAAAAGGAAGGAAAAGTCTAGGTCTCAGTGAGGAAAATGAAGCTGTAGATGTAGGTGACCTCTGTAATTGATAGCAGAGCATTTCTAATATAGTCATTGGCTCTGCACTGACTGCCCTTGTTGCGCTTTGAGTGAACTTACTTGAAACCCATTGTAGACAATGATTTGCAGCTAAAGTTGTTATGTAGCTGATACCGTAACTAGCAAGATTCACTCTGAACACTGGCAGAAGCGCAAAGGATTAATTTCCTTATGTCAAAACTAAGAATGAATGTCTGGCAGATGATCAGACTCAGCAGCTCTGCTACTTAAAGCTTGAAGCTGATTGCGTTGCCTGGAAGGATGGTGGGATACCTTGTTTATCCTCCCCTGGCCTAAAAGCCTTGCCTATTCTGTTTGGATTTTAATTATTTTTAACATTGAGGTACTGGGTCTGGTTGAGATGGAGTTCATTTTTTTCATTGCAACACACATGCTGCTGTGTTTTGGATTCTGTGACTAAAACAGCACTGATAACACAGCAACGTTCTGGCTGTTGCTGAACAGTGCTTGCACAGTGTCAGGACTTTCTCTTTTTCACGCTCTGCTCCCTTAGTGAATAGGCTGGGGGTGGTCAAGAAGTTGGGAGGGGAAACAGCCAGGACAGCAGAGCCAAACTGGCCAAAGAGATATTCCATGCCATATAACATGGGGACATACAGCATGGGGACAATCTTTTTACTAGAGACAACAGCGACAGGACGAGGGGTAATGGTTTTAAACTAAAACAGGGTAGGTTTAGGCTAGATATAAGGAAGAAATTCTTTACATTGAGGGTGGTGAAACACTGGAACGGGTTGCCCAGAGAGGTAGTGGAGGCCCCATCCCTGGAAACATTCAAGACCAGGTTGGACAGGGCTCTGAGCAACCTGATCTAGTTAGCGGTGTCCCTGCTCGCTG
>Ga0065711_1031416_pt1 | contig 29747 bp, 14 predicted proteins | sample Hoacrofraction12_FD_59098 | JGI IMG/M metagenome (GOLD analysis project Ga0065711, IMG submission 59098) | Hoatzin crop microbial communities from Cojedes, Venezuela - Epithelial fraction 12 v2 (version 2) | ecosystem: Host-associated > Birds > Digestive system > Esophagus > Crop | place... | reverse complement strand
ACAAGGTCCTGTGCAGCCTACTGTAGGTGACCCTGCTTCGGCAGGGGGGTTGGACTAGATGACCCACAGAGGTCCCTTCCAACCCCAAACATCCTGTGATTCTGTGATTTTTTATCTTTTAAAAGCAGTGTCATTAACATAAAGGAACAGAACAGAGCTTGTGACAGTGTGCAGCAAAGTAAAGGCACCCGGTAACATGTAGATTTCTCGCCTTTGCAGGGACCTGGGTAATACATTAAACAAAACTTTCTTGAAAATTCCAGGGTCACAGGAATGGTTCACTCACTTTGAAGGAGACTTTTTTGGAGGTTGGTGATTGCAAACAATTTCAGTGAACAGAGGTGTCAAGTCAGCTGCAGATTAGACTAGCAAGTCAGCTCACCTAGTTGACCTACTAGAAATCCTGATGCGTTACAAATTTGTAAGCATCATCCCTCAGAAATGGGGAAAGATCTGGAAAAATACCAATAAACTGCTGATGTTAGCACAGTTTAAGTGGTGCCAGAGCATTTACTTCACTGACCTTCATCTCCTGAACCTCTGCCAGGCAGGGAGGACAAAAATGGAATAGTTTGAACTCTGCCATGAGTAGGTTCAGTGACTTCTCTCTCCATAGACTATGAACTTGGTTCTCACTCTTACAAAAATTATTTTGCCTGGTTAATAGACATCTTGCACGACTTCCGAAGTGGGAAGGGAACAGAAGGAGAATTTGAGATGTGGCTTGTACGGCAGGGAGAGCAAGCTGTTGCTTATCATCTCCTCATTCCCTCTTTTGCATCGGTCCTAATATCAGTACTCATGTGACCCCTTGATGAGCCAGTTCTACTCAGTGAGTCACGTTTTCTGCTGGCTTATTGAGCTGAATTCATCACTGAAGTGCCGCAAGAGCACCAGAGCTGGAGCAAGGGAGGCAGTGGAGCTAGGAGGCCACACAAGGAGGAGAGGGAAACAGAATCACCCCTTCTGGCAGCACCAATGGATTAGAGCAGGTCAGCCTGTCTCATCTGATTGCAACCTTACAGAAACACTGTGGTAATACTGTAGCTACTGTAGTAGCTGTGAATTTGAAAATGGGACAGAAGGGCATTTGCAACTGGAAACTGAAGACTGAAGATGTCAGCTTAGCAATCCTGAAAATACCCAGTTGGGGCTTTCAGTGGGAAGGGTCAGGTGAAACAGGTAAGAAAAGAACAAACCCAGCTGGCCTGTTACACAGGTTTACTGAAGCCACAAGTCATCCACTCTGAATCCCATTTCTCTGCCATTCCTCAGTAATCAGGCAAGTGGTGTTTCATGGTATGACTATTGTCGCTTGAGCTTGCTAGAATGGAGCATGCTGCCTTGTACCGTTACAGTGAGGTCTCCCAGCAAATCGTAAAAAAAATAGAAAATGGAAGAGAAAAGAGAGGAGGCTGTGTGCACAGAAGATGCTGTAGCCTGGAGCATCCTACAGTTAGCCAGTATAAGGAGTGCTGGGCTTCACCACGGACTTTCCCCTTAACCAACAGTACAGTGAGCTTGAAACCCAATTTGAGAAAAACTTCCAGTTACTGGTTACCCTCTGGTGACATCTCGTGGATCAGAGGAAGGTATCCCTGCCTGCCGGCAAGCCCTGCAAAGCCTCCAGTGTCCGAACTTGCGGAGTGGAAGTCTCTTGCCCAAGTCTAAGGCGCTTTATAACCTCCTATAAAGTTCAGCTTTTCTTTACTTCTTCCTTCCTTTCCTGCTCTGTAGATAGTGCAAATAAGCACTGTAGCAACAAGCCCCCTACAAAGAACTGAAAATGGAGGTAAGCAGGAAAAAAAGCATATGAGAGTAGAGCACAGTGACCGAGAAAAGAGGAGAGCAGTGAATAAATTTCATGAACTACATTTTCTGTTAGTAAAACAGATTCTAATGTCTGAAGCTGAGTATCAGCAAGTGTTGAGCAATTAGGATTTCATAGCTGAAGTCGGGGAGAACCTATACACTGCTTGCCACAGTGGCAGGAGCAAGCAAATAATCAGCACCACATAATCAGAGCTCATTGTGCCCTGCATATATTAAATAACTAACCCTCCCAGTATGCCTGCGCATCATTCACAGGGGCTGGAACTGAAGACTCAGCTCACACTCAAGTTGTGACAGGAAAAAATTGAAAAGTTAGTAATATTTTGCTAAAAATATTACTTGATTTTGAATAGTTAGTTTTGGAGCCTCCATTTCAAAATACTTCGGCATTCATTATACAAGTTAAATTGATATAAGTTTATTATATACGTTAATTATATAAGTTTAAATTATAGCCTCATAATGTCGGAAAAAATCACTCCTACATAACAAGAAATACAGTCCCTTGTGATCTCTGCAGGCACCTTTAAATTCAGTCCATCCCTCGTGGATGACATTGATGCAGAAAAAAGAAAGATTTCATGAATGTCGGCTATCATGGGGCTATAGCAGGAAGGTATCTGTTTTTCAACAGAACATTAGGAGACTGAAAGCTAGAAATGAGGAGACTATGGAAACAAAGCATACATGGGAAGTCATCAACTCATTAATGGAGCACCCACTGAAACCACAGCGAGCAGCTGCGAGCAACGTCTTTTCACCACGCAGACTATGACTGCGCAGGGCCTGAAGGGGTGCTTGGGCAGTGCCAAACGTTGGGAAGAGAATTCTGTGGAGCTGAACCCATGGGCAACATCCAGCACGGGGCCACAATGCTGACTGCCCACGGTGGGCCAAGCCCTCGACCAGTTCCTGGCACAGGCTCGAGCACACATGCCTCTTCTAACACTAAACAAGAGCCAACCTGTCACAGAAAGCTGCATCAGCTCTCTCCAGAAAATCAGCATTTAGCGTACCGAACTGGACAAAAAAGGGAACGTACGGTATTAAACACGGTTTACTGAACTATAAAACCCAGCAAACAACTAAGCCAATAAAAAAAGCACTCCTTGTCCCTAGGCTAACAGTATTTAAATTGATACTTGGTTCAGCAAAAATACTGCAGCATACTGCAGTTTATAGCCAAAGGGACAGCTGTTCGAGCAAAAACACCAACATGCATATGGCAGCTCACAACATTAGTCAAGCACCAAACAGGCTGCCTGGATTAGTCATTTCCTCACAACAACAACTTAAAAAACAGAAAAGCACCAGCCACTTCGAAGTCACGCCACATCATATGTGACACATTTCATGATATATTAACCTCAAACAACATATGAATTAGCAGTTAATTGCCTATTAAAACTGCTATGGTAATGAGAAATACTTGAACAAACAAAACTATATCTAGCAGTGGACTAACACGCCTTCACCCCTTGGGGTTACCAAAGAAAAACAAGATTGTCCCAGTGTGCGGCACCGAATAATTCTTAACAGTGTTTTGACTTGCATGGTTTTAGACAGCAAAACAAAACTTAGTGCTAAATCAAAAGTACTATAGAACAGACACAGGTAGCTAGGGCTTGGTAAATGTTAGAGAAAATAACAGCAACTGAAGAAGAGCAGTTTGTTTCAAATTTGGAGGCTACCCAAACGCCTAGTAATGCTGACATAATTACTGTTAAAACAGTTGACTTCTAGTTGAGATTGCTAGGTTAAGTATCAGTAAATATTGCCTCTGAAATTTAACTGTCTCAGCAATTCTGCTCCTGCTCCAGAAAATTGGATCAAATCAAACCACTCCCAAATCTGTGGGGAGACACAGTTCCTCTTCAGTCCTTTTTGCTGGATTCTGAAGTGACTTGCACGTAAGTTTCTCAAACAGCAGCTAAACATGAAAGCTGCTGAGCCAAAGTTGATGCACTGATAGTATAGGTCACAGAATAATACAGAATTTTCTTATAATGCTTTTTTCTTTCCTCTTTAAGAACTGAGGGAATCCGTTGAGGAAATACTGCCATTCTTGAAGAAAGAAAATGTTAAATTTTATTACTTAAGCAAGACATCTGCTACAGAAGGAGTTGAGAGCTTTCTTGATAAAGTAGATGCTGCTTCAGATGAGCCTATTCCATTGTCTTGCAGATCAGATGTAACGTAAAACTCTTGCCTTGTGCATTTATACTTCTGGTACTACAAGTAACGTAAATTCACAAAAACTGTATGGAAGGCCACATATTCCTCATGACATTGTGGTTTTTTAATAAGGAAAGAGGATCTGTTACCTCACATTAATTCCTACTCTCATTCATTCCCCCTCAAGAAACAGAAAATTTGCTATCTGTATCTAAAACCAAACACGCAGAATGTAAACTGACTTTAAGCATTAAATCTGGGGGGAGAAACTGAAGTAAAAGCCAATTAAACAAGTTTTATGCCAGTAAGGTCACTAGACATCTGCTATCTCTTACTCCTTGAGATGCTGCTGGCCTAGGTATGTATCTTAGCACCCACCTTACACTCAGTATCTTTGGATCATGAACTCTAAATGCTGGCCATTAAGTTTTTGGGTGTCAGAGTACTAAATATAGGGAGGGCAGCACAAAATACAGCTACTCATGGCCACTGTGCAAAACTGCAGCTGGTATAGGAGCTGCAGCTGGCCCTGCATAAAGGCATCTAGTGTGAAGAGCAATTAACCACAGCAGAAACTGGGTGACAAGGATGAAGATGAAGACAGTGCCTGAAGGCACTCATACCTACAGCTTCATTAGGAAGAGGAGGGCATGCCTCCAGGCTAGCTCATTCTTTCACCCTCTTAGGGCAGGAACTCCGCTGGAAGGGAGGAAGTGCAAATTTGAATCTTATTTGGACTGCAGAAGGCAAATAACTCAGGTGCCTTTCATCCTTGTTAAGGGCTCCAACATCTCTGTTCTTACAGAGTAGGCAAGCACTGCCATCATTTTGTCTTCTAGCATCTGCTTCAGCAAGGAATCAGTTCAACTGAGGGGAAACCAAGAAGAGATTTTCTAGTATGAATTCCATTTTCATCTAGGATGATTCAGAGCTGCGAGGAGATACCTAATTCCAGGAGAGATGCAAGATCTGAGATTAACCTCTGGTTTAGCATTTCCATTCGCTTTGCACAGCATGCTAGATTCTTCAAATCTCATTTCCTCATTCTCTAGGTACTTGTTACGCCTAGGTACCACAGTATTTGGAATTTCGGCACTTAACAGAGGGTAATCACCTAAAAGTTACATGTAGGAAGACATACCCTCACCAAGGCTGAACTCCAGTGTGTTGCGGAGACAGAAGCGGCATGCCTCCCCAAACTCTGGAAATGTCACTTGCATCAGTGAATGAGAGAAAATCTTTCCTTAAGCCCTTCTGAAACCGACTGGTCTTACTATGTTTATTATTCACGTGAAGTTACACACCTTTTTGCTTGAATTTAAACAGGTCTTCCCAAGGCTGCAGTGATTAACCATGAACACATAATGCTAGCTTGTGGTTTGTTTGATACTGGCAGTGTTACCTCAGAAGACATTGTGTATACTGCTCTACCACTCTATCATAGTTCTGCCCTCCTCGTTGGAGTCCATGGATGTATCATGAAAGGTACCGTGCACTTGACTAGTATGAAAGAATGCATTCCTGTGCAGAATTCATGCACAGATGTGATCACAGACACAGTAAGCCTTTCCTTAGCTACCAAAGTTTGAGCTGAAATACTTGGTTATACATGTCTCTGTTACTAGAAACTCCATAAGTCAACACACAGTCTCATTTCTCTGCCGTGTTCATATATGACTTGCACAGATCTTTACCCTGTACAAATTTTATTTCATCATCTGGACAAACACAATATATCCTACCCTACCTGACAGCTCTTTGCACAGTTCTAGGGTAAATAAGTACAGAGTTTATCTACAATAATAGCCTTTAACTGCCTGGTGAGTAGAAATTGAGGTTAAACTGATTATTCAGCTTGGATTGTATTTCAGTATGTTTTAGAAAAAGTACTTCCAAAAGCTATATAACCCTAATTCTACAAGTTTTCTACAATGTTGTGCTAAGAAATTCTACACAGTCTTATGATGTAATAAGAGTTGTTCCTTCGCTTGCTTGTTTTACTTCTTTCTACACAAGTGCAACTATTGTTTTACGTGCCAAATTTTCAGCAAGCCAGTTCTGGGATGATTGCAGGAAATATAATGTAACAGGGATACAGTATATTGGGGAAGTGCTTCGGTATCTATGCAGTGTGCCACAGGTAACATTAACTGCCTTTCTTTTTTGACTAACTAAATTACGGGGAATATTGGTTATATTATGCTTAAAATCCAACCATAAGGGGAGGCGGGAAAAAAATCCAACAAAAACCTTCCCTAATGAGGTCTGTAATCTCATTGAATACTAACATGAACATTTTTCAAGGAAAAAAAAAAAAGGGAGCTTTTGGCTTGAATTAATAATTTTTTTGAATAGTGGAACAATGGCAATCCATTAATTGACATTCTGTTAAAATGGACAGAGAAAACACTTACCTTATATGAGCACTCCAGCTGCAAAGTAAAAATGAGGCGTTCTCTAGGAACCAGTGAAGCTGTGCCATTTCGTATTTGGGCAATGTGAGTTTTGTGGGTTTTATAGTTAAGATGTCCTAATCCAAGATAGTTGGGTGATTCCCAGGTGAAAGTGTTCATGTGATTCTTTAAAGATTGCCCCCTCTGAAGATACGCTTAATGTACTGTCCTCAGAGGGTACCTCTTCATAAGCACTTCCCTGCTGAGATTCCTGCAATCATATTTGTTAATCCTTAATTTCAAAAGTATGTTTGCATAAAATGACTTTCACACAGCTAGGCCTAGTGACCAGCAATTAGAATTTAGTTAAAGAACAAAGGTGGAATCAGTCAGTCTCCCTAGCACCATTTGATAACCATGAGCCAGAACAGACAATCAGGTCCACAGTTTCTTTGTAATTTAGGTATGTGTGCAAAATATCAAATGTAGAGAGATGTCATTCTGATGTCAGTTACAAAGATATGAAAGAACTTCACTGAAAATCAGTGGAATTTCTCAGGAATTAGGTACCTAAGCAAGATTCTGCTATGCTTTGTATTATTTCTTCAGGAGTTCTTAGCCCAAAATGAGCCGTTAATAAAATAAAATTTTGTAATAATCAGAAAACTAGGCCTCTGGATTAGGCCAGTAGTCTTCATCAAAATGTGTGTGTGGAGGAGATTTAAAATGAGTTAAAGAAACTGAGCACTTGAAATATATGATTAAGGGTGGTAATAAGTTACACAACAGTCCTGCAGTTCATGGAAAATCCCAATTAGCAAAGCACTCATAATTAGCCAATACTCAACTGGTATAAAAAAAATAGGGGGAAAAGTGAAAAAAACTAGATTATCTCCTTTCATACAGAATGTTTTTTAGGAAAATAAGCTCAAAGAATGAGCTAATGTACTCATTTTTAATATAGTTGTGTTTCTTGATAGCATGCATACGCAAATATGACTGAGTGACAGGGCATACTCTGTAAATTCCTGAATTCAGCCAGTATCTCAAAGATGCATAGGGTTGCCAGCTAAGTATAAATTAGTTCCCAAACGGGGTGAGTTTGGTTATGTTAGCCACATAGAGACATTTAGCTTAACCATTAAAGTGACCTGTTAATCAAAGCCAACAGATTTGTAACAAAAACCGCGCAACATGAATGGCTGAAGCTGAAGTCCACTGAATGATACAGCTAGAGTGACACTTGAGGCTTTCTTACAGATTACTCATTATTGGTGGCTGCTAGATCAAATTTTAAGACAGATACCAACAGCTTAGCTTTAATTAATTAGTATCAGGATTTTTGTTTACTCAGTGCGTAGAACTCAACACCAACAGAGAAAACACTTCGACATAAGCAGAGTTTTTCAGCTTAATATCCAAGTCCACGTACACATATGCATGCTACTTTGAGTGCACAAGTCTCCCAGAAAGTTGGGATGAACATTTTAAGAATGCAAGAACTTGACCAAAAGGATACGATTACTTAAACTGTCGTGGTGCCAGGAGGGCTTGGTCTGTTATTGTAGATGTAACAGAGAGTCTTTCCCGTGAGAAACTCTCACTTACAAGCAAGATCCACACTGATGTAGGGTGTCATCTGTCTTAGCTAATACCATTTCATTACTGAACTTCCCTATTGTGCTCATAACTTTTGTCTATGCTATCATTTCTTTCCTTTACATATCCACAGAAGAAAACAACTCAATATGTGTCACAGTTTTCTTTCGGATTGTATTTCCAGCTAACTTACGCAGTCATTTCAGAACAAATGAACAGTCCAGGTATTATAGAAGTCACCTTAAGGGTGAATCATTAAGTCCTTTCTTCCTCCTTTCATTAACTGTGACTAATTAATAGCTAAATAACAAATTTTCTTTGTCTGCCTAAGCAAATGGGGAAGAACGATTGAAAATACTGACTTCAGAACAACAAAAGATGAGGGACAATGGAGCCAAGCAGCATCCTGTCCCCAGGGAATCATTTAAAAATGTTTAAGCTCAGATGTATAAATGCCCAATCAACTGGAGGCTCTCTCATGAGAGACTAAGGTATTGTGTATGGTGTTGTAGAGCATCATCTACAACAAGCAAAGATTTTATAAAAGGTGAGCAGCAAGTCATTTAGACACTATGCAGAATTTCAGTGGATTTCATTCTTCTATTTTAAGCTTGTTTCTACGCTAACACGTTAATGGCAGATCTCAATATTACAGAGGACTATATATTAAGGTATTTCTTCTTTATATTAAATTTAAACATCCATTTCTAGGCTATTCTGCAGAAAAGCAATAATAATCCAGAACTAATGTGACTGAAGACCAAAATAAAATTAAAGTTTTACAGTATTTAAAAATTGTAGCCATTGTACTGTGGTATTTTTTTGGTCTGTTTTGGGAATATGACACTAGAAGACCAATACGCACGTCTTAATGGCCAGGTTTCTCTCTTAAATCACTCCTTGAAAGAGCATTTTGCAATTCGTGTGCTCCTTGCCTATCTTCTACCATCTATTGCATTGCTCTCCTGAAAGACATAGAGCCAACATACTTATTCCAGTCTGTTGCTGATAGAATAGTCTAATTCTTTCAACAAAGTATTTCAAGTTAAGAAGCCAATATATATTTTAAAAGACTCTTTGTGCTTTAAAATGCTATTCAATTATGTAATAAAAGAAACAGTTAGAGACAACAGCAGGAAGTGGGACAAAAGAGCCTTTCCTTATTTTGCTAAATTTCTCTCAGGCTATTGTTACTCATTAGCACGTTAGACATGTTTATGAATTACAAGTGTCTGATCCAGTTCAGTACTTCCTATTCTTGAGGACAAACACAAACATCTAAGAGAAGGCATAAATGGACTGCAGTCTTCACTATAAGTTTATTACTTTACTGTGTAAACAGAAAGACCTAATAGCACTACTAAAAGTGATATGTAATGCAATAGAATTTTTAGCAGGCTCAACCCTAGACTTACAATGGCAAAAGGAATTTCCACCCAAACACCATTTTAAATCCTGCATTTTGATGAATTCAGGGTAAATTATATTCTTTTGCAGATAGTCACCACAAGGCTTACAGACAAAACAGTTTAACACGGTGCCTGAGTTGCATTCTGGCTTTCTGCGTAGAATTACTTGTTCCTGTCTTCATCCAAATCAAGTTAACTGCTAACTACAGTTAGATATATAGCCTGACTTGCTCAGTAATATATTTTCCTTTTTCACATCAAAATCATGAGCTTAACTGTAATGATGTCTGCACGCATTTTGCTTCAGAATATACTCAATACTTCTAGACTAAAGTTTCCTTCAGAGTTTTCCAGAAGTAGAAGCTTTCACTCAGCAGAAATGTGAATTCATGACTCCTACTTGTTTCTAGAGAAACAATGATCAGGATCACAAAGTCAGACTTGCCATAGGAAACAGACTAAGGGCTGATGTTTGGAGGGAATTCATCCAAAGGTTTGGAAATATTCGTATTTTGGAGATTTATGCATCAACTGAAGGAAACATTTCTTTTAATTACACTGCAAAAACTGGTGCAGTGGGAAGAGTAAACTGCCTGCAGAAGGTAAGAATAACACAAAACCTGGCATTTTGTCCTTCTCGGTGAAGTTTGGTATACTGCCAAAGGCATACACCAAGCCACTTGTATGACAAGCTGGGAAGAACACGGGGCCCAGCTGTGAATTTGTTCAGAGAGAAGGTTCTTCTCAAGTACAGTCGACAGCAGCCCATGCTGTATATCACAGATATCTCTCGCTAGCTCAGGCAAAAGGACATTTAGACTCAGCACATCCAGTTGAAGCAGGATGAATTTGGCTCCTGTTAAAGAGAAAGCTGACTATGTAGTATAACTCTGAAAATATTTTTCAAAGATTGAATATTCATGTGTGTATACATTTTGCAGATTTTCACTAGAAAATCTTACGCTATGAACTGATTAAATATGATGTAGAAAAAGATGAACCTGTCCGAGATGAAAATGGATACTGCATAAGAGTTCCCAAAGGTAAAAACTCCCTTAGAAAATTTTCAGAAAGGTATTTACTTTTAAAAATTACATCTCTTTGCATCGCTGCTGTCTGGAATGATGCTAAGAATTGCCTTTGAGTAAGCCAGATTTTTAAATACAAGTTAGAAAATACGTAACAAATCACAAAGTATTGTAATACAGCTTAATAGAAAGGTAAAGTACAGTAGGGAATGCAGCATCTAATAACTTGTCTAGTTTTAATAATGGACACGCTAACATTTTTGAGTAGAGATCTTGACTTTCAGCAGGATCTATTTAATTCTTCTCAGACTTTGTACTTAACATGCCGCTAAATAAACATTTGCAAAATAGAAAGCAGTTCTCACTTCCAGCAGTGGCTGAAACTTTTTGCCATTGGCAATAGAGAAAGCACACGTGAAAATACTTTTTTTATAATATTTCTTAATATCATTTTTCATAGGAGGGGTTTATATGTTGGCACAGGCAAACCTGTGTTTAAATCAGATATTTGTGATACTTTTTGATTTTGCATTCTGTTACTTGTGTAGTCATTACTGTGAGTGAGGACAGAAGGCCCTTATGCACATAAGGGAACAGGTGGACAGGTTACCAACGGAGTTAAATTCTCCTTGCTGAGGAATATGCCAGTCATGTTAAGAGTATCCACCCCATAGGTATACTCTCCTATGCTGACTCTCTCTACACAGTCTCCAGTTGGGATGAGGAGGGAAGTGCACACATATACTCCATATTTATATAAATGCACCCAATGTTTAAGTTGGAAAATATCTGCAATGTAAGAGAGAAATCCATGAAAAAATGTAAAATCCCAGGCTTGATGGGGACAGACTGTAATTTATTTTGTATAGAGATAAAATTCACCCCAGTGTGTAACATCCATGCAAAGCTCTACATAACATGGGTTTGAGTTTCAGTCTACCTAATCATATAGGTGTTCCTGCTCCCTTAACAAACTAGCCCAGCTCTAGCACATGAAAGACTAAAGAACATACTAAGCAGCCTTTAGGTCTATTTTGCATTCAAAGTAAGCAAGCCGAACCTCAATATTTGGTTCCTAAATCCAGCTGAATCTTTTGGTTGAGGGAGAAGGCTGCACCATGCCAAATGAGTTACATGGAAGTAGCCTGTACCCGTGGTCCCCTTCCAAAGACATGCCTGACGCCATGTGTAAGGTTCCTTTGTAGACACAGCTCCTGTTGAGTCAGATGTTTTGAACTGAGGTTTATGAAGCTGTCTAGAGGAACTAGGTAACTGTTTTCCACTTGCCATACAGGACCTCAGAGATTCTGTTCTGCTGCATTAATACAAGCAGGTGATAAATTGTAGTATCCACTGGCATTTTTGAGGGCTAGTGGATTGAGAGGACAAGGTGAAACTCAGTCTGTACCTCCACAACTGGTTTTAAAAGAATATCATTGTGAAAAAATTCTCAAATAACTCTATAACGTCTGCAAACTTCACTGATGTAATGAAAATAAATTTTCTGGCAATTTACACTGTGCTTTTTAAACAAATGTTTTTCTTCATAGGTAAACCTGGACAACTGATATGCAAAATCACCCAATATGCACCATTTAGTGCCTATGCAGGAGAGAAACAGCAGAGAAGAAGCAATTAAGAGATATCTTCCAGAAAGGTATATATTTTAATAGCGGTGATCTTTTAGTGATCGACAATGATAACTTCATTTATTTCCATGATCGAACTGGAGACACATTCCAGTTAGTTTATTTATTTAAATTTAAATACTTGTCACAAGAGTAAATTCTGACTCATTCTGAAGTCTGAATTCATACCCAGTATTTCCTACTGACTGACAAAGAGGAATTTCTCTGACTTCAGTCAGAAAAAGAGGGGACTCCAATCACCTCCACTGTTGTAATTTATCAGTTGTTGATAGTTACATACAGAGCCTATAAGAGGTTCAGTTCAGGGTGATGAATGAGTGCTATTTTGAACAGTCAGAAACCAGTCACATTCATAGGACAAAAACATTGTGGTTTCACATTTGGTATGATTTTAAACCTCTGAAAGCGTAGACCCTAGGATGGAATCTAAGGTAAGTAATATTTTGAGGTTTTGTTTGTTTAGAGCCCTTTTAAGCACGATTAAAAATGTGTTAAATTCTTCTGAGATTTGAATAATCTGGGATGTGTTGTTGAATTTTGCAGCATGTTTTTCTCTACTTTTGATAACAAGTTCCTTGTTCTAGTGCAAAAGTCCTTTCTGACCTCAAGCTCAGTGCTCAGCCCATTGCAAGGTCAGACATTAGACCACTGGAGATCACCATATGTAATACACATAGAAATCATGACTATTGACTGCTTATTTTCCAGGTGGAAAGGGGAAAATGTTTCTACAACAGAAGTTGCAGATGTTTTAGGACTGATTGACGGCATTCAAGAAGTCATTGTATATGGAGTATCTGTTCCAGGTATGAGTGAAATGCTTGAACTATTTCAGCAGAATAATTTTTTAATACGTAAACAAAATATCAATATACTGAACTGCAGAGTATAGGTAGTCCTACTCCAGCTTGTTCTTTGTAAGCTACATTCGATACATTCCATCATTTAAATGTACACAATATTAATTAGCTAAAAAAACATAGCCAAAGCTTATATTAATATAGTATGACGTGACAAGAATACTAACAGGAGCATGGAAGAACATTTGAGATTAAGCATCTTGGATATAAACCTTGTATCTTTTACAGGAATATAGCTCTGCAATTACTGTAGAGTGGGACAAACAAAACAGACTTGAATTTCTAGAAGAACAAGATCGTGACTTAAGAAATTGATACTTCCCTTTTTCACCTTTCTTTAACAATCTGAAGGAATGCAAGAAGTTCTGATGTGTTCACTGCCTTTTCTCTGATCCTCAAAAATCTGTGAAATCTTTGAACTTTTATTAACTCTTTAATGCTTAGGGCAGCTTTTTTTCTTTCTTTTTTTTATTTTTAATTTGAGGGCACTACTGCTTAAGGCAGATTCTCAGATATATTGGAAGACAACAGAGGGAACAGATAGCTTTAGTCTACATTGTCTCCTGTATTTTGGAGATACCTTCCTGTCCACGTTTCTCACTTACCCAAGATCCACAGGATTCCCATCTAGCTAGGTTGTGATATATGGTTAAAAACGGAGCCCATTCTTAGAGTGTAATGTAGGGATCTGAAATCAAACCAACAAGGTTAGATTTGATTGAAATCCTGAGTATCGCATTGTACAAGTGGTTTGGACTAGGTGGCATAATACTTTGCATGCCCTTAGTCTAAGGAGGAGGAGGAATTTTGGAGCCCCGGTTAACTAACTTAACAGGTAAGTTAACAGGTATAACAGATGTGTACATAATTAAATTAACAAGTATCACAATCACACTTTTGCAGAAAGGCTTCCAGACTACGGTGTATCATAACATGGGTCACATCAGTGACAATTTAGTATTCTGGAATTGAAAGGAATGTTAGAGACGCTGATCTTCCTACATCCACCACTTCCTTCCACCATTCAGCATGTGAGAGATTCTGTTAATGTGATGATCCACTCGCTGTTTCCTCTACTAAAAGTGGAAGACACAAGACTACAAATGCCCAGTGTTTCTGAGGCTAAAATAACAAGGCTGTTTATAAACCAAGATGATCTATCAGAATAGTGAATTTAATTCAAATAAATAAATGTTTTATTAATCATGTATGTCTCTGCTACACATGTTGATGTCAAATTAAAGCCTCTCTCTTTACATCACTCTGGTTTTCAGTTGCTTTGTGGTAGGGATAAACATACGGCTGCCCTAGGACACATTTCAAAAGGGTAACAACATAAATGGTCTAGAGTTCTTTATGTATTTCTCGGATTACACTCTAGGAGATGAGGAAGATAGGCTCTTATTCTCAATGCTCCTGTAAAACCACACAGAAGAGGTGTTAGTACCTAATTATAGATCAACTTTACGGAAGAAAAAATACTGTTCAAACCGGTTCTCACCTTACGTTTGTATAAGAACTGGGTGGACTGCATATTTTTTTTTCCTCCTGTGTTACATGGCACAGAAATATGCATACTTCTGTAATGCACCCAGGGAGTGATAGCATACATCACCTGCAAACTCATTAATTCAACACTCTACATCTTGAATTAAAAAATTGTAATGCCGGGTGTCATCAGTACATAGTGATAAAGGCAAACAGAAATAAGACTCAAAAGAAAATAAAGAACAATTAATCTTAAATTAGCATATGCTTGTGCTCTACTTTTCTTTAAGCGTTAGATGCTGCTTTCCATTTTCACTTCCTCCTGTACACAGTTCTGTGAAAGCATTCAGATGGTTCTAATTTAAAACTTCCTATCAGAATATTACCTATTTCTTCTTGTGTTACCTGTAATCCCAGAAAACAGAAGGAACACCAAAAGGTTTGTGTTTAAATGGCGTCCCATCCCTCAGCCACCAAAAGGGGAGGGAAGAAGCCCTCTTGGTATGTAAATCAAGTAAAAAATCTGAAGTACTTGGATTTTTGCAGCACTTAATCATTCAGATGGTAATAAAAAACGGTAAACTGGGTCTTACTCCTTTCTGCTCTCTGTCTGCATAGATGAGCTTGTCAGCACAGTAAGTACAAGCAGATTTACCATGATTTATTGTAAAGGAAATTAACCCACACAGTTAAATGCTGCTGCAGGCAGACTTCTGCCTCAGAGTACTGAGATCTGGTTTTCCGAAGTCCTTCCAAAGACTTGTCAAAGAAGGATGACTTTCAAAATGTCTGCCATCTAGAATTCTGATGCTAGGCTTTCAAGAGTTTGTGATCTAGCAAGCTGAAGCCTTAAGAAAGACTGATCACTTAGATATCTAAAGGAAAATCTGTTAGTATGTTTTCTAAGGTGGCTTAGAAGGAAGGGCTCACTTATACGAGGGGGGAAAAAAAAGGTTAGCCTGAAGTTCAAAGTTAGATATGAACTACAGTTATTTGCTGTCATTCCTTCAGGTTATGAAGGGAGAACAGGAATGGCATGTATTTGACTAAAGGAAAACTGGGAATTTAATGGAGAAAGTACTTACAGACACGTTAACACTCACCTTCCAAACTACACAAGACCTCGTCTTATAAGGATTAAGGTAAACCAGTGTTCCTAAGCAGCTTTTGTGTGTCCGTCTGGATTGTGTTTTCTCACTTTTCTATGAGGACTATGGACTTACTAGTTATATTAGCAATTCTCCAAAAGGCTTCTTCTGTCTCTCACTTGCTCTCGTCATTACAAATAGGAAAGCAGAACTGTACCCAGACGTTTCAGTTCAGCCTGGAAAAAAAAAAAACAAACAAGTTGCATGAGCAACAGGATACCTGGCACATTTTGACATATAAAGCCAGGAAGATCTCTTGGTGGAAAATACATTTCCTGTTGGATTCTTTCAGCACAGTGACACAGCTGCATTCTCAGTTTAGTGCCGCTCTGTCTACGGGCTGTGCTGTGCGAAAGAAAGATCCACACAAATGAAAGCTTGCAAGAGGGCTGTCTTTTGCAAGAGAGGCCTTAGATTTTTATCCGACCAGTGAATAAATAGCCAAATTCTAAACTGAAATTTAACTTCAATTAGGAAAACATTGCAAGAATGTCACTCTCACTGTACTTCTCAAGTTAGCTATTTAAACATTGCTCCTTTGAGAAAGGTTGTGTATTCCCTGAGGTGACTCAGGAGGACTAACACAGAGATACTAGCATGTCTAATTATTTAATCAATCTTTAACCTTTTGAGTTTTACAAACAAAACAGTTGACCAGTCAAGGCAGTGGTTTGTCTTACCATCCCATGTAAAGTACAGTGAGTCTTGCCCAGTCTCCAACTGCCATTTTCTTTGCTCTTCTTTTCAGAGAAAATTTCTGCTGTTTTTTGATCAGAGAACATAATTAAATATGTTTCTGGCTGAAACCCTTGATTCTCTCTAACTAAAAGCTGGAAACTAATGTTTTCCTGCCTTATTTAAATAGAATAGTAAAGTAAGCCTTTCAGTAATGTTCCTGTGGCCCCAGCACTTCTTACATTCAGAGTAATTACTGGCCAACGCATTCCACAGTCCACAGTCTGATGAATGCAGATAGTTTAGACCTCTGTTAGTAACGCTTCAACTTCTGTGCTGTATGGGGTTATTTTTAAACATAATTCCCTTTGAATTTAGGAAATCTAATCTTAATTCCCACAATTACATGCTGACATTGATTCACAGAGATGTAATTTTGTTTTGTAGAGTGCCATTGAACTTACAGCAACTTTTAAATACCGTAAAGTACAACTAGTGGAAAAGGGTTTCAATCCAGCAGTCATCAAAGATCGCCTGTATTTCCTGAATGACAAAGAAAACCTGTATGTACAAATGACCTAGGACACTTATAACTCAGTAAAAAAACATGACTTCAAGTTGTGAGCATGTAAAAAAAAAAATACGTGTTTTATAATATTCAGTTTTTAAAGTATCTGTTATTCTAACCTTGCCAGGAAATCTTATTCATTAATATTAGCAAATATCAGTATCTGAAATAAATTGTGAATGTAAGATTGTTTTAATAAAGCAGAACTTCTCCAGCTCTATTGGTACCTTAGCCTGGCTTCTCCTCTCCTTCGTACTTTGAATCTCACGTACCTTCCTACTGTGTATGGATGTATTGTTAATGCTGTGAATGTCAATATTGTGCACCTAAGCATCTGAAAGCGCGTACAATATAAGACATCTTTATGCAAATACATTTCTATTCATATTAAAAGGTGATCCACTGCATTAGCAAAAATTACATCCCTACATCAAAACACAAGACTCACTAAAAAAGACCATTAATGAAGCTTACAGTTGTCTCGAATTAACTAAAAAAAAAAAGAAAGTCTGTATTGGATGCTTACAATAACTTTTATCCATTGCAGCAGAGGTGCCCTCTTACTTTTTCTGCACCAAATGATACATATACAGAATGAGAACAATTTATAAGAAATTAAGATGTATTTTCCTTCAGGTGCAAATAGAGTAATGGCAGGTCCGATACTTCATGATTAAGTGTGGCTTAGATTTCCCTAGGATTGAAACAAGGGCAAATATTACAGAATGGAATAAATCAAATCTGCTCTCACTAAGGGCTATCAGGCGAAATTTTACTGCTCCTTGTGACACATGCCTCAATATACCCCACTGTGAGTTTAGCTGATGTTGTATAAAGGCATGGAAATTGTTCTGCTTAACCAGACCCCTTGCTTATATAACCTGAGAATGGTTGTACTGGGCCGGACCGAAGATCCACCTGGCTGAGTACACTGCCTTCAAGATGGGGTGATTGTAGGTGTCCGGAAACAACTATGGAGAAGGCAGCAAGCATCTAGCAGTGCTTTCCCAGAATAATCTCCTAGCAGTCATCACGCTTCCTGACTCAACAGTAGTGTCTCTGAATTTAAAGCCGCTCTCAATAGATTTTTCTCCCCCACAATTTTTTTAATTATTCTTGAAAAACATGTGAATCATTGCCCTCTTGTAGCAGAAGCTCGTTTGCTGCATAGAGAACGTTTCTTCTGTAATGTCCCTTAGTTGTTCTGTTGTGAGAAAGGGTGAAATCTCATTCCTACTCTCTTTCCTCATGCACTTGTGATTTACAGACCTTAGGTAATGCTGAGAAAGGCCACAGGTGCTTAGCAAGGGCAACTGCTCTTGCAACACGCTTGCATAAAGCCTCCTGTGCGCTGCAGCTGATTAGCACAGATGGAGTGACAGAGCTGCTGGGTGTTTAAACTCAAAGAGTTTCACAATTACCCTAATATAGCAACATCTCTTAGAGAGGTTACATCCTTCTTTTTGCACAGTTCGGAACTGATGTTGGCATTGTCAGCGCACACTGATCCTCACAGCAGTCTAGAGACTTTAAGTCAAGGTATTAAAAAAAAAACACCCAACAGTGGTGCAAATAGAGAGCAGAATTGTTTACACAGTGCTGAGGCCAGCATGTTTTGTCAAAATGATTCTAGCCTACCAGCTATAACCCCTCCACTACCAGGACTGATAAGACAGAAATCAGCATTTTCTTTTCCCATCTAAAAACCAGAGAGTTTCACATCATATGCCTACAAGATTTATTTGACATTTTCATCTATAAATACATGAGGTTTCCACAAGTAAAAGCACAGGAGTTTTCTCAGTGGTCATCGCCACTGCTTACATATTGAACAAAATAACACGTAGTATTGCATATGAATAAGCAGACTTTGGTTCTCTTTCTACCTGGAGAGGTCTTAAGCACTGATCTCTTTTACCCGTTAAACAATGGCTTGCAGAGGACAACAAGGCAGCTGAACGCCACACTGAATGCTACACTCTGGAAAGCTTGGGACACTGTAGAACTTAATTAGTTTTTTGAAGGCACTTTTTTTGAACATCATCACTTCTTCAGGCAGCCTGGAAAGAATTCTGGCATTTGCGTGAGACTCCTTCTTGTCAGTGGCTGCTGCTTTGGGGTTGCATTGCTCAAGACTACCAGTCATTGGCACACTGGTGCAGCTAAGGGAACGCGCTGTCTTTTTCTTGCCTTGAACAGATAAGTAACTGAATAAAAAAGAGGTTAGCTTATGTTTGGTAACATCTCGGACATCTTCTGGAAAACAGTCATCTAGAGGATCCCCTTGACCTTTGACTTGTTGACTAATCACGCACATACTGGGACTCACTGCTACTTTCTTAGGCTGAACTACTATTTTTCTGGAAGGTGTTTTGTATTTTCCTCCACCGAGACAAAGCTGAGAAGCGCTACTAATGGCATCAGAACTAGGCTTAACTATCATGTTAGGGATTCTTGCCTCGTCACCAGAACTCATGCAGTGCAACCCATAATTCTGGCTAACGATTTGGGCTGCAGTGTGTTGAATGATGTTCCAGTCTTGCAGAATATCTTCCCTGGTTGTGAACTGAGATGTTACAGTAAAGCGAATGATGAACTTGTCATGAATGGTTGCTGGAATAAGGAAGAGCCTGCCAGAAGTGCTTAGTTCTTTCAGGAGTTTTTCTGTCAGCCAGTTGGGACCCTGTTTTAAATATGAATAAGAAAAAAAAAAACCCTAGTTAGAATTTCCAGTGACATCCAAACGTCTCTAAATTCCAGCATTACAATTCTTACATGAAAGTTTATTCATAGTTCTTAATGTCTGGGGAGAGATAAACTGTGGTCAATTCATTCCAAAGAGACACGCAAAAGGCCCAATCTTTACCTTTAAACGAAATACAACCAGCCCAAGATGTCTCTTGGCAGGAATTTCAAAGAGTGGATCACTTTTAACCAACGACTCAAAGAATTTGGCTGTTTCAGTACCCTGTAATTAAGGAAAAAAAGTAGTTAAGGATTGGTTTGTCATAAACTCATTGTAAGACACTATATTAAGTAGTTAAAAAAGACTTACTTTCCTCACTGAAACACATCATTCCAATGCATGAATGGTAGCAAACCACTGCAACAAAACTAAGAAATTTAAAGTCTGTCTCTATCTGCCCAAACCCTTGACAATGAACAAGAGTAACGGGACCATACACAGGAATTTTCTAGAAGGTTTGAAAACAGGATAGGCCTTCTCAGATTAGAGTCCTTCCACGCCAAGCGCTGATCCACAATATGATCCCTTGTGTTTACACTCTGTCACAGACTTAAGCCTGTAAATTTTGACAGCAATGGGTTCAGCCATCCATCACAGCCTGCCTCCCGAACAGCTGCCACTTTGCCTCAAAGAAACCTTCTACAGATTAACACTCAGTAATGGGCAGAAGGCATTGACATATCAAGCTGTTTTCCATTGCCTATCTATTCCAAGAAGGGTACAGGAAATGTTTTGTCTATGCAGTCAATCTTTACAAATGACTTAAAATCCGCACACATTTAGTGTTCACATGCAAGCTTTGCGTGTGGCAGGATTTCCGTCACTCATCTTTGCTTTTCTTAATTTATTAAATTCAGCTACCCACAAGTGACCAAATACATTTATGCTTGCATTGTTAATTCACATACATGTCGGACATGAGCTTGAAGCTTTTTCACCCCAAACGAACGAATCACAAACCACAGCTTCAAAGAACGAAATCGGCGACTCAGTGGAATTTGCCAGTGCTGTAAAAACACAACAGTGTCTCAGTTAGCGCACAAACAACAGAAAGGACAGTCTCCTTATACTGCTACGCTTGTTGCTTTGGACCCAGGACAGAAATCTCCCTTGACACAAATCATTTCATATTACTGAAAATCTGCTAGGCCTAGGAAATAGCCATCAAAAGAACACTATACCTACATATTTTTCAATTATTTGAAAAAATAAGATTTTGACTATTGCCCTTAATCTATGGTCTAGATATGCTTAGAATTTTTAGTTAATTACCAGCTCATAACAAAACTTTTTTTTTGCATTTAAAGAGCATTGTCAATTCAAGATGTGTCCACTTACACTTTAGGACTAAGTGCTCACTTCAGTTCCTCTAATCTGCATATTTAAGTGCTATCCTGAATGTTTTCCCAAATCAGCTACGAACAGCAAGAGCTGATCTAGGGGTAGACCCTTTCCTGGGGAAGCAACACCTGCTGCATGGAAAAGAGTGACAAAACATGTGAGAGAGTGCTTCCAGGGAGTGACACAATCACCTGCAGGGTGCTACTTAACCACGAGAGGGACTCCGTGATGTATTTTCTCCCCCCTTCTACGCTCACATTCTCTAGTGAAAAGCACTATTGATTCCAAGAAAACAATTATCTTTTCAGGACTGGGGTGAGATCATAGTAGAAACAATTGGCAGTGAATATTCTTTTGTTTTACTGGACTGAAATCTGCTGTAAAATGGTTCTAAAGTGAAATGCCTCTTCGCTCTCCTGTGAATACCTTAATCTGAAGGAAAAACGTAATTCATTCTACTGCTGATTCAGAGCACGGTGCTGCCATTGCTTAGTCCTTTCTCTTTTTTATTACATATCAGACATACAAGAAAACCAGCCAAAATGCCATCAGTAGGAATTACTTCAGCAACATGATGCGCAGAAATGACCCTTCCAACTAAAAAGGCAAGGCTGAATCCCCGTCTGTGTAAAAATCTTAAGTACTTCAACATCTATATCTGAAAGCAATTTTACAATTCATTTTCATAACCAGGGCTCACTTCAAAGTTTTACTGCTTAATCTGCATTAGGATCTCAGTATAACTGGTTTTATGCTTTTATGTAATGAGGCCAGCTGTAAGGTAAGCACGCTCCAGAGCGTGAGGAATTTCACATTCTGTTTGAACATTTTCTAGGCAATTTAAAATATCAACTCAAACAACAACTTACCATGAAATCAACAGCAGCTCCTGAATTGGGATGTCTGAGGTAGACAGGGTTAACACTGAAGGTTTGATGTAACTTGTATTTATCTTTAACCCTATCAATTGTAGAATGAACTGTATTTAGCAAAGAACTGTGCAGAGACAGACTTTGTAATTTGCATGTTATCATTTCAGTGTTGTGTTTTGCCTTTACTTACCAAAAACCAGTGCAGTCAAAATGAACCATCATCCATTTAGAAGGGTTAAAAGTAAAGGAATCTGCATATTCAATTCCATCCAAGAACAATCGAAATTCAGGACATACAAATGCTGTTCCTGCATATGCAGCATCAATATGAAGCCAGAGTCCCTCACCATCACCTGTTGGAATTGAAATTGTTGTTAGGTAAGGGATGTAAGGAATCAAAGTACTTGCTTAATCTCTCCTCTCTGAAAATTAAGCGCATGTTCTTGCAGGAGGCGGACAGGCTGACAACAAGATAAGAAGTAAGACAAACAATTGCCGATCTAGTTTTTTGCTAAAGCTGTGGATCCAGAACCCCAGAATACAGGATAATGCTGAAATCAGATGGACTCTATGACAAAATCCACTATTCCATATTTCATATGAGTGAGGCTTTTTCATGTTTGATTTCTGTCACCTGCCTTTTTACTAAGAGAAATCCCCCTGTACAACTCAGCTGCACAAAGCCAGACTAAAGACACAGTGGCAAGCAACAAGGATCCAGAGATAGATGCCACACTCCAACCCAGAAGAGCAAGTGCCACAGGTCTTCAGCAGCTACTTGTCAGAATTCATGCCAGAACAGAATCTGTAACCATGCCAAATCTACCTGTTCAACTGGTGGCTACAAAGGATGTCCTACCAAACACTACCTTCAAAACTCCTTTGCTAGGTTTAATATTTATGTATCCATCCTACAGCAGTATTGCACTCTGTCCTGTAGAGTCTGTATTCCCTGAATAACCACATTAAAGATTTATCCATTGGCAAATTTCATCCATTTTGAATAAAATGTATTTTAGCATCCTAATCTAAATCTTACAGAAATCATTCAAAGTCTTGCGCTGACTACTGATGTTTGAGACACATCTGAAAAAACTCAGCTGCTCAGTGTTTCTACTCTCCTTGGTTTTGGCATGAAAAATTCTCACGCTATCTTTTCTGTTCTATCAGAGCTTAAAATCAGGAAAAAAAGACACTTACAAATTGGACCCAGTTCTGAGAGATTGTCAAAAGCACAGACGCCAGTTGTACCCAAAGTTGCACAAACCTAGAAGAAAATAAGCCTGTTAAGATGGCATTTTTTAAATGAATGGATACAGGACTTCACAAGTGGAGAGGCTACCACATGCACTCAGAATGATACTAAAATTTTTTTGCTCAATAAAATAGAAATTCTTGTACACATTTTAATCTTCAGCTAATGTATTTTAACACAGTGAGAAATGTTTCAGATGTAATTTTATGTTGACATTAAGAATACAACATCATGTCAATACCCCAACCAGAAAGTTGAACATACGAAGACTGGCACTAGGCCTTTACTTCTATCTTCTGCAATGGCTTTCTTCAAAGCTTCACCTCTGAGGGAAAAGTTCTCATCCACAGGCAGGAATTTCACCTTCACAAGAGAAATCAAGCCAGCCTTTTCTACGGAAGAATGCGCCTTTAAAAAAAAGAAAAACAGTAAGAAAGCAAGCTCTGAGGCTGAACAGCTGTGATAAGCTATGGCCTTACAAAAGACAGTGGTTGCAAGAAAAGCAGAGATAAGGTCCTTATTATAATCCGTATTAATACAAGCCTGAAGGTTTCGCCTTTGGGAAAAACTAAAAGAAATAATACACTGTAATTCCAAAGAATGCGTATGCTCCATTTATTTGGGTAGTGGTGTCTAAAATGTAATCATAAGGCATCCTCACCTTGTGTTTGGAGGGCCATTTATCAAAACTCAGGTCTTAAAGGACCCTCTAGAAATGGATCAACCTCAGTTTATTCCTTCTTCCCTACCATAAGAAGATAAAATCCCCTGAAGTGTGCCTACTTCTGGGCTGGGGTAGACCAACACCCCTCACAAGAAAAAGCCCTTTTAGCTATAGAGAACCAGCATGAGTGTCTCCCCTGCTGCCATTTTCACAGGTGAGGCAATACGGTTGTTCAGTCCAGGAGCCAAGGGACAGAACCGGCTTGCCGGCAGTGTCACAGTATTGTTTCCTTCAAGAATAAGCAAGAGGCCTGGAGTGGAGAGCGCAACCAGAAGCAACACTGAGGGACCGCCCTGAGCCTGTCTGTCGCTGAGTGGAAGGCGGCTGTGAAGAAACAAGAGCTGAAGCAGCATGAGACCAGCACCTTGTTACGGGAACAAGGCTTCGTGAAAAACAGGAAGGAAGTGCAGAAATGAGTCATGTGAAACAGTCTCAGGAGGACTGCCGGGACCCTGCAAAGCCTCATCTCACATGGATTTCATCTCCCCATCTGCAGAAAGCAACATTAGAGGGATTCGTTCGCATTTGTGAGGCATTCACATCTGTGTTTTTCTCTTGGCACAGAAATGCAAGCTCACATTTGTACGGTCTGGGTGAGACAGCAGAAGCAAATTTGTTTTCTTTGTAACCATAAGGACCTACCTGATCAGATGCGTAAGCAATGAGGCGAGAATTGAGTGAGGACTCATCAGCATCTGGCTCAGAAAGCTTCATCTCCAGAATTTTGTTTTTCCTCGCTGCTAGCAGTGCAACCAAGGTTGATTCACTCACTGTGCTCTGCAAAGACATTGCTCATCTACTGCAACATATTGCTACTTCATTGCTATTTTGTCAGGGGGTTACTGAAGTCATGGCCTGCCCAGCTGCCCACCCCCTTTATTTTCACTCCTGCTTTTCTGGGGTGCAGTGGGAAGTCACCAGCTGGTGCGCAGCTCTCCGGGCCAGCAACACAAAACATAGCTTTTAACTGCTGTGTATTTTTAATGTGCAGGACAGAGTTGGGGGGGAGTAAATAAATCACATTTTTGTTTTATTCTGCTACAGTTAAAATGTAGTATCGCCAATAAAATTTTCAAACCTGAGCAAAGCTCCTCCTAACAAAAGAGAACCTTAGCACTGATTCCAGGGGATACTTGCTTAGGCCTTACGAGAGGAGGTAAAGGGCCTTGATCTTGCAACTCAGAGACAAAAAGCAGACATAAGAAAAAGGAAGAATAATTTCTTGTGTGGCTAAGGACTGCTGGCAGGACAGTGACAAGGATTCATTCTCTCATTATGTAAGAATCACATTACTTCGTAATTTGGTGATGTGAAACAGACTGAAGAAACCAAATCTGACTCTCATTTATCCTTAGTCAGGCCACAAGAGTACCTGCTCCTCACCCATAACAGTTAGGACTAAAAGCAATAGCAATTCCTAATCTTCTGTATTATACTAATATAGAATTATACTAACATAGAATATTATATATACTAATGTAGAATTATACTATATTCCTAATCTTCTATATGTACTAAAATTTGGGAAAGTAATGTTAAATTGGGCTTTGTCTCTATTCAGACCCACAGAGCAATTCTTGTTGGTTTTGCCTCCAGGAAAACTCCCACCCAGAAGGAAAGTCACTTGAGTGAAAACAATACGCTGATGAGGCCACCTCTGACACCGCTACCTGCAATACTCCTCCGCCCACACTGTCGGGGTGGTGGTGCAGGAATTTCTCTGGAAGGCCCAGCATTTTAGCCAACCAATCCATCACGTTCATTTCCAGTTCTGTACAGGCTGGACTGGAGGCCTAGAAAAAACAAACGAAGAGAATCGGGCTGTAATTCATCCTGCAAACACAGCAGAAGTCCAACCCTCAGCGTAAACCACATATCACTCTTTAATTAATAGCTATTAACACTTTTAACTGCCTTGGGAGAAATGTCACCTAGATGCAATAAAGGCAGATGACGAGCTTTGTAGCATTGGATATATAAGCAGCTAACCCTGCAACACTATGGCCCATACCTAGCAGAATACAACAGTACTGTAATAAAAATGATGTTTGGTGAGTTCTGTAACACAGATCTCTATGTTAAAGTTGCAGCTGAGGGTGAGTTCCGGCTGCCTTGCTTGTTCCCTCATTACCAGTTGCTCTCTTGCAACATCAAGTACAGAGACTCTCACCAACCTCCTTAAAATGCTCCCTCCAGATTACCTGCATCACCTCAATGCTGAGCTTCTAAACTACCAATAATCTGAGTCATTAAAAAAGAAATCACCATGAGCTATTTGACACAAAACCATGGAAGTGCAACTCACCACATAAGTACATGCTCTTAGTCCCTGAAGAGAAAGGGCAGTGATCTCTCTTCCAACAGAGGAGAGATACGGGAGGCTTTGTGCAGAACAGCAAAAGAAAGACGAAAGCTGTTCTGCAGTGTCCAGCTTTCCATTTATGAAAGAATCAGTTTACATTGCAAACGTAACAGAATTCTGTCAAAACTAGGCTGAAGGGATGGAAATGGACATTTCTGTGTATGCAGTGAGCTAATCTGACACAACTACATGAAGACCATAACCATCAACTTCTTACAGGTTTATGAGCTTCTACTGCTTTCTTATATGGAGACACACATCTGAAAACCTGGGCGACTTCACCACACAAGAAAACGTCGGCTTCAGAACACCCCCGAGGTATGCAGAGTCATAACCAAGCAGTGCTGTGCAGCTGCAGGAGGATACCAAATACTCAGACATTCTGGGACAGGCTGCCAAACAACTACTTTCAGAAGATAAAAAATAGGAAACGTGTTCTCTCAAAGGAGCAGAATTGGAATGGAGCCCAACCTAGCCTGCAGTCATGGGTGGTGGCTGCTCCTTTGCCTGCAGTGCTTGGGTAACAGTCTTGGTACTGAGACTAGATGACAGAGAACAATGCTCACAGTGGGATATGCAAAGAATTAGAAAACAGACATCTCCAGTGGCATATTTTCTTCATTCACCTTGTACTGCTAGGCAATGTTTGCTCTCGTATATTCTACTTCTTTATTTATAAATGTGACACTTTTCAGTTATGCAAACAACATAAAATTGGTTAAATAATTGTACTGACCCACAGAACACGAAAGAATGACTATGACTTGCTCCTGCATAATACACGCAGAAGAATATCTAAAATAACAACAACAACAACAGTAACATTACCCATGTGAATCCCAAGCAGTTAATTGCATCAGCCAACATATCTCCAAGGAGTGAAGGCCAGGAAGTAAGAGCTGGAAAGTAGGCATGCATGTGTGGGCTTTGCCAATGGACTACCTAGAACAAAATTATCTAGAAGTTAAGTTGGAAAATGTCACAAAATTCTGCAGGAGATGTAGTGATTACCATCTGTTTAAAGTGATGGAAAATGATCACAGCAACATACATGTGCAATTATAGATCTGCTAGCAGAAAGCTGCAGAGATAACATAAACAGGAGTGCAGTATTAGCAAATGATAACACCGTGTCGTTATTAGATAAATTCCAAATTATAGCAAAAGCATTTATCTGAATTCAACAGGCAGACAAAGATTCTGAACAGGAAAGAATGGTCTTTTGCACATTGCGTAACAGTCAGAAACGGTTATCGAAATACTTATCTTTATAGGGGGAATCCTTGCAACAAAGCTGCTCTTGCTCATTTTGTCATCAAACAACAGCCTGCCTTTAGCTCCACACAGCATTTTACAACTACGTAGCGCCCCTCTGTACACCTGAAGGAGCTTGTATGTGGGACACCAGTGTAAGCATGTTTAATGTGAATACCTCTCCCATACCAGACCAAGTTTCTGCAAATATCTATAAAGAAAATTTTAAAATAGACTTTGAAACAACTTCTTACATAAAATGTTTAATTAAGTAACATAAGCTCCCTTAGCAGAATCTCCAGTATTTATGCACAAGAGCAAGGAGACCTTTACATTCAAAGAACAGGAAACAAATCTTGTATGTACATGACCATGGGCAAGAGATGTTTCACCTTGCTGTGCCAGAGTTTCTACATCTCTAAAGTTGAGATGATGCAGTTCAGGAAGCTAAGCTCACCGGTGTCAGAAAATCATTGTTTCCCTCTAAGAAAATGTGAGTTATTCTTAACGTATAAAATACTTCAAAAATACATCCAGTCTATCTGTTGTAGTTAGGAACACAACAGCAGTTTCCAAAATCCTTCTGTGCCTCATTCTATGATTCTATAATTCTATGATTCTAACACAACAGTAGTTTCCAAAATCCTTCTGTGGACATAATGTCTACAAGACTTATTCTACATTTTGGGTGTTTTACTTATTTAGATAAATGTTCTGCAGAACCGGTGCATTCCCAGGATTTGGTGTTCACCCCAGGTAGTAATGACTTTTTCCTGTCATGATTATACTTCATTTCTTACCCCTGGCATAATAATCTTCTCTATATCTCCAAAGACGTTGTCCCAGCTGTCTGGATCCATTGGGGCAGAATCTGGCAGCTGGGCTCTCATGTAACCTGGCTGTACATCAGGAGTCACTGGTCTCTCTCTCACGTTGCTCAGGTACTGGCAAATGTAATCCACCATCTCTTTTCCTGGAAGAGGCAAACCAATGCTTTGAGTTTCACTCGCAGGAAAACTAACTAGCAGTACTAGTACTTCATGCAATCTGTCATGAGCATTGGACAGGGCTCAAAATACTGCTCCCAGGACAGCCATAGGAACTAACCTTGTTCCTACACCCTGCTCGTCCCATCTAATTATGTCGGGACACAGCTTCTAGAACAGGCTTCATGGGGACAGAACAAATTCACAGGGTTATTTCAGTGTTGTCGTTGAATAGTTCAAATGTACCTTTAAAATACAATCATGGTACAAGGACAGTTTGTTTACTGATAGACAGATTTTCTTGCCTACAAATTAACTGAAATCACTTTTTATAGAAATCAAGTTTTGATATGCCCCATGCGTCCCTGTCCTTCTGGCATACCCTCTTTTGCATTCTCTGAAAACAGCTGCACAGCCCCACGCCTTCCCTGCGCCTTTCGGGCAATCTCCTCCAGCCCTGGCACCGAAGTCTGCTCCCCATCTCCAAAACTGTTCCAGTATCACTGAAGTGTCATGGTGTCAGCTGGGGAAGAGCCACTGTGCATAACCCCTTAGCACAAGTTTACTCAGAACCAGAGTTTTGCAGCTTTCTCACAGTACTTCAAATGTAAGACCCAAAAGCCCAAACCATCCGCTGACTCTAAATTCGTTAATTTAAACTCACCCCTGGGACACACTTTTGCCTCAGCCCCAGCAGATCCAAGTCTTAAGGACATGTGCCAATAAAGAGTATATAGCCCATCCTCATTCCTGGGTACCACTCCCAGCCCTACAACAGCTGATCTCTGTGAGCAAACGCCACGTACTTCCACAAGCAGAGGATCACTCACCTCTCCGTCTGTACTCCTCAGGCTCCATACTGATCCCTGCTACAAGCTCCTCTTCAAACCTGGGCCACGACCTGTCAGGAGCTGCGGGCAGTTTGGTCTGGTGCCCTGCTAGCTGCTTCGCCCTTTATAGCTCCCTTTCTCTCTCAGACTCACGCATTCTGGAAAAGGTTTAACGTAGGCAGGTTACTGGTGAGTGTAACTCCTCCCAACTGAGGGCTTTTAGAGTCTCTTCTGTGTTCTCATCTGTGCTCTTTTGATGTATAAGATAGTGTATCTCTAAGAGGAGCTGCCTCTGCGCTAACCATTCCCCATTTTCAAACAATCTTTCAGAAGTCTCGCAGTAATCCATGTCATGAATATAAGACACATTAACATCAGGCTTATGGGAGAGGAAAAGCCCAAGAGCTTCCAAAATGAAATAAAAGCAGCCGTGTTACTCTAGCACACCAAACTATCGCCACTAGCAGCAGTCATTAAAACAAGGCACCAGCACGTAACAAATTTGACACTGCAGGCGGGGACTTTTTTTTTTTTTTTTTAAAGAATTGTGGG
>Ga0065711_1005999_pt1 | contig 29748 bp, 26 predicted proteins | sample Hoacrofraction12_FD_59098 | JGI IMG/M metagenome (GOLD analysis project Ga0065711, IMG submission 59098) | Hoatzin crop microbial communities from Cojedes, Venezuela - Epithelial fraction 12 v2 (version 2) | ecosystem: Host-associated > Birds > Digestive system > Esophagus > Crop | place... | reverse complement strand
CGGGGCGGCCCCGCCCCGCGCAGGGAGGCGGCCGGGGGCGGCGGAGCGGAGCGGTGCGGTGCGGTGCGGTGCGGTGCGGTGCGGAGCGGAGCAGCGTAGCGTGCAGCTGGCTCGTAGCTGTCGCCTCCCTCCTCACCTCCCTCCCTGGATGCTCTCAGCCCGGCTCCGGCCCCGGAGCCCCGCGCTGCCCTCCGAGGCCGCTCCGGCGTGAGGTTGCGGTGCGGGGTGTCCCCCGCTCCGGCAGCATGGGGTACGCGGTCCTGGGAGTCGCGGTGCCGCTGCTCGGCTGCCTCCTCTCCGCGGTGAGTGCTCCCGGCGGGACCCTGCGGGGCTGAGCCCCGCGGCCGCGGTGCCGGCTCTGCCCGGGTGCCCGCTCCTTACGCGCGGGGTTCGTCGGGTGAGCCTGGGGCAAACTTTGGGCAACTTTGAAAGTGCGTTGGGTAGAGGCAGGTGTATCTCTGCCGGCTTTGCTTCCCCCCCCTCAATAATCTAGAAAACAGCAATCGCTTAATTTTCTGCTTGTTCAAGGTACGCTTCCTCTTCAGGAGAGGATTTCTTCAGCTGGAGAGGTTTTAGAGTGATTTCAGAACCGGCTCTTGGTTTTGCTGTCGTTCGGGTTTGCAGCCTGGCTTTCGGATTGGTTTCTGTTCGGGAGCTTGATGGTTCCGTGCTAAGCTCCCCCCCCAAAAAAAAAAAAAAACAAACAACTGGGGATAACGGGATGAAATTTCCCAGAGGGGGATTCAGCTGCAGGGCGGGGGGCTCTGGGGTGGGACCTTCCCCCCCGGTGGAAGAACCGCTGGTGAGAAGTTCAACGAAGTGCTGCTCTCTGACACCAAACCCTCAAGTGGATGCGCTGTTGGAGGACAGGGCAGAAGCTGGGAGCAAAGGATGCGTTTGCTGGCTGCTGTGTCCCTTCTGCTTAGAATTTCCACGCTTGCAGGTCCCTGACTGGGGCAGTGCGGTTTCCTCCCCCACCGCAGATGGCTCATAGCTCAGCACACAGTTAGCAAACGGGATTCTTTCTCCTGGCGATGTGTCCTTGTGTGCACACACACACGTGCATGCAAAAGCCAACTCTCTGTGCAAACAGTGCAGACACGGGCTTCTGCACATTTCACTGAAGCTTTGTTCTTGTGGCTTGTTGCCTTGCACCGTGTGATTTCTGTTGAGGCATCATTCATTTTTATTCAGTGGGCTGGGTGCTGGCTGTGGCTGAGTTTTCCTTTTACTTCTAATCTGCTCCCACACTTGTTTTCTCTCTTTGAAATGTGAGGTTACTTCACCAGCATCCTGTTGGGTTGGGTGAGGTTGCCCACAGGAACTAGCGTGAGCCATCGGTACTTGGTTACAAGTCGCTTCTGTTTGCTCTGCTTCGTGATGGTGATTCCCTCGAAGCTGCTTGGATCCCCAGCAAGCAGAGTCAGACCAGCCAAGCCGAGCCTCAGAGAGTGGAAGGTAACCCAGATTTGACACTGCATCACTCATTTCTCCACTCTTCCCCCCTTGTCCCTGAAGAAAGGAAATAAATGGATTTATGTAAAGCATTTTGGCTGTCACCGTGAGCCACCCAGATTTCTGCATTGTCGAAGACTTTCTTTGAGGAAGAACAGGCTGGGAAAATGGATTAAAGCATTTAAAAAATGACTGGCCATTAGTTCCTGGAATTCTACAGACTTTGCTTTAGGGAAAATCCAAAATAGCTCAAGTCCAGGGCTGGAACTGGGGAAATGAGAAGGGGGGAGCGCTCCCGTCAGCTGCTGGAGCTCCTCCAGTTCCCGCTTCCACTGAAGCACACGGGAAAAATCCCATTTCTTTAAACACTATTGGTATGAAGATGTCCTCTGGGGCCAGATCCTGCAGAGGGTTAGGTCACATAGTCTGCTGAAGTTCAACATGCAAGTGGTGGCAGTCTCGGGCCCTGATGCTGATGCTCCGGGGTTGATCGTTGCCATCAATAAGCACAAAGCCCTAAAGCTTTGGGACAATGGCAGGACATAGCCTAGGTGCAATCCTGTACTTATTCCTTTTCAACCCTCTTATTATCTTGATGTTTCGTACTTTATCTAGCTTCCTTGTGCTAGGTTTAGTGGAAACAACGGTTTCTTTCTCATTCTGAGTTCCTTTCTCATTCTGTCGTGGTGTTAATGTTCCTGAGACCTGGCTGATACTGGTGGGTTAGAGATTCACACGCTCTGCATCAGAGCTGATCTGCAAGGTGACTAATACTGGAGTGCCTCAATGCTAGCGAAAATCCCTGTTGTTTTTGTTTCTCAGGCTCTTTTTTAAAGCAAAAGTAGCTCTGCAGTTGTAACAACCTGGCTCTGGGACCTACTATGGCTCAGCAGAGTTTTTTTTTCTTATAATTTGTTGTGATAATGTTTATTGGTATGTCCTTGGAAAAACTCTGAAACAGAGAACGATAGGCTGATCGAGAAGTTCAGTGCTGTAAAACTGTTGCAGCCATGTGGTTTCTAATTGCTGTTATAAACTTTCACCTCGGCCTCTCGTGATCTACAAATGTGGAAAAAAGGGAAATCAGGCAAATCTCATTTGCTGTAGCTCATCAGACCATGCTCACCAGAGACTCGCCTCCTGCAATGCTCAGCTTATCTTGAAGTGCGAAAGTTGGTGGGGAGGCGGCATGGTGTAAATCCAGAACAATCCCTATTAGGTTCTAGTGGGTTGGTTTACATTTTCAGGGCTGTAACTAAAATAATCTGGCCCAGGGAGATGTATATTAGAATACCTTTTTTTTTTTTTCATTGTGTATCTAGTAAATGGGATGTGGATAATTCGAGCAGTTGGTGGGTTCCACATGTCTTCAGACTGCAAGCTCGTTGAATTAGCCAGGTCTGTCCAGCTGGTGTAATTTGTGCTTTTCTTCAGAGTTTTATTCTGCTCCAGCCATGAAGTAGGCACACAATGGAAAGGCATAAAAAATTCAGATCTGATCCTTTAGCAGTCTGAGTGTAAAAAATCAGTGAAATTTAAGCTCACAGCACAACTGCTTCATCTGTATTTGCGTCTCTGTCATCCTGTCATTGTCTGCGAACCTGAGAAGTGAGTTAAATACACTTAAACCCAAGTAGTCAATGTTTCTGGTGAGGAGACAAGGTGCTCTCTGGCATCCTCTAGCCTATTTCCTGCATCCAGCACAAAGGTCCTTTAGCAATGACAACACATGTTTAGCAAAGGCCTTGCCACAAAACCTCGATGTGTTACCGGGTATATGACTTCTTAAATTCGTATGTGTATAAATGCATGACTGACTTTATTTATAGCCATCTAGGAGAACCAGTTGCCCAACCCCATATCTGGGTAGCTTGGAAAGTCTCACTGCCTCTCTATAACACTGAAAGTTTTCAGACTACATATTTTCAGGAGTACATGTATTTTAGAAACTTATTTAGGGCACAACAAGGCAGAAGAGCAAAACAGGCAAAAACAACAGTATCTGAGAAAAAAAACCCCTATGTAGAACATTAAAAGCTGTTTCCAGCAGTGTGTTACTCCAGCCCACCAGCATGTCAGCAGGGGGGATTCACACCACAATTATCACACCCTCCCTGCAGCCCAGAGGTCTGTCTCTAGCAGGAAAACCCTGGAGAACCAGTCGGGAGGGGAATCGTGATGGATCATAGAAAGAGATGAGTCCACCAGGGTGTTTTTTAAAAAAAGGGATAGTTGCCAAATATTCAGCATCAGGAGGCAGATGGGACCATGGACAGAGAAAGCTGCCGGGCTGGTGAATTTGGGTGCATATCTCGATGTAGTTTCCTTTTCCCCCCTTTTTACAGTGCTTTAAAAAGCTCTCATTCAAAGTCCTTCCCGTTGTAGTATCAGCAGTGGTGTGACAGCCAGAGGGCTGCACCAGATAAAAATGCTAAGTAGGGTGTGCTGCGTTTCGTGCTAAGCCCATCCAGTGCTGACTTGTGAGGCCGCTGTTACATTTTGTTCTTGTTTCCGTTGTTTTTTGTGTTTATTTTGTTCTTGTTTTTGTAGTGGCGTGACTTTGCTGAATGGTATTTGTCTCTTCTCGCTCCAGTATCCAAGGAGGGGTCACAGTGGTTGGTGGATGCAAAGTAGGGAGGTGTTCTGCACACTTGGCAAGTGGGCAACTGGGGTATGAGTAAGTGATGGGACCGGTGTCATGAAAGAGGTGTTTCAGCTCTCCTGAGGCACTGATTGCAAGGCTGCCTTGGACATTGTAAGCATAGAGAGTTTGTATGATTTTTCAGGGGGAAAAAAAAGAAAAAGGACAGCTTTTTTCCTTTACCAGATGGTGTCCATCAGAAACAACTGGGAAGACTGGTATCTTGTGGAAATCAATCTTCCATTTGCCACATCATATGCTGACTTAGTCTAGTAAGACTGGAAAGGTACCTGGTATTTCGGCTAACTTCCAGATACAAATCTCTGTTAGAGATGGAGAAGAGAGGGAAGAGGGACAGGAAGAATATCTCCCTGTTCAGCATCAAGTGTCCCATTTATTGGCAGTCTGAGGTAGGGTAGCAGACACTGCATAGATCAGTGAGACCCAAGAATGAGATGATGCTTTTTAAGTCAGACCTGAGCACACTCAGAGGAGATTTGTCGCACTCTGCGTGGCATCTGTGGCTCAAATTCAGGAAAGGAGTCAAATTATCTGTGCGAAATAAAAACTGATACTGAAGTTCTGGTGAGGAGAAGGGCTTAGCTTGGTTTTATGAACACAGTAGGTCACATCCTGCCCTCAGACCAACTCAGCAAAAGTGTGGCAGTGTCATTTCTCTGCTGCAAATGGGATCGCTGCTGCGCCACTCTGGCGCAGTGGAAATGGACATGTGGTTTTCCAATGCCTGGGACAGGCTGGTGATTAAATATAGCTTCATTCTCTGGTCTTATCAACTTTCTCTCCTCCATATTGGAAACATGAGGAAAGTCCTTCATAAGAACCAAAATCTAGGAAAAACATCCAAGAAAACTCCTCAGTTGTGGGCTAAAAATATAGACAAAATGGGTCAGAGATGCCTGGAGACCCCAGAGCAGGAGGGGATGGAGTTCTGGCCCAGTAGGTGGGATGCAGAGCAGGGGTGGACACACAGACAGGCAGGTCAGAAGCTCCTGCTCCTTCCGTGAGACTTGCCAACCCTGCCTGTGCCATGGCACTGGTTTTTCCTCCTGCCCCACGCAGCTGGGCAGAGTTTTCCTCAGTGAGTGCTGAGCACTTGCCGTTTCACTCCTCCCTCCCTTCCATGCTCCCAGATGTTTTCCAGAAGTCACGAGGTCTCACAGCTTCATTTAGGCGGGATCCAAGCCAAGAGGGGAGATGTCATTGCCTCTGAAAATGGGATCCCAGGGGATTTCAGTAGAAGAAAAATGAGACCCTTCGTTTCGAGGTACGAGAGGAGCAGTGAAGAGATGCCAGCCACCAGACTGGCCTCCATCCAGAGCTAACACAGCTAATGCCATAGCAGAGAGGTCTTGTGCGTGGTGGAGGAAGGCTGTTCACCAGCTGAGTTGTCTTCTTGTCAGCAGTTCCCTTTTGGAGCAACCTGAGGCTTGCTTGGCTTCATGCCTGACCACCAGGAATTTCTCTGGCATAATTCATCTCTCTGGACATGAGCTTCACCTTTCACATTACAGATCCATGACATAGGGAGAATTCATGCATTAGTGCTCGGCAAAAGCCTTGGGGGAGGTGTGAGAAGAAGATGGGCTCCCTGAAGCCACCGCATGCTGGATGCTCCTTGCATTGTTATGCAGCCCTTTTATTTGTTGAACGGAGAAATATCAGACTTCTTCAGCACCGGGTTTTTAGAAAAACCTAAAGGCTTCTAGAGATGTAAAAATAGTGCAAAGTTTCTTTCTGATAAGGATGTTGTTAATAAAGTACCAAGATTTTCTGTCCTGAAACTTCAGCTTTATTAGAAGCGTCTACTGGCTATTAGCTTTGCTACAAATCACTTTTAAACTGCTTAGCCTCATGGATAAACCCTAATGAGGGAAGAGCTATTATAGCAAGAGCACTTATGTTTAATAATTGCCAATTTGCACAAATATAAATAGCCTATGTGAACACCGCTTGACCTGCTGGAAGCGAGCAGGTAAGGTTAAGAGGCAGAAGCAGGTGCGATACTTCTTTGCGGTTACGGCTCCTGCCTCCAATACTCTTCCCCCCACTTATCCATCAGTCGTGCAGATGCAAGGCAAATGTAGTGCCCTGAAGTCAGTGCAGCCCTGATATGAAGTTAGCATTGGTGACATCAGAACTCAGTCCAGTAATTTTTAGATGGTTGGTTTATAAAGTGAATTTAAGGCATTTTTGTGTGCGGGGATATGCATTGTGGGTTGCCTAAGGCTTCAAAACACACATTAGTGCTGCTTTACTGGTGGTTTATTGTGCCAGATTTTATCTACAGCATTAACTTTTATATATATAGTATTTGTAGGACTGAAGGACCTATTTTAGCTTCTGATCTGTACATGAATTTTTAGACACCCTGATCTGCTTTACATTAACAAAGGCGCTTTACCAGCCATCTGAAACAGTGGTTGTTAACAGCCTAAAACTCCTCCATTAGTCACCTTAGGTAGATTTCTCACCCCCAGGGTAGTCACTAACCATCCATTTCACTGGTTGCACTGCTGGGAGATGGAGACTTGCACTTCTGTCATTTGCATTTGAACTCAAGCGTTACAACTGAAGTGGGATTATTTTCTAATTCAGAACCAAATTGAGAATATTTTCTGATGCATTTCACTAGTGGGCTGGACAACAGACTTGATGATGCTGTTTTGATAAACTCTTCTGGTTGTCATGCCTTGGCTTCTTTAATTTGTATCAATTTATAGCTGAGAAGAAACCAAAGGAACTGAATATGGAGACCCCAACTCTGTTTGCTGCGCCACCGTCCCCATGACCCCCTTCTTGCATTTTGTCCTACTCCTTACAGTCAGACGTGAAGCTGAGTATGAGCTCTACATTTTTTCAGTCTTCATCCTTGCTAAATTGTATCTCATCAAGAGGGAAGGGGAAAAAAATCTATTTAAATATAATTCTTGTCTGGAGGGGAAAACATCAATACTTAGTGTCTCCTTTGTAAAGCTGAAATCTACTGGGTGTGTTTTAAAAAGACATTTCTTTGGGGCTCCAAACCTGATTCTGTGTTTAACAGGTGTTTCAATTAATACCTGGTGACCTGTAACATCACAACCAACATCTGAGCAGTGAGTGTCTCCAGGGCCCTTATAAATGTCATAGTCTATCACAGCTAATCAGTCTGTGAGCTTCCTTGCAGGTGAACTCGGGGTGGGATTCACCCTGCAGATTAGGACACCTATGTTTCAGCAGTTCTGTGTTTCACATTCAGGTCGGCTGCTCGCTCTTGGGCACCTCGGTCCATTTGAGATGGAGGAAAATATCCCTTTGTCCCACGTTATTCCTTTCTGGAGGGCAAAGACCCCGTAGATGCTGTTATGTGCCAGCCCCACGTGGATGCCATGAACACAGAAAATAAAGTTATTTATCTCAGATGGCACCACAAACCGCCATGATGCACCTTTTTGAACCCTCGTTGACATTACAGTGTCAGTTCAGTCCCCTGAGGTAGACACCTACCTTTAGAGATGTTCAGCTGCCAGCTGAATCACTCCCCAGGTTTCTCTTGTGTTGTGTAAGAATGAAAAAAAGAAGAAAATCTGCTCATGCTGAGCTTTTCCCTGCAGCCTGCTTTTTTCATTACTGAAAAGCAGCTTTCATTTCATCTTTCCTAAGTGACCAGACTGCTGCAGCTCAAACTTTAAGGAATACATCCCTTTGCAAGACAAAAGGAAACAAAATGAAATACACTGAATATGATGCTCCCTCCCAAAAAATCTGTAACAACTCCATACAGTTGCACCAAAATTAAAAGCTGCTTCAACACTGACACTCAGCATTTTTATGTACTCAACTTGGAAACAGCCAGAATCCAGATCCTGCTGGAGATTAAACGTCTTCCACCTTTATTTTGCTGTAGCCAAATTCAACTCAGATTTGAAGTGGATGTGGGGATTGTTTTTTGCAGGCTCTTTCCCATTACAGACCCCTAGCCATTTAGCAGGGGAGGAGTGAACCAACCCCTTTAGAAAGTTCATCTCATTCATGGCTTTGTGGGACATATGTATAGTTTTAGGGGTTTTTTTTGTTTGTTTGTTTTTTAATTAAAGTCACCTTTCACAGCCCGCAAGAGTTTGCTAAGCAGAGATAAAACCCCACTGCCCTGGCAGATGTGCCTCTTGCAGAGGGAGGGACTGAACAAGATTTTCCCCGGGACCGTTCAGTCCTCGTCCAAACCACTCAGCCGTGGGGCTGCAGCAGCGCTAGCTGATCTGGTCACCAGTGTCCTGCTGCTAAAGTCACTTCATCCTCCTTGCCATCAGTGACTGCGCTCCTGAGCTGTGCCCAGTGTTTCTTGGCTACTTCTTCTCCTGTAAAGTGGGGCTTGTCATTTGGGATGATTCAGCAAGGAATGCAGAATCACACAATCACAGAATCACAGAATGGTAGGGGTTGGAAGGGACCTCTGGGGGTCACCCAGTCCAACCCTCCTGCTGAAGCAGGGTCACCTACAGCAGGCTGCACAGGACATTGTCCAGGCAGGTCTTGAATATCTCCAGAGAAGGAGACTCCCCAGCCCCTCTGGGCAGCCTGTTCCAGTGCTCCGTCACCCTCAGAGGGAAGAAATTCTTCCTCATGTTCAGATGGAACTTCCTGTGCTTCAGTTTGTGCCCACTGCCCCTTGTCCTGTCACTGGGCACCACTGAAAAGAGCTTGTCCCCATCCTCCTGACACCCACCCTTCAGATATTTGTAAGTATATATTAGGTCCCCTCAGCCTTCTCTTCTCCAGGCTGAACAAGCCCAGCTCCCTCAGCCTCTCCTCATAGGAGAGATGTTCCAGTCCCCTCATCATCCTTGTAGCCCTCCACTGGATAAATACAGAGGGATGTGGCTGTTTTCTTCCCCATGCTGAGTCCTGCCACACGCTGGGACTGAGTGATGGAAGCCCTCCACCAGCCTGGCGCTGGCTGGGCACCCCTTTGGGGCTGCCTCCCTGGGGAGGTCGCAGGGGTTCACTGTTGTCCCAGGGTCATTTCAAAGCAAGATGCGAGGGCGAAAGAGCCAACGCTGAAACAAGCCACTTGTTTCCTGCAACATCTGCATCCCTTTATTTGGTTATTTTTCATTTTCACCCTGGCTCTTAGGCATAATTAGGCTTTTCCAGCTTTTTTCACAATGGAACCGGGTTTTCTTCTTGCTTGACATGCTCAAAGGCAGAGAAAAATGCTGCTGCTGAGACAGTTCCCAGCTTCACAGGGCACCGAAAGGAGGCCAAACACCAAGTGAAGGATTACTGACGTGTTCAAGTGTTGACTGCTAGGCTGCTTGCATTTTGGGGGGGAGAATGATGTTAAGCACGGCTGCAGAGCCATGTGGATCTCAGCTATGCCACACACTTAATTCCAGTGCTGCAACGATGCTTCTTCAACAATTTTCCCACCCCTTCTCTTTTGCTTTGCTTGTTAACTCCTGCTGTACATTTTCCTTTTTGCAAAATTTCTCTGTGCAAAGCTTTTTTTTCTGCCTTCTGGAGCCGGTGCTTTGCAGTTGGTGCCTGGGCTGCGTTTACGGGCACAGGAATTCTTGCTCTTTCATCCCCTACACACCATTTCTTTCGCAGCACCATTTTTGGCAAAGTTAAACTTTGTTCCTCCTTGCCCCGCTCTCTCCACCCTCCCCTGGGAAGTCAGATGCGTTTCAGCAAACAGATTTTCAAGGGCTTATCTTTAGGCTGTTTGTGTACAATGCAGATGAGTCAAGGTTTGTCAAGAGAAATAGCAGCTTATATTGGAACAACTGAAATATATAGATTTTATATATATATATATTTATAAATATAAAATACAAATAAATACTCAGGCATAGCAATACTTCCTGAGCTCTGCAAGAGAAACAAAGCTAAGTAGCAGTTGCTCTGGGTTTAGCTAGAAGATGTTTATCAGTGGGACAGCACGAAAGGAAGGTGTGTTGGTTGGAGAGGGTGGCTTATTGCAAAACCATCCTTACTACCCTTCTGCATTATGGATCTACAACACATCTCCGCAAGCTAAGCCCACAAATTAATATTCAAAGTTCTGCCGGGCATTAAAAACCTCAAACTCAGAGGAGACATTGATTTTTATGACATGCCACAGTTTTCTTCATGTCTCATCATGTTCCAGTTTCTTGCTGTCACAGCGGTGATAATTCTCATCCACCCCCGAAGTCCCACAAGGGCTGATGATCCTATCACCTCCTCCCTGGCTAAGTGATTCGTTTGCTCTGCAGGTGCTAATTAGTCTTTTTTTTCTGTAATTAACTAACTTGACTAAACTCAGAAGAGTTATTTCAGACCTGTGTGTGTCCTGAAGTTTCCTGAGTGTGTTTCAAAGTTAAAAAGCTTCGAAAGCTTTTTTTTCCTCTGGCTGTACTAGTCACTCTAATAAAAAAAATATTATGTCCCATATATCAGCAGCCAATCATGGCTGTAATAGCAGTTAATAAAACTGTAGTGTGAGATGTTACTTTTAGAGATCCATTCATCTTGGTACCTAGTTCTTTTGGAGACGCTAGGCTGAATGTCTGTCAGGGGCTGAAGCTGTGCTGGAAAATTGTGATCTACACTATAGTTAAATCTACACACTGTGAGGAAGATTCATAATGTTGGCATACGTATTTGTGCCTTCCAACTTGACTGTTGTTTTTATTTCGATCTTACTAGCTTGGGGATATAAGGCGGGAACAACCTTTCTGTCTCCTTCAGGGCTCCTATGGTATTCATACGGTTCTTTACCTTCCGCTTCTTAAAGTTCAGTTTTGCTGTGCTCCTTTGACTGGGAAGCTCTTCCCAGAGCCAGACAGCTCTGGTGGTTAAACTGTGTTAGCCAAGCCCTGATGGTTCTGTATATGGAAAGGAAATTAAAAATTAGAGCTTGCTGCCTTGGGTCTACTTGACCTGAGTCTTAGAAATGTCTTAAGGGACCAATAAGCATCTGGAAGTATTTTTAAACCTAACTATAAAGCTGAATCTTTAGTTGTCTGTTCAAATTTTTTTTTGCTACAGATTGTTGTTACAGGGAGATAAAACAAAGCCAGGGTTTATTGAAGGGGCATCTTCCAGAAATGCTAAATTCAGCTGTGGAAGAGTAGCAAAGTAAAGAGCTGAGTAAAGGCTGTTACTTCCTAAAGGAAAGACACCTAATGTGCTTGACAGCACTGTATTTACTCTTTGGAAAAAGAGATGCAGAAGGGGTAAGAGCCCAAGTGGCCATTTCAGCTGTGATGGAGGCCTCGGGGACTGGCCAGGACCTGTGATCCCAGCAATGCATTTGCCTGGGGATGTGGCGAGGGCTGGGGTGGGGGACAGGAGGAGGTTATAGTGCCATATGGAAGGACAGGTGGGAGCAGCAGGCAAGAGAAACATGAGGGCAGTAGTCGTGTTCCAGCTGCAAAGAGGCTGGGAACCTCAGCCTGTAGGTAGATCAGTTGTGGAACAATCCCACATCTGAGCTGAATCTCTTGTGCAGATTGACCACTGGGTCGGCTGATCCTACTTGGATCACTGATGTCTAGAAGGATCCCAGAACTAGGGGCGGTTGTCTCTGCTGTGCTGCCTTTTCCTAGCAGGTTTTTTCTCTGCATATTGCTCTAATGGTGTATTTCTCCTCCTGTTCCTTTCTGCTGCAGATCTGACAGGATTTGTTGTTGCACAACTGAAATCATCATCACAATAAAACAGCAACTGTGTCTTTGACTCAGGCTTGCTTTCTTCCCCACTGTAGGACTGCTAAAAAGTCACGTCTCTGTTTCAAGAAGGGGTATTAAAATGCTTGGCAGGTTGGTGCCCCTCTACTTTGTAATTATTTCTTCTCTGCCAGTTCACCACTCAAGCTTCCTGGGCTGTCAGCTCTGGAAACAAGTATTAAATATATATTGCAGCCCTGGGAGGAGAGCCCAACCAGTCGGAGTACAATGCACCTAAAAATAAAAGCTTATTTCCCTTGCAGAGTAGCCTGGGGAGACATACAGCAAGAAAGCGTCCACTGGAGTAACCATGAGTAGAAGGAAATGAACCAATAAATTCAGCTGCAGAGGGAGAGGGGCAACGGTTCAGGCCCAGGATGAAGCTGAGTTCTTAGTTCAGTTCCAGGCTCTGTACATGAACTTTCTGCTAGCGGTGGTCTGGTGGCTGAATGCTTAAAATCCAATCAGGAAATGAGAAAAATATGCTTCCTTTACTTGCCCTTCACTTATTTCTTTTCACCGTTGTCTGTGTACGTTCTAAAGATTTCGTGGTTAGCATTTGGCTAAGTTAGCCTTGCAAACTGATGTCAGGGGGATAATGTGGTTACCCCCTACATGTACGCTTGTGATAACATCAAGGAATCACAGAATCACAGAATGTTCGGGGTTGGAAGGGACCTCTGTCGGTCACCTAGTCCAACCCCCCTGCCAAAGCAGGGTCACCTAGAATGGAAGCATCTTCTAAAGTCAAGGGCTCGTGCTAGTGCAGCAGTGTGTGTGTGCTCGATGGGATTGCATTTGGCTGGGTGTGGGAAGGTTTGTAGCGGTGCGGGGAGTGAGATGTGAGAACCGTCTGCCAAGAGTAGCACTGAGAGCCAGAAAGCCAACTTCTTTTGTGGTGGAGGTTGGCCCGTTTCTGAAGGGGAAGTGCTGTCTGTCACAGGGCGTGCCTCTGAAGGAGCCTTCCTATATGATGCGTATGTTATTCATCTGCTATGGAGGGAGACCAGTTGGTGTGATGCTGTTCACAATGCAATGCTGGCTTTCCTGCTTAAGGAAAGACTTAGCAAGGCAAAACCACCTTTAACAGGAGCGAGGTGTTACCACAGTATGGACCTACCTCTCAGTGCAGTGATGGGAGGCTGGCTGGGCTTTAAGACTAGTGAGAGCAGGAGATGGAAACAGGTGATCTTGGAAAGCTATTGGTTTACTGAGAGGTGGGAAGGATCTCTCCTGGGTTTCATATTGTCCCCCCAGTATTGCAGCTTTGCCAGTTCTCCAGCACTAAGGTCCCACTGATGATGCCTCTCTTGAGAATCTTCCCCTTGGTCTCTTTTTTTTGAAGTTATGTGTGAGTGCGTTTGGGTACACGGTGGAACATGTTCCTACGGCAGGAAACACAAAGCCTGTGCTCTGCATGTGACAGGGGTCACTGCTCTCTCCCACCTTTGCCCCTTGTTTGGAGGGATCCATCCACAGTGCCAGCCAACAGTGTCATCATTCAGGCTGACACAGAGACCATGGCCATGAAGGGAAAAAACTGTTTTGTTAGGGAGCAGAGACAGGGAAAGGTTTTCATCAGGACGACCCTGGCCATATGCTCAGTGTTCAGCCAGGGGTTGGGTTGACAGTCCCAGCAAGGTGTTTCATAGAGCAGATATGGTGTGTTTCTTGTAAATCTTTCGTTTCAGATGGGAGAGAGAGGAGGATTAATATTTCTGATTGCTCTCATATGAGCAATAGAGAGTCTCTCCCAGATCCTTCACACCGTACTAAAATAACAACAGCAAGTTTAAAAATGGTTCTTCTCTCCAGAAAAGATGCAGTCAGCCATCGCCAACTGTACATGCACAGGGAGATCAGCTGCTTACAAGGGGTGAGAAATTGGAGGAGAGGGAGAGAAAATTAAAAGCGATATTGTGCAGCGACAGTGAGATCTACGGTGGGGAAACCATTATACTTGTGCACAGCTCACTTAATTCGTGGCTGCAGCTGACCTGGGAGTGTGGGGTGCATGATTACAGAGAAAGGAGATTTAATTAATCTTAAGGCCATTATATGAAGAACCTTGACTGATCACATTAGACCTTGCTGACTGTTTGTCTTCCAGAAGTATTTTGCTTGACAAAAACCCTAACTTTTTACTAAAGGAACATTTTCAGGAAGGTGGGGTTTTTTCCTTGTAAATTTGCAGAGGGTGAGTGAGATGTTTATCCTTGGGGATTCTAGTTCTTGAATGATGAGGGAGAAAAAATAAAGTAGATTTTCCCTTTTTTCTTCCCATCAAGGCACTGGAAAAGTTAACAAGTTCTATGTTATTTTTCTTGACAGAAAGTGAATAAAGAAATTATATGGATTGTTTTTAAACTTTCTTTTTCAGGCCAGAAAATGGCCAGAATGTGCCACATCTTTAAATTATGGCACAGCCATTTCTGGGAAGGAGGAAAATACCACTTCCCTGATTTGCGTGTCAGAAGACTGACACTCTCAGGAGGGATAATGACGTATATTTTAGATCATAGATCAGATACTGTTAAGGGAAGAGTTTCAGTTTTGAAAGCTGTTTGGTCACAACTGTTAGTTTGAAGCATATTCAGTCGTCGAGTCTGGGGATTTCTAACTCACTTTGACAGCAGCACATTTAACTGGGACAGAAAAATTCCAGGCCTGGAGATAGAATATTTGACTAAGTCTAGAGTTTAAAAGTCCTTAAGAATCTAAGAAGATCTTGACCAATGACATCAGGGTTTTGGTGTCTCCTGTGGAGTATATCAGTGGGTTACCTCCAAGTTATGTTTTCCTGCAAAAGGGTGGCATTTAAACCGTGTGACTGAAAGCAGCACATCTGGGTATCAGGAGGGAAAGGGCAGGAGGAGCTGCAAGGGTAAAACTGCATTTTCTTTATGATGTGGGAGACACTTAGAAATCAGCCTGTGTGTTTGGGGGTTTGTTCGGGAGATGGTTGTTTACAAGAAGCTCATCATGACCCGGCAGTGTGTGCTGGCAGCCCAGAAGGCCAGCTGTACCCTGGGCTTCATACCCAGCAGCGTGGGCAGCAGGGAGAGGGAGAGGATTCTGCCCCCCTGCCTCACTCTGGTGAGAACCCCCCGGGAGTCCTGCGTCCAGCTCTGGAGCCCTCAGCACAGAACAGACATGGAGCTGTTGGAGCGGGGCCAGAGGAGGCCACAGAAATGATCTGAGGGCTGGAACCCCTCTGCTATGAGGAAAGGCTGAGAGAGATGGGGCTGTTCAGCCTGGAGAAGAGAAGGCTGCAGGGAGACCTTATTGTAGCCTTCCATTATCTGAAGGGTCCTGCAAGAAAGCTGGAGAAAGACCTTTGACAAGGTCATGGAGTGATAGGAAAAGGGGTAATGGTTTCAGACTGTAAAAGGGGAGATTTAGATTAGATATAAGAAAGAGATTCTTTACGCTGAGGATGGTATGGCACTGGAACAGGTTGCCCAGAGAAGCAGTGGATGCCCCTTCCGTGAAAGTGTTCAAGGCCAGGCTGGACGGGGCTTTGAGCAATGTTGTCTAGTGGAAGGGGTCCCTGCCCACGGCAGTGGGGTTGGAACTAGATGATCTTTAAGGTCTCTTCCAACACATACTGGTCTATGATGCTGTTCTATGATTTCATGGTTATTTCAGCCCCTGCAGTCCAGCACCTTGTGGTTGCAATGGTCTTACTGGACCTAAAAATAGAGTAACTTTCCCAGTTGAAGTAACATCTGATCTCTTATCTGTCTGTGAGGAAAATGCTGCTGAATTCCTGTAACAGTGCTGTTCTGATGGAAAGTCCCGCAGGATCATTGCAAACAGCACGAGTTCAAGACCTCAGTTCTAGCATCTGCCTCAGCATCCCTTTCCCTAGCAGGAGCTGGCACTGAAAACAGAAAGATAAAAGCATACAGGCACTCGGTCACATATTCGTTCGGCCCTAGGAATTTAACTAATGGTTGTGCTTGGGAAAATCCTACCCAGCCGTTACCGTCCTCAGCCAGAATAAATCAGCTTAGCTTCACTGACGTTAACATTGCTGTGCTGTGCCGTCTGAGGATCTGACTGTGAGATTAATGCTCATGAAAATTGTTACGGGAGCAACCCTGAAAGGCTGAAACCCAAAGGTAGCACAGGCAACAGCAGTCCTCCCCGTGGCCCAGAGGCTGTGGCGCAGGAGATGTTCACCTCGAGGTGGGTGGGTGGCACAGCTTGTGTGACCTGCCCTTGCCCATATCATGACCTGTGAATTTTGTTGTCACCCTATGGAGAGGCAAAATAAGGGGACTCTGGCAATAAGCCTGGATGACAGTGCTTGGGGAAAAAAAGAGGTCCTTAACCGATGGAGTGGGACGGTGGAGTATATCTGCTAGGAATGGGTCAGGTATATGGTTTCAGCCTTTGGTCTGAGGGTGCTTTTGAGACAGTGGGAAACCTTTCAGTTCTCTATGAAGATAAATAACTGCACAGCCAAGGAGTTGAAATTAAATGTATAGAGATTCTTTGCTTCCGTAGGGAATTTCCAGGAGTCAGCAAACTAAAACAAGTGTGAACTCCAGCAGGTTCATCCAGAAAGAGTGCTTTTGTATATACCTTTTTATAGAGACTCTGTAAGTCCTATATGACTTTTTCTTGTCTATAGACGGGGTGATGAGAGCTCATGTGGGACGGTCTTCGAAGGGTTACACATAGTTTAGCCAAGTGAGTTTGCTGTGCAGCCTGGCTGGAGAAAGGGGAACAGGATGCCAGAGGTTTCCACATTTCTGTTGTAATCAGTTAAGCGTTCTCACTCTGATAAGCAAAGTATGATTTTAATTAAAAAACCATTCCAGCTGGATTTAATTATTATGCCATTGAAGATGCAAATTACTGTGATTTCAAAGAGCAAAAAGATATGAGGGTCTTCTCGTTCCAAAGAGTTTTAATCCACAGCAGCTTGGATCCTAGGTCAAGGGTAATTTCCCTACTCCTCAGAAGTGTTGCGGCTTTTTTTCTCACATCTCCTCGGCAGAAGGACCAGTAAGATATTCCTGCTTTGTCTCCGTGTATTAAGGAGTTAATTATGCCATCCCAGGGGTTTTCTGTACTTGGGGAGCCAACTTTGACCTTCGTTGCCTTTTAAACAATGGCTTTTCAGAGAAGCGCTGTACATTTTGATGTACTCTGATGCTGAGGGAAGCACTTCCTTATATTTTCTATCCCTTTCTTGTACTGTATTTAATTTGGTGGAGCAAGGCCTGGAGCTGGTGCTGGGCTAAATCTAGGGGACATCTAGCTATGTTTATGGAAAAAGCATGTACATTTAGAAGAAATTAAAGACACTCATCTGTTCACTTCCTGTGTTTGGTCTTATCTAGTCACACTGTTTAGATGTGGCATGAGATGCTGCTGTCAAATAACTCTAGTAACAGCTGTCTGACAGCAACTTTTACCACCAAGGATATGTGACACATATCTTTCCCTAAGGCTGAAGTACAAAAAAAAATCAGCTGGACCAGAAATACAGCAATATGATAAACATCATCCAGAACTCTCAAATGTCTTGCAGATTTATTTTTTTAAGTGCTTTTTATTTCATTTATTCACCCACAAGAGTATTTCCAGTCCATATAATCACAGTTATAGTCTGGAGGGTCGCTGTGAATAAACGGGACAAGATCATTGAGTTTCATTTCCCTAAAGCACGGTGAAAGGCTCAGCCTCAGATATGTAGCTGGACAGGTGTGCTGGGAGCATGCGGCAGTGGATGGGTCCTTGCCCAGGTTGGGAAGGCTGTGGGCGAAGAGCACTTCCTCCTCGCCTGCCGTCTTGTGGGCATGCAAAGCCCATCAGTTGCAAGTGACAGTAAATGCAGCTATGATTATTGAAAGACTAGGCTTTGTATTAGAATATATGCCTTATAATAAGGTACTAATATTCGATTTTAGGCTTTTTTGCTTTTTCTCTTTCCTCACTCTCCGCCACTGCCACTGCTGTGTCTTATGTGTGATTCCCTTGATCCCAAGCGTGGGAATTTAGGAACGAAATGAAGAGACAAAGCTGCATTTCCACACTTAGCGAAGCCTTTTTCTCTCAGAAATAGTCATAGCTCAATGAATCTACGAGGGATGCACAAGGCACAGCCATACCTCAGTGCCAGTTTCGCTCTGTTTAAAAGCATTCCAGCTTTGTACTATGTCAAAGTGCCATAAATCCTCATCTACAAATAGCAATCCTCAGTAATGTGTGCAGGGCTGGGAATGGGATGTTCTGGGCAGGAAGGAACCCTCTGAGGAAGGAAACCCAGTCAGGGGAAGTTAATGGCAAGAACCAGATGATCATGAACACTATTTTTCATTGCGGTGGGCAGGCACGGGCTGCTGAACAGAATATCCTCATTTTTCACTTGTCTATAGCTGGTAGGCTGTGGAGCTGGGAAGAACTTCTTAACAACTCCTGTCCTCAAACATGATGCCTGCTGGCAATAGCCTGCCCTACCTTGTCTGGAAGATCTTTGCTGACTGAAGAACCTTCTGCCATGGCAGAGGCAAGCTCATGAGCTTGTGCCACTGAGATGTGTTTTTGGCTCTGACCATAGCTGAGCCTCAGGGAAAAGTTTATACTCTTCACAGGAAGATTAAAGCTATTGGGTTTTGAAACCCCAGCTCTGCAGTTGTGTTCTGAGTCTGTGTTCTCGAATGAACACCCAGATGAGTCTGATGACCCATGTACCTCCTTTATATGGATAGGGCACCTAAGATAGCAAGTGGGTTGAAAAGCTGCCCTACAACGTATTTGCAGTCCCAGGAATTGCACAATGCATTAGTTTTCATTAGGTGAAGTATGTCCAAATTGTTTGTTATTGGCAGATGCAACCAGAGTTCACTGTGTCCCCGGCTCAGTACTCCAAGCCTTGGCTTGTAGGGTCCAGCAAACCCAGAACTGATGATGTGGATGTTCTTGCTTGGGAGACTAGAAGATAGAAAAGAAAATTAAGAACAGTGTCTCTTCCCTGGAACAACAGGATGGCTCCTTCATTCAAGATGCATTTCTTTCTCCCAGACACAGGAACGGAGGAAGACGTTACACAAAGGACAGCTAGACTCCCAGCACCCTTCATCAGTTAGTAAAAACTGCATGCAGACCCTCCTTTTGTCCTGTAAAAATGTCCCCAGGGTGGGATTGATCTGCAGATTAACACGTGGAACTCCAGTCATTTCATTATGGTAACTGGAACATTGAGTTTTAATTTAGCTGCCCACAGGTAGAAGTGCTGCCCTTGCACTCTTTAATATAGTTTAGGGATCCCCAGTGCCTGTGCAGAAGGTATAGGTCTCCCATAAGCCCTTTCTTTTACCATCTAGCCCACATGCTGTCCCAGCACTGCTCAAGTATTTCACGTGGGACTGGGCAGCAAGCTTCAGACAAATGAGTTCTGCCTTAAGTTGCAATATGTTGGTGTCTATTCGTGGGCATACAGAGACTGCACTGGTGAAATACCAATAGCTGCTCATCACTTTTGGCAATAGCAAAAGCTAAAGAAGCAAAACCAGCAGCAAAAATCATGAAACCGTTCTGAAAAAGTACCAGGAGTTGAATTTCTCAGTTAGTTATCTCCTGGATTACTGATGCTCAGTGTCTTTCTTTTTCTGTACAGTCCAGATGACTAGAAGCCTACTGTTTCTGCTTCTCTGTTGATGGGGATGCACTAACCATGTCAGGACAAAGAGAAAATACTGCAAGCCTCCTGATGATACCCCGGGGATTGGCAGCACCCAGTGGCTCCTGCAGTATCAATATGACTTTGCTTTGTCTCTTTTGGCTTCACAACATGCATGTTTAGACCTTGTCCAGTCTTTTTCTAACTCAAACTGGAGTGCCCCTAAAGTGGAGTTTCTGAGGATTTCTGTGCAGTATTTCCCCCTCTTGAAGCTCAGAACATTATCAAAACTCCTTTATTCAAAAGTGTTTTTTTCCAGATGTACAGCAGCAAAAGCAAGTGGGCTTCCATGATCAGAGGCCAGCAGCTATTTGAGAAAATCCAAGTGGAATGTAGAGTCTTGATGTCGGGGCCAAGATCTGACATCAGAGACTTGGGAAGTGTGTGCAGTCATAGCTATATTAAGATTACAGTAATCCCTGGTGGGAAGGGTAGATTATTTTATTTGGCTAGTTATTGAAAACAACTAATTTTCACCAGTTACCTCCAGTAAGTTGAGTCCAACAACCTGTTTCTGATAAAGCATAACTTGCACTTTGATGAACTCTTCTTTTCAGGAGCTGAGATGGACAATTCTGTACATCTGTTGCCCCTTTGCCCTATCTATTAGGCACCTTGGAGAGAGTTACAAATCTGCATAGGTTTCCGCTTTACATTCCATTGTGCCTTTCTCTGCTGGACTGAACTGCCTTATAGCAGAGTACCTCTGAAGACGCTTGATTCAGTTGAACATGAGGAAGAGCTTCTTCAATCTGAGGGTGACGGGGCACTGGAACAGGTTGCCCAGAGAGGTTATGGAGTCTCCTTCTCTGGAGATATTCAAGACCCACCTGGATAAGGTCCTGTGCAGCCTGCTGTAGGAGACCCTGCTTCGGCAGGGGGCTTGGACTAGATGACCCATAGAGTCCCTTCCAACCCCCAACATTCTATGATTCTGTGATTCTGTGATTCAGTTGCCTGAACATAGGTGCCCAGTGTCTAATGAGATAACCTTATAGTGAGGGCATCCAGGTCTTGCTCCAGAAGGATGTGGAGCTCCTCTAATTGCTTTTATGTTTCCTTTCCACACACTCCCTTGGTCTTTCTTGCCCTTTTAAAATGCCTGATGTTAGTGTCACAGCACAGGTCTTCCCAATACCTTGTAGAAAAGGAGTACTATCTTCCTGGTCTCTTTACTGTTCAGTTTATACAGCAAACAGTTGCATTACCCTTTTCTCAGCAGTACGTACTAGGAGTTCATGCTGAATTGTTTATGTCTTTTAAGCCCCACACCCTCTGCCACATCACTTCTTTTCTGGAATTCAGGCTGCCATACTAGAGGTCTGTGCTGAATTTGTTCTTTCTTGAGTGCGGCTTTTGCATTTGGCTGTATTCAAATAGACCTTCTCAGCCAGTTATTGTAAGTGCTCTTCAGTGCAAGTTATCCAGGCCTGCTGGTTTTAAATGTTTATCTCTTGTGAATGTTGTTTAACATCTGCCTTTGTGACTAATAGACTGGAAAAAGCTTCTTCATCATCATCAGAGGCATGCATGTTGCCCTGCTGTTTTCCAAACACAGATCAAAATCACACGCTGAACTTTCTTCTAGTGGACTGTACCATCTGTAAGATTTTGTTTGTTGCAATGCTTCTGTTTAAAAAAAAAAAAGTACTTCCCCAAACCCACCAAAAAACCTGAACAAAACAGAACCCAAAACCAATTAACTAAACAGAAAAACTCCTGCAATAATAATAATAATAACTTCTCATTAATCTCTTATTCTTACCAGCTGCAGATTTTTCCTGATATCCTGAGGTTCCCATATAGTGCTTCTAAGCTTCATGATATATCATTTATATTTCTTCCTCCATGTTTCCTTTCCATTTAGTAAATATTCCTGGGCTTGGGGTTTTCGTTTGCTTATTTATTTTCACTTCCAATTCCCTCTTTTAATTCATAGGTGAACTGAGATTAGGTTTTCCTCAAATTAATCATTTGGATGGGGAAATCATGCTTGGCTTGGTTCGTTATCTTTTTGGCTACCTGGCCCACCCTTGCAGAAGAACCGTGCCCTGTCCCACAGCACTGTGTACAAACGGGGCAACCAGGGGCAGGTGGTAAAGGAACTACCCCATCATAAAGCTGGTGCCTGGCCATTAGGAGGAGAAGGTTCTGTGGCAGGTAGGACACACAGATCACAGGAGGAGTGAAGACAAGCTTTATTATAGAAGCATAATTTGAGGGACAATGGAGGTATTTTAACAGGGTAGCACAATGTGCTGGGGTTGCTTTCTGGAAGATACAGTTCAGAAGTTGGAGGTGGGAAAAGGATAACATCGTCTTAATGACATCATTCTGAAAGTGTAGGCATATGTTTCCTGAAAAGGTATGAACAATCAACACAGTGGAGCGCAGAAGTGCAGCTATCAATTTGCTACAACAATTGTTTACTCAAAAATCAACTTTTAATAAACATTATAATCAGTGCAGTGAAATTTCCCACAGTTCACAGAGACGATCTGAGAGGGGAACTTCATTCATTTCACTGGGAGATAGTTTTAATATTGTTATGAACAATTTAAGTGCTGTTTCGTTAACAATTTTATGGTTAGTACAATTAATAACACCAAAGAAGAAAAAGAAATGTGCCTTATATTAAACTCAGCTGTCAGTAAGTAGAATACATGCAAATGGGGATCTCCTGTTTGGTATCATTGTTTCTAGATATATGTCTGTGTTTATAGAATATATTCCTATTCATGTGACTTGGACGGCAAGCTTAAAGACTTGGCTCGGTTTTGTCAGTTAATGTTTTTAGAAAATTCTTGGAATACGTTTGTTGTGAGTCCATGCTTGAATGGTTACTGTGGTGAGTGCCTTCTGTGGGAAACCTGTGACTTCCAGGAGTTTGTAATGTCGCCAAGAAACCTCTCCTCAATAGAGAACTTTAGAGGGAAGAGCCACTGGATTTCTTTGTATGTTTTATCTTATTTTTTTATGATGCACTTTAATTGCTTTAGGATGGCTTAGGTTTTGTGGTTATTTCCACTATGGCATTTTGCATCTAGAAATTTTGACGGCAGCTTGAGCTATTGCAGAGGGATTTTTAATGGGGTTTTAAATCTGCTGGTACGGTTTTGTCTCTACATATACGCAGAACTTCTTGAAGCTGTGAGATTTATCCTCCTTGGATGGATACACTTGGCTGGACTCATAGTTAGAGAAACAGAAAGTGCATATGGATGGCTTAGCAGGTGACATCTTATTTCTAGTTGCATCCTGAATGAAGATCCTAACAAGACAGTGGTGTTGGCTGGGGATTGCAGGTGGAGATCTTACACCAATTGCTTTCAAGTACCAGGCAAGACATCGTTATAGTGTGAAGTCATCACAAGCTAAAATGTGAAGAAATGTCATGGTCACAAACGAACCGAAAGGGCCCAGGCAGCTGGGCAGGAGGGACACAGCGTGAGGAGCTGCGGCCATCTCAGATGTAGTCAGATGCTTGGAGAAGCTATCAGCAATCTGGGAAGAAGAGCAGATGTTGCAGATGCATGAGCGTTGGCCAGAGATAACGCCTGCCTGGCGAGCGTCTGTGTTCGAACAAGGGGTGCCATGCCTTGGGGTGGTAGGTGCACCACTGCCGCTCCAAGCAGATCTCACACAGCTTCACTCATGGCTCCCTGGAGACCTCACTGCTCACATCAATGCGCAGTGATGTTGAAAAGCAGAGACAGATCAGGGCGGACAGAGCAGTAATGTACTGTGTCAACAGTGTCCCCCTCAGAGAGATGCTGCATTCAGGTCTGCTCACCCCAAGGGACAGAGAAGTTCAGATACTGAGGGTGACTATGTTTAGGGGATGATGTCAAGGTCTGTTGGCTGACTCTGGTCCTGGTCAGCTGCGCAAACCCTGGGAAAAAAAGGAAAGCCACAGCAGACTGAGATGCCTCCTCCGCAGAATAATTTCCCTGGTTACCTCCATTCCTTCACTGTTAGTTTAAGCTACCTGACGTTTGCAGGCAATACAATCCTTATTTATGATGAAGAAAGTCCTAGGTACTGTGAAGCCCACCTGTGTGGGAAGCTTTCACATGTGTGCATGTGAGCTTCTGGGCTTTATAAACGGAGATGAAATCAAATGAGGAAATGCTTATTTTTTCGAGAAGCTTTTCCTGTCACTTGCCGTTGCTGTTGCAATGTAAAGCTGTACTTTCACCCTTCTATTTCAAAGTGAAAGTGCATGTCCGGGAGATATTGGAACCTGTTGTGGCACTTACAGAGTTGGAAGGTACAAAGGGGAACGCCCTTTTCAGATAGCTTTTCTGCTTCTCCTCCAGGACAATGTTCTTGCTTGCAGTTTGTTTTTCCTGTTCAGCTGTGACGCCGCAGCACAAAGTTCATTGGAGTGTGGCATTCACCTGCTACACTGATATCACCGGAATTTGCTGAAAGGTGATTTTATTACAAAGACTTATCTAAGGGATCTGGAAGAGTCATTCCTGGTTCCTGCTCCTGGTGAAACATCTTGTCCTCCTCAACTTTGTGACCTTCTCTTCTCTGCCCACAAAATCAGAATTTCTCAGGCTTTTTTGCCTGTTTCAGTCTGTTTTCCATGTCGAGGGTTCAGAGGAGGGGCTGAGCATGTAGGCAATCCCTCTTACATTTGGCTGCGGATTATGTTAGGCTGCAAGTAACATAAACAATAAACTGGGAACAAACTTTTGTTTTGGTTAAAGGAAAAGAGGCAAGGGAACCCTGATAGACTTTTAACTGGAGTACATGTGTCTGTTTTGGGGTAAAAGCCCTTGAAAAGGCTGGAGAGAGTCCAGGCAGGGCCAGAATGACACAAGGCCTGAAAAATGCTGTTGGGGGAAAAACTGAAAGAACTAAGGATGTTTATTCTGCAAAAACAAAACACTGAAGGGAGAAATCACAACTTGTCTTTATGTGAAAAGACTACTGCAAGTAAGAAGCAGGAGAAAAAACTCTGTTCTACATAACCAGTCTGGGTAGAACTAGAAATCTGGACTTTAAATTGAAGCCACAGAAATGTAGTGTTATACAAAACAGACTAAATCTTTCTGATGGTCAGCAGAGAGAAGAATCTATTAGGGATTGTAAGGGCACTGTGGAGTCTCTGTCACTGGGGACAGTTCAGAAAGAATGGGACAAAAGCTTGTCAGAAACCATTCCTGAGACTTCTTACATATCACACGGGCATAGAATAGTTGGTCACTTATGGATCCGCCTAATCTTTTCTGGTTTTTCTTTGCCCTTGATCCATGACCACGACAGTTAGTTTGTTACAAGCAGAATCCCAAGAATTGCATCTGCTCCCTTTTCTCTTGGCCAACTTGAAATCATTTTCGCACAGAATCACAGGCTGGTTAAGTTTGGAAGAGACCACTGGAGCACGTCTCTTTGACTGGGTGCAATTTAGTCTGAGCATCTCCATAGCCCCAACTATCAGTTTCTGCTTTGGACCTGCAGTACAAACAAATCTGAAAGATTTGAAGAGACAGTCCTGAAAAACTGTTCTGGTAAGTCATTCCGGTCAGTGTTAAATCATTCCCAAGCAATGTTTTACTTTTAATCCTCATTTGTCTTATTAGAGAACTCCGTCACAGGAATTTGTTAAGCCTTTTTTTCACATTAAATAGTTATCCTTGCTGGGAAATCTTCTTATGGTTTAGACACTTGCTGGTTGCGATTGACTGGACTTTTTTTTTTTCTTCTCTCTCTCTCTCTCTAAGTTTAGCTGGGATGTTTTGTTTTGGCTCTAGCAGGTTTTCCAGACATTTAATCAGTCTTATATGCCATTCTCAATGTTTGCTGAGTTGGTTAGTCAGGGTGTATGTTGTGCCAGCTACCTGGAAACTTGGTGAAATCCTGACTGTTTCCAAGTCAATAGAAACCACCCTGACTGAAGTTTGTGTCTTACAATTTACCCTGCAAAAAGACTACTGTCTTCCAATAAAAATTTCTTGGATATTATTTTTAAAGATGAAAAAGTGGACTCCTAACTATGTGGATGACCTTTTGCTGTGTAAGAGGTGGTGGTATGGCACTTCTTAGAGCTGAAGTTACGTTGTCACCAAGGTTGTATTCATAAACTACTTGAAGAGCACTTACAAACAAGACGCATTTCTACACTGTGAGGGTTCTACAGCAACAAAACACTCACCCAGAAACATTGTGCAATCTCCATGCTTGAAGGTTTTTAAGACTTGGCTAGAGAAATTTGCAGCTGAGCAAGAGTAGTGTTGGTGTTCATCCAACTTCAGGCTGAAGGCTGGACCAGCACGCTCCAGAGATCCCTTCCAGCCAACATTTCTGTGATTCAACGATTAGATAGCACTGGACACTGCCTGATCTCCTGTAGTCACCAGGATTCCTCTGCTGAATCCTTGCATTGAGCAATACTGGGATGTTCCTTTAGCCATATTTACTACTGAACAGGTTGTTAAAACAATAATTATAAGGATAACTCACACCCATGTTACTTTGCTATTATGTTGGATGAACTTCCACCAGCTTACAAGTGGAGAGAATTAGTTAATCAGGCCATGATTATGTTATTAGCTGGAGACATAATACCAGTGTCACTGATACAGTATTGAGATTTTTAATGGGGCTCAGGCTCTTGCATTCTCCTTGCCAGAGCATCTGACTGTCTCAGTTTTGTTTTGTCAAAACCAGAAATCATCGCTCAGTACCACTGAAAGAGTACCAGTAGATTCCTAGGCTGTATTAGCAAAAATGACCACTCTTGTCACACAGAGTCAGGTTTCTTTATGCATGCACAGAAGAGTTGAGTATTAGTGTGAAATTACCCCGCTTCATAAGGTCATTTGAGAGCTGAAATCCCAGTGAAATCAAAGGGACACCTGAAACCTCGTCTTCTGATGTCCTGTATTCTGTTCAATGTTTGAAAGGCACACAAGACAAAGGATGAATAAGCAACAGGTAGGGCTGATTTCTTAACAGCAGTTTTCCTTTTCTCCCCTCTTTCACCCGTTTGGAGGTGAATGCTGGGGAAGTAGTTGTTCCCTGTGGTCCTCACTGATACCCTTGCTGCTCCACCTGCTGCTGCCTGTCTCCCAACTAATTCAGTTTACATACTTCAAGGAGTTTTGGGGAGTCAGCAAAATGCTTTTTGAGTTGGTTTCTTACTTTCTTCCCCAGAACCAAAGTTGGGTTTAGTTGCCATCTTTTCTTCTCAGTATTTTTTTTTTCCCCTCCTGGCTTTCCAGCATTAATGTAGCTAATCTTCAGGACTGTAGTTTCCGGAGCAGCCATCTGGTATCCTGCAGTCACTTGATTTGATGTGACCAAGCATACAGCATCAAGGGATTCTGAAGAGGAGCCAGGAAAGATGAGGCTCTGGATGGGAATTTGCAAGGCAGGTAGGTGCTACTAAGGCGTGGATGAGGTGGATGTGAAAGGCTGCCTAATCCAGAGGCACCATCATCATCCTTTATCCCTCTCTGTCCCTTTTTAAGGGTCCTTGCCCCCATCTCCTGTTGTAGACAAATCTGCATCAGCTGTTTGCATGCGTGTGTGCACATGTGTGATGGGTTCTGCACCACCCTGCTCTCAGAGGCCACCAAGGAGGCCCTCTATGGGGACGTTCAGAAAATGCCCCAAGAGGTGTTTGCTGGAGACAGAGACCATGTAGAGGAGACTATGTTGCCTATAATATCTTAGTTCTTCGTCTTTGTTTTCTGTGCTCCAGCGTTCCTCAAGTTCAATCAGCTAACAGCTCCTTCTGCTCTGTCATTTTCAGCAGAGGTTTCAGATTCTTGGGGATCTTTTTGTTGGTTTCTCCCTATTTCCTCTTCTCTTTGTATCACATTCCATCCTTCTTGAAGCCAATGGATCTTTAACTAATATCATTGCAGACCTCCCTGTGGCTTTGTGTTTCTGCCTTCAACAGAACTTGCGGTCTTCATGCTTAACCACTTCCTTAGTTTCTTTCCAGTTGTTGTATTAAAACCCTTACCTATTGTTAAGGCATTCACTTCCTTTTAGCATGCCATCAGACTATTTACTGAAGTTAGGAAGGATTATATCCACTGATTTTCCTCTCTCAAAAAAAAAAAAGCCACCAGGAACCTTATCAGAAAAAGCTATAGATTACCTTGCCACAATTCAGTTTTGATAAACCATATTTTATATCTCACCCAAATCTCTGGTTTCTGCCCTCCTTTCAATTACTGTTTCCTTCAAGTGGTGTTCAAAAGTCTTGTGTACGTTTATGCTAAGATTAACTTGCTGATAGCTGTCTGGATCTTCCCCCCCCCTTCCTACATATAAAAAAGCATTACATTTGTTGACTTTCAGCCAGATGGTACCACTCCCACCATCCAATCTGAGCATGTTGTTCTCTTATGAGTAGCTTTCACCTCATATGCAACAGTTTCTGTACCCTTGTTTGCCTTCACAGTCAGCCCTGTTGTCGTTCTCAATTATTCAAGCTAAGCCATTTTCACCATGTGTAACTATTCACTTTGTATTAGTATAATTGTATTTTTACCTCCCAATTTGTTGGAGAAGCCAGTGAACTTAAGTGGGAGGTGGGGCTGCAAGTAACTTCTTTTTTGGGGCTAAGTTTAGTTTTGTCTTGAATTTCAGCACTTTGCATAAAAAAATCTCACTTTTTTTTCTGTTGTTTTTCTTTTTATTCATATCACTGAAGAACTTTTTCTGCATAGCTGAGTTGGTCTTGACAGCAAAGGCTAGATTTCTAGCAGTGCTCAGAGGTTTGCTTCTCCCTCTGCTGCTCTAAACATTGTTTTCTTTCCAGAGACATCAGCCACTCTGCCCAGGTGTTCTGATCACGCTTAAACTCCAGCTCACAGTTTATCTTCCTAATTACTCAATGTATTATTTTCCTGATGTTGAATATTCCTCAAGTGAGATTTGCAGTCTCTCCCTGGCTCCCATGGAACAAGGGCTGACTCCTTTCCCACTCTGGTTTCCAATCAAATTCTCTTTTTCTCTGTTGGCTCTTTGCTGGTTGACCTGTGCATTTTGAGGAGAACATTTAAAGATTTCATACCAAGTGGGACATCTCTGACAGAGGTGGACATCAGCGTACATTGGCATATCGGAAGGTCTTATGCTGGTAACACAGAGGGTGAAGTATTTAGGGGATTTTGTGACTGCTTTTTTTTATCCATCCTATAAGGAGAGAGTTTTGGGAGGCAGCCAGATCAACCTCACTATGTTTGGGGGGTGGGGGGTGGGGAAGTTGTGGGTTGGGATTTTTGAGGGACTGTTTGCTTTTTTCAATTTTTTAGCTACTCGCTTGATGGATGATCTTGGTCTTTCTGTCTTGGTTTCTCCTTCTGCCAAAAGAGGATAGAGATACTACCTTTGTAAAATGTTTTGAGATCTACAGCCAGAAGTCTGGTGACACTGTGCTTCTAAGGTTTGGGTTTGCCATCTAAGTGCTCCCATCATTTTCTGTGTTGCTTATACCCTTGTATATTTTCCCTTTTAAACAGACAAAGTAGAAACATCTTCCCTCTGAGCTTTTTCCCCCATCCGTTTTGTTACCAGGTAAGGAATGACAAAAGAAAATGCCCAGCGCAAAAAAGTAGAACTAATTATCTGCCTGAGTAACTGGTTCATCACAATCTAGTTACACAGTCGAAACTAGCTGCAAGTTGACTTTGCTTCAGAGACCAATGGGAAGCAAAGCTGTAGCTAACAGCCAAGCTTGGATGGTGAGGCCATGCAGGAAGCGAGGGTGAGATCCTCGCTTCCTTAAAGCCATTGGTAAACTCTTTCCTGGCCAAACCTTGTCATGTTCAACCTGAGGAAATTGCCAGTGGGATGCTTTGATTTGTAACACAGATATTTCTAGCATCTGACACTTCGCTTTGTTCACAGAATCACAGAATCACAGAATCACAGAATCACAGAACAGTAGGGGTTGGAAGGGACCTCTGTGGGTCATCTAGTCCAACAGACCTGCCAAAGCAGGGTCACCTACAGCAGGCTGCACAGGACCTTGTCCAGGCGGGTCTTGAATATCTCCAGAGAAGGAGACTCGACAACCTCCCTGGGCAGCCTGGGCCAGTGCTCCGTCACCCTCAGAGGGAAGAAGTTCTTCCTCATCTTCAGACGGAACTTCCTGTGCCTCAGTTTGTACCCATTGCCCCTTGTCCTGTCACTGGGCACCACTGAAAAGAGCTTGGCCCCATCCTCCTGACACCCACCCTTCAGATATTTGTAGGCATTTATAAGGTCCCCTC